>Ga0070699_100005639_pt1 | contig 10972 bp, 8 predicted proteins | sample KBSK1503metaG_FD_65473 | JGI IMG/M metagenome (GOLD analysis project Ga0070699, IMG submission 65473) | Corn, switchgrass and miscanthus rhizosphere microbial communities from Kellogg Biological Station, Michigan, USA - KBS K1-50-3 metaG | ecosystem: Host-associated > Plants > Roots >...
GACATGATGCCGGGGTCCGATTTCTGAACGTTCGCGACCCGTTCATGACGTGACGGATTGAGCCAATCTTCTCGATGGCCGGTGACCTGGCCTGTGAACAATCAACGGTGAGCGTCGTTCCGGATTGGTCCCAACTCAGCGGCGGATCATCAGCTTCGGCGTTCCCTGAACCCATGATTCAACGCGGCCATCGGGCGTGAAGCGCACGACCGATGATCCCCACCATACCCTATCGCCGGACTTCGTCGAGTAAGTGGGGCGGCTTCCTTGCGCGGCGATCACGTCGTCGCGCGAACTGCCGACGTCAAACGTAAGCGGTACCGAGCGAAGACTTTCGGCCCCATACTGAGCCTCGACGAGAGATAGAACCGCATCCTGCCCAAACATGCGGGAGGTCAGCAGAGGCTCCACGCCAGAAGGCACCGACGTGATTGCGTTGGGAAGCGCCTCAACGACGGATGCGATCTCGACATCAGCGGAGAATAATTGTGCCGACTCGATGTAAGGCGGATCGACCTCTATCAGTTCGAGGCTCTCGGCCGGGCGTTGCGCTGCCGTCGTTGACGTGGTGCGAGGCCACGCGAGCGCGATGATCAAGACGAGAAATAGACCAACACCCAATGCGGTCGGCGGTCGCGATGTGTGAGTTGGTGACGTCGGTTGTCGGCGATCCTCGTGGAACAGCGGATCGTCTCGCGAATCGTCGTAGCCGCGGTCGCAGCGACAGCCTTGCCCGCTGCTCCAATCGACGGCAAGCAGAAGCAACGCCAAGAGGAAAAAATCGTGGTTGCACCGACTACTCATGGTTCGTCACCACGGTTCGCGATCGAAGGTGCTGCTACCTACAAGAACGATGCGCCTCTTTGTCGACACCGTCAAGAACCGATGAAACCCACGCGATCACCACGATCGTGGCAGTGCCACAGCCGGCCATGAAGCGTCCAGTCACAGGCCGTTACGATCATGTTCCCACGAGCAGACTGTCTTCTTGGCTGCACGGAAACGCCCCTGCTATTAAAGCTGCCCGCCTTCGAGGCGCGCCCGGCTATCGCGACCAATCCAAACGGTGCAACCGTGCGTAGTAGTGGTGATCGCAGCGTCCCCAGGACGGCCTGTCGGAAGGGAGCGTTCATGCGCAGATGGAAGTGGACGATCAGACTTGGCGGCCTGCTGGCCGCCGCGACCCTGGTGATTGGACTTCTGCACCTCCCGGCGGCGCGGCCGCTGCTCGCGCTCGTCGGCGCGTGTCCGGTCGGGCGCGCGAGCGCAACCGAAATCGAGGACGCGCGCCGAATCGCGCTCCGATCGCTGCGAGGCTCCACGCGCGCGCCAGTGCGACCTGCGCTCCGATTCGAGCTCGAACGCACGACGCTCGACGAGGTGCGCGGATGGGCCCAGGCGCGCGCGATCGCGTGCGACCTGTCGCGCGAATCAACGCTGCTCGTCTGCAGCCGGGTCCCCGCCGATGCGCTCGCGTCGGACGCGCTGCAGCCGATCGACGAGGTCGCGTTCGTGTTCCGCCTTCGCGATCGACGGCTCGTCAACCTGACGACGCTGACGACCGGCGTCGCACCGGGACGCGCTGCGGATTCGTTCGCAGCGATCACAGGGGCGCTGGCGTCGGCGCTCGGCTCTCCGGAGGCGAGCCGCGTGCCGCCGCGGCAATGGGACGGCACGCGACCGGTGTTCATCCGGTATCGATACGCCGACTACATCGCGGACGTCAGCGCGATGCGGTTGCCCGGCAGAGGTGTCGTCGTGCGCGAACAGTACATGTCGGCTTCGGAGAACGGCTCTTAAGGAGGCAGTGATGATGCGGACGTTTAAGGAGTCAACGATGATCCGGACTTTGACGGCGAGTTCCTGGAAGATGATCACCTCGGCGCTGCTGGTGGCGGCGATCGTCGGCGGCGCGAGCCGCGCGATGCGCGCGGCCTCGACAGACGGATCGGACGATCGCGGCAACACGAGCGTCGCGGCGCGGCTCGGCGGTTTTCCCGGTATCCTCGCGTTTCTCGACCGGTTCGTCGTGCCGGCGGAAGTCGCCGATCCGGTTGTCGGCCCGTTCTTCGTGCCGAACATCAAGGAGCCGGCCGGCGACATCGAGCAGTGCCTCGCGATGCTGCTCGATCACGACCTCGGCGGATCGTCACCGCACTTCGGCGCGATCCTCGCGGACGGCCATCAGTGCCGTAGCTCGATGTCGAACATCCACCGCGGGTTCGGCATCCCCGACTTCGTGATCGATCGGTTCATCGCGATCGTCGGCGAGCAGGCGGCGATGGTCGGCGTGGCCGATTCGGATATCCAGGAAGTCGCGAAGGTGCTCGACAGCTATCGGGGCGGCGTGCGAAACAAGTAGTGAAGGTCGCCGCCGCCGAGCGGGCAGCCCCGGGGATGGCGGCGGCGCAACCAACGCTCGTCCATGACGTGACACTCCTTCCAAGGCATGCCCCTCCTCTCGAAGAGGGCCAGAAGTGTCACCTATGTGTCCGGAATACGGTGTTAACTATCTCTCAGGAAGGACATGTGATCCGCGAAAATGGCACCTGACGCTGTCCATCGGGAAGCGCAGCTCCTCGCTCTCGCTCGGAGCTAGCGGTTCCGAGTCCAGCCTGAGGAGCCTCTAATGACCGTACACTGACCCGCGCTGCGATGCAGGTCCCGAAACTCATACGGCCTCCGACTGACGCGACCCCCGCGGAGGCAGCTGCGGCACGTGGTCGGCCGCGAGCCCTCCCTGACGATTTCCTTCGGGAAGCATCCGCCCGTCTCGGCATCATGTCGCTCGTCGCCGCCGGCCTGTGGGTCGTCGGAACCATCCTGGGCCGGCTCGCCATGCGGTCGATGCAGGGTGATGAGTCGATGGGGCTCGGCCTGACGATGGGCGACGCGATCGCCGCCGTGAGCGTGCTGGCGTCTCTCCTGCTTTTTGCCTATACACGGACCGCCAACCGAGACCCGCAGCGAATCCTGGATCTCGGTCTGGCGTACATGGTCCTCACAGCGCTTGCGCTGGGACTGACGTTTCATTCGGGGCCGATCCTCCCGACGCTCTCCGTGTCTCCAGAGATCTCGTGGATCGGCGCAGTCATCCTGATGTTCTCGGCCATCGTTCCGAGCACCAGGACGAAAACCCTTTTCGCCGGCCTGGTCGCGGCCTCCATGAATCCGGTAGGGATGCTCTGGGCTCGTGCCCAGGGCTACTGGGATTTCGGCCCGGCGAGCAACGCACTGCTGATGCACTACCCCGACTACTTGCTCGTTGGCGTAGCCGTCGTCATCTCGCACGTCGTGACAACGCTGGGCCGGCAGGTGGCGAAGGCGCGAGAAATGGGAAGTTATCAGCTCGGTGAACTGCTGGGGCGTGGCGGCATGGGCGAGGTCTACAAGGCGTCTCATCGAATGCTGGCGAGGCCGGCCGCCATCAAGTTGATCCGGCCGGAGATGCTCGGCGGCAACGACCCTGCCGTAGCCATGCGTGCGATCGCGCGCTTCCGGCGGGAGGCGGAGGCGGCGGCGCACCTGCGGTCGGCGCACACGGTGGACCTCTACGACTTCGGAGTGACCGAGGATCAGACCCTCTATCTGGTGATGGAGTTTCTGGACGGAATGGATCTCGAATCACTGGTTCGACAGCACGGCCCGATGCCGGCAGCGCGCGTGATTCACGTCCTTCGCCAGGTCTGTGATTCGCTCGAAGAGGCGCACGCACGAGGTCTCGTACATCGAGACATCAAGCCTGCCAACATTCACCTCGGGCGGGTCGGGTGTCGAGAGGACTTCGTCAAGGTGCTAGATTTCGGTCTCGTGAAGACCGCCGCAGTTGGCGCCGCGCCGTCGCTGGCCACGATCGAAGGTGTGATCATGGGTACGCCGGCCTACATGGCGCCGGAGATGGCGCTTGGCGATAGCGTCGATGCGCGCACCGATCTGTACGCGCTCGGATGTGTGGCGTACTACCTGCTCACCGGAGAGCAGGTGTTTACCGGCGACACGGTGCTCAAGGTGGTCACTCAGCACCTGCAGGCTGTGCCGGTGCCGCCATCGGAGCGAACCGAGCTTCCGATCCCGGCGACGCTCGAACACCTGGTGCTGGCCTGCCTCGCCAAGAAACCAGAAGACCGGCCGCAGAACGCGCGACAACTGGCGCAGTCACTCGACACGATCGATGGGATGACGTGGGGCGAGGAGGAGGCGGGTCGATGGTGGAGCGAGCATCACCCACCGCAGGCGTTGGCACCCGACGCGATTACGCTCTGAACAGACGTTCTTTGTGGAGCACAGCTGATCACGGACTGAGAACGATCGTTATGCTGACCGGGACAGGGTCATCATGTTTCCTATCGTCCTGCGGCAGACCCGTCTCGTCCACGTCAACGGCAGCGCGAACTCGTCGACACCAAACGCGAGGAGCAGAACATGCCGCCAACAATGACATCACGATCGGCCGCCGCAGCTCTGCGGCGCCCAGTTGCTTTCGCGCTCACGCTGCTGTTGCACGCAGCCGCGCTGTTCGGTCAGTCAAGTACGGGGACCATCGTCGGCACGATTCGCGATTCGAGCGGCGGTGTCCTGCCGGGCGTCTCCGTCACGATCCGCAACGAGGGGACGAACGTGAGCCGCGACGTCATCACCGGCGTCAGCGGCGACTACAGCGCGCCGCTACTGCCGCCGGGCAGCTACGAGGCGTCGGCGGAGCTCGCCGGCTTCGGCAAGAAGGTCGCCCGCAACATTGAACTGCAGGTGAACCAGACGGTGCGGATGGATTTCACCCTCGCGGTGGCAGCGCTGCAGGAGGACGTCCAGGTGACCGCGGCCGCGCCGCTCATTCAGACCGACACCTCGTCGAGCGGCCAGGTGATTGGGCAGACGCAGGTCGAAAACCTGCCGCTCAACGAGCGCAACTTCGTGAACTTCGCGTATCTCGCGCCGGGTGTGCAGGTCGATGCGGAGAACACACTCGTCTCGAGCCAGGGCCTCGCGTTGAGCGCCAACGGCGCGCGCCAGATCTCGAACAACTTCCTCCTCGACGGCATCGACAACAACGATCTCGTGATCAATCAGTACAGCGCTTTGCCGTCGGTCGACGCGATTCAGGAATTCAAGGTGCAGACCGGCACATATTCCGCCGAATACGGCCGCAGCTCCGGCGCGCAGATCAACGTCGTCCTCAAGAGCGGCAGCAACAAACTCCACGGTACCGCGTACGAGTATTTCCGCAACCGGCACCTCGACTCGAAGAACGCATTTGATTTGCCGGGCGAAATCCCGCGGCTCGACCGCAGCCAGTTCGGCGGCTCCATCGGCGGCCCGCTTCGCCGGGACAAAATCTTCGCCTTCGCCTCGTTCGAGTACCTGATCCTGCGCCAGGCGGATACGCGAACGGCAACCGTTCCGTCGCAAGCGCAGAAGACGACCGCGCTGGCCGCGGTGCCGGCGGCGCTGCGTCATGCGGCCGGGATGAACATCTTCAACCTGTATCCGGCGGCCAACGTGGGCGATCCGACCACGTCGAACACCTACGTGTCGGCGCCGACGATCGAGCAGAACCTGCCGCTGTTCTCGATCAAGGTGGATCAGGCGGTCGCCGCGCACGACAACGTGGCTGGACACTACGCGCTCTCGTTCGGCCACAAGGTGAATCCGTTCGATCCGCTGGCGCCTTACACCCAGCTCCCCGGCTATGGCACCACGGTGGACACCGACGGCCAGAACGGCGGGTTCAGCTGGAATCACGTGTTCAGCGCGAACGTGCTGAACGAATTTCGCGCGGGCTTCAACGGTGAGCACGGGATCTTCCTGCAGGCCGACAGAACCGATCACAACAGGGAGCTCGGGTTTCCGAACGTGCTGACGGCGCCGATCGATCTCGGGTGGCCGAACGTGTCGGTGGCCGGGTTTGACGGCATCGGCCAGCCGACGAACACGCCTCAGGATCACCCGACCTACACGCTGCACCTGATGGACAACTTCGGGTGGACGCCGGCGTTGAATGGCGGGAAGCACCAGCTGAAAGTAGGCGGCGAGTTCCGGCGCTATTTCTATCACCTGCTGTTCGATACCACCGCCCGCGGCATCTGGAATTTCAACGGCACCAGCACCACGCCGTCGCTCGTGCAGCTTCTGATGGGAACGCCGTCGACGGCGCAGACGGTGAATTCCGAAGTCAATATGGATCTGTACGCGAACTCCTTTGGCGTCTATCTCCAGGACGACTACCGCGTCACTTCGTCGCTGACGCTGAATCTCGGTCTGCGGTATGAGTACTACGCACCCGTCACCGAGGGGCACAATGAGCTGAGCGTCCCCGACCTCAGTCCGGCGTCGGCGACCTGCATGCCTAAACCCGGATGCGAGTTCATCGTCGCCGGCACGAACGGGATTCCTGACGCGACGTACCGGCCGGATCGCAACGATTTCGCGCCGCGCATCGGCTTCGCGTGGCGTCCGCTCGAGTCCGAGCGCTTCGTCGTGCGTTCCGGCTTCGGCGCGTACTACGACGAGCTGCTGCTCAACGCGCAGCTGAACGCGCGGTTGAACCCGCCGTTCCGTATCACGCAGACCATCGTCAACCCGGGCGCCGCGACGATCCAGAACATCGTCGAGCAGCCGCCGTCGCAGACGCCGCCAGGCGGAACGTTCATGTCGATGAACTTCCACGATCCCTACCAGCAGCAGTGGAACGCAGGCGTTCAGGTGATGCCTGCGAAGAATCTGCTGCTCGACGCAAGCTATGTCGGCAGCCGCGGCGTCGACCTCGCACGGTTCCACCGGATCAATCAGCCGCAGCCCGGGCAGCCGGTTCCGTATGCGCAGTTCCAGCCGACGCTCCAGACCGTCGACAACAGCGCGGCGAGCAAGTACAGCGCTTTACAGCTGAAGGCGGAGAAGCGGAGCAGCGACCTCAACCTCCTCAGCTCCTACACCTGGTCGAAGTGCACCGACAACGGCAGCTTCTTCGGGTCGAACGTGTCCGGCGGAACGACTGCGCAGAACCCGAACGACCTCGACGCCGAGTGGGGACGCTGCCAGTACAACACCGACCACCGGTTCGTCACCAACGTCGTCTACCGGCTGCCGTTCGGACCGGATCGCAGGAGGCTGACGTCCGGGGCGCTCAGCAAGGTGCTGGGCGACTGGGATCTCAGCGGGATTCTCACGGTGCAGAGCGGGCATCCGCTCACCGTCACGCGTGGCGTGCCGCAGAGCGGAACCGTTCCGACGGGCGGCTCGGACCGGCCCGATATGGTGGGCGATCCGAACGTGGCGGGCGCGGTGGCCGCCAATCCGAGCTGCGTCGCGCCCAACGAGATCGGCACGGTCGCGAACTGGTTCAACCCATGCGCGTTCATGGCGGCGCCGGGCCGCTTCGGCACCGCGCAGCGTGGCAACATCATCGGCCCGCGGTTCGACAACCTCGATATTTCGCTGATGCGCGACGTCCCGCTCTCAGGCGAACGGCGTCGGTTGCGCGTGGAGCTGCAGATGTTCAACGTGTTGAACGTCGCCCACTACAACCTGCCGGTCGGCAACTTCGACTCGAAGAATTTCTCGAGGATCCTGCAGGCGAATGCCGGATCTCCCCGGCAAGTCCAGCTCGGCGTCAAGTACGTCTTCTAGAACTTTATGGTGACGAGGCCTGCGTTCCGGGCTGCGCCGAAGATCAGGCACGTCATTCTATCCGTCCTGTGCCTGATGTACTTCGTCGCGTACGTCGATCGCGTGAACATTTCGGTGGCTGCCCCGCTGATAAAAAAAGATCTCGCCCTCACGCCAATCGAGCTCGGGCTCATTTTCTCCGCGTTCGCATACCCGTACGCCGCCATGCAAATCGCCGGCGGCTGGGCGGCCGATCGCTTCGGTCCGCGCCTCGTCCTCGCCGCGCTGAGCCTCCTGTGGGCGGCCGGCACGATCCTGACCGGCGTGTCCCGGAGCGTCGCGTCGTTCGTGGCTTTTCGCCTGCTCGTCGGCATCGGAGAAGGCGGTGCGTTTCCAACCGCCACGCGCGCGTTCACGTGGTGGCTGCCGGTTCGCGAACGTGGTTTCGCGCAGGGCCTCACCCACAGCTTCGCGCGGCTTGGCGGCGCGGTGACGCCGCCCATCGTGCTGGCGATCACGACTCGATACGGGTGGCGCGCGTCGTTTACCATTCTCGGCGCGGCGAGCCTCGCGTGGACGGCGGTGTGGATCGCGTCATTCAGGGACACGCCGGACGCGCATCCCTGGGTCACCGACGTCGAGTTGTCGGTCATCCGCGCCGGCGCCGAATCGCCGCGCGAGTCGCGCGAACCAACGCCGTGGCGGCAGATCGCAGGCCGCATGTGGCTGGTGACCCTCGTCGACTTCTGCTACGGATGGTCGCTGTGGGTGTTCCTCACGTGGCTGCCGTCGTATTTGGCGGACGCGCGCGGCTTCAGGCTCGATCAGATGGCGATCGTGACGACGCTGCCGCTGCTCGCCGGTGTGGTTGGCGACACGCTCGGAGGAGTGATGTCGGATGCGATCTTCCGGCGGACCGGCAGCCTTCGCCTGGCGAGGCGCGCGCTCCTGGTCGGCGGCCTCGGTGGCGCGTTCGTGTTCATCGTACCGGCCGTCGTCACCGGGAGCGCACTCGGCGCCGTGTACCTGCTCGCGGCGGCATTTTTCTTTCTCGAACTGACCAACGCCGTGCTCTGGACGCTGCCGCTCGACATCGCAGGTCAGCACGCCGGCACCGCCGGCGGCATGATGAACACCGGTTTCGGCGTGGCCGGTATGATTTCGCCCGTCGTGTTCGGCGCGCTCATTCAGCGGACGGGACGCTATGAGCTTCCGCTGTTCATCTCGGCGCTGCTCCTGGTTGTCGGTGCGATCTGCTCGCTGAAGATCGATCCGACGGTGAAGGTCGAGGCCGTGCGGTCCGTTGATTCCAGGGTGCGCGTATGACGATGAGGGTGAAACCGATGGACGCCGCGCTCGGGGCAGCGGTGATCGGCGTCGATCTGCGCGCGCTCGATGACGAGACGTTCGCTGCGATCCATCAGGCGTGGCTCGACCATCAGGTCCTGCTCTTCCGCGATCTCCAGCTGACCGATGACGATCTCGTCGCCATCAGCCGCGGCTTCGGCGACCTCGACGAAGCACCGGTGCAGGAGACCGGGCGGCGGTTCGTCGAAGGACATCCGGAGATTTACGTCGTCTCCAACGTCGTGCAGGATGGCATGGCCATCGGCAGCCTGGGATCGGGCGAAGCGGTGTGGCACACCGACATGTCGTACCTTCCCGATCCGCCGAAAGCCAGCGCGCTGTATGCGCTCGAAGTTCCTCCGCGCGGCGGCGACACGAGCTTCTGCTCGATGTATGCCGCATGGGAGGCGTTGCCGGCTCCGTTGCAGCGTCGCGTCGAACGTCTTCGCGTGAAGCACGACGGCACCTATAACAGCGGCGGCTACCTGCGCGAGGGCGTGACGCCGACCGGCGATCCGCGCACATCGCCCGGGACGTTTCATCCGCTGGTGTATCCGCACCCGGAGACGGGACGCCGCGCGCTGTATCTCGGTCGACGGCGCAACGCCTACATCGAAGGGCTCTCGCTCGACGATTCGGACGCCCTGCTCGACGAAATCTGGGCGCACGCCACGCGTGAGTCGCTCACGTGGCGTCACCAGTGGCGCGCGGGCGATCTGGTGCTCTGGGACAACCGCTGCACGATGCATCGCCGCGACGCATTCGATCCGGCCGCTCGTCGCGTGATGCACCGCACGCAGATCAAGGGCGATCGTCGTGACACATACCGTGTGACGTAGCATTCGCATGGGCTCGAGTGAAGCACGTTGGAGACGACAGCTGATCCTGCTCGGAGCCGTGTGCCTCGGAATGGCTGGATGCACAGCGGCCGACAGGCCGGCGACGTCCGCACGCAGCGCGCGATTCGAGTCGGACATCGCATTCCTCGGGCAGCACACGCACGTGCTGCTGCTGACCGATCCATCTGGAGCCGCGCAGGTCGCCGTGGCACGACGTGGCGAGTCAGTCGGCGACTGCGGTGCGCTTCCACAAGCGAATGACGCTCGTGAACTACGCAGGCACGCAGATGACGATCGACGTCGATCGTGCGGTTCGCCTGCTGCCGAGCGCCGACGTCACGACGTTGCTGGGCGAATCGCCGGGGAACGCGGTGCGCCTGGTGGCGTTCGAATCGTCCAACACGGTCACCAACGCGGGGAACGCACGGTGGCAGCCGGAATCCGGGCTCGTGTCCGTGTGGATCCTCGGAATGTTCAATCCTTCGCCCGCGACGACCATCGCCATTCCCCATCTGCCGGGGTCGGAGTCGACGCTCGGTCCGGTCGTCAACGACGCATACTTCGGAAAGGTGCCCGCCGATCGGCTCATCGTCAGACCGTCGGCGGTTCTCTTTCGCGGGGACGGGCGATATCGAAGCAAGATCGGACTGTCGCCGTCGCGAGCGCTGCCGATGGCTGGCAGCTACGACGCGCTGGGACATGTGCTGACGCTCGTGCAGTACACGCGTCCGTCGGACGCGGACCGCTACGTGAACTCGATGTGGGAGATTCAGCGCGAGCCCTACAAGGGCGATGTGATCAACAGCTACAACGACGGCCCGCCCGAGGCGGGCAAGCCGCCGCTCGGTCCGTTCTTCGAGCTCGAAACCTCCTCACCGGCTCTCGCCCTTTCCCCCGCGCAGCAATACACGCACGTTCACCGCACATTCCATTTCGTCGGTCCCGAGCCGGAGCTCGATCGCATCGCGCGCAAGACGATCAAAGTCGGTCTCGACGAATTGACAAACGCTTTCGCCACGTCAACAAGGAAGTGACATGCTGCCGCCCACTGGACAATCTCGGGCCGCTGGCGGCGCTCTGCGACGCGGGCGACTCGAAGCATCGCACCGCCCTGAAGCAACTCGAGGCGTTGGCAACCCATGACTTCACCGTGTGCGATGCGGTGCTCACTTGGTATGCAGGGA
>Ga0070699_100005640_pt1 | contig 10971 bp, 10 predicted proteins | sample KBSK1503metaG_FD_65473 | JGI IMG/M metagenome (GOLD analysis project Ga0070699, IMG submission 65473) | Corn, switchgrass and miscanthus rhizosphere microbial communities from Kellogg Biological Station, Michigan, USA - KBS K1-50-3 metaG | ecosystem: Host-associated > Plants > Roots >...
GCCGTGGCGGAATGATGTGGTCACCGGGCCTGTTCACATCGAACGCGGCATCGCTCACGCGCCCACCGCACCCGGCCTGGGCATCGACGTCAATGAGCAGGAAGCCGCCAGGCACCCGTTTTCGCCGGAGGTGACCATGCCTTATTTTCATCGCGACGGATCGGTGGCGGACTGGTAGGGCCGCGCTCGCCTTATCAACTTTTTTTATCGGCCCGATCAACATCACTTGCTCTTGACTCAATTTATGCGATTCGATACTGTGTAGAGTTCACGTAAGTTCCCGGCGCGAAAACCCACCAATTGGAGGTTGGATGAATCCGCAAGAAGTGTTGGAGTTTGCCAAAAAGAACGACGCCAAGCAGCTCGATCTTCGGTTTACCGATATCCCGAGCCTGCAACATCACGTCTCCTACCCGATGAGCGAGCTCAGCCTCAGCTCGTTCGAAGACGGCTACGGCATGGATGGCTCGAGCATCCGCGGCTGGGCGGCGATTCATGAAAGCGACATGCTGCTGATCCCCGATCCGGCTACCGCCTTCATGGACCCGTTTGCCGAAACGCCGACGCTGGTGATGTATGGCGATGTCATCGACCCTATCACCAAGCAGCACTACGAACGCGACCCGCGCTGGATCTCGAAAAAGGCCGAGCTGTATCTGAAGAACAGCGGCGTGGGCGACACCGCCTATTTCGGCGCGGAAGCCGAGTTCTTCATCTTCGATAACATCCGGTTCGATCAGAACCAGCACTCCGGCTTCTATTTCATCGACGCCGAAGAAGGCCGGTGGAATTCGGGCCGCGAGAAGGACAATCTCGGCTACCGGCCGCGCTACAAGGAAGGCTATTTCCCGGTACCGCCCACCGATCACTACCAGGACCTGCGCAGCGAAATGGTGCAGACCATGGAAAAGTGCGGGCTGCACATCGAGTGCCACCATCACGAGGTCGCTACCGGCGGGCAGTGCGAGATCGATCAGCGTTTCGACACGCTGGTGAAGTCGGCCGACAACATGATGCTGTACAAGTACGTCATCCGCAATGTGGCCAACCAGTACGGCAAAACCGTCACCTTCATGCCGAAACCGCTATACGGGGACAACGGCAGCGGCATGCATACGCACCAGAGCATCTGGAAGGGCGGGAAGCCGCTGTTTGCAGGGGACTGTTACGCGGGCCTGAGCCAAATGGCGCTGTGGTACATCGGTGGTCTGCTCAAGCACGCGCGCGCTCTTTCGGCGATCATCGCGCCCACCACCAACAGCTATAAGCGCCTGGTACCGGGCTACGAAGCCCCGGTGAATCTGGCGTACTCGCGACGGAACCGTTCCGCCGCCTGCCGCATTCCGATGTACTCGGCGAGCCCGAAGGCGAAGCGCGTTGAGTTCCGGCCTCCCGATCCCGCCGCCAATCCGTACCTGGCGTTTTCGGCCATGATGATGGCGGGGCTGGATGGCGTGCTGAGCAAGATCGAACCCGGTGAGCCGCTCGACAAAGACATTTACGATCTTTCGCCGGAAGAGATGAAGAGCGTGCCCTCAATGCCGGCGTCGCTCGAGGAGGCGCTCGACTGTCTGGACGACGATCATGCATTCCTGTTGAAAGGCGACGTCTTCACCGAGGAGCTCATCGAAACCTTCATCGACTACAAACGCAAGAATGAGGCCGACGCGGTGCGCTTGCGGCCGCATCCCTACGAGTTCGCACTCTATTACGACATTTAACGGCGGACTTGACCGGCACCATCGTTCAGATCAGTACTTCACGGGGCGGCATTCCCAAATATGCCGTCTCGAACGCCGTTCTAACACCGCTGGGTGTGGAAGGCGACGCGCACGCGAATTCCACGATTCACGGCGGCCCGCAACAGGCCGTGCTTCTCATGACGGCTGAAGCCATCGCCGAGCTTACCGGTCGCGGCTATCCGGTATTTCATGGCGCGATGGGAGAAAACCTCACCACTCGCGGCCTCGACCGGCGGCTGCTTCGCACAGGACAGCGATATCGCGTGGGCGCGGCGCTGATCGAGCTGACTAGAATCCGCGTTCCCTGCTCCGCCCAGGACATCTACGGCGTGGAACTCAAGCGCGAAATGTACGATTCCCTGGTGAAAGCCGGTGATCCGGAGTCACCGCGCTGGGCCATGAGCGGTTTTTACGCGGCGGTGATACGGCCGGGCCTTGTCCGGGTCGATGACGAGATCGCGCTCGAATCCGAACTGGCCTAAACCCCGGCCGGAAGGCATAACCGGCAAACCAACGCTATAATCACGGTGGTTGTGTGTCGATCTGACCGCCCTAGATCGCGTTACTCATGCCACGTCTGGTCGAAGAAATCGAGTTCCGTAATCCCGCCCGTGCGCGCACCCAGATTGAACATCTTTCGATTGGCCTGCCCGAATCCATTTTCACGCGCATTCAGGTGCTGCTCGCGTCCGTTCCGGACCCCGATCAATCGTTGCATCATCTCGAGCGGCTGCGCGTCGAGAACTCCGCTGGGTTTGACCGGATTTCGAATTCTCCCACGGCGCTCGGCTACCTGATCACGATTTTTTCTTATAGCAACTTCCTCTCCGAGGCCGTAATACGCCATCCCGAGTGGCTGCTGCAACTGGCCGTGTCAGGCGATCTGCACCGCGTGCTTACCACCGAGGAGTTTGAGCAGCGGTTGACCACCTTCCTCGCATCGCCGGGCGTTCCGGCCGCCGTCGATCTTGCGCGTTTCCGGCGGCAGCAATTGCTGCGCATCGCACTGCGCGATGTGCTTGGACTGGCTTCGCTTTCAGACGTAACCGAAGAACTTTCCAATCTGGCCGATGCCGTGCTTGACGTCGCGTATCGCCGCATCCGCGGAGAACTGGTGGAGCGGCACGGTGCGCCGCGGTACACGGACGACGCCGGCGAATCGCGCGAGTGTGGCTTCTCGGTGATCGCTCTCGGCAAGCTCGGCGGCAAGGAATTGAATTACAGTTCCGATATCGACCTGATGTTCGTCTACACGGCCAACGGCCAGACCGACGGGCCGAGCGCCGTCAGCAATAAAGAATTTTTCAAAAAGGTCGCGAATATCTACACTGAGTTGCTGTCGACCTACACCGCCGAAGGCCTGTGCTACCGCGTCGATCTGCGGCTCCGGCCTGACGGGCGGTACGGTGAAATTTGCATCTCGCTCGACGGCGCGCGCAATTACTACAAACAGCGCGGCCGCGACTGGGAGCTGCAGATGCTCATCAAAGCGCGTGTGGTGGCGGGAGAGCGCGAGGCCGGCCGGTTGCTGCTCGAATTTGTCGAACCGCTGATTTATTCGACGACTCTCGATTTCCGCGCCGTGGAGTCGGTCTCGGAGACGCGCGCCCGTATTCACGAAAAGCTGGCCACCAAGCGCGCCGACGCAGGCGTAGATATCAAACTGGCGCGCGGCGGCATCCGCGACATCGAGTTTCTGGTGCAGTGCCTGCAGCGGATGCACGGGGGCCGCGAGAGTTGGGTGCGGCACGGCGGCACGCTGTTTGCGCTGTTCCGGCTGCGCGACAAGAGCCTGCTTTCGGGCTCCGAATATGCACGGCTGGCGTCTGCCTACCAGTTCCTGCGCTGCCTGGAACACCGGCTGCAATTCGATGAAGACCGGCAGACTCATACGCTGCCTTCCGATCCCGAAGCACTCGAAATCATCGCGCGGCGGATGCCCGACGCCACCGGAGCGCCCGGCACCGCCGATGCGCTCGAGCGCGAACTCGACACCCATTTCGAAGAGGTGCAGGAGCTTTACGATCGGCTGATCCACGCGCAAAAACCCATGTACTACTCGCTCGGACCTGGCGAGCCAGGACCCGCGGAGTTCGAGCCGCCGCCCGATCGGCACACGCCCGGGGCCAGCAACCTGACACGATTTCTCGACCAGCGCGCTCCTCACCTGGCGCAGGTCCTGACACAAGCACCGCTGCGCCGCGGGCGCGAGCGTTTCGAACATTTCCTGGAAAAAATGTTCGCCAACCCGGATTGGCTCGCGCGCCTGGACTTCGACGTGCGCCTGGCCGGCTGTGCCATCGATCTGTTCGAGCACAGTCAGTATTTCGCCGATCAGTTGATCCGCCATCCCGAACTGGTCGAAGAGATTTCGCGCGGCTGCGAATCCGACCAGTTCCAGATGGACGCGGATTGGCCCCAGGAATCCGGCGCCCTGCGGCGCTTCTATTTGGGCCACATGCTCCGGATCCAGTGCCAGAGCGTGTGTCTCCGGCAGCCGATTTTTACCACGCTCGACCACACCTCCGACCTCGCCGACGCAGTGATTGCGGCCGCCTACCACATCGCTCTCGAGGAGATGAAAATCAACAATCCTCCGGCCGACGCCGCGTATGCGCCTACAGATCAGATGCTGGTAATCGCGCTGGGCCGCCTGGGCATGCGTGAATTCGACCTCGCCTCCGACGCCGATCTGGTCTTTGTGCTGCCCGACGCGGATACTCCCGAGCAACTGTTCTGGACCGGCGTGGCCGAGCGCATGATTCACGCCATCAGCGCCTACACGGGCCAAGGCGTCATCTTCATGGTGGACACGCGCCTGCGTCCCAACGGGCGGGAAGGCGCGCTCGTACAGTCCGCAACCAACTACAAAGAGTATTTCGCCAAACGAGCCGAGGCCTGGGAAGGCATAGCGTACATGAAATCACGCGGCGTGGCCGGAAATGTGACGCGGGCCACGGATTTCCTGCATGAATTACAGGATGTGGACTGGCGAAGATACGGACAAGGTGGCCGCTCGCGGAAGGAACTGGCACAGATGCGGGCACGTCTAGAGAAAGAGCAGGGTGCACGGAACCCGCTCAAAGCGGGGCGCGGCGGATACTATGACATCGATTTCGCGCTGATGTACCTGCGGCTGAAGGGAGCCGGCATATTTTTCAAAGTGCTCAACACGCCGGAGCGGATCGACGTGATCGAAAAAATGGGGCACCTGGAACGCGAGGACGCGGAGTTTCTCCGCGACGCGGCGACGTTCTACCGGGCCATCGATCATGGCCTGCGCATTTCCGCTGGGCACGCCGAGGGCAGCCTTCCCTCGGCTCCCGAACAGATGCGAATTCTCACCGAACTGGTGCGCCGCTGGACGCCCGAACATCTGCACGACCGGAGCCTGGATGCTAAACTGGCACAGATTCGCGAAGGAACGAGGAAGTTCTTTGATCGAGTGTTCAGCTAGTATGGCGCGGCGATGCGGCTTGCTGGGGATGATAACGATTGTGGGGTGCATGGCGGCGCCGGCTGTCGGCGAGCGCCCGACCACCGAGATCGATAATGCCTTCGCCCGTTTATACAATACAGATTTTCGCGGCGCCCACACGCACCTCGACCGCTACGTAGCCGCGCAGCCGTCCGATCCGCTCGGTTACGCGCTGCGGGCTTCGGCGCACCTGTTCTCGGAGCTCGACCGGCTAGGCATTCTGGAGAGCGAGTTTTTTGCCGACGACAAGCGCATCATTGAAAAAAAGAAACTCAGGCCCGATCCCGCCGTGCGGCAGAAAATATTTGAGGCGATCGGGGAGGCGCAGGCACGCGCCACGAAAATTCTTGCGGACCATCCCGACGATCAGAACGCGATTTTCACCATGGCCGTCACGCATGGGGTCACCATGGACTACACCGCGCTGGTGGAAAAAAAGCAGTTAAGCAGCCTGGGCCCGGCAAAACGCGCCAACGGTTACGCACAGCAATTAATCAAGCTGAATCCGAAGTTCTACGACGCTTACCTCACCACCGGGCTTTCCGAATACCTGCTGGGGAGCCTGCCGTTTTACGTTCGCTGGTTCGTGCGTTTCGACGGCGTGGACGGCAGCAAGAATCAGGGCATCGAAAACCTCCAATTGGTTGCGCGTTCGGGACATTACCTGCGGCCTTTCGCGAAAATTCTACTGGCGGTGGTTTATCTGCGTGAAAAACAGCCGCAGGAAACACGTAAGCTTCTGGCGGCGCTATCCGCCGAATATCCCGAGAATGCGCTGTTGCGAAAGGAATTGGCCAAAGTGTCGGAGCATATCGAAAGCGGCGCGGGCATAGCCGGAAAGTGATCCCGAAGCCGCGCGGGGCTGAATCAGTACAAATACGGCCGCCCGCATCAAAAATCCAGTAATCCCACGTTTCGCGATCCTGGCTCACCGATACATGAGAAAATGAAACTGTAGCGCGGGCTGCCTGGATTGTGGGCGCTCGCGGGACATCTCGAATGGTTCGTGACGGTATATACTACGGCGCCGCACTCACGGCCGCCGGAGCAACGCTTGCCTGGCTGACACAGCCCTGGGCCGGTCTCCCGCTATTTATCATGGCGGCGTTTTGCATGTACTTTTTCCGGGATCCGGAGCGCACGGTGCCCGCGGGGCCGGTGGCCGTTTCGCCGGCGGATGGCAAAGTGGTGGCCGTGCGTCCTGAAGGTTCGGCAACCCGCATCAGCATTTTTCTGAATATTTTTGACGTGCACGTGAACCGCACGCCGATTGCCGGCACTATCGCGGACGTGCGCTATCAGAAGGGCCGGTTTTTTGTGGCGAGCAAGGAAATTGCATCGGCCGAAAACGAACAGAACACCGTCGTGGTCGAGGGGAATGGAACGCGCGTGGTATTTAAGCAGATCGCGGGATTGATTGCGCGGCGGATCGTTTTCAATAAAAAGGCAGGCGATAAGGTCGCGGCCGGCGAGCGCGTGGGATTAATCAAGTTCGGTTCGCGGGTAGATGTGACGCTGGGACCGGAGTGGGATATTGTGGTGCGCGAGGGGATGCGCGTGTCAGCCGGGTCGAGCGTACTGGCCCGACGGAAGGATTCGCGCCCGGAAGCCGAAGACGCTCTCAATGCAAGCCTGGAGCCAGTGCCATGCCGGGGTTAAATCTCAGACAACGTTTCGCGGATGCCAGAGCGAGCCAGCACCGGCCGAGCCGGGCGGCGTACGTGCTGCCCACGGCGTTTACGGCGGGGAACATTTTCCTGGGTTTCGTATCGGTGATGCAATCCATTCAGGCGGTGGGTCTCGCGCGAGACGGCACGGTAGGCGCCGAACACCATTTTGAGATTGCCGCCCTGACCATTGGGATCGCCTGCCTTCTGGACGGGCTCGACGGCCGCATCGCGCGCATGACGCGAACCACCAGCGAATTCGGCCGCGAGATGGACTCGCTGGCCGACGTCATCAGCTTCGGGATTGCGCCCGCCGTGCTGGCGTTCACCTGGGGCCTGCAATTTCTCGATCCCGGTATAGGCGCGGCATTACACGACCAGGTACTGCGCGTGGGCAGCTTTATCGTCTTTTTGTTCCTGCTGTGCGGGGCCGCGCGGCTGGCGCGCTTCAACGTCCAGAAGAATCCGGTTCCCAAGAACCCCGGCCGGCCCAACCGCAAATATTTCGTAGGCCTGCCGATTCCCGCCGCGGCAAGCATGGTAGCGGCTGTGGTGTACGCCTGCGATTCCACACCCCTTACGTATCTGCCGTTCGCCATCGCGTGGCTGGTGCTGCTCGGGCTTCTGTCATTCCTGATGGTCAGCACCTGGCGCTATTACAGCTTCAAGGACATCAATCTGCTGCGGCCCAGGTCATCACTCACCGTGATCCTGGCAGGCTGCCTGATTTATCTCATTTGGAACTATTCGCAGCCGGTGCTGGTGGCTTGCGCGGGCGGTTATGTAGCAAGCGGAATCGTGACGCGCATCGGCGGAATTTTCAGACGGCACGTGCGTCCCGCGCCACCCTCTGAGCAACCGGAGCATCAGGTTGGCTAAAACCGAGACGCTGGCGTTGATAGGCGGCGATTCGCTGATGGCCCGCGAGATGCGCGATCTTCTGGCGGGCAACGCGCTCGGTCAGGACCTCAAGCTGGTGGCCTCGGACGACGAGGAGCCAGGGAAGCTGACCGTACAGGGGGACGAACCGGCCATCCTGAGCCCTCTCGATCTGGAAAGCCTCGAGTTTGCAGCCGTTGTCTTACTGGCAGGATCCGCGGCCTCCACGCGCAAGGCCCTGGAATTCTCGCCCGCCACACACTTGGTCGACCTGACTTACGCCGCTGAAGAGCATCCCGGCGCGCGGCTGCGGGCGCCGATGGTGGAAATCGAGCCTCCCGAAGACGCGGCCCACTCCGTCAACGTAATCGCTAACGCCGCGGCGATCGCCCTTGCCACAGTGCTCGGACGCGCGCACGGTGCGCACAAGCTGATTCGCGCCGTGGCATTGATTTTCGAGCCGGCCAGCGAGCGTGGCGCACCGGCGGTGGACGAACTCCATAAGCAAAGCGTCAGCCTGCTCTCCTTTAAAGGTCAGCCGAAGGAAATCTTCGACGCGCAACTGGCGTTCAATTTGCTGGCGCGTTACGGCGAGGAAGCCCCGTCCACGCTTGAGGAGTCCGAGCTACGAATCGAGCGCCACCTCGCCACGCTGCTCTCTAATTCGAGCCGGGCGCCCATGCCATCAATTCGCCTCATCCAGGCTCCGGTGTTCCACGGCTACAGCATTTCATTGTGGGTGGAATTCGAATCGAGCGTAACGCCCGGGATGATCGAGCAGGCGCTTTCAGGCGAGCCGGTGGACCTGCGTACAGGCGATCTCGAGCCGGCGAACGTCGTCGGCATGGCCGGCCAGCAAGGCATCGCCGTAACGGTCGCGCAGGACCGCAACAATTCGCGCGCGGCGTGGATCTGGATGGTAACGGACAACCTTCGCCTTCGCGCCGAAAACGCAGTCGCCGTGGCACACCAGCTTCTATGAGGCGGGAACTGCCCTCGGCACTCTTGACACTATTTCTGCTGCCCCTTATGTTCACCGCATGCGGCTATCGCGTGGCCGGCCGCGCCGACCTGCTGCCCAAGAATCTGAAGACCATAGCGGTCCCGGCTTTCGGCAATGTCACGACGCGCTACAAGCTGGGCGATCTGTTGCCCGCCGCCATTACGCGCGAGTTTATTTCCCGCACCCGCTACCAGATCGTGCCTGATCCTAACAATGCCGACGCCGTGCTATCCGGATCGGTGGTGAGCTTCTTCGCCTATCCGACGACTCTTGACCCCAACACGAATCGCGCCGCGGGCGTCCAGGCGATCGTGATGCTGCAAATCGCGCTGCGCGAGCGGACGACCGGCGCCGTATTGTTCAACCAGCCGAACATGCAATTTCGCCAGAATTACGAGATCAGCGTGGATCCCAAGGCCTACTTCGACGAGAGCGACGCCGCGCTCGAGCGGCTGAGCAGGGACGTGGCGCGTTCGGTGGTAAGCGCGGTCCTGGAGAATTTCTAAATGACCCCGGCCCAGTTTGTCTCGCGGATGAAACGCAAAGAAATTGCGCCGGCCTATTTGTTTCTCGGACCCGAGGTTTATGAGCGGCGTCGTTGCCGGGAAGCGCTGCTGGACGCGCTTCTGGCGCCCGAAGACCGCGAGAACGGTATCGCGCAGCACGATCTGAACGAAACTTCCGTCGCGCAGGTAATCGATGACGCGCGTTCTCTCTCGTTGTTCGCGCCACGACGCGTGATCCTAGTGTCGAATGCCGAGGCTGCCCTGCCGCGCCAGCGATCGGAAGAAGAAGGAGACGGCGACAGCACGGGCGGCGGCGCCGAGGAATTGGCCGCGTATATGCGCGATCCTTCCCCCGGCGTGGCGGTGATCTTCGATGCCGGCCGGTTTGATTTTGAAGGCGAAGACAAACGAAAAATCGAGCGAGTGCGGAAGTTCTATTCCGCCATCCCGGAGATAGTCGAGTTGCGGCGCCTTGCCATCGATGAGGCCCGCGCCGAAGCCCGCGGGCTGGTTCAGAAGGCGGGAGTATCGATCGATCCGGAAGCACTTGACCTGCTGGTGGAAGCGCTGGCCGGCGACGTGGCGCGCATCGCCGTCGAAATCGAGAAGCTGTCGCTCTACGCTTCGGCCGGCCGCAATATTTCAGTTGAAGATGTTGCCGCTCTTGCGCCCGATGCGCGGAGCACGACGATCTTCGCCCTGGTGGCTGTACTCGGCCGCCGCGACAGAGTTCGCGGACTTGCACTGCTCGACACGCTCTGCCGGGAAGGCGAGTACCTGCCGCTCGCGCTTGCGTTTCTCTCCACTCAATTCCGGCTGGCACTCGCCTCGAAGGAAGCCGGCCTGCGGAGCCCCCAACAGATTCAGGGACATTTCTCGCGCGCCGGCGTCGCTATCTGGAGTTCCCGCGCGGACCAGGTCTACCAGACGGTATCGAAATTTTCGAAGGAACAATTGGAGAAGGCGCTGAAGCTGATCTTCTGCGCGGACCGCGACCTGCGCAGCGCCCGTCCGGACGATCGGATCGTGATGGAGAGGTTGGTTCTGGAACTTACTTCGTAGCGCCGGATAGCGCCTTGACGCGGATGTGAAGCTTCGACTTGTATCGCGCGGCCGTGTTCTTCTTGATGACGCCAAGCTTGGCCGACCGGTCGATGATTGAAAAGGTTTCGGGAAGCAATTTGACGGCGCCCGAAGCGTCTTTGGACGTGATCAGCCGGCGGATGGCCCGGATCTGGTGGCGCAACCGCGTCTTGTTCCGGCGGTTATATTCGGTCCGCCTTTCTTCCTGCCGCACGCGCTTCAGCGCGGAAAAGTGATTCGCCATTTTGTACTTATGTACCTGTTCCTTAAAAGAGTTTTCAATTTTTTAGGATACCACATGATCCAGTTGTGATATTCTCGAAAAGTCCTGGAAGCCTCTAGGTGAGCAGCATGGGAAGCTGGTGCAAATCCAGCACGGCCCCGCCACTGTGAGCGTGGAGGGCTGATCAACAAAAGCCACTGTTCCGCACGGAATGGGAAGGCCGATCAGCCTGTTGAAGCGCGAGTCAGGAGACCGACCGAGAGGATTCAGCGTGAATCCGGGCGAGGACCGGAACACATACTGAACCAATTTCAGGGCGTGAAATCCGGCAGCGGAGGGCTGCCTGAATATGACACGTCCAGCCACATTCCATCTCTTCGTGGCGTGTTG
>Ga0070699_100005641_pt1 | contig 10967 bp, 5 predicted proteins | sample KBSK1503metaG_FD_65473 | JGI IMG/M metagenome (GOLD analysis project Ga0070699, IMG submission 65473) | Corn, switchgrass and miscanthus rhizosphere microbial communities from Kellogg Biological Station, Michigan, USA - KBS K1-50-3 metaG | ecosystem: Host-associated > Plants > Roots >...
AGGCGTTCGGGGAAGAAGGAAAGGCCCCCAGCATCCCGGCGCCGCTCATCCGGGCCAGAGCCGGCACACCGATTCGCGCCACGGTGCGGAACGCGCTGACCGATTCCACCATTCACGTGATCGGACTCGGCAGCCATCCGGTTCCCGTCGGCGATACTTTGCACGTAGCGCCGGGAGCCTCCGCCGAAGTGACCTTCATCGCCGGCGCGCCGGGGACCTACCTCTACCGCGCGGTAATCGGCAACGATCCCGATGGCCGTCCCTCGGAGCGGGAGACCGCCAACGGCGCTTTCGTCGTGGATCCGGAAGGCGGGTCACCGCCGGACCGGATCTTCGTCATCAATGTGATCCAGTACGACATCAAGACCCCGGCCGCGTACCGGGTGGCGATCGGCTTCAACGGCAAGTCGTGGCCGTACACGGAGCGGCTCCCGATGACCGTGGGCGACACCGCGCGCTGGCGCCTCCTCAACGGCACCACGCGGGCGCACCCGCTGCATCTGCACGGTTTCTACTTTCGGGTGGAAGGCCTCGGAGACGGGCTCTCGAGCCGGGTTATTCCCGAGAACGGCCGGCGGCTTGCGGTGACGGAGCAGGTCCAGGCCTGGGGAACCCGTACCCTTGCGTGGTCACCGGACCGTCCGGGCAATTGGCTGTTTCACTGTCATCTGATGTTCCACGTCACTGCGGAAGCGCGGCTCGATCACGGCTTTTCTCATGGCGAGGACGACCACTCGAGTGACCCAAACGCGCACATGGCAGGCCTGGTGCTGGGGGTTCCCGTGGCCCCGCGCCCGGGAGAAAGCTATGTCCGGACCGGAGAGCCTCGCCGGCTCGATCTCTACTTTCAGCAGGGACCGCAGCGCGGCGCGATGCCGAGGACGTACAGCTACGTGCTGCAGCGTGGGGCGACGCCGCCGGCTCTCGATTCGGTCGAGGTGCCCGGCTCTCCCATCGTGGTCACCCGAGGCACGGCGACCGACATCGTAGTGCACAACCGCGCCAAGGAGGCGACCGGGGTGCACTGGCACGGCATCGAGCTGGAGAGCTGGTCGGACGGCGTGGTGGGGTGGAGCAGCCGCGGTGCGGCAATGGCCCCGCCGATCGCGCCGGGGGATTCGTTCACGGCAAGGCTCACCCTGCCGAGGGCCGGCACGTTCATCTATCACACGCACCTCAATGACGTGGCCCAGGTCACCGGTGGCGCCGCGGGTCCGCTGATCGTGCTGGAGCCGGGAGAGACCTTCGATCCTACCCGCGATCACGTGTATCTGAGCATCTGGCACGGCCGTCAAAGGGTACCGCAGCAGATCCCCGGCGTCCTGGTCAACGGCGACTCGATCAGCTCGGCGCCCAGGGAGCTGGAGGTGGGTGTGACTCATCGCTTTCGCCTGATCAATATCGGCGCGGCGGGCGTGGTCAGATACACGCTTCGCAGGGACACCACGGTGGTCCAGTGGAGGGGCAGGGCCAAGGACGGCGCCGATCTTCCACCGGCGCTTCGGGTGATGCAGCCGGCCGTGCAGCCGGTTACGGTGGGAGAAACCTGGGATTTCGAGTTTCTTCCCTCCGAGCCGGGGACCTACGAGCTCAGCGCCGTTGCGAATATTCCACCGGGTTCTCCAACCGTGTCCGGGCCGCAGCACCGCTGGCGCCAGCTGCTGGTGGTCCGGTGAGGCGTGCGGCCGGCTATTTCCTCCTCGCCTGCGCACTGGCGCAATGTGCCTCTGTCGGCCGCCGGGCGTCCGTGATCATGACGGGCGTTGCCTCCCGGTTGTCCCCGGGTGATGTGCGGATCGAGATCAAGCGGTCGTTTCTCGAGGCTTACAAGGACAAGGTCACCATCCAGGTCACCTTCACCGTCGACAAGGCGGCCGGGTCGATCAATCCGACCTCTTTCGACGGCGATCTGCACTTTGCCGGCCGAGCCCCGGAGATCGGGTTGCGGCTGGTGGGAGAGATCAAGAACGCAGCCGAGGCGGACAGTGCCGTGGCGCAGGTCCGGCGCGCCGAGTCGACCCGACGGCCGATCCAGCTTACCGGGGCTTGGAGGGTCTGGGCCGAACACTCCTTGGGACGGCCGGAGCAACAGGACCGGCCGCTGCCGGAGCTGGAGACGCCGCACGTCGAGCACGTCTTCGAGATTCACCCGGTCACCAGGATCGGCGGCATCAGTCTGCTCCAAACTCTGCATACCAACGAAGGGTACAAGCCCGGCAGCGCCGAGCGGACCTTCGGGATCTACCAGGACGCGGATTTCCGGCTGCGGGCCACTCCGACGACGGTCATTTTCGACACGCCGACCTGGCTCTATAACGACGTGCACTTTCTGATGGAGATCACCGGTTCCGGGCAGAAGGTGGTTGCGGATGGGAGATTCGTGACCGGCTCGGCGCTCGATCTCGACGGGAAGCTGCTGGTCGAGCGGCTCCGGATGGTCTTCGTCGAGGGGACCGCGCCGGAACGAGCCGTCCGCTCCCTCGAGCGCGGGGCGCGGCTGCACGTCTGGGGGATGCCACGCCTGAACTTCGCGGAGATATCGAGGCGGGCGGCGGAGGCCGGAACCACCTCCGGTTTCGTCGAAGGACCGCTGCCCTATGAGATACTGGTCCTGGGCGTCTACCCTACGACTGCACCTTGATCGCCCGCCACTTGCCCTGCCGGAATCGCAGCACGCTCAGCGCGCACCGGGTGAAGTGGCCGATCACGATGGCGAGCCACACGTCCGCCGGCTGCAGCGGCCGGAGGCTTTGCAGAATCGAGAGCAGGCCGATGGGGATCAGGAATTGGGAAATGATGGAGATGTAGAGCGGGCTCTTGGTGTCGCCGGTACCCTGAAGACCGCCGGTGTAGGTGAGCGCCACCGTGATGAAGAGGCCCGACACGCTCAAGTACGCCAGGAGCTGCACGCCGATCCGCACGACCTCGGGCTGGTCCATGCCGAAGACGCCGAGGAGCAGCTTCGGAATGGTGAGGAAGAGCAGGCCCACCACCGTGGCGATCCCGACTCCGTATTGCGCGGCGAGCTGCACCGCGCTCATGCTCCGATCCGGCTTGCCGGCGCCCAGGTTCTGACCCGCGAGTGCCGCCGCGGCGCCCATCAGGCCCACCGACGTCCAGGTCACCAGCGAGAAGAGCTCGGTGTAGCCGATGGCGTACGCGGCCTGGGCTTCCGCGCTCAGCTGTACGGAGCCGAGAAACCGGAGGAGCAGCACGCCCGCCACGTTCATCGCGATGCCCTGCAGCCCGGTGGGAAGGCCGAACCGGAACAGGGCTTTGATGATTGCCCAGTCCGGCGTCCAGCGCTGACCCCGGAAGTCGATGACCCAGCGGCCGCTGAACAGCTTCCAGACCGCAAACAGGCTGAGCAGTGCGCCGGCCAGCGACATACCCATCGCGGCGCCCGCGGTCCCGAACGCCGGAATGGGTCCCAGCCCGCGAATGAAGATGACATTGAACGCGATATTCAGGATGGTGAGCGCGATGCCCATCTTGAGTGGAGTCCGGGCATCCCCCGCCGACCGCAACGCGCCGCTGAGCATGAAGAAGAGCATCATGCCGAGGCTGAACCCGAACATGATCCGGAGATAGGGAAGCGCCTGCGCCTGCACCGCGGGGGCGGCGTTCACCAGCCCCAGCAGATGCGGCGCGAGAAAATACCCGACCGGTGCGAGGACGCCCACCGAGAGCGCGATGGCGGTGAGGAAGGCCTGCCAGGCGGCCCGGTTGACGGCGGCCCCGTCGTTGGCGCCGGTGTAGCGCGCGATCAGCACGCCCATGCCGGTGAACAACGAAACGATGAACACCATGACCACGAGGAAAATCTGGAAAGCGACCCCGATGGCCGCATTGCCGGCGTAGCCGACCAGGTGACCCACCAGCGCGTGGTCGATCACCCCCTGGAGGCCGGCGATCATGTTCTGGAGGACCGTCGGCCAGGCCAGCTTCCAGACGGCCTTGCCGATGGGGCCTTCGACGAGCGAGCGATCGAACCGGGAAGGTTGGCTGGCCATGGGAGCGGGAAAAGTAATCCTCCCCCAGATTGCATGAATGGGTGATCACCGGACCTCCCGTCTCTCCAAATCCCGCTTCGTGGCGGGCTGGCAGTGCGACAAGCTGCTCTGGTGGATGGTCCACGAGCCGGCAGCGCCGGAGCTCCAGCCCGACAAGGTCCTGCAGGACCTCTTCGACCAGGGCCGCCAGGTGGAGGAGCTGGCGCGGCTGGAGTTCCCCGGCGGGATCCTCATCGATCATCCCCACACGGCCTATGCCGAGCGGCTCGCGGCGACCGTGGCGGCACTGGGCGCCGGCGCCTCCGCGGTTTTCGAGGCGTGCTTCGAAGCGGGAGGTGTGTTCGTTGCGGTGGATGTGCTGCTGCGAGAGGGCGCCGGCTGGACGCTGCTCGAGGTCAAATCCTCATCGTCCGCGAAGCCCGAGCATGTGACCGATGCCGCGATTCAGACCTGGGTGCTCCGTCAGGCCGGGCTCGCGGTGACCCGGGTCGAGATCATGCACCTCGATCCGGAGTACCGTCACCCCGGGCCGGGGCAGCTCCTAACCCGCACCGACGTGACTGTTCCGGTGGAGGCGTTTCTCCCCCAGGTGCCCGATCTGGTCGCCGCGCTCCTGGCCGGGCTGGGCGGCCCGCTCCCCGGGACGAAGATCGGCGCCCAGTGCTACGAGCCGCGGGAATGCCCGTTCCACGGCCGCTGCTGGCCTGCCGACCCGCACCACATCCGCACGCTCTACAACGTGGGGCCCAAGAAGACCATCTCGTACATGGCGTCGGGGATCCACTCCATCTGGGACATTCCTTCGACCGCCAAGCTTCCCTTTGCCGCCTCTCGCCAGCTCAAGGCCATCCGGCACCAGGGCCTGGTGGTCGAGCCCACGCTCGCGGCCGACCTCGAGCCGTTCCAGAGTCCGCTGGGCTACCTCGATTTCGAGACGGTGGCGCGCGCGGTGCCGGTGTGGAACGGACTGGCGCCCTGGGGCGCGGCGGTGGCGCAGTTCAGCTATCACGAGGAACAACCGGACGGGGGCTTGAGCCACGTCGGGTGGCTGGCGGAAGGACCGGGCGATCCGAGGCGAGAAATCGCGGAGGCGATGCTCGAGGCGACCGCCGGTGCCCGGCGGATCGTCACCTATTCAGCCTACGAGAAGACCAGAATCAAGGAGCTCAAGGCGCTGGTTCCCGAGCTGGCCGGCCCGCTGGATGCGCTGCTGGAGAAACTGGTGGATCTCCTGCCGGTGGTTCGCAACAACGTCTATCACCCGGACTTCCGGGGCAGCTTCAGCCTCAAGTACGTGCTCACGCCGCTGGTGCCCGACCTCACCTACGATGATCTGGTGATCGTCGACGGCCGCCTGGCCAGCGTGGAGATCGCGCGGCTGCTGTTCGTCGCCCACAAGATCCCGGTGCACGAACGCGATCGGCTCAGGCGCGACCTCCTGGCCTACTGCGAACGGGACACCGAGGCCACGGTCCGCCTGATGGCCCGGCTCCGGGAGCTCAGTGTTTCTCCACCACCACCTTCCCGCCCTGCATCACCCAGCTCACCCGCTCCGTCGCGGTGATGTCCCGCAGCGGATCGCCCGGCACGGCGACCAGATCCGCCAGCTTCCCGGCCTCGATGGCGCCGCGGTCGCTGACCCCGAGCACCTCCGCCGCGTTGATCGTCGCAGTCCGGAGCGCGTCGATCGGCGCCATGCCGAGCTTGACGTAGATCGCGAACTCCCGGGCGTTCTCGCCATGCGGATAGACGGCCGCGTCGGTCCCGAACCCGATCTTCACACCCGCCGCGATCGCTTTGGCCAGGCTCTGGCGCGCGATGGGCAGGATGGTCTCCGCTTTCTTCCGGATCGGCGGAGGCAGGACCGCCAGGTTGATCCGGTCCACGAGATACGTGGTCGGGACCAGCCAGGTGCCGCGCTCCTTCATCATCGCGATCGCCTCGTCGTCGAGCTGCGAGCCGTGCTCGATCGACACCACGCCGGCCCGGATTGCGGCCTTGATCCCTTCGGTGCCGTGCGCATGCGCAGCCACCCGGACGCCGTGCCGCGCGGCCTCGTCCACCATGGCCTTGAGCTCCTCGTAGCTGTACTGCTGCGCGCCGACCGGGCCTTCGAGCGACAGCACTCCCGCCGTCGCGCAGGTCTTGATGACCTGGGCTCCGTGCTTGATCTGGTAGCGCACCGCCTCGACCACCTGCCAGGGGCCGTCGGCCACGCCATCCTTGGGCCCCCGCTCGAGCACTCCGGGCGCAAACCCGGTGATGTCGCAGTGGCCGCCGGTGATGCCGATCGCGTTCCGCGAGGGGACCACCCGCGGGCCGGTGACGGCGCCACGCGCCACCGCCCGCCCCAGCGCCACGGTCACGTCGCCGCCGAAGTCGCGCACCGTGGTGAAGCCGGCCCGTATGGTCTTGACGGCATTGGCCGCGGCGTTGAAGGCGAAATCGGACTCGGTAAGCCGCACCGGCTCGATGAAGGAGGTGGCCGAGATCTCGCTGGCGAGGTGGGTGTGCAGATCGATGAAGCCCGGGAGCAACGTCACGTCGCCCAGGTCGATGGTCCGGGCCCCGGCGGGAGGCGAGGCCGGGTTGACCATGGTGATGCGATCGCCCTGGATCACGACGGTGGCGTTGGTGATCATCTTGCCGCCGGTCACGTCGAGCATGCGGGCGGCGCGGATGACGACGGGCGGGGCGTCCTGGGCCAGCGCGAGGGAGGTCGGGACGCAGAGGCCGGCGACCAGGAGGAGTCGGGTTCGCATGGGGTCCGAGGATGAAGTGGGTGAGTGAAATGTAAGCCGCCCCGCCTCGCCCTCGCGGCGCGGCTCCCCAGGGGTACATTTCAGTGAGCCCACGCTCGATCCGCCTGAAGACTCCTTAACATCTCCGGACACGATGGAAGGCGAGCGCCTCCGCACCGCCTTGGCCGACCGTTACTGCATCGAGCGCGAGCTTGGCGCTGGGGGGATGGCCACGGTGTACCTGGCGCACGACCTCCGGCACGATCGCGACGTCGCCCTCAAGGTGCTGCGTCCCGAGCTGGCGGCCGCGTTGGGCCACGAGCGGTTTCTGCGGGAGATCACCACCACCGCGAACCTCCGGCACCCGCACATCCTCCCGCTCTACGACTCGGGCGAGGCGGGCACCTTCCTCTACTACGTCATGCCCTACCTCGATGGGGAAACACTCCGCGGCCGGCTGACCCGCGAGAAGCAGCTGCCCCTGGGCGATGCGCTCCTGATGGCCCGTGAGGTGGCCGAGGCCCTCAGTTACGCGCACGGCCGCGGTGTGATTCACCGGGACATCAAACCGGAGAATATCCTGCTGGAGAACGGGCACGCCGTGGTGGCGGATTTCGGCATCGCCCGCGCCGTCAGCGCGGCGGGCGCCGAGTCGCTGACGCAGACCGGGATCGCGATCGGCACGCCGGCGTACATGAGTCCGGAGCAGGCCGGGGGAGAGACCAACCTCGACGGACGGAGCGATCTCTACAGCCTGGGCTGCGTGCTTTACGAGATGCTCGCCGGCGTGCCGCCCTTCATGGGCCCCACGGTCGCCGCGGTCATCGCCAAGCGCTTTACCGAGCCGCCTCCCGACGCTACCGGCGCGCGACCGTCGGTGCCGAGGGCCGTGGCCGACGTGGTGCGCCGCCTCATGGCGATCAATCCATCCGAGCGCTACGCCACCGGCGCCCAGGCGGTTGAGGCGTTGGTCCGCAGCATGACGCCGAGCGGGACCACGGCGGTCGAGGGGGCCTCTGGGGCGGAGCGGGCCCGTGCCCGGCTGCCCTGGATCGCGGTGCTGTCGCTGGCGACCCGCGACCCGTCGCTGGCGGATCTGGCGGAGGGTCTGGCCGAGGACATCACCACCGGCCTCTCGCGGTTTTCGCATCTCCAGGTCGTGGCCCGCCAGTCGACGGCGCACCTGCCCGTCGGAACCGACATCCGCCGGGTGGGCGAGATGCTGGGCGCGCGCTACGTCATCGAGGGGAGCTTCCGAAAATCCGGCAACACCGTTCGGCTCTCCGTCAAATTGGTGGACGCCCAGACCGGGACGCATCTCTGGGCCGAGACCTTCGATCGAGATCTCTCGGCTACCAGCCTGTTCGCCCTGCAGGACGACCTCACCGATCGGATCGTCGCAACGGTGGCCGATCCGTTCGGCGTGCTGGTGCGGGTTATGGCCCATCCCCTGCTGGACAAGCCGGTCGAAGAGCTCACCGCTTCGGAGCTCTGCATTCGGCTCTACGCCCACAACCAGCAGCTCGGCCCTGAAGAGCACGCCCGACTGCGGCGAGGGTTCGAGCTGGCGCTGGAGCGCGAGCCCAATCATGCCGACGCCTGGGCCAACCTGGCGACGATCTACTGGGGCGAGAAGATGCACGGGCTGAACCCGCTTCCCGACCCCCTGGGTCGCGCCCGGAAGGCGGCCGATCGCGCCGTCCAGATCGACTCGGCCAGCCAGATCGCTTGGGAAGCGCTCGCCGAGGTGCAGTACTTCTCGGGAGACCTGGCCGGGTTCCGCCAGTCGGCGGAACGGGCCATGGCGATCAACCCCCGGAACACGAGCACGGTCGCCGTGATGGCGATGCTGATCGCCTACGGTGGAGAATGGGAGCGAGGCTACGAGCTGGTTCGGCGGGCGATGGCGCTGAACCCCCATCATGCCGGCTGGTTCCACTTTGTCTCGGCCAACTATCACATCAAGAAGGGGGACTACGAGTCCGCGCTGGCGGCGGTCAAGCGGGTGAACATGCCCGAGTTTCCCTGGACCTACACCAACACGGCGGTCATCTGCGTGGCCTTGGGCCGGTGGGAGGAGGCGCGCCAGGCGTCGAACACGCTGCGCCGATTGTTTCCGGCCATCGCCCTCGCCGCGGGACAGCACGCCACCCCCTGGTTCTACGACAAGGAGCTCGACAATCGCCTGAACGGGTTACTGCTCCAGGCGCTTGCCCTCCAGGACTCGCCATGACCACATCCATCGAGGCGCTCTCGGCGGCCCTTGCCGACCGCTACCGGATCGAGCGCGAGCTCGGCCAGGGGGGGATGGCCACGGTGTACCTGGCCCAGGATCTCCGGCACGACCGGAAGGTGGCGCTCAAGGTGCTCCGGCCCGAGCTCGCCGCGGTGATCGGGGCGGACCGATTCCTGCACGAGATCAAGACCACGGCGAATCTCCAGCATCCCCATATCCTCCCGCTCTTCGACTCCGGCACCGTGCACGGGACGGTGTTCTACGTGATGCCGTTCGTCCAGGGCGAAACCCTCCGCGACCGGCTCACCCGGGAAAAGCAGCTCTCCATCGACAACGCGGTCCGAATCACCCGCGAGGTGGCGAGCGCGCTGGATTACGCCCACCGGCACGGAGTGATCCATCGCGACATCAAGCCCGAGAACATCCTGCTGCACGACGGCCAGGCGATGGTGGCCGACTTCGGGATCGCGCTCGCGGCGAGCAGCGCCGGCGGCAGCCGGATGACCGAAACCGGGATGAGCCTGGGCACGCCGCACTACATGAGTCCCGAACAGGCGATGGGAGAGCGGGAGATCACCCCGCGGAGCGATGTATACGCTCTGGGTTGCGTGCTGTACGAAATGCTCACCGGCGATCCCCCCTTCACCGGCTCGACCGCCCAGGCCATCGTGGCCCAGGTGATCACCGAGGACCCGCGTCCGCCCACCCAGCGGCGGAAAACCATTCCGCCCCAGGTGGAAGCGGCCGCGATGATCGCGCTGGCCAAGCTGCCGGCCGATCGCTTTGCCACGGCGGCGCAGTTCGCCGAAGGGCTCGTCACTCCCGGGCTCACCTGGACCAGCCGGGGACAGGCGCTGGCCGCCCCGCCGGCGGGGTTGTCACGACGGGCCCAGGCTGTCGTGATCGGGGCCCTCGCCGTCGTCGCGATCGCCGCCTCGATCGTTGCGCTCGCGGCGCGCGGGGATACCGCGCATCCAGGGGTCGCCCGTTTTGCACTGGCGCTCCCTCCGGGGCAGGAGCTGCTGAGTCCGGGAGGGCTGCGGCTGGCCTGGTCGCCCGACGGTGACGCGTTCGTCTATCCCGGTCCCGGCTCGGGCCGGTCACGACTCTGGCTCCGGCGGCTGGACAGTCTCGAGGCGGTACCCATTCCCGGATCCGACGGCGCCACGAGTCCGGTCTTCTCGCCCGATGGACAGGACATCGCCTTCGTGACGCTGTCGCCGTTTTCGGTGCGGGTCATCCCGCGTACCGGAGGACAGGCACGAATCCTCTGGGGGGACGGCGCTTCGGGAGGAGGTCTCGCGTGGAATACGAACGGGGACCTCTACGCCGACGCGGGAACCGGACTCGCGCGGATGCGCCCCGATGGCAGCGGGCGCGAGATTTTCATGTCCATCGATACCGCCCGCGGGGAGAGCGGAATCGCCTGGCCATCGGCGCTGCCCGGGGAGCGAGGGGTGCTGGCCCGGGTCCGGAAACCCGGCGAACCGCTTTCGGAGTTCCGTATCGTGGTGCAGGACCTCCGCGACAAGTCCCGGAAGGAGCTGGTCCGGGGCGTCATCGCCAGGTACAGCAACACCGGGCACCTGCTCTGGGTCACTGGAGACGGCACGCTCCACGCACAGCGTTTCGATCTCGACCGCCTCGAGCTGACCGGTGCGCCCGTCGTCCTCATGAGCGGGCTGGCGATCGCCGGATTCGGGGCCACCGACTTGACGCTCTCATCCCGCGGGGATTTGCTCTACATACCAGGCGTCATCCAGGGCGGCTATTCACGACTGGTCTGGGTCGGTCGGGACGGCAGGAAAACCCCGGTCGATACCGCGGAGATGGACGGCCTGATCTCCGACATGGCACTTTCCCCCGACGGATCGACCGTGGCCCTGGAGATCCTGCGGCCCTCCGATGCCGCGAACCTCTCCAGAATCTGGGTCAAGCACCTCGGCGGCGGGCCCACCCAGCTGGTGAGCAGCGAGA
>Ga0070699_100005642_pt1 | contig 10966 bp, 5 predicted proteins | sample KBSK1503metaG_FD_65473 | JGI IMG/M metagenome (GOLD analysis project Ga0070699, IMG submission 65473) | Corn, switchgrass and miscanthus rhizosphere microbial communities from Kellogg Biological Station, Michigan, USA - KBS K1-50-3 metaG | ecosystem: Host-associated > Plants > Roots >...
ATGCGCCCCTCGCTCACGAGGACGATGCGCTGAATCTCGGGGACGATCTCCTCGATATGGTGCGTGATCAGGATGAGCGTCGTGCCGGCCCGCGCCACCTGCCGCACGCGCTCGGTGAAATCGTGGCGCGCGACCAGGTCGAGCCCGGTCGTCGGCTCGTCGAGGATGAGCGCACGCGGCGCCGTGACCAGCGCGCGCGCCAGCAGCACGCGACGCGCTTCGCCCGTGGACATTTCGTGGAGCCGCCTCTTCGCGAGGTGCGCCACGCCCATCCGGGTCAGCGCCTCGACCGCGCGCGTCCGCATCTCCTGCGTCACCGCGCCGTAGCGGAGGATGCCCTGCGTCGCCAGGAACCCGGACAGCACCGCGGCTTCCGCGGTGACGCGTCCCTCGTTGTTGCCCAGGACGAACCGATGATGCAGGTCGGCGGAGACGATGCCGAGCTGCGACTTCAGATCGAAGACGTTCCAGCGGCTCTCGCCGAAGACGAGCACCGAGGGCGACCCGTCCTCGTGACGCAGCGGCCGATCGTCGTGCGTGAGCAGGCTGACGAGCGCCGACTTGCCGGCGCCGTTGGGCCCGATGATCGCGGTGTGCTCGCCCGAGGGGATGGTGAGCGTGAGGCTGTCGAGGATGCGGCGGTCGTTCTTGACGATCGTGGCATCGCGAAGCTCGAGGACGGGATGCAGCAACGTTACGCCGGGAGCGGTTCGCCCCTGGTTTCTTTCGCCGCCGGCAGCACCAGCAGGCCGATGATGAAGGCGACCGCGGTGACGGCCACAGGCACGCCGAGCGACCCGTAGCGCTGGATGCCGGCGCCGACGAGGAACACCATCGCCACGCCGGCGTAGCGGCCGATGGAGCTGGTGAAGCCGATGGCGCTGCCGCGGCACTCGGTCGTGAACTGCTCCGGGATCCACAACGTGTAGAGCGCGAAATTCGCCCCGCCGAGGCCGAGGACGAACGTCAGGACGAAGAACGGCGTGAGCGCGTTCTGCATGTAGAACACCTGCCCGAAGCCGAACGCGATGCCGATGAACATCAGCACGTAGTACATCGCCATGGCCGGGCGCCGCCCGACCCGTTCGGCAATCACGGGCGCGAGCAGGCACCCGATGATCGTGCCGATCGCGAGCACCGCGCCGGCATACGACGCGAGGCGCGCGGCCTCGAGCGTGGTGTGCCCTTCGCGAACGGCGATCTGTGTGATTGCCGTCGGCACATAGATCGAGCCGGCCCACAGGCCGATGATCGACACCGTGAAGAGCAGCGACATGGTCATCGTCCGCTTCGAGAAGCGCGGGCTGAAGAGCGCCGCGAAGGAGTCGCGCATGCGCGGCCGCGCCGCCGGGTTCTCGAACTTCGCCTTCCACGCCGCGGATTCGTGGACGCCGCTCTGAATCCAGCCGACCAGCAACGCCGGGGTGCCGCCCAGGACGAACATCCACCGCCACCCGTAGTTGGCGCCGATCACGTAGTTGGCGAGCGCCGCCAGGAAGAAGCCGAAGTAGTAGCCGGTGTGCATGTAGCCGGCGCCCATCTTGCGCCGATCCTCGGGCCACTCCTCCGCGATGAACGTGCCGCCAATCGGCTGCTCGCCGCCCAGACCGATGCCGCAGAACACGCGGAGGATCGCCAGCTGATACACGTTCTGCGCCAGCCCGCACGCCAGCGTGAAAAACGAGTACATGAGGATCGTCATCATCAGCGCCTTGACACGCCCGAAACGATCCGCGATCGGTCCCCACACCATCGACATGCCCCATCCCGCGAGGAACAGCGCGAACAGGATGCTGCCGTAGTACCCGATGTTGGCGGACGTCGCCGGGATTCCCGATTTCGGCAGCAGCTCCGTCAGCGCCGGCACGAGCACCAGCGAGTAGATGAAGGCGTCCATGCCGTCGAGGCACCAGCCACCCCAGGCCGCCCAGAAGCCTTTGATCTGGTTCGAATTGAGCGGCGTTCGAGTCGCCGCGTACGGCGCAACGGTCGCGCGGGTGGCAGCCATTGGACGTCCTTTGCTGTGCAGGTGGAGAAACCGGGGAATTCTACAGGGGAAGGGCGGCAAACGCCCAACTTCCAATCTCCAACTCCCAAGCGGCCTGCTTGGGAGTTGGTAGTTGGTAGTTGGGATTTGACCCGCGTCAGTACGTCAGGCGGAAGCCGACCTGAACGGTCCGGAACGTCCCGTTGACGTGCTGCAGGAACTGCGCGGTCGTCGCCTCGTTCTCGCCGACCGTCCAGTTCGGCCGGTTGAACACGTTGAACACGTCCGCGAGCACGTCGAACGACCGGCGGCTGCCGATGCTGATCTTCTGCTGCAGACGGAGGTCCGTGCGGTTCTGCGCCGGCGCGATGAACGCGGCCTTCTCGATGATCGTGCCGTTCGGCCGCAGCCGCTGATCGAAGCACGCGCACCCGACGCCGCGCAGGTCACCACCGTAGATGATCTGATCGCGGATGCCGGCGCCGAGGTAGTGCAGACCGCTCACCTGGAAGCCCTTGTAGACGCTCCAGATGCCGTTGAGCACCAGACGGTGCCGCTGGTCGTCGGCCGACGGGCCCCATTCGCCGCCGAGGTCGTTCGGCGTCGCGAACGTCGTCTGCGTGAGGCCGCTGAACGGCTTCGTGTTCGAGTTGTAGAGCCGCGAGAGCGTGTAGGTCGCCGACCCCTGCCAGTTGTTGCCGAAGCGCTTGGTCAGCGACGACTGCAGCCCGCGGTACTCCGACTTGCCGAGGTGCGTGTTCATCGACACGATGCCCCAGTCCGGGAACGGCCGGTTGGCGCGATTCGCATACGGCCGAGGGAGACCCGTCGCCGGATCGAATGTGATGTTGATGTTGTCAACGACATCCTTTTCGTGCGTGCCACGGAACCAGACGAAGTCCGACGACAGCGCCGTGGTCGCGCCGAACTGGTGTTGGAAGCCGATCGAGGTCTGGAACGTGCGCGGCAGGTGGACGTACTGCGGGAGGCCGACGAACTCCTGCAGGTCGCGAATCAGGCAGCCCGGCGCGTTGCCGTTGGCGTAGCAGAAGCGCTGCGACGCCTGCGCGAACGTCGGCACGGTCCCCGTGCCGGTCGGATTGAGGGCGAAGCTCGATGGCAAGCCCGGCGTCGGGTTAGCGTAGCTGATGACCACGATCTGCGCGTTGCCGGTCGCAAACGACTGGTCGGCGCCAAGCGCGTCCCCGTAGTAGAGGCCGGCGCCTCCACGGACGACAGTCTGCTCGGCCAGCTTGTAGTTGAAGCCGAGACGCGGCTGGATGTTCTTGGTGTCGTTCGGACGGCCGGCCTGCTGGAACGGTTCGACCGTCACGTTGTTCGCGAAGACGTCCATCTCGAGGTCGTAACGGAGGCCCAGGTTCAGCGTCAGGCTCGGCGAAACCTGCCAGTCATCCTGCACCCACGAAGCGAACTTCTTCGAGCGGAGGTGCACGTTGAAGTCGCCGACGCCGATGCTGTAGCTGGACACCCACGGAGAGATCGCGGCGAGATTCCACGTGTCAGCGTTGAACGGATCTGGGAACCACGCCTGCATCTGGTCCGGTGTCGGGAGCGCCGTAAGACCAGGAACCGTGCCATTGGCCTGCAGCGTGCCCATGCACTGACGGCAGTTGTCCTGGATCTGATGGCGGTGCAGGAACTCGCCGCCGAGCCGCAGGTCGTGGCGCCCCTTGGCGTCATACGAGTAGGTGAAGTCGTCACGCACGTTCCACACCCACTGATCCTGGTGGCGCGGATAGTTCTGGTTGCCGCCAATCGAGAAGCCGCGGAACGTGATGCGCGGTGAGCCGGTGTTGATTCCGTCGGCCTTCTGCCAGTGGTTCGACCAGGTGGTCAGGTTGCGGTTGGCCAGCCCGAACACGGCCTCGCCGCCCTTGATCTCGTTGACCGCCTTGTTGCTCAACACCATCGTCAGGTTCCCGACGCGCTCGTCGTTGTATTCACGGTTGGTCGCCACGGCCGACGGAAAGCTCTGCGTGTTGCCGGGAACCATCGGCTGGTTCTGGACACTGCGCGAGACCTTGCCCATCAGGCGCGTGTTGGTGGAGAGCTGGTAGTCGAGGCGAACGCCGCCCTTGTTCTGCGCGTCGGTGCCCGAGGTCCTGATGTTGAACAACGGGTACGGCGTGTTGAAGATCGCCGTCTTCGGCTCGCGCTCGTATTCGTAGTTGCCGAAGAAGTGCAGTTTGTCTCTCACGATCGGGCCGCCGAGCGTGAAGCTGTACTGCTGGTTCTTGATCGGCTCCTTGACGCCGAGCACCGGGTTCTCGGCGTTCCACTTCGAGTCGCGGAAGTTGCCGCGGACGAGCCCCTGAAGCTGGTTGCTCCCGGACTTGGTGATGGCGTTCACCTGCACGCCCGTCGACCGCCCCATGGTCGCGTCGAAGCGGTTGGCAACGAACTGAAACTCGGCGATCGAATCCTGACTGTACTTCGGCTGCCCGCCGGTGCCGATGTCGGCCGAGACCTGCTGGCCATCGACGTTCAACTGGAACTCTCGCGACTCGCCGCCGTTTCTATCGGGCAGCGGGATCTGCGCCGCCGTGCCCGTGGCGAACGGGTCGGTGCGGCTGCCGGGCGCGACGAGCGCCAACGCCATCCAGTTGCGACCGTACACCGGCAGCTCCTGGACCTGTTTCGGATCGACGTTGCCGCCGATGGCGGAGTTCTTCAGATCGATGAGCGGCGCTTCACCGGTGACGGTGACGGTTTCCTGAACCGTGGATGGCGCCATCTGCATGTTCAGGCTGGCGGTCTGCCCGACGAGCAGGTTGACGCCGGAACGCATCGCCGTCGAGAACCCCTGGAGTTCCGCGGTGACCTGATAGGTGCCCACACGCACGGGCATGCGGTAAATCCCGCGCTCGTCGGTGACACCGACGAACTTGTTTCCTGTCGCCTCGTTGGACGCGGTCACGGTCACGCCCGGCAGCACGGCGCCGGTCGAATCGCTCACGGTGCCGGTGAGCACTGCGTCCTGCGCGAACGCCGCGACAGGGAGCAGAAGGATTGCGCCGATCAGTACTACGCGCCTGGCCAAACCCGAAGTCATGCAAACTCCTTCCTAGTACACGTGCACTACGCCCCGCGACGGGGTGAGTGGAGCACACGAAACTAACGCCTCGGAGAGGCCAAGTCAAGGTGCAGGTTGACGTTGTCGCTGCAGGGCCGCGACGGTTTCAAGATCGTGCTTCGCGTCAAGATTTGTCGGATCGCGTTGCACGGAAGTGCGCAGATGCTCCTCCGCCTCCTGGAGCTGGCCGCGCTCGGCGAGCGCCGCGCCGATATGCCAGTGCGTCTGAGCCGAGTCGGGCTCGAGCGACAGCGCCTGGCGGAATTCACCGATCGCCGCGTCGAGCTGCCCGCGCGAGGCGTACGCGATCCCCAGATCGTTGTGGACGTCCGAGGTCTCCGGAACGACGACTCCGAGATACGCGCTGCCGGCGACGCGCCGGCCGTTGTCCGCCGCCGCACGGATGCGCGCACCCTCCTCCGGCGAGGCGCCATACGCGCGATTCAGGAGCGCGAGATACAGGTCCAGGCCCTCGACCACGCGCACCGGCATGCCGTTGTCGAAACATTTCGGACACCATTCGGCAACGCTCTTCAAATCGACGACCGAGCCGGGGACCGACTCGCCGAGATTGAGCAGCGAACGGACGCCGAACTCCTGCACCGGACGATCGTCGGTGACGGCGACCGCGTCGCGCGTCGCGCCGGCCAGCGTCCGGGACGACCCGACGAACATGCCGACGATCTCGCGTGGCGTACCGAGATCGAGCTTGACGAGATCGGCGCGCACGGCGGGCCGCTGCGACAGCGCCGTGAACAGTTCGTTCGGATCGACTTCAATGCGGTTGTTCGCGCCGATGAGGATCAGGTCCGCTTCCGCGCCCGAGAGCAGCACCGACTCGGGGAACACGTTCACGAACGCCCTGATCATCGACAGCGTCGTCCTCGTCGGCACCTGGTAAGCGGGAAGCCACTGGCTGACGTACCCATCGGGCTCGAGCCGCGCGCGGGCCAGACGGTAGAACTCCTCGGAGTAGAGCGACGCGACGCCTGCGTAGCCTATTGGCGGAGGCTCGAGCGCGATGAGATCGTACGTTCCAGTGTAGGGGCCGGTCTTCCCGCCTTCGCCTTTGGCTTCGGCGAGGCTCGCCGTAGCGCGAAAGCGCGGAGGCGGCAGACCGGCCCCCGCCCCAGGCGCGCCCATCAAGAGATGATGGCGTCCGTCGTTGACGTACACGGCGACGCGCGGGTTGCGGATCACGTCGCCGTTGGTCGCGCTGAACCACGAGGCGTGATCCAGGACGTTGCGCGAAAGGTCCGCCACCTCGACCTGCCGAACCGACGGATGCAGGGTCGCCGCGGCGGTCGTGTTCCCGACGCCGAAGCCGATGACGAGCACGCGCGCCGGGTTGTTCAGCATCAGCAGCGGCACGTGCGCGAGCGCGCGCATGTAGCGCTGGGAGAGCGGCCAGGTGGCCGACATCGCGTGGCCGTTCGTCATCAGGCGGCGCCCTTTGCCCGATGTTTCCGTGATGGTGACGATCTCGTTGACGCCTTCGCTCTGATCGAGCACGCGCTCGTTCTGCTCCGGCTTCGGCAGCGCGCGGGTGCTGATGTAGTCGGATGGCAACAGGATCCAGGCAATGAGCGCTGCAATGGCGGTCAGGATCGGGAAGGTCCGCCTGAAGGCGGACCCCACCGGCGATCCCCGCCGGATCTCGGCCGCGGTCTGCATCCGGCGAGCATCATCGGTGGGGTCCGGCTTCAGCCGGACCACCAGGTAAATCGGCACTAACCCGATCGCTGCCGCGAGCATCAGGACCGTCGCGCTCCCCTGCAGGCCCAGCCACGGAAGCAGTACGAATCCGGCGACGAGGCTGCCGCAGACGGCGCCCGCGGTGTTCGCGAGATACAGCACGCCCGCGCGGCGGCCGACCGACTGCTCCGCGTGCTGGATCACGGCATTGCCGAGCGGAAAACTGAAACCAATCAGCAAGGCGGGCACCGCGACCTCGAGGAGCATCGGCCGCAGGTTGAACCAGAGCTCGGTGAACGCGCCCGGCGATGCCAGCTGGTCGATGGTGGCGGCAGTGCCGAAGGCGTGCAGTGCGTCGGAGACGGTCCGGTCGATGACGCTCGAGTCGGCGATCCACATCCCCGCCAGCGTGAAGACGATGAACAGCGACTGCGTGGCGATGAGCGCCACCCCCGCCTTCGCCGCAGGCTTCGGCGAGGCAAGCCCGGACCAGGAGCGCTGCAGCGCGCCGGCGGCAAGCGAGCCGGCGCCGATGCCGACGAGGATCACTGTCAACAGCAGCGAGAACACCGCGCGAAACGCGCCGAGCATGATCGAGAAGTGGCGGAACCAGATGATCTCCATCCCGAGGCCCGCGAATCCGGACAACGCGAGCGCGATGGCCACAGGCGCGACGGCGCTGCCGGCCGGGATCCGGGATCCGGGATCCGGGATCCGTGCTTCGCCGCGCCGTGATTTGCGATTTGCGATTCGTGATTTGTCCGACGTAGGGGCCGGCTTTAGCCGGCCCAGGACGATCGCGCCCGCGCCGGCGATCGCGTTCAGCGCGACCGCGATGACTTGCGTGGCACGTAATCCGATCGACGGCACGAGCGTGAAGTCGGTCAGGAAGCAGCCGGCGGCGGCGCCTGCCGTATTCACCGCATAGAGCAGCGCTATCCGGCGCGCCTGCGCCTCGACGTCGGTTCGCACGAGGAACCGGATCAATAACGTCAGCGTCCCGCCCATCAGCAGCGTGATCGGCGTGAGGAGCAGCAGCGCGATCCCCGTGCGCGCCGCGTACGAGCCGGGCGTGATCACGTACCACCCGTTCGCGTCCTGCTGATACGCGGTGACCATCACCGACAACCGATCGAGATGCGGCAGGATGAGCGCGATGATCGCGCCCATCGCGGCGATCGTCAGCTCGAAGTATCCGTAGGCGCGCAGCGGCAGCTCCGGGTTCGCCGGGTAGCGCCGGTCCGACCAGCGGCCCGCGACGTAGCTGCCCGCGCCGAGGCCGAGCATGAACACGGCGACGACGACCGAGGCGGAGTAGATGGTGTTGCCGAAAACGTTGCCGAACACGCGGACCCAGACGACCTGGTAGATCAGTCCGCTGATGCCCGAGAGGAAGAAAAGGAGATAGAGCAGGGATTCAGGATAAATCCCAAATCCCAAGATCCAAATCCCAAATCCCAAAAATCCCAAATCCCAAAAATCCCAAACAGAATTGGGATTTGGGATTTGGGATTTGGGGTTTGGGATTTACCTCGTGCCGCTCTGCGGCGCCGGTAACTTGGTCAGCAAGAACTCGGAGCGCGCGCCGGCGCGCGGCTTGTACTTCTGCACGCGGCCGCTGTCGACCTCGGCGGTGTAGAAGTTCCCCTCCGAGTCGATGCTCATGCCGTGCACGCCCCACATGCCGCCCGGGAAGTCGCCCCACGTGCCCCACGCGTACTGGAAGTTGCCCTCGCGGTCCCACTTCACCATCTTGGACGTGCCACGATCGGCGCCCCAGATGTTCCGCGAGCCGTCCATGATGATCAGGTGCACGTCCGACGGCGGCGCGCCGATGCTCCACATCCGCAGGAACTTGCCGCTCTCGTCGAAGACCTGGATGCGGCGGTTGTTCCGGTCGTTGACGAACACTTCGTGCGCGACGGGATCCACGGCGATGCCGTGGACGCTGTTGAAGTAGTTGGGCCGCGTCTCGGGCTTCTGCGCGGTCCCCTCGCCCTTCTCGCCCCACGCCGTCACGTAATTGTCGTTCTTGTCGTACTTCACCACGCGCGTGTTCGCGTAGCCGTCGGCGATGAAGTAGGTGCCGTCCGGATCCCACGCGATGAAGGTCGGACGATAGAAGTGCTTCGGATCCGACGCGTGCACGTTCGGCTCGCCGAGCGTCTTGAGCAGCTGCTTGCCGTCGTGCGAGAAGATGAACACCGCGTGGCGGTAGTCATCGACCACGAAGACCCGCTTCTGCGGATCGTAGGGGCTGATGTAAATCGCGTGCGGACGGCGGAACATCTTGTCCCACTGCGTCCACGACTCGAGGATGGTCCCCTGCGCATCGGCGACGGTGATGATGTGCGACCAGAGGAAGTCGGTCCCCGCGGCGCCGACGTCGGAGTCGTCACCCACCTTGCCGTTGACCTCGAGCGCTCCGGGGGGCGACGCGGAGGTCGCGTCGCGCCACGGCAGCCGTCCGATGGGGAACTCGATGTTCGGCCCCAGCTGCGGCAGCTTGATCGCTTTGGGCCGCTGGATGTTCGGCAGCAGGCCGCGCTGCAGGATGAACACCCGGTTCGGCGTCTCCGCGAACACAAACTCACCGGCACCCCACGTCCAGTTGGAGAGGCCGGGCAGCTGGCTGATCGGCTTCGGCCAGTTGGCTACGATGTCGTACGCACCGAATGGATCCTGGCCGCCCTTCTCGCCCGGGACGGCAGCGAACCCGGTGTTCCGCGCCTGCCCCTGCAGCGGGATGGCCTGGTACCCGATCGCGATGCCGATCGCCAGCGCGACGGCCACCGCGGCGATCATCGAAACGCGCATTCGCATGGTTCTGACTCCTTTTCCCAAGAGACGAAGGCTAGCACAGGTGGCATTAGACAGTGGGTATTGCCAGGAAGGCAGGGGGCAGTATCCAGCCAGCGTTTTTCTGCCCACTGCCACCTGCCCACTGCCCACTGACGTAGAATTCGCGCCGGAGCATTCCACCATGCGTGTTGTTCCCGCCCTTTTATTCGCTCTCATACTCGCCGCCGCTGTCGCCGCGCAATCGGGCCCGGGCACCTGGTCGTCGAAAACCGGCATGAGCATGCCGCGCACCGAGACCGGCGCCGCCTACGTCAACGGCAGAATCTACGTGATTGCCGGCGGACTTGGAACGGCGGAGTCGTCGACGCTCGTCCAGGAATACGACCTCAAGACCGACAAGTGGCGCGACCGCGCGCCGCTGCCGATCGCGCTCAGCCACGCCGGCGTCGCCACGCTCAACGGCAAGGTGTACGTCGTCGGCGGATTTCTGAAAAACGTGCACCTCTACGCCCAGCCGTACTCGTTCGAATACGACCCGGCCAGGAACACGTGGCGGGCGCTGCCGTGGATGAAGTTCCCGCGCGGCTCGGTGGGTGTCGTCTCGCTCGGCGGCAAGATTCACGCGGTGGGCGGCCGCGGCATCGACCGCGTGACCGTCGGCACGCACGAGGTGTACGACCCGGCGACCAACAGATGGACGGAAGCGGCTCCGCTGCCGCAGCCGCGCGACCACGCGCCGACCGTCGTGGCCGAGGGAAAGATTCACGTGCTCGGCGGCCGCTTCGACGCCACCGCCGACAACACCGACGTGCATTCGGTCTACGATCCGGCCAGCAACACGTGGTCGTCCGGACCGTTTCTGCCCGAGCCGCGCAGCGGCGGCGCCGCCGTGCTCTATCACGACCGCATCGTGCTGATGGGCGGCGAATGCGACCGCGGCAAGACGTTCTCGCAGAACGAGGAGTACGACCCGAAGACGACGAAATGGACGACGCTCGCGCCGATGCCGGGTGGTCGTCATGGCTTCTACGCGACCACCGAGGGGCAGGCGGTCTATGTGGCGGGCGGCAGCCCGAACTGCGGCGGCGGGTCCTCGGACACGCTGATGCTGTTCACGCTGCCGGCCAACGCGGCAACACATTGAGTAAACTCCCAACCTCCAACTTCCAACTCCCACGTCTTGGGAGTTGGGGAATTGGGAGTTGGGCGTTTCCGATTGAGAGGAGTCGGCTATGGGCACTCGTCGTGATTTCGTCAAGACCCTCGCAGCAGGCACGGCGGCAGCCTGCCTCGGCAGTCGGTGGAGCGACGTCCTTGCGCAGACTGGCGCGCCGAAGCGCCGCGAGGTGTCCATCGGCCGCAAACGGATCAAGGTGGTCGATTCGCAC
>Ga0070699_100005644_pt1 | contig 10961 bp, 8 predicted proteins | sample KBSK1503metaG_FD_65473 | JGI IMG/M metagenome (GOLD analysis project Ga0070699, IMG submission 65473) | Corn, switchgrass and miscanthus rhizosphere microbial communities from Kellogg Biological Station, Michigan, USA - KBS K1-50-3 metaG | ecosystem: Host-associated > Plants > Roots >...
TGGCAGCAGCGACTCGACAACCTTTGAGATCGAACCTGCTGACTCTGTCACTACCGTGACCTGTCCTGCAAGCGTGGTATACACTGGCTCTGCTCAGGAACCTTGTACCGCGAATGTGACTGGTGCAGGTGGATTGAACCAGGTACTAACCGTCAGCTACACAGACAATGTAAATGCAGGTACCGCAACCGCTAGTGCTTCCTATGCAGGTGACGCGAATCACACTGCCAGCAACGACTCGGAGACCTTCGAGATCGAACCTGCTGACTCAGTCACCACCGTAACCTGTCCGGCAAGTGTCATCTATGATGGCTCTGCTCAAATACCCTGTACCGCAAATGTGACTGGCGCGGGTGGACTCAATCAAGTGTTGACTGTTAGCTACGTCGACAACGTCAATGCTGGAACCGCAACCGCAAGCGCTTCGTATGCGGGTGACGCGAATCACAATGGCAGCAGCGACACAGAGACCTTCGCCATTGACAAAGCTACTTCAACAACTGTAGTAACGTGTGATGCAGGACCATTTGTCTACGATGGTACTGCCCAGGAACCTTGTTCAGTAAGTGTAACGGGTGCCGGTGGGTTGAGTCTGACCCCCAACCCAGTGTATGCCAATAATGTCGATGCTGGCAATGCCAACGCGAGCTATACTTATGCAGGTGATGCGAACCATACGGGCAGCAGTGACAACGAGAACTTTACCATCGACCAGGCCGCCTCAGTTACCACCGTAACCTGCCCGGCGAATGTAACCTACACGGGTTCAGCCCAGGAACCTTGTTCGGTAAGTGTAACGGGCGCGGGTGGATTAAATCTCACACCTGATCCAACATATACGAGCAACATCAATGCTGGGACCGCCACCGCGAGCTATATCTATGCTGGTGATGCAAACCATACGGGCAGTAGTGACTCGAAGAACTTCACGATTGACAAGGCTGACTCAGTTACTACAGTGACCTGTCCTGCCAGTGTCATTTACACTGGCTCCGCTCAGGAACCCTGTTCAGCAAATGTAACGGGTGCAGGCGGATTAAACGAAGTATTGACTGTCAGCTACACTGACAATGTCAATGCTGGCACAGCAACCGCCAGTGCATCTTATGCTGGCGACGTGAATCATAACAGCAGCAGCGACACCGAGACCTTCGCCATCGACAAAGCAGCCTCAGTCACCACGGTGACCTGCCCGGCAAGTGTGGTCTACAACGGCTCCGCTCAGGAACCCTGTTCCGCGAATGTAACAGGTGACGGTGGCTTGAACCAGGTGTTGATCGTCAGCTATACAGACAATGTGAACGCTGGCACCGCGACCGCTAGTGCTTCCTATGCAAGTGATGCGAATCACAACGCCAGCGGCGACACTAAAACTTTCACCATTGATAAAGCTGCCTCAGTCACCACGGTGACATGCCCGGCGAACGTAACCTATACAGGTGCAGCACAAACACCCTGCTCGGCTTCAGTAACCGGTGCAGGTGGTTTGAACCAGGTGTTGATCGTCAGCTACACAGATAATGTGAACGCGGGTACCGCGACGGCCAGCGCATCCTATGCTGGCGACGCAAATCATAACGGCAGCAGCGACACCGAGACCTTTGCCATCGACAAAGCAGCTTCAGTCACCACAGTGACCTGCCCGGCAAACGTAACCTATACTGGCTCTGCACTAACACCCTGTTCCGCTTCAGTAACGGGTGTGGGTGGCTTGAACCAATCGCTCACGGTGAACTACACCAACAATGTGAACGCCGGAACAGCCACTGCCAGCGCAAGTTTTGCTGGTGACGCGAACCACACGGGTAGCAGCGATAGTAAGACCTTCACGATTGACAAGGCTGTATCAATTACCACGGTAACTTGTCCAGCCAGTGTGAACTACACCGGTTCAGCGCAAACACCTTGTTCGGCAACAGCCACAGGTGCAGGCGGATTGAATCAATCGTTGACAGTGAATTACACCAACAACGTGAATGCGGGTACGGCCACTGCCAGCGCAAGCTTTGCCGGTGATGCGAACCATACGGGTAGCAGTGACTCAAAGAACTTCACCATCAACAAAGCCTCCTCCACAACCACTGTGACGTGTGCGGCAGAACCATTCATCTACAATGGCGCAGCACAGACACCCTGTACAGCGAATGTGTCGGGTGCTGGTGGCTTGAACCAATCGCTAACCGTGAGCTACACCAATAATGTTAATGCTGGTACGGCAACCGCCAGTGCCACGTATGCAGGCGATGCGAACCACACTGCCAGCAGTGACTCGAAGAACTTTACCATTACCAAGGCTCCATCTACAGTGATAGTGACTTGCCCAGCCAGCGTGAACTTCACAGGCTTGCCACAGACACCCTGCACGGCTGTAGTAACAGGTGTCGGTGGCCTGAACCAGGCTCTAACGGTGTCCTATACCAATAATATCAATGTCGGTACCGCGACCGCCAGCGCTTCTTATGCGGGCGACGCCAACCACAATGGCAGCAACGGATCAGCAACCTTCACCATTGCAGCCTGGACCCTCACTGGTTTCTACCAGCCTGTAGATATGTATGGCGTGCTCAACCTAATCAAAGGTGGGCAGACTGTCCCGCTGAAGTTCGAAATCTTTGCGGGAGCCACAGAGTTGACCAATACTTCGGCAGTGAAGTCCCTGACATATGTTGAGGTATCATGCTCAACATTTTCTGCAGGTCTCATTGATGAAATCGATACCACTGCCACAGGTGGCACGAGTCTACGCTACGACTCAACGAGCGGCCAGTTTATCTACAACTGGAAGACGCCCAGCACAGCTGGAAAGTGCTACCGAGTAACAATGACGACAAATGACAACTCCACGCTCGTAGCATATTTCAAGACCAAATAATAAAAAAGGGGGACTAAGGGAAGAATACTTCTTCCCACCGTTTATGGAAAGGCCTGCGTGACAACACGCAGGCCTTTTCCTCATATATCAGGACGACGAAATCGCTTCACTTTACTCCGAACCTGTTTCTCTTCGATTGGCCTGAATCTCATCTACGGCGTTGCACCGACAAACGAGAGGGCATACAACGCGTCTTCATACCCTGGGTGGATGGCCAACGCCTTACGCCAGTTTTCCACGGCCTTGAGGGCGTCACCATCGCGATAGAGCGCCCAGCCATGCCAGAGCCAGGTCTCTTCAGACATTTCAGTGCGTTGCAAAGCGTATTCGGTCAGGGCGAGCAAGTCCGCGTTGCGGTGACCGTGGAAGTTGGCCAGAAATGGACCGAACTGATAGCGGAACATGCGTTGCGGCAGACCGATCTCACGGGCCTTATCATAGGCCGCGTTGGCTTCGTCATATCTTTCGAAGTAGACGAGGTTGCTGCCGAGGTTGAACCAGGCAAACGCGTCCGTGGGGTCTTGTGTGGTGGCGGCCTGGGAGGCGGCCAGGCTGTTTTGCCGATTCAGGTCTGGGTCCCAGTTGGAGGCCAGGAGCGTCTGAAGCTCTGCTTCCTGTTCCGGCAGATAGACGACCATATATAAATAGTTGAACGGCTTCCATTCCGATGTGATTTGTTCATACGGAATTTGTTTATCGGGTCCGCGATAAGCATCCTGTACGGTGAAGAATTGGGTCGCATCATCATAACCGGTGAGGAGCAGATAATGCGCCGCCCACAGATCATCATCGGGCCAGCCAGTGTCATCGGGGTTGAGAGACGTTGTGCCCTCGACGATGACCGGGTACTGCGCCGCGATCAGGCGTTTGAGAATTTCGAGATCGCCACCCACGCGGTATTCAATGCGCAGCCAACCTGCATAGTTGCGCACCCAATAGGCCATCTCTTCGGGGTTGACGTTGCGGTCACCGGTGACCGGTTTGATCACATCCGAAATATCCTTTTGCGAACCGCTCCAACCGTATGTATGCAGCAACATCGAAAGTGCAGCTGGTCCGCAATTATTTGGCGTTTGTTTTTCATACGGTGGGGAACTGAGCAAGGCCTGGGCAGGGAGCGGCGGCAGTGTAGCTGTGGATGGGATGGGAGTTTCAACGATCGCGCTGGTTCGAGTTACTGCAACCGTTGGCGTGATGGGTCCAGGTGTGCTGGTTGGATAGGAGATGGCAGTGGGCGCAGCGCCAACTGGATGGAGAACGTTCTTTGCGTAGGTCTTGGCCACTTCAAACCGCCAGGCAAGCCGTGTTTGAATGGACGGAATCTGATAAAGCAGGATCGCCAGCATAAACATACCAGCGATTGCGAATCCGATATTTCTTTTCGTCATGCAAAAAAGTCTACCAGAATTGGATGAGACGCCATTAACTTTATCCTGTTGCTCCATGAGGGGCATGGTACCGTAAACGCAAACTATTCAATCGTCCCTACATAGGCATAGACTTCACGTTGATTGTATTTTCTTAAGACCGTGTAACGCGTGTATCCGTCCATTAATTGAAACCCATCACGCATTACCAAAAGGGGTTCAACAGAAATTCCCCGTAACATGCTTTCTTCGCGTTCGTTGGCCCGCTCTTGCAGGGACTTAATAAATTCATCCACGCTCATCAGGTCTGGGTGCGGGTGAATTTCCCCGGAATCGATAATCTCCAGAGAGAACTGCATTTTCGGCAGCACATCCATCCATTCCACGGTCCAATGTTCATGCGGCGCTTCCTTATGGTCCGACTCCCATTCGCGCATGATCCATATCATCACATACGCCTTGATGTGATCTGGCTCTGAAAGCACATGATAGGTAAAATCGCCAAGTTTGCGATATTCAAAAGGGAATTGCATGGTCATTGATGTCCCAACACTTTCACCGAGGCGATAACCGACGGATCTGTATCAAAATAGAATGTATCCCAATCTGCGAAGGCTTGCACATCCGGCACGATGCCGGTCTGTTCCCAATTGGCATCTGAGAAGGCCGAGACAAACGTCTCAGAGGCGATCCACATCATGGAGCCATCATCAAAGTTGTAACCGTGCAGAACTTCCACATTTCCCAAACTGGTTTCGCCCACTATTTTGGCCCGGCCTGAATCCTGCATGACACCCGCGAAGATTTCCCCAAAGCTCACTGTATCCTCACTGACCAGCACAACCAATGGCACAGTCTGTGAGTTTTGAATCGGGTGCGCATCGATCTCCAACGGACGTGATTCGGTGCGGCTCACGAATGCCCCTAATTCACCTTGCGTGAAATATTCCATGATCGGGTAGGCTACTGTGCTGCTCCCACCGCCATTCATTCTCAAGTCGAGAATCAAGCCATCCAACTGGCCGAACTGGTTGAGCGCGTCCTCCATTTGCGGCGTCAGGGTTTCATCAAAAAATGATGGGAGGAAAATATAGCCGATCTTCGACCCGTCGGTGGTGGGCGCCAGCCGCGCCTCTAGTGGAATACTGCCATCAATCTGATAACGCATCAACATCACATCATGTGGCGCTTCGCCTGGCGATTGCACTTTGGCCACGGCTACGGAACATTCCGGTCCGCGCAGGCGGTTGCCGAGTTCCTCGGTGATGGGCAGGCTGTCCACTGTCAGAATGCTGTCGTGAGCTTGCAAACCCGCATATTCAGCGGCTGAACCGGGGAAGGTGGAGATCACAACAAAACTTTGTTTGTCGAAGTTATATTCACCGTAGATCCCCACACCTACATATTCATTCTCACCTTTCAGTTCCGCGCCAGAGGCTTCCACATCCAGAGGCGAAAGATAATCAGAATGCTCATCACCCAATTCATAGATCATGGATTGCATTTCATGATAAAAAGATTCGGTATCCAGCCCGGCTTCGATCTTGCTCCGATATCTTTCCTTGATCTCGTTCCAGTCCTTGCCGTTGTAATCCGGGTAGACATAGACTTCTTCGACAACATTCGTCATTTCACGGAAGACCTGCATTTGTTTCCCCTGTGAGATATCCGGGTTCGCCTGAGATTCCAAGGTTGGCTGTGCCAGGGCAACATCGGGAGAAAGAGTCGCTAAAGCCTGATTTTCACATTGGGGTGGCACAAATGCTGGCACAAGCGCAGTTGGCGTCAGTGTGGGGACAAGTGTGGGGGGAGGAGCAACTGTCGTTGTAGGTTGAGGCGTGACGGTTGGCGGTGCGATCAACTGCGTCACAAAGTTACAGGCTAACAGTGTTAAGACCAAAAATCCGAAACCAATCCGTTTTATTTGCATAATTCACCTATAAAAATTCAAAGCTGGTTGTCTGCGGCCCAGGCTCGTACGCGCTCAAATAGATCAGATAATGGCTTTAGATCTGAAACCGCGACAGCCAGATTTTTTGTGCGGGTCCTGTCATATTGAAAGACGCGGGCGCCAGGCAAAATTGAACTTGCGCTCTGGTTGAATTCGGCGCGCGTCAGGTAGCCAGCCAGCAAAATATTCAGGCCATAGACCCAAATGTTACCCCAATCCATGGATCCGATGAGATGGGTCTCTTGTAATGCCGGGCTGTGGATTCCGATGCGGGCCTCAGGCTGTGATGTGGTGTGGATATAGGCCAACGAGTGGAATTCATCTCGCACCTTGACGCGTGTACGTGGAGGGACCTCGACCACGGCCGTTCGCATCTCGCGCCCCTCAGCCTGCCCACCCATCTCGACGATTTGAGTGGTTTCTGATTCAGATTTCAAGACCAGCTCCCCAAGCGGATTCCACTTCACGGGCCGCGTCCACGCCTCAGGCATGGTATGGATCAAGTAATGCGGCTGGTTCGCGGCGATGACTTTCCTTAGATCCTCCTGCGAAGCCGCGACGAGGCCCGATAAAAACGCGAAGAGATAAATATCGTTATCTGAATGTCCCTCACCAGCATGTTGATCGGATGGCACCAGCGCGGGTGCATTCAACACGATTTGCGAGTTGCGTTTCATCTGAGAAATTTGTTCGCGATAGGTGATGAGAAATGACTTGAGGTCACAGCGCCGCCCGCCTAAGGAAACATCATAGCGATCCGGGTCGGTGAAGGGTGTTGCGCCCTGTACATCGAAAGGAATATTCTGCTCCGAAAGATAGCGCCGAAACGCCAGTTCCACCGCCACACCGGCGACAATTCTACGCAACCGCTCATACGGTGACCCACCCATGCGGTTGTATGTATATGCCAATGAACGAGTCGCATAGGCAATTCCACCTTCGGTGAGATCGCGGGTATAGGGGAGGTGGATGAAATCTGTAGCGAATATCATGAGGACGAGAGTATCTGCAACTAAATGAGATTTGGGTAGGGTGTCTTATCAGTCGAGCGATGCCAAATCGAACTTTGCGCTTGTGAAATTTCCTTTGCATATTTCCTGCGGAGTTCATCAATCACGGCCCCATCGAGTTTCTCACCATCATATTCTATTGAGGAACCACAGTAATCAAAAAGATAAATTGCAGTTAATTCAGCTAGTTTTTTCGATTCCGACTCGACTCTAAAAGTGGATGGATCATTGTCTTGGGCTTCAATTACATCACTAGGGTCATCACTCATACGATCTTTTATGTAAAGATATGTCCAAGAACGGCTATTTACACGTATTGCGTCGCCATCAGTATCGACATTGTGCTCTTGGCTATACAAAAGTTCTATAAAGACTCTAAAATCTGGCCGATTTTTTGTAACTGTTATTTTATACATTTACCCTCGAAAATATGTACTCTTTTACTCATTCCTGAACTGCAAGCAATAATGATGAAATGTATTACTCACCCACGCAGACCCTAATCCAAACGGCGCAAGGCGTTGATTATCCTGAACCCAGATCTTTTCGTCCTTCAACGTATACGTGTTGCCGAGTTCGCGGGCGATGTCCCACGCCAGCGGATAAATCTTCCCGCCTTTTTTCACATTCTTGACAATGATGGTGAGATAGGCTTTCTCCCGCAGCAAGGGTTTGAGTCCTTTGTAGATATGTACGAGTTTTTCAAGAAATTGGTTGTAATCGCTGACATTCCCCATATCGTTCGGGTCATCCGAATAATGGACATCCAACTCTTCCGCATCACGCCGTTTCTTTTGATTCTCCGATCCCTTGACGCGTAGCATATCCCAGTAGGGAGGGGATGTGAGAACATAATCGATGATTGGGATTTGGTAATTGGTTGAGAGTCTGGCATCCCCATTTACGATTTCAGATTTCAGATGATTGGTTGCATCGCCGAGAGAATTTCGTTCCTCTTCAATAATATGCTTTGCGATCTTGGCATATTTCGGGTTTAGCTCGACGCCATAACTATTGCGCCCAGCTCTCAGGGCCGCGACCAAAGTCGAGCCGGTCCCTGCCATGGGGTCGAGCACATTTTCGCCCTCCTTCGTGAAGAACTCAATGAATTCCTGAGCCATCGTCTCAGGGAATTTCGCGGGGTGTACTAACACTCCCTTTTTGCGCGGCGGCGGGTTATGGACAAACCACGATTTCTGGAATTTCAGCCATTCTTTGTTGGTGAGATTGTTGAGTTTGTTTTTTGGCATTTTGCTATTTCCGTCATTGCGAGTCTTCAAGAAGCAATCTCATATTGTGTTGGGGATTGCCACGTCGCTAGCGCTCCTCGCAATGACGTCAGGGTGAGGGTGTGTTGGTTAGTGGAATATAGTTTACATCATACACGGTCAAATCTGAAAATGTAATTGTGACCGGAGTGTCTCCTCGCGATTGCACAAAGACGCCGAACGCACCGCTGGGAAAAGTCCGTTCAACGACAGTGAATTGGAAACGCCCGTTGAGGAAGAATCGCATCTCACCACCCACCGCCCAAATCCCAATTTGAACTTGGCCCGGCGGGCCTACGGGTACATCTCCGCTAGCGGTGGGTTCAAAGATGGGCAGCCGCTCGCCTGATTTGACTCTTTCCACGCTGATCAATCCATTGCACGATAAGAGAAAGCGATAAAAGGAATTTGCATTGGCGCGGATGAGGAGTCCGTAGGTATCAGCGGAACGGCATAGGCCGATGTGGGCTGTGATCTCGGCGTAAAAATCTCCCAACGTCACATCACGGCGCAGGCTGGCAATTGAAACACCGGACTCCACGGCCAGCGTGAGGTGCTTATCCGTGACAGTGGCACTGGCTTGTTCAGAGGTGACTGTGACCCACAATTTTTTGTCTGTAAAGTTGTCTTTGAAAATCTGTGAGCCAATACCCGGACTCATCTCGGGCGTGGCAGTGTAGGTGGGAATCGCATTCAGCGTAGAGGTGGGTGATGGTGGGAACCAGACGATGGTCTGAGTCGGAGGCGGTGTATCAGAGGGCAGGGGAGTCTCAGTGGCAGAAATCGCTTCGATGGGCAGGCAGGCGTTGAGGAGCAAACATCCCCAAAAAAGGAAAGCGGTTAATGAGCGTCGCATAAAATGATGACAATCTTTGGGAGGAATTTGTTTCAAGGTGTTGTAAAATACCATTGATTATTCTACCGCTACATGCGACAAATTCAGAAGTGTACAGGATGTCGATTTTTAGATAATATTTATCCAACTTTAGGGCAGTACGATATAGCACATTAAGGAGACTCTATGACCGAACAGCAGGCACAGCGAGAGAAGCGAGTGCTGGTGACGGGCGCGTGTGGTGAGATTGGTCAGGCCCTGGTTCAGGGACTGGCAAAAAAGGGCGGCTATCAAATCGTTACTTCTGATCTGGCTCCGTTGCCTACTGGTATTCAAGGGCTTGCGGCTGAGCATGTGCAGGGGGATTTGGTGTACAAGGTCAAGACTTTTTACGATTATGATTTCGATGTGATCTTTCACCTGGCGGCTTCGCTTTCCTCCAAGGCGGAGGTGGCCAGCGAGGAGGCGCATCGTATCAATGTGGAAGGCACGATGCAGTTGTTGATGCTGGCGGCGTATCGTTCAGAGAAATATCACAAGAGTGTGAAGTTTTTATTCCCGAGTTCGATTGCGGCATATGGTATGGGCGGCTTGAACGTGAAGCAGATAGCTGGAGCAGTGAAGGAGGATGATTACAATGCGCCACAAACCATGTATGGCTGTAATAAGCTGTATTGCGAAAAACTGGGAATGTATTACAGTAAGTATTACGGGCAAAAACATCTGGATGTGAACCCGCCTCACATGCTGGACTTTCGCTCGATCCGCTTCCCGGGCCTTATCTCAGCCTTTACCCTGCCCAGTGGCGGGACAAGTGACTACGGGCCTGAGATGCTCCATGCCGCGGCACAAGGTAAACCATACGCATGTTTTGTGCGCGAAGATTCAAAGATCTCATTCATGGCGATGCCCGATGCGATCAAATCGTTGTTGATGCTGTTGGATGTGCCACGCGAACAATTGAGTCGTCAGGTGTATAACATTGCTGCCTTTGCTGTTACCGCGGGCGAGTTCCGTGACCGAGCACTGAAAGCCTTTCCAGGCGCACAAATTACATTTGAACCGAATCCACGCAGACAGGGCATCGTGGATTCCTGGCCTGAAGATGTGGATGACGCTTTGGCCTGTACCGATTGGGGCTGGAGGCCCGATTACGATGTAGATCGTTTCTTCGATGATTATTTTTTACCGGAGATCCGTAAACGATACGGAAAATAAATTCACCGCTAGGGGCGACCCAACGGGTCGCTCCTACGACATCCCTGATATAATCCCCGCCGATGAAAATTCGTAACACTCTCTTTATTAGTTTCACTATTCTTTTGTTATTGATGCTTGGACTGGCTTTGCCAGTCAATTCTGCCATTGCGGCGCCACCTGCCCAGGGATTTGTCACCTCCACCCCGGGCGCAGATGGACGCATTCTTTATACAGTAGTGGAAGGGGATAACTGTTCGAGTGTTGCCTTCCAACATGGGATCACGGTTCAGCAATTACGTCAGTTCAACACACGCCTGGATGAGAACTGCACATTGACCATTGGGGCACAGATTGTTGTCGGTCTCGCCCAACCAGAAACGGGCCCAACCCTTGGAGCTACCCCTACTCTCCCACAGCCCCTTGTATCCGCTACTCCATTTACGGGCACGACCGAAGTT
>Ga0070699_100005645_pt1 | contig 10957 bp, 11 predicted proteins | sample KBSK1503metaG_FD_65473 | JGI IMG/M metagenome (GOLD analysis project Ga0070699, IMG submission 65473) | Corn, switchgrass and miscanthus rhizosphere microbial communities from Kellogg Biological Station, Michigan, USA - KBS K1-50-3 metaG | ecosystem: Host-associated > Plants > Roots >...
CGGGCGGCGGACCGGCTCGGAGCCGCCACGGAACGGCGTCTTGCCGCGGCCGCGCGCGACCTCGCCGTCGAGGGACGGGCGCTCGAGCGGGTCAGCCCCGCCGCGCGCCTCGCCGCGGCTCGGGAACAGGTCGGCCTGCTATTCGATCGAGCGACGCGCGCGGTCGAGGCGCGGCTCGCCCGCGAACGCTTCCGGCTCGATGCCGCCGCGATCGCCCTGCCACGCTCCACGTCCGCACGCGTGACCGCGGCCAGGCGTGCCCTGGACGATGCGGCCGCGGCCCTGCCGCGCTACGCGGCCGACCGGATCGCGGCGGCCCGCTCGGCGCTCGATACGTCCGCGGCGGCGCTCGGGGTCCTCGGTCCTTCGGCGACTCTGGAGCGTGGCTACGCCATCGTGCGCCGCGAACCGGACGGCTCGATCGTCCGCGATCCGGCCCAGGCGCCGGGCGGCGCCGCGCTCCGGATCCGCGTCGCGCGCGGCGACATCGCCGCGACCGTCGATGACGCAGGGCCGGCATGATCGGCGAGGTCGCCCTGTTCGCCGTCGCCGTCGCGGCGTTCGCGATCGTCGGCGTCGTCGTGGGTATGCTGCTCTCGCCCCGCCTGGGGCGGATGACCGACCGCATGGCCGAACCCGAGGATGAGGACGCCGGTGACGGAGTCGACTGACAACACCGCGCCGATCGCCGACCTGACGTTCGATGACGCCCTCGCCGAGCTCCAGCGCACGATCGCGGAGCTCGAGACCGGGGGCTTGCCCCTCGAGCGGACGCTCGCGCTCCACGAGCGTGGCGCTGCCCTCCTGGAGCATTGCGAGCGCCTTCTGCGCAGCGCCGAGTTGCGGATGCGCCAGCTCGTCGCCAAGCCCGGCGGCCTCGAGGCGGTCGAGCTCACCCCGGAAGGCGCCGTCGAGGAAGGTTGACCCCAGCGAGTGCGCTCAGGCCCCGTCGGACGCAGCCTCGTCCGGCACGGGCTCGTCGGGCGTGGGCACGATGTTGTGGTTGAAGCGGAAGACGTTGTCCGGGTCGTACAGGCGCTTCACCCGGGCGAGCCGGGCGTACCGCTCGGGGCCGAACCCCGCCCGCACCCGCTGATCGGTCTCGTCAACCGGGGCGTAGTTGCCGTAGCCCGCGCCGCTCAGCGACGCAGGCTCGAGGGCATCGACCGTGCGACGGGCCCACGCGATCTGCTCGTCGTCCTCCGCCGGGTCTTCCCAGACCCCGATCGCCGACACGTTCCAGCGGGCCTCGCGCTGCCCGAATGCGGCGCCCCCGTCCGGCTCGTGGCGCGCGCGACCGCCGATGTTCTCGAGGAGCATGAATGAGTGGCCGCCGGGGACCGTGCGCATCGCATCGACCACGGCATCGACCGCCGATGGCTCGAGGTCGCGAACGAAGTGGCCCTTCCAGTAATGGCGTAGCCCGAACGGCAGGATCCCGGCGCTCGCCTGGATCTCGGGGTACGTCTGCGACCGGAAGGCCCCGACGATGCCCGGCACGTCGCGCAGCGGCGCCATGGCGGCTTCCGCGTCAGCCGCTGACCCCTGGTACACGGCGTTGATGCGCACATACGTCTCAGGTCCAGACGGCGAGCCGTCTTCCAGCGGCGGCTCCAGCGTGGTCGGACCGACCATGAACAGCACGAGCTCGGGCGGGCCATCGCGGGCGATGTCGGCGGCGATGCGTAGCGCATCCGGCGCCTGGTCGAGGTGGGCGATGAAGTCGCCATCGACGAGCGGCCCGAGCGGGTGCAGGGCGAACTCGAACTCGGTGACGACGCCGAAGTTCCCGCCACCGCCGCGCAGGGCCCACAGCAGCTCGGGATCGCCATCGTGGCCCGCGACCACGACGTTGCCGTCCGCCGTCACCACCACGGCGCGCATGAGGTTGTCGCAGGTCAGCCCGGCCGTGCCCATCAGGAAACCGAGGCCGCCCGTCAGGGTCAGGCCCCCGATGCCCGTATCACCGAAGGTGCCGCCGGTCGTCGCCAGGCCATGGGGCACGGTCGCGCCGTCCACGTCCTCCCACAGCGCGCCGCCACCCGCCAGGGCCCGACGCCGCTCCGGATCGACCACAACGGAGCGCATCTCGCGCAGGTCGACGACCAGCGCGCCATCGGCCATCGCATGGCCCGCGACCCCGTGACCTCCACCGCGCACGGCGATGGGCAGGTCGGCCGCTCGTGCCGCGCGCACCGCGGCGACCACGTCATCCGTCGAACGACAGCCGACGATGGCGGCCGGCCGCCGATCGATCGTGCCGTTGAAGGTCTGACGCGCCGCGTCATACCCGTCGTCATCGGGGCGGAGCACCGTCCCGGCGATCCGTTCCAGCCCAGCCCACGCTTCGCTCAACGCCATCAAAGCCTCCGCCCCGGAAACATGCTCCGCTGAGGTATCAACTATCATCCAGAGCGACCGCGAGGCCCCCTCAGGAGGCCGGCGGTACACTCCCGCCGGTATAGCACAGGAGCGTTCCCCCACGTGACCATCCTTTCCGAGCTGCAGGGTCCCGCCGATCTGCGCGGCCTGTCCGAAGCGGACCTCAACCGGCTCGCCGCGGAGATCCGCGAGACGATCATCCGCACGGTCGCCGAGACGGGCGGCCACCTCGGTTCGTCGCTGGGTGTCGTGGAGCTGACGATCGCGCTCCATCGGCTGCTGGAATCGCCGCGTGACCGGATCGTGTGGGACACCGGGCACCAGGCGTACCCGCACAAGCTGCTGACCGGCCGCCTGGCCCGTTTCGGGACGCTTCGATCGCTCGACGGGGTCGGTGGCTTCCCGCGACGGAGCGAATCGCCGCACGACGTGTTCGACGGTGGTCACGCCGGCACTGGGCTGTCGATCGCCGAGGGGCTGGCGGAGGCGCGGGACCTGCGCCACGGCATGGAGCGAATCGCGGTCGTGGTCGGGGACGCGGCGCTGATGAGCGGCCTCTCGCTGGAGGCGCTCAATGACATCGGCCAGCGCCAGACGCAGATGCTGATCGTGCTCAACGACAACGAGATGTCGATCAGCCCCACGGTGGGGGCCGTTTCCAAATACCTCTCGCAGATCAAGCTGTCGGGCGCGTGGCGCCAGAGCAAGAGCGCGTACGACCGCGCGGTCGAGCAGATCCCGGTCGTCGGCCCGAGCCTGCTCGAGTGGTCGCGCCGGCTGCGCGCCTCGGTGGTCCGGTTCGCCCAGCCCGGCCAGCTGTTCGAGGACCTGGGCATCACGTATATCGGGGTCGTGCCGGGCCATGACGTACGGGCCCTGCTCGACACCCTCGGGGCCGCACTCGCGCTGCCCGGCCCGACGATCGTCCACGTACGCACCCAGAAGGGCCGCGGGTTCCGACCGGCGATCGAGGACCAGGTCGGATTCCACGGCGCCGCCCTGCCGCCGATCGCGCTGCGGCCGGGGACGGACGGGGCGGATCGCGCAAAGACGAGGACCGCCGCCGCTCGTGCCGACGCCGGGGTCTCCGCGACGGCGGCTGCGGCTGCGGCGTCGGCTGCGCCCGCGGCGATGCCGACCGAGACGATGGCCGACGACGCCGCCGCCCCGACGCGCGAACCGGCCGCGCCGCGCAAGAACCCGAACTACACGGCCGTCTTCGCGGCTGAGCTGATCGAGGTGGCACGCGACGACCGCCGGATCGTCGGGATCACGGCAGGGATGCCGACCGGGACGGGCATGTCGAAGTTCGCCGAGGTGTTCCCGGACCGCGTATTCGACGTCGGGATCGCGGAACAGCATGCGGTGACGCTGGCCACCGGCCTGGCGATGGGCGGCATGCGCCCGGTCGTGGCCCTCTATTCCACGTTCCTCCAGCGCGCCTTCGATCAGACCGTCCACGACGTGTGCCAGAACGACCAGCCGGTCGTCATCGCGGTGGACCGGTCGGGGCTGGTCGGCGAGGACGGCACGAGCCACCAGGGGATGTTCACGTTGCCCGCCCAGCGCCAGCTCCCCAACCTCGTCATCGCGTCACCGAAGGACGAGCAGGAGCTGCGCTCGTTGCTGCGGACCGCGCTCGCCCAGGACCGGCCGTTCGCCCTGCACTACCCGCGCGATGCCGGGTTCGGATTGGCGCCGATCGACCCGGTCGTGCTTGCCGTCGGCCAGGCCGAGACCCTGCGCGACGGCCGCGACCTGCTGTTCGTGGGCTTTGGCCCGATCGTGGCCCGGGCGATGGAGGCGGCCTCCGCCCTCGAAGCGGACGGGTGGTCGGTCGGCGTCATCAACGCCCGGTTCGCCAAGCCGCTCGACCGGCAGCTCATCCTGGATGCGGCACGCGGCAAGCGGCTCGTGGTCACGTTCGAGGAGAGCGTCGTGACCGGCGGGTTCGGCAGCGGGGTCCTCGAGCTGTTCGAGGAGGCGCGCCTCGCGGATCCGTCGTATCGCGACATCCCGCTGCGTGTCATCGGCATCCCCGGCGACCGGTTCGTGGACCACGGATCCGTGGCGGATCTCCGGCGCGTGCTGCGTCTGGATGCCCCTGGCCTGGCCGAGCAGGTGCGCGAGGCGCTCGCCGCGATGCAGGCGACACCCGGCCGCTCCGGCTCCGAGGTCGCCGCAGGCTAGTCGCCCCGGTGAGTCCGGGGAGAGCGGGCTGTGCCACGATACGGGCGTGACCCCGACCTCCTCCGCCAGACCGACCGCTCGGACGAAGCGCGTGCGGCTCGATGCGCTGCTCGTCGAGCGTGGCCTGGCCGACACGCGCAGCCGGGCGCAGGCGCTCGTGCTTGCCGGGAAGGTGCGCGTCGGGGCCGGGGATGGCGCGCGGCTCGATCTCAAGCCCGGCGACGCCGTCGATGCGGCCACCGAGATCGTCGTCGCCCAGCCGGATCCGTACGTGAGTCGCGGCGGTCACAAGCTCGCCGCCGCGCTCGACGCGTTCGACATCGACCCAAGCGGCATGACGGCGCTCGACGTGGGCGCCTCGACCGGTGGCTTCACCGACGTGCTGCTGCAGCGCGGCGCCCGCCATGTGTACGCCGTCGACGTCGGTCGTGGCCAGCTCGCCGACCGGCTGCGTCGCGACCCGCGCGTGACGTCGCAGGAGCGAACGAACGCGCGCTCCCTGACGGCCGCTAGCTTCGCCGAGCCGATCGACCTCGCGGTCATCGACGTGTCGTTCATCTCGCTCGACAAGGTCCTGGGCCCGGTGGCGAGCGCGCTGGCGCCGCAGGCCCCGATCGTGGCGCTCGTGAAGCCCCAGTTCGAGGCCGGGAAGGGGCGCACCGACCACGGTGTCGTGCGCGATCCAGCGATCCATCGGGAGGTCCTGGAGCGGGTCATCGCCGCCGCCGCGGAACGGGGTCTCGGCACGCGCGCCGTCATCGCCTCGCCGATCCTCGGGCCCGAGGGCAATCGCGAGTTCCTGGTCCACCTCGCACCGGGGCCCGGCTGTGCCGAGATCGCGGATCGCATCGCCGAGGTCACCGCAGTGTCGACCGCTGCCATCGAGACCGAAGCCCCATGACGATCGCTCGCATCGGCTTCGCCTACAACCCCACGCAGGAACCCACCGTCGAGCTCGCGGCGCGCGCCTCGGGCTGGTGCCGCATGCGCGGGATCGACGACTGGCAGTCCCCAGCCGGCGACCTCGAAACGCTGCTCCGCGAGCTTCCGACGACGGATGCCCTCGTCGTCCTCGGAGGCGATGGCACGTTCCTGCGGGCGGCCCGCTCCGTCGCCGAGGTCGACGTCCCGATCCTCGGCATCAACCTCGGGAAAGTGGGCTTCCTGTCCAAGGCGGAAGCGGCCGACCTCGAGACGGTCCTCGAGCGGATCGCCAACGGCGAATTCACGTTCGACGAGCGCATGGTCATCGAGGGCCGGATCCGGCGCGGCGGCGAGGACCCGGACGAGGCCGAGCGGTACGTCGCCCTCAACGACATCGTCGTCGCCCGCGGCGAGCTCGCTCGCGTGTGCCGGCTCGACGTCTCGATCGACGACACGCACCTCGCGACGTTCATCGCCGACGGCCTCGTCGTGGCGAGCCCGACCGGCTCGACCGGGTACTCGTTCAGCGCGGGCGGCCCGATCCTCGATCCGGTGAGCCGCAACCTCGTCGTGACGCCGATCGCGGCGTACCTCTCCGCGCTGCGGTCCGTGGTGGCGAGCCCGGAGCAGGTCGTGCGCTGCCGGGTGGTCGATGCCCACGAGGCGCTCGTGTCGATCGACGGTCGCGAGGACCAGCGCCTCGCGGTGGGCGACGTCGTCGAGGTCCGCGCGCTCGAACGGCCGGTCCGGCTGCTGCACCCGCGCGGGGCGTTGTCGTTCTGGGACCTGCTCCGCCACAAGGTGGAGCTGCTGCCGTCGTGAACGACACCGCGGCGACACCGGGCCGCCTCCTGGAGATGACGGTCTCGGACCTCGCGCTCATCGATCGACTCCGCCTCTCGTTCGACGCCAGCCTCAACGTCATCACCGGCGAGACCGGGGCCGGCAAGAGCCTGCTGATCGATGCCCTGGGGCTGGCCATGGGCGCCAGGGCCGACACGACGCTCGTGCGCCATGGTGCCGAGGCCGCCCGGGTGGAGGCGCTCTTCGATCGCCTGCCTGAGCCGTTGATCGCCGTTCGCGAGGTCGCGGCCAATGGCCGGTCCACGGCCCGGCTCGACGACGCGGCGGTCACCGCAGCACGACTCGCCGAGGAGGTCGGGGCGCTCGTCGAGGTCCACGGTCAGAACGACCAGGGTCGCCTGCTCGACGAGCGCTGGCAACGCGATCTGCTCGACGGGTTCGGTGGGCACGGGGAGCTCCGCGAGGTCATGGCCGGATCGGTCGAGCGCTGGCGCGAGAACCGGGCCGCGCTCGACGCGGCGGCGCTCGATCCGCGGGAGGTGGCTCGCCGGCTCGACCTCCTGGAGCACGAGGCATCCGAGATCGCCGCCGCGCATTTGCGGCCGGGCGAGGCGGACGAGATCCGCGGGAGGCTGACGGCCGCTCAGCATGGCGAGGCGATCGCCCGGGGAGCGGCATCGCTGCGCGAGGCGCTGACCCAGGAAGGCGCCGGCGCCCGTGACACGGCGGCCGTCGCGCTCCAGGAGGCGCGCGGCCTCGCCCGTCTCGACCCAAGGTTCGAGCCCCTGGCCGAGCGGCTCGCCGGTCTCGAGGCAGAGCTGACCGATGTCGCGGACGAGGCGCGCCGGCTGTCCGAGAGCGTCGATCACGACCCCCGCGCCGTGGCGGAGCTGGACGCGCGGCTCGGCGTCATCCACGGCCTGATCCGCCGCTACGGCGACGACGAGGACGAGGTCATCGCGCACGGCGAACGGGCCGCGGCCGAAGCGGAACGGCTGCGCGGCCTCGACGAGGAGCGGGCCCGGCGGCAACGAGAGGATGGCGAGCGGCTGGCCGAGGTCGCGACGGCCGCGGCTGCGCTCTCAGCCGCACGGACCGTGGCCGCGTCCGCGCTCGGGTCGGCGGTCGGCTCGATCCTCGAGGAGCTGGGATTCCCGGCGGAGGTCTTCGAGGTCGCCATCGGCCGTCGAGCGGCAGGGGCCGGCGAGGCCGCGGTCGAAGTCGATGGCGACGCGGTCGCGTTCGACGCCGCCGGCATCGACCAGGTCGTCTACCGGCTGGCGCCGAACCCCGGCGAGCCCGCCCGACCGCTCGCGCGTATCGCCTCGGGCGGCGAGCTGTCGCGGGTCGCGCTCGCCATCAAGCGTGTCCTCGCCGAAGCCGACGAGACGCCCACGCTCGTGTTCGACGAAGTCGACAGCGGCATCGGCGGCCGCAGCGCGGACCCCGTGGGGAGGAGCCTGTGGGGCCTCGCCCGTCGGCACCAGGTCCTGTGCGTCACGCACCTTCCCCAGATCGCGGCCCACGCCGATGCCCACTACCGCATCGCCAAGCGGGAGCGCGAGGGCCGCACGGTCACCGAGGTCGAGCGCCTCGACCGGGAGGGCCGCATCGTGGAGCTCGCGGCGATGCTGGGTGGCGGTCCGGGCGACCCAGCCTCGCTGGCGTCGGCACGGGAGCTGCTCGATCGCGCCGAGGCGTGGCGGGGCGGGGGAGCGGCCGTCGGCTCGGCCGGGGCCGACCGGCCGGCGTGACCGCCCCGTCCCTCGAGCGGACCGTCGAGGACTACCTGGCCTATCTCCAAGTCGAGCGCGGCCTCGCCCCGGCGACGATCCGGGCCTACCGCGGCGACCTCGCCGACTTCGGCGCCTCCCTGGGTGAGGCCGGGGCTTGGGCGGGCTCGCCTGACGCGGTGGTCCGCTACCTCGCCGCGCGGACGCAGCGAGGAAGGCGCGGCGATACCGGGCTCGCGCCGACCAGCCTCCGCCGCCGCGCCGCCGCGCTCAAGGGCTTCTACAAGTTCGCGTTCGGTGAGGGGCTCATCGACGTCGACGTCGCGTCCCACCTCGACCTGCCACGCCAGAGCCGCCGGCTGCCCGACACGCTGGACATCGGGGAAGTCGAGCGCCTCCTCGAGGCCGCGTCCGAGGCCGGCGTGCGCGACCGGGCCCTGCTCGAGCTGCTCTATGCCGCGGGCCTGCGGGTGAGCGAAGCCATCGGCCTCGACCGCGAGGACCTGTCGCTCGATGGTGCGTTCGTGCGGGTCATCGGCAAGGGCGACAAGGAGCGGCTCGTGCCGATCGGTGAGGTGGCCCTCGACTGGCTCGTTACGTGGCTGGAGGCGCCGCGGCCGGACCTCCTTGCGCGCAACCACGTGGCGCCCGTCCGCGGCGGGCCCCTGTTCCTCGGCGACCGTGGCAAGAGGCTCGGCCGGCAGGCGGCGTGGGCCGCGGTGACCGGCGCGGCCAAACGGGCCGGCCTGAGCGGCAATGTCAGCCCCCACACGCTCCGCCACTCGTTCGCGACACACCTCCTCGAGGGTGGCGCGGACCTGCGCGTCGTTCAGGAGTTGCTCGGCCATGCGAGTATCTCCACGACTCAGCTGTACACGCACCTCACCGGGGAGCGCATCCGGGACGTGTATCGTCGGGCCCATCCGCGGGCCTGATCGCAGGAGGAAACCCGCCCATGGGTTACGCCGACGGATTGCTCTCGACGGGGGAGCGGGTCGTGCATCGCGAGAAGCAGCACTGGCTCGTGTTCGTGTGGGGCGCCAAGCTGGCGGTCACCGCGATCCTGCTCGGGCTCGTGCTGCTCGTCCTGAGCCAGAGCCTGTCCGCGGACCAGCGGGCCAGCGGACTCGGGTCGGTGCTCGGCATCGGTGTGGCCGCCCTGGTCATCGGCGGGCTCGGGGTGCTGGCCTGGCACTTCCTTCGCTACATCAACCAGGAGTACGTGCTCACCAACCGCCGCGTCATCCAGGTCGCCGGGGTGCTCAACAAGACCTCGATGGACAGCTCGCTCGAGAAGATCAACGACGCCCGCCTGTCGCAGTCGATCTTCGGGCGCATGTTCGGGTTCGGCGACCTCGACATCCTCACGGCCGCCGAGACCGGCATCGAGCGGTTCCGCATGATCCGCAACCCGGTCGGGTTCAAGAAGGCGATGCTCGACGCCAAGCACGAATACGAGCGGGACGTCGCCGGCGGCTCGCCCGCACCGAGCCCGCCGTTGCGCACGGAGCCCCTGGCCCGCCCGCCGGCTCCGACCGCCGGGCCGGTCTCCGGAGGGGTCGGCGACGACACGGTACCGACCGGCACGCCCGGCCGTCCGCCGGCCGCGGCGCTGTCGTCCGACGACCTGACGCGCACCCTGTCGAACCTCGCCGACCTCCGCGATCGCGGCGCGATCAGTGCCGAGGAGTACGAGCGCAAGAAGGCGGACCTGCTCAGCCGTCTCTAGCCGGGCGCAGCGCCCCGCGGACCGGCGCGGCTACGATAGGCACTACCCCCGCAACGAAAGGTCCGTGTGTCCGAAGACTTCGTCGCCCGCGTCATCGTCGTCGCGATCATGCTCCTCGTCGGTTTTCCGGTTCACGAGTTCGCCCATGCGCTGGCGGCCTATCGACTCGGGGACAGCACGGCCAAGCTGTTCGGCCGCCTGACGCTCAACCCCGTCGCCCACTTCGACCCGCTCGGCGGGATCCTCCTGGCGGTCAGCTTCATCGGCTCTGGCTTCGGGTTCGGCTGGGCCAAGCCGACGCCGGTCAACCCGTCGAACCTGGCCGGTGGCCGACGCGGTGAGGCGATGGTCGCGGCGGCCGGGCCGGTCTCGAACCTCGTCCTCGCCGCGGCTGCCGCGCTGCCCCTCCGGTTCATCTTCGCCACGCCCCAGCTCAGCGAGCAGATCCCCGGGATCGTCGTCCTGGTCCTGTACCTGTTCGTGTACATCAACCTCGTGCTGATGATCTTCAACCTGCTGCCGATCCCGCCGCTCGATGGCTCGAAGGTGTTGTTCGCCTTCCTGCCGCCGCGCCTGGCGTGGCAATGGCGGCCCGTCCTCGAGCAGTACGGGTTCATCCTGCTGCTCCTGCTCTTCTTCCTGCCCCCCGGCGACTCCATCGGCGGGCGGATCCTCGGACCGATCCTTGAAGCGCTCTTCGCTGTCCTGGTGGGCGTCTAGGGTCCGCCAGTTCCGTGCGCACGTTCGGGCCTCGGTGGGTCCGGCCGAGCGAGCGGGGCTGGAGGCCTGGCTCACCAACGCGCAACTCGCCCTGTTCGACGGCATGCATGTCGCCGACCGGCGGCATGGCCTGGATGTCGTCGCCACACTCCGCGCCGAGGGCGTCGACGACCCCGAGGTGCTCCTGGCCGGTCTCCTCCACGACGCCGGGAAGGGCCAGACCGGGGTCTGGCCGCGGGTCGCGTTCGCGCTCGGCCAGGCGTACGGCGCGTGGATCTGGCGCGTCGCGGAGGCGCTGCCCGGGTTCCGCGCGGCCCTCGCCCGCCTGCACGCCCACGCCCAGACGTCCGCGGCGCTGGCCGCGGCTGCCGGGTGCGCGCCACGGACCGTAGAGCTGATCCGGCACCAGGACGCCCCCATCGACCTCGAGGCAGGCCGGCTGCTCAAGCTCGCGGACGAGGCCAACTGATGGGCA
>Ga0070699_100005646_pt1 | contig 10957 bp, 9 predicted proteins | sample KBSK1503metaG_FD_65473 | JGI IMG/M metagenome (GOLD analysis project Ga0070699, IMG submission 65473) | Corn, switchgrass and miscanthus rhizosphere microbial communities from Kellogg Biological Station, Michigan, USA - KBS K1-50-3 metaG | ecosystem: Host-associated > Plants > Roots >...
TGGAAGGACCAAGCCGATTACCGCGACGAGGACGTCGCCTGGCTCGCGCACGCGGCCCGGCGGGCGGACCACGTCGTGATCACGGAGAAAGACGCGGTCAAGCTGCGTGACCGATGGCCCAACCGGGTGCCGGAGCCGCTGGTGGCGGTGCTGGAGCTGGCCTGGGAGGGCGGCGGGGATGCAATCGCCGCGGCGCTGGATGCGACCGTCACCCCCGTGGACCGACTCTAACCCAGCAGCCGGCGCCGACCGGAGAAGCCATGACGACTACCAGTCCCCAGCCCGTTCCCCTCATTCGTCCCGAGCGGGATCGGTTCCTCGCCGAGGAGAATCCGTTCGAGGCGATGATGTCGCGGTTCGACTTCGCCGCCCAGAAGCTGGATCTCGATCCCGGGCTCTACCAGGTGCTCCGGGCTCCGGAGAAGCAGGTCATCGTCGCCGTTCCCTATCTCAAGGACAGCGGCGGGGTCGAGGTGCTGACGGGGTACCGGGTGCTCCACAACCGGGCCCGCGGACCGGCCAAGGGGGGCATCCGGTTTGATCTGGGCGTCACGCTCGACGAGGTGAAGGCGCTCGCCGCCTGGATGACCTGGAAGTGCGCGGTCGTCAACATCCCCTTCGGCGGGTCTAAGGGCGGCGTCGTGTGCGACCCGAGCCAGCTCTCGAGCGCCGAGCTCGAGCGGATCACCCGGCGCTACACCTCCGCGATCATCGAAACCCTGGGCCCGGACTCGGACGTCCCCGCGCCCGACGTGAACACCAACGAGCGGGTGATGGCCTGGGTCATGGACACCTACTCCATGCACGTCCGGCACACCGTGACCGCGGTCGTCACCGGGAAGCCGGTCGAGATGGGCGGGTCGCTGGGCCGTCGGGAGGCGACGGGGCGGGGCTGCATGCAGGTCACGCGGGAAGCCCTGCGGAAGCTCCGTATGCCGATCGAGGGAACCCGGGTAGCGGTCCAGGGGTTCGGCAACGTGGGGTCCATCGCGGCGGAGATGATGGAGCGGGAGGGAATGAAGATCGTCGCGGTGAGCGACAAGTCGGGCGGCGTCTACCACGCCGCCGGGCTCAAGGTGAAGGACCTGCAGGAGCACGTGAGCCGTAAGCGGTTCCTGAGCGAGTACAAGAACGCGGAGCGTGTCACCAACGAGGAGTTGCTCGCTCTCGACTGCGACGTGCTGGTACCGGCGGCGCTGGAGAACGTGATCACCTCGCACAACGCGGCCGCGATCAAGGCCCGCATCATCTGCGAGGGCGCCAACGGCCCCACCAGCGCCGGCGCGGACCGGATCCTCGACGAGAAGGGGGTCTTCGTGATCCCCGATATCCTCGCCAACGCGGGCGGTGTCACGGTGAGCTACTTCGAGTGGGTGCAGGACCGCGGCGGCTACTTCTGGGACGAGGAAACGGTGAACCAGCGGCTGGAGCGGATCATGGTCCGGTCCTTCGAGGACGTGACCGGCATGGCGGACCGCCATTCGATCAATCTCCGCATCGCCGCCTACATGGTCGCGATCGAGCGGGTCGCCGCTGTGCACCGCCTCCGCGGCCTCTACGCGTGAGGCGAGCGGCCGCCGCGTGCACGTCGTCATCGTGGCCGTCGGGAAGCTGCGGTCGTACTACCGGGGCGCGTGCGACGACTATATCCGGCGGCTCCGGCGGTACGCCCGCATCGAGGAGCGCGAGGTGCGCGAAACCTCGGGACCGGCGCGAGCCGTAAGTCAACGACAGGACGACGCGGCGCTGCTCGAGCGGGTCCCCGATGGCGCGACCCTGGTCGCCCTGACGCGGGGCGGGTCCCCGTGGAGCAGCCAGGAGCTGGCCCGGCGGCTGGAGCGGTGGCGCGGCGACGCCCGGCCGCTGGCGCTGGTGATCGGGGGGTCGCACGGGCTTGGACCCAGCCTGCTGGAGCAGGCCCGCGCCCAGTGGAGCCTCGGGCCCCTCACGCTTCCGCACGAGCTGGCGCGGGTGGTGGTGGTGGAGCAGGTCTATCGGGCCTTTACCATCCTGATGCGCGAGCCGTATCACAAAGGACGTGAACAGTGAACAGTAAACAGTAAACAGGGAGCTCGGGTCGTCGACGGGCTCCTCCGGCCACCACCTGTTCACTGTTCACTGTTTACGGTTCACGCTTTTTCCCCATGGCCGAATGGTTCGAAGAATGGTTCGGCGAGGAATACCTCCAGCTCTATCCGCATCGCGATGACGCAGATGCTGAACGCGTGGTCGCGCTTCTCCGGCGAGTGCTGCCCTGGCGCCCCGGCTGGCGGGCGCTCGACGTCGGCTGCGGCGCCGGCCGGCACGCCCGGGCGCTCGCGGCCGAGGAGGCCCGTCCGTTCGGCCTCGACTTGTCGGCGAGCCTGCTCCGGCGCGCTCGCCGCGTGACCAGCGCTCCCCTCATCCGGGCCGACATGCGGGCGCTGCCGGTTCGGCCGCGGTCCATGGATCTCACCGTCAATCTCTTCACCAGCTTCGGTTATTTCGACCGCGATGATGAGCATGCCGCCGTGCTTCGGGAGATGGCGGCGACGGTCCGGCCCGGTGGCTGGTTCGTCCTCGACTTTCTCCACGCCGAGGCCGTGCGCCACGGCCTGGTCCCGGGCGAACGCCGATTCGCGGAAGGGGCGACCGCCAGCCGCCGGCTGTCGCCGGACGGCCGGTTCGTCTGCAAGACGATCCACCTGGATGACGGCCGCCGCTTCGAGGAGCGGGTCCGGTTGTTCGAGCCGGCCGAGCTCGAAGCGATGCTCCGAGCGGCCGGCGTCCGGGTCACCCACCGGTTCGGGGATTACCACGGCGGCTCTCTCCAGGCCACGTCGCCCCGAGCGCTGCTGATGGGCGAGGTCGCATGACGCTCCGGATCGTCACGACGCCGCTTGCCGGTCCGCTCCCCGGCCCCGACTCGCGGGCGGGCGGTTTCGATCCCGCCCTTCTTCCGGCGATCGTCTCCGCGCCCGGTCGCGAGGCTCTCCGCGCCCGGCTCGAGGCGCCCGGGGCGCTGGTGGTGACCACCGGCCAGCAGCCCGCGCTCTTTACCGGCCCGCTCTACACCATTTACAAGGCCCTCTCCGCCGCCGCGCTGGCCGCGGTGCTGGAGCAGCAGTGGCAGCGTCCGGTAGTTCCGCTCTTCTGGGTGGCCGGGGACGACCACGACTTCGCCGAGGCGAGCCACGTCGAATGGCTCGGCGGCGATGGCGCCGTGACCGGCGCCGCGTTGCCGCCCCGCCCACCGGACGCGCCGCTCACGCCGATGTATCGGGAGCGCCTCGGCCCCGGCGTTGTCGAGGCGCTCGGCGCGCTGGAGCGGGATCTCTCGCCCTCCGACTTCCGCGACGCCACGCTCGACTGGATCCGGCGCCACTTCCACCCCGAGGCGACGATGGCGGCCGCCTACGCCGGGGCGTTGGCCGAGCTCCTGGCGCCGTGGGGCGTGCTGGTGTTCGACAGCACCCATTCCGCAGTGAAGCGCGCCGCGGCGCCGCTGCTGCTCCGCGCGCTGGCCCTCGCGCCTGAGCTCGAGGCCGACCTCGCGGCGCAGGCCGACGCATTGACCGCGGCGGGGACCGACTCGGGGATGACGATCGGTATAGGGGCGACGCTGGTCATGCTCGAGTGCCGGTTTGGGCGGGACCGGCTCATGCGGCATGGCACCCACTTCAGCACCCGCCGCGGCAAGAGCGAGTACGACCTCGCCCAGCTTGAGGCGCTCGCCGCCCGCGAGCCGGAGCGGTTTTCGCCCAATGTCCTGTTGCGGCCGGTCGTCGAGAGCGCACTGCTCCCCACGGTCGCGTACCTGGGCGGCCCCGGTGAGCTGCGGTATCTGGCGCTCACGCCGCCGGTATACCGGCGGATGGGTGTGGCGCCCCAGCGCCCGTTGCCGCGGTGGTCCGGCGTCCTGGTGGAGCCGCGGGTGGACCGGGTGCTGGAGAAGTTCGGCATCGCCCTCACCGAGCTGATGGGGCCGCCTGGGCCGCTCGAGGCCCGAATCGTCCGGTCCCAGCTTCCGGAGGGCGCAGTCGGGGCGCTGGCGGCGCTCCGGGCGGCCATCGAGAGCGGGTACGCCACGCTGGGCCGCGCGGCGATGGAGATCGACCCCACGTTGGAGAAGCCGGTGCAGGGGGTGAAGAATCAGGCGCTCGCCGGCACCCACGACGTGGAGAAGAAGCTGCTGCACCACCTCAAGAAACGGCAGGAGACCGAGCTTACGCAGGTCACCCGCGCCCGGGCCGCCGTCTGGCCCCAGGCCAAGCCACAGGAGCGGGTCCTGACGGTCGCGCCGTTTCTCGCCCGCTACGGGCCGTCGCTGCTCGGCGAGCTGCAGGAGGTCATGCGCCGATGGTACGCGGGCGCCCTTGAGAGGGCCCTCGATCCCGCCTAGACTCCGCCCATGTGGATCGTCCTGCTGGTCCTGCTGGTGGCGCTGATGATCCCGATCGTAGGCATCGTGATCGATTCGCCGATCGGGCGTGCCCTCGCCCGGCGGCTCGAGGGCCCGGAGGCGGCCCCGCCCGGGCTTCGGGACCTCGCCAAGAAGGTCGAGCTGCTCGAGGCGGAGGTGGACGATCTCACCCGCGCCGTGAAGGGGCTGGAGGAAGAGAATCAGTTCCTCCAGCGCTTGCTGGAGTCGCCGTCGCGCTCCACCTTGCCGCCGCCGGCCGGTCCCTGAGCCCCGAGCCCGCCAGATCCCAGCGCCCCGCGGCGATGGTTGCCGCCGGCATTCTGCTCAGCCGGATCGTCGGCCTGATCCGGTCCCGGGTGCTGGCGCACTATCTCGCCACCTCCGACGCGGCCGATGCGTTCGCCGCGGCGTTCCGCATCCCGAACTTCCTCCAGAATCTCTTCGGCGAAGGCGCGCTCTCCGCGTCATTTATCCCGGTCTACGCGTCGCTCCTCGCACGGGACGACCGGGAGGAAGCGGGCCGGGTCGCGGGCGCGATCGGGTCGGTCCTCGCGCTGGCCATGTCGCTGCTGGTCCTGGTCGGCGTGGTGGCCACTCCGCTGCTGATCAACGCCATCGCGCCGGGCTTCGAGGGCGAGAAGCGGGAGCTCGCGATCCGGCTCGTCCGGATCCTCTTCCCCGGGGCCGGGCTGCTGGTCCTGTCGGCCTGGTGCCTCGGGGTGCTGAACAGCCACCGGAAGTTCTTCCTGTCGTACGCGGCGCCGGTCATCTGGAACGTCGCCATCATCGGGGCGCTGATCGCGGCGGGTGGGCGCATGGGCCAGTACCCGCTGGCCGTCGTCGCCGCCTGGGCCTCGGTCGCGGGCAGCGCGCTCCAATTCGCCATCCAGCTGCCGACCGTGCTCGCCGTCGCCCGCGGGCTCCGCCCCTCGCTCGACCTGGCGTCGGAGAACGTGCGGGCCGTGATCCGGAACTTCGCCCCGACGTTCTTGAGCCGTGGCGTCGTGCAGATCAGCGCGTACGTGGATGCGCTGCTCGCGAGCCTGCTGCCCACCGGTGCGGTGGCGGCGCTGGCGTATGCCCAGACGCTCTACACGCTGCCGGTAAGTCTGTTCGGCATGTCCGTGACCGCGGCCGAGCTCCCGGCCATGGCGAGCGCGGTGGGGGATACGGCGCAGGTCGCCGCCCAGCTGCGGACCCGGCTCGATCAGGGGCTGCGGCAGATCGCGTTCTACATCGTTCCGTCCGCCGCCGCGTTCGCCGCGCTCGGCCAGGTGCTGGCCGCGGCCTTGTTCCAAACGGGTCAATTCACCCGCGGCGACAGCTTCTACGTTTGGGGCATCCTGACGGGCTCCGCGGTCGGTCTCCTGGCCGGCACGATGGGACGGCTGTACTCATCCGGCTTCTACGCGCTCCGCGACACCCGCACACCCCTCCGGTTCGCGGTCATCAGGGTCGTGCTGACGACGGTGCTGGGCTACCTCTCGGCCATCCCGCTTCCGGCGCTCGTCGGGATCCCGGCCCGTTGGGGCGTGGCCGGACTCACCGCCTCGGCGGGGGTCGCGGGGTGGATCGAGTTCTTCCTGCTGCGCCGGGCCCTCAACGGGCGCATCGGCCCCACGGGCCTCGATCGCCGGCTGGCCGCCCGCCTCTGGACCGCGGCGGGGATCGCGGCCGCGGCGGGAGGGGCGGTCGCGTGGACGCTCGACACGCCGCTCCAGCGCCATCCGATCCTGCTGGCGATCGCCGTCCTCGGGGTCTACGGGCCGGTGTATTTTTCGGTGGCCTCCGCTCTCGGCGTGGAGGAGGCATCGGCGTTGTGGCGCCGGCTCCGAGGATAGGCGCCGCGGTGTGCTGTTCTCCGTGGTCTGCTGTTTTCGGTGATGTGCTGTTCCCGACTGACTGACGAATGCCCCACTTGACGGATGCCTTGGCGCGCAGGCTGGAGACCCTTCCCGACGGCCCCGGTGTGTACCTCTGGAAGGATGCCCGGGGCGAAGTGCTGTACGTCGGCAAGGCGAAACGCCTCAAGTCCCGGGTCCGGAGCTACTTCGCCGCGGATTTCTCCGGGGGTCCCAAGCACCAGGTCCTCCGGCGGCTGCTCGCCGACGTCGAGACGATCGTCGTTGCGAGCGAGGCCGAGTCGCTCATCCTCGAGAACAACCTCATCAAGGAGTATCGTCCCCGGTTCAACGTCCGGCTCAAGGACGACAAGAGCTATCCCTCCATCGCGGTCACCCTGGGGGAGCGCTTCCCCCGGGTGCTGGTGACGCGCCGGCGCAACCTCGAAGGCGCGAAGTACTTCGGCCCGTACACCGACGTGGCCCAGCTCCGGCGCACGCTGGCCATCATCCGGCGGCTCTACACGGTGCGGAGCTGCGCGGACGACCTCCCGCGCGAGCAGCGCGAGCGACCCTGTCTCGACTATCACATCGGCCGCTGCAAGGCGCCCTGCGTGGGATGGCAGACCGAGGCCGACTACCAGGCGATGGTACGCGACGTCGTGGATTTCCTCGAGGGTCGCACCGGCGACGTCCGGCAGAAGGTCCGCGAGGCAATGCTGGCCGCGAGCGAGCGCGAGGACTTCGAGCGGGCGGCGAACCTGCGTGATGCGCTCCGCTGGCTCGAACGCCTGGAGGAGCCGTCGAGCGTCGAGCTCCTCGGCAGCGGCGACGCCGACGCGATCGGCTTCGCGCGTGACGGCGACGACGCGGTCGGGGTGCTGATGCGGGTGCGGGAGGGACGCATTGTCTCGCGGGACCACACGTTCCTCGAGGGCGTCGAGGAGGAGACGGACGCGGCCATCCTGAGCGCGTTCCTGGTGCGGTACTACGTGCCGGCGGAGAGCCGGGCCCGGCGGGTGGTCTTGCCGTTCACCCCGGAGGACTTCGATACCCTGCGCGAGATCCTGGCCGACACCGATTGGACCGTGCCTCAGCGCGGCACGGCGAGCCGCTGGCGCGAGCTGGCCGACCAAAATGCGCGCCACCTGCTCGAGAGCCTCCGGATCGAGTCGTTCGAAACCGAGGAGCGGGCGGAGGATCCGGTGTACGCCCTCGGCCGAGACCTGGGCCTGAGTGTCGTGCCGCGCAGCCTGGTCTGCGTCGACATTTCCCACAACCAGGGACGAGACATCGTCGGGTCACTGGTGTGGTTCGAAGCGGGCCGGCCGAAGAAGAGCGAGTACCGCAAGTTCAAAATCAAGGGGCTCGCGGAGCAGGACGACTTCGCGGCGATCCACGAGGTCGTCACCCGGTATCTCACGCGCCGGCGGGACGAAGGCGACCCTCTGCCGGATCTTATGGTGATCGACGGCGGCAAGGGGCAGCTCACCGCTGCGGCGGAGGCGGCCCAGGCGCTGGGCTTCGACAAGATCCCGATCGTGAGTCTGGCCAAGCGGGAGGAGGAGGTCTTCCTGCCCGGGCGGGCCGACAGTCTCCGCCTTTCCCGGCGCAGCCCGTCGCTCCGGCTCCTCCAGCGCGCGCGGGACGAGGCGCATCGCTTCGGGCTCGCCTACAATCGGAAGCGGCGCGCGCAGCGCACGATCACCTCGGAGCTGCTGGACATTCCCGGCGTCGGCCCCACCCGGCGCCGGCGGCTGCTCGAGCGCTTCGGCAGCCTGGCCGGCGTGCGGTCCGCGACCGCCGGCGAGCTGGCGACGGTGCCCGGGCTCTCGACCGCGCTGGCCGAGCGGATTCTCGAGCACCTGAATTCGAAGGCCTGAGGGCCGGCGGCATGCCCGAGCTGCCGGATGTGGTGGTCTACATCGAGGCCCTGGAGCGCCGGATCCTGGGGCAGTCGCTCGAGCGGGTGCGGATCGCGAGCCCGTTCGTGCTGCGCACCGTGGAGCCGCCCATCGCTGAGGCGCAGGGGCGACGGGTGGCAGGCCTTCGCCGGCTGGGCAAGCGCATCGTCTGGGCGCTCGAGGGCGAGCTCTTTCTCGTCATCCATCTCATGATCGCCGGCCGGCTCCGCTGGCGGCCTGCGGGCGCCAAGCCACCCGGGCGGATCGGACTCGCGGCGTTCGATTTTCCGGATGGCACGCTGCTCCTCACCGAGGCGGGGAGAAAGCGGCGGGCGTCGCTGCACCTGGTGCAGGGGGAGGTCGGGCTCGCCGGGTTCGACCGCGGCGGACTCGAGCCGCTCGACGTATCACTCGAGGCGTTCCGGGCCCGGCTGGTCTCGGAGAGTCACACGCTCAAGCGGGCGCTCACCGATCCCCGGTTGTTCAGCGGCATCGGAAACGCCTATTCCGACGAGATCCTGCACCGGGCCCGGCTTTCGCCGCTGGCACTCACCCGGCGGCTCGACGACGAGGCGATCGCCCGGCTGCACGGGGCCACCAGGACCGTGCTGGCGGAGTGGACCGCGCGTTTGCGCGCGGAAGCCGGCGACGGGTTTCCCGAGAAGGTGACCGCCTTCCGCGAAGGGATGGCGGTGCACTGTCGGTTTCGCGAGCCGTGCCCCGCTTGCGGTACGCCGGTGCAGCGGATCCGGTACGCCGACAACGAGACCAACTACTGCCCCGCCTGCCAGACCGCGGACCGGCTCCTGGCCGACCGAGGGCTCTCTCGGCTCCTCAAGGAGGACTGGCCCAGGAGCCTGGACGAGATGGAGGAACGACTCACCCGATGACCGCGACCGATTCACGCTCGCCCCGCTCGACGACCGCCGCCGACTGGACGCTCCTCTGCTCCGCCTGCGGGCGGTCGGGGGAGCCGGCCGGGCTGCCGACCGTGTGCCCCGCCTGTGCTCAGCCCTGGCTGGTGCGCTACCCCCGCCGGAGTCGGTCCCCCGAGGCCCGCGCCGGGCTGGGGCGGGGGCAGGGGCGGGGAGAGGACGGCCGTGCGGGCGAGGGGATGTGGCGGTACCGAACGTTCCTCCCGCTTCTGCCGGGCGAGGCGCCGGTCACACTCGGCGAGGGCGGCACTCCGCTCCTTCGCCTCGACCGCACTGCGCGCGATCTGGGGCTCGGCGAGGTATGGCTCAAAGACGAGAGCATGAATCCCACCGGCTCCTTCAAGGCACGTGGACTCGCAATAGCCGTGACCCGCGCCGTGGCCGGCGGCGCCAAGTCGTTCGTCGCACCGACCGCCGGGAACGCGGGGATAGCCCTCGCCGCTTACGCGGCCCGGGCAGGGTACCCGGCCACGGTGTTCGCGCCCCGGACCACGCCGGGGACGATCCTGGCGCAGATGCGGATCTTCGGAGCGGAGGTGGAGCTGGTCGACGGGCACATCGGCGACTGCGGGCGCATGGCGCGGGAGTACGCGGCGCGCACCGGTGCCTTCGACGTGTCCACCCTGCGGGAGCCCTACCGGATCGAGGGCAAGAAGACGCTTGGCCTCGAGGTCGCCGAGCAGCTCGACTGGACCCTGCCCGATGCGGTCGTGTATCCGGCGGGTGGAGGCACCGGTCTCATCGGGATGTGGCTTGCCTTCACCGAGCTGCTCGCGGCCGGCTGGGTGACAGGCAGGCCACCCCGGCTGTTCGCGGTGCAGTCGAGCGGCTGTGCGCCGGTGGTCCGGGCGGTGGAGGCCGGAGCCGACCGATGCGAGCCTTGGCCGGACCCGTGGACCATCGCGAGCGGCCTCCGGGTGCCCAGCCCCCTGGGTGGCGCGTTGATGCTCCGGGCGATCCGGGAGACCGGCGGCGGCGCCGTGGCGGTGACCGACGAGGCCCTCGCGGAGCGGGCCCGCGTGGCGTCGGGTCGGGAGGGGGTGGACCTGTCGCCGGAAGGCGGCGCCACGGTTGCGGGCGCGGCAGAGCTCCGGCGTTCGGGGACGCTGGGTGCGGAAGACCGGGTCGTTCTCTTCAATACGGGGGCGGGTTGGCTGTACCGGTGATATATTCCAACCCTATGTCAGAGGGCCGGTTTGCCATCCTCGACCCCGCCGCCGGGATCAGCGGCGACATGCTTCTGGGAGCCCTGGTGGGGGCGGGTGCGCCCGAGGCTTGGCTGCGGGGCCTGCCCGCCCGCCTGGGGCTTCCGGGGGTGGACATCGCGGTACGCAGGGTCACCCGATCCGGGATCACGGCAGTCAAGGTGGACGTACGACTTCCAGGCGGCGGGATCGAGGGGCCGGCGGACGTAGACACTACAGACCGCCAAGCCCGCCCCGAGCCGCATCCGCATTCCGATTCGCACCCTCCCCACGATCATCATGTTCCCCACCAGGCCGAGCACGGCCACGGGCAGGTCCACGGTCCGCACCGCCACGTCGGGGAGCTGCTGGGGCTGATCGAGCGGGCCCCGCTTTCGCCTTGGGTCAAGGAGCGCGCCGCCCGGGCGTTCCGGCTCCTGGGTGAGGCGGAGGGGAAGGTGCACGGAATGCAGCCCGAGGCGGTGGCGCTCCACGAGGTCGGGGCACTCGATGCCCTGGTCGATATCGTGGGCGGGATCGAAGGCTTCGAGCAGCTCGGCGTCACCCGGGTCCATCACCGCCCGGTGGCTATCGGGTCGGGCTGGGTCCACGCCGCGCATGGCGTGCTGGCGGTACCGACGCCGGCGACGGCGCTCTTGCTCGAGGGATTCGAGATCGCGCCGAACGGTCC
>Ga0070699_100005647_pt1 | contig 10954 bp, 11 predicted proteins | sample KBSK1503metaG_FD_65473 | JGI IMG/M metagenome (GOLD analysis project Ga0070699, IMG submission 65473) | Corn, switchgrass and miscanthus rhizosphere microbial communities from Kellogg Biological Station, Michigan, USA - KBS K1-50-3 metaG | ecosystem: Host-associated > Plants > Roots >...
ATCGGCTACAGCCCGGAGACGCTGGCCGAGCTCTGCAAGATCCCCACCGTTGCCGCGATCAAGGACTGGTCCAACGAGATCGTGAGCTACGAGAAGAACCTGCGCGCGGTGCGCGCGAGCGGCCGGCCGGTCGCGGTCATGTCCTCGTTCACGATGTCGCTGATGGCGAGCTTCATGCTTGGGGCCGACGGCTGCATCTCGGGGATGGGCAGCGTCACCGCGGATCTGCAGGCCGCGTTGTTCGCGGCGGTGCAGGCCGGCCGTCTCGACGAGGCGCGCCGCCTCAACGACCGCGTGGCGCCGCTGGTCAGCGTGTTCTACGCCGCGCCGTTCGTGGACATGCACAACCGGATGAAGGAGGCGCTCGCGATCCTGGGACGGATCCCGGCCGCGCACGTGCGGCCGCCGCTCACCCCCGTCTCCGAGGACGAGCGGCACCGCATCCGGCTCGCCCTGCGCGCCGCCGGCCTCTCCTCCTGACCCTCCGCTCGGCGCCGTCCGCGGCTCGGACGGCGTAAGTGCACCCTTGCACGGTCGGGCGCTTTACGGTATAAAACCCGCCAATCTCTCCGTCCCAGCGAGGTCGAATGGCAGGTCCGGCCGGCCGTAGCCCCGACGAAGAAGCCCTGCTCCAGAAGGCGATGCGGGTCCTCCCGGGTGGTGTCCTGGGCGGATACTACGCCCCGCAGGAGCTCGCCTTCGTGGTCCGCGAAGCGCACGGCCCGAGGCTCGTCGACTTCTCCGGGCGCGAGTACATCGATTACATCCTGGGCAGCGGCCCGCTGGTGCTGGGCCACGCCCACCCCGCGGTGGTGGCGGCGGTGGAGGCGCAGCTCCGCAAGGGCACGACCTACTTCCAGCTCAGCGAGCCGACGCTCGCGCTCGCGGAAGAGATTTGCCGCGCGGTGCCGTGCGCCGAGCAGGTGCGCTTCTGCGGCAGCGGCAGCGAGGCGACCTTCTTCGCGCTGCGGGTCGCGCGTGCCTATCGCCGGCGGGACAAGATCCTCAAGTTCGAGGGCGGCTTCCACGGGGTGCACGACTACTCCCTGATGAGCGTCGGGCCGCGCGAGCCGAAGGCGTTCCCGGCCCCGACCCCGGACTCGGCGGGCATCCCGCATGCGATCCAGGGCGAGGTCCTGGTCGCCCCGTTCAACGACCTCGCCGAGGCCGAGGCGATGATCGAGGCGCACCACCACGACCTCGCCGCGGTGATCATGGAGCCGTTCCAGCGCCTGATCGTGCCGCAGCCGGGCTTCCTGCAAGGCGTGCGGGCGATCACCGCGCGGCACGGCATTCCGCTGATCTTCGACGAGATCGTCACCGGCTTCCGCTTCGCTTACGGCGGCGCCCAGCAGTACTACGGGGTCGTGCCCGACCTGGCCGCCTTCGGCAAGATCGTGGGCGGCGGCTTCCCGCTCGCCGCGGTCGCCGGGCGTCGGGACATCATGCGGCACTTCTCGCACGACCTCGACGGGACCGGGGAGTTCGTGCAGCAGGCGGGCACCCTCAACGGCAACCCCATCGCGGCGGCGGCGGGGCTCGCGACCCTCTCCGAGCTCCGTAAGCCGGGAACCTACGAGCGCCTCTTCGCGACCGGCGCGCGCCTCAAGCATGGCCTCGAGGCGGCGGCGCGGCGGGCGGGGCTGGCCGCCCAGGTCTCCGGGGAGTCGCCGGTCTTCGAGATCTACTTCACCGATCGGCCCATCACCGACTATCGGGCCACCCTCGCGGCCGACCGTGACCGGCACGCCGCGTTCACGCGGGAGATGCTCACCCGGGGCGTGGTCAAGGCCGCCCAGAAGTTCTACGTCTCGCTCGTCCACACCGACGCCGAGGTCACCCGCACCCTGCAGGTCTTCGAGGAATCGCTCACCGCGGTGGCGAGAACTTCTCACTGATCGCATCGATTACGCAGGACAACTGGAGGTGTCACCGATGGCCAATCACGACGGCGGGCACGTAGAGGAGTTCTGGTACCGCGGCAAGATGACCCGGCGGCGGTGGCTCGGCCTGAGCGCGGCCGCGGCCGGCGCGCTCGGCTCCGGCATGCTGGTGCCGGCCCCGTGGCGCGACGCCTTCGGTCAGGCCAAGCCCTACAAGATCGGCTCGCTCCAGCCCCTCTCGGGCGCGGCGGCGGCCGGGGGCAAGACCGCGCTGGTGGGCAGCCAGATGGCGGTGGACCGCATCAACAAGTCGGGCGGTGTCAACGGGCGGCCGATCGAGCTGATCGTGGCCGACTACGAGTCGAAGCCGGACGTGGGGCAGCGCAAGGCGGAGAAGCTGGTGGTGGAGGACAAGATCGACGCCCACCAGGGCGGCTTCCTCTCCAACGTCTGCATCGCCTGCCTGCCGGTATGGGAAGAGCACAAGATCCTCAACATGATCGGAGTGTGCCTCGACACCACCATCACCACCAGCAAGTGCAGCCGCTACACGTTCCGGCCCTTCGACTACGCGCCGGCCCAGGCGGTGGCCTTCGCGCCCTACCTGGTCAGCAAGCTCGGCAAGAAGTGGCACCTCGCCTATGCCGACTACTCGTGGGGCCAGTCCACCAAGGACGCCTACGCGGAGCAGATCAAGAAGGCGGGCGGCGAAGTGGTCGGCACCACCGGCATCCCGCTCGGCACCGCGGACATGACCGCGTTCCTCTCCAAGATCACCGGCTCCTTCGACGGCTTCTTCGGCATCTTCTTCGGCAAGGACGGGGTCACCATCGGCAACCAGGCCTACGACCTCGGGCTCACCCGGAAGTACAAGTGGGCGGGCGACGGGGCGATCGCGGAGTCGACCAACCTGCCCGCGCTCGGCAACAAGATCGAGGGTTTCGTGGGCATCAACCGCTACCTCCCGGTGCTGGAGGGCCCGCTCAACACGCCGGCCCACAAGAAGTTCTTCGACGATGCGGTGGCGCGCCTCAAGCAGATCGACCCGTCGGGCCCGCTGCCGGACCGCTACGTGCAGTCGAACTTCGAGGCGATGAACTTCCTCAAGCTCGGGATCCAGAAGTCCGGCTTCAAGGGGCGCGAGGACACCCCAAAGCTGATCGAGGCGCTCGAGGGCCTCGAGGTCAAGGCGGGCGACGACTTCCCCCAGGGCGACAAGACGCTCCGCAAGGACGACCACCAGGCCTTCCTGAGCGAGTTCGTCTTCGACATCAAGAACGGCAAGCACCACATTCTGGAGGTGGTCCCGAAGGAGAAGACCATCTTCCCGCCCGCCTGCAAGTTCGCGTAGTGACAGCGGAGCAGTCGACCGGCGCCGCCTCCCGCCTCGCGGCCTCCGCGGTCGGGAGCGCGGCAGTGGCGGAGAGCGGCGCCGGGGCTCCGATCCTGCGCACCGAGGGTCTCACCGTCCGCTTCGGCGGCCTCACCGCGCTCAACGACGTCAACGTGGAGGTCCGGCGCGGGGAGATCCGCGCCATCATCGGGCCCAACGGCGCGGGCAAGAGCACGTTCTTCAACTGCCTCACCGGCGTGCTGCAGCCGACCGCCGGCCGCGTCCGGCTCAACGGGGAAGACGTGACCGGGCTGCCGCCCAACCGCATCTCCCAGAAAGGCATCGCCCGCTCGTACCAGATCACCAACATCCTGCCCAACGCCACCACCCTGGAGAACGTCCGCATCGCGGCCCAGTCCCGCCGGCACAGCTGGGCCCTGCTCACCCACCACCGCGCCTATCGCGACATCCTGGCCAGGGCCGAGGCCGCGCTCGAGGCGGTCGGCCTGCGGGGCAAGGCGGACGAGCTCGCCGCGAATCTCTCCCACGGCGAGCAGCGCAACCTCGAGATCGGCATCGCGCTGGCCACCGAGCCCCAGCTGCTCTGCCTCGACGAGCCCACCGCCGGCATGAGCGCGACCGAGACCCACGACACCATGGAGCTGGTGCGGCGCATCTCGAAGGACCTGACCATCTTGATCGTGGAGCACGACATGCAGGTGGTCATGGAGCTGTGCCACCACATCACGGTGCTCCACTACGGCGAGGTCCTGGCCGAGGGCACGCCCACCGAGATCCAGCGCAATCCCAGGGTGCTGGAGGTCTACCTCAAGACGTGAGCGGCGCCGCCTCCCCGGCTTCGGCCCTCGTCACCGTCGAGGGGATCCACACCTACTACGGCAAGAGCCACATCCTGCACGGCGTCTCGCTCGAGGTCGGGCCCGGCGAGGTGGTGGGCCTGCTCGGCCGGAACGGGGTGGGCAAGAGCACGACGCTCAAGACGGTGATGGGCCTGGTGCGCCCGAGCCAGGGCGAGATCCGCTTCGAGGGCCGGGCCATCACCGGCCTCGCGCCCCACCGGCTCGCCCGGCTCGGCATCGGGTACGTGCCGGAGGACCGCCGCATCTTCCGCCTGCTGACCGTGATGGAGAACCTGCGCACCGGCCTCGATCGGGCCGGCCTCGACGAGGCGCGCAAGCAGGCGCTGCTCGAGAAGGTCTACCAGTACTTCCCGGTGCTCGCCGATCGGCGCGACCAGGCGGGCGGCACGCTCTCCGGCGGCGAGCAGCAGATGCTGGCGATCGCCCGGGCCATGATGCTCGAGCCCAAGATCATCCTGCTCGACGAGCCCACCGAGGGCCTCATGCCGCGCATGGTCTCCCAGATCCGGCAGATCATCGATGCGCTCCACCAGGAGGGCGTGGCGATCCTCCTGGTGGAGCAGAACGTGCCCCTCACGCTCGAGGCGTGCCAGCGGATCTATCTGATGGAGAAGGGAGCGGTGCGCCACCAGGCGGCCGCCGCCGAGCTGCGGGCCGACAGCGCGGTCATCCACCAGTACATGGGGATCTAGGACGTGCCCGTCCTCCTCGACCAGATCCTGATCCAGACCATCAACGGGATCGTCACCGGCATGATCCTGGCCCTCGTCGCGTCGGGGCTCACCCTGATCTTCGGGATCATGGACGTGGTGAACTTCGCGCACGGCGAGCTGTTCATGCTGGGCGCGTACGTGGGAGTGACCACGGTGGTGGCGACCGGGAGCTTCTGGCTCGCCCTGCTGGTGGCGACGGTGGTGATCGCGCTGCTGGGGGCGGTCATCCAGATCACCACCCTGCGGCCGCTGCTCGGGCGCGACCCGCTCACCACCATCCTGGCCACCTTCGGGCTGTCGCTCGTCCTGCAGAACTACGCCCTCTGGCAGTTCGGGCCGGTGGCCCGCAAGATCCCGGAGCCAATCAGCGGCCACTTCCCGCTCTTCTATCTCGACTATCCCTGGTACCGCCTGGTGATCGCCGGGCTCTCCGCCGCCATCATCGGGGCGCTCTGGCTCTTCCTCAAGTACGGCACCTACGGCATCTGGATCCGCGCCACCACCCAGGACCGGGTGATGGCCTCCGCGATGGGCATCCCGGTGCCATGGGTGCACACCGCGGTGTTCGCCATCGGGGCCGGCATGGCGGCGGCGAGCGGCGTGCTCTTCGGGCCGCTGGTCGGGGTGAACCACGCGATGGGGCTCGACTGGGTGCTCAAGGCGTTCATCGTGGTGGTGGTGGGCGGCATGGGCAACCTGGGCGGCTCCATCGCGGCCGCGATCTTCGTGAGCCTGCTCGAGGCGTACGCCTCGCTCTGGGTGAGCCCGGCCCAGGCGGTCATCGTCTCGTTCGTGGTGCTGATCCTGACCCTGCTCTTCCGTCCCACCGGCCTCTTCGTGCCGACCCCCAAATGACCCTGGCCGCGGACGCTCCGACGATGAGCCGGCAGTCGCCCGTCGCGTTCTGGGCCGGCTTCGGCATCGTGCTCGCCCTGCTGATCGTGGCGCCGCTGGTGCTGCCCGAGTTCTGGCGGCGCTTCGTCACCGAGATCCTGATCTGGGGCCTGCTCGCGATGTCCTCCGACCTGCTGATCGGCTACACCGGCATGGTCTCGTTCGGGCACTCCGCGTTCTTCGGGCTCGGGATGTACGGGGCCGCCGCCGCGCTCCTGTCGGTGCGGCCCCCGAGCCTCTGGCTCGCGCTCGCCTACGGCCTGGTGGCCGCGGCGGCGGTCGCGGTGTTCGTGGCCTACTTCTCCACGCGGCTGCGCGACATATATTTCTCGATCACGACCCTGATCTTCTCCCAGATCTTCTACGTGATCATCTTCACCTGGACCGAGGTGACCGGCGGCGAGAACGGCCTCTCCTTCCGCCGCCCCGCCCTGGCCGTCCCCGGCCTGTTCTCGATCCCGTTCGACTCCAACACCCTGCACTGGTTCGTGCTCCTGGTGGTGACCGTCTCCTACCTCGTGCTCCGCCGGATCACCCAGTCGCCCTTCGGCATGGTGCTGCAGTCGATCCGCGAGAACGAGCCCCGCACCCGCGCGGTGGGCTACGCGGTGGAGCGCTACAAGATCGTGGCGGTGATGCTCTCCGGCCTCTTCGCGGGCTTGGCCGGTGTGCTCTACGCGCTCCAGAACCGGTTCGCGGCGCCCGACTACGTCTTCTTCGTGGTCTCGGGCGAGGTGGTGATCTTCAACGTGATGGGCGGCATCGGGACCCTGGTGGGCCCGATCGTGGGCGCCGCCTTCTTCCTGCTGCTGCGCGAGGGCTTCTCGCGCTTCTTCACCGAGTTCTACCTGATCCCGGTGGGCCTCATCTTCACCGCGATGGTGATCTTCATGCCCCAGGGCCTCCTCGGCTTCCTCCGGCGCCGCCTGAACGCGTAGCCGCCCGTCGCGCACACGTCACGGGCCGGTCATCCGGCTGCAACCGGCGTGTGCCAGGATCCCTGCGACTCGACCGGCGGAGGCCTGCGGTCCGCCGCGGGCCACGACCCGTAGCCCAGGAGGCGTCGCGATGCGAGACATCGAGGGATCGTCCCCGGATCGCCCCGGCCCCAGTGCCCGCATCGGCCGGCGTCGCCTGCTCCAGGGCTCGCTGCTGACGGTGGGAGCCGCCGCCCTCGGAGCCGCCGCGCGACTCCCGGTCTGGGCCCAGGGCCGCGCCCCCGCGGCGGTGACCCCGGACCGGCTGCGCCCCGGCGTCCCCTGCGGTCTACAGAGCGGAGACGTGACCGCAGATCGGGCCATCGTCTGGAGCAAGACCGATCGCCCTGCGCGGCTCATCGTGGAGTACTCCACGTCGGAGTCGTTCCGGAACGCCCGGCGCGTCGTCGGCCCCGCCGCGCTCGCCGAGACCGACTTCACCGCGCGGGCGGACCTGACCGGCCTGCCCGCCGGGCAGGACATCTACTACCGCGTCCTGTTCCAGGACTTAGCCGATCTCAAGACCTGGAGCGCGCCGGCCACCGGCCGCCTGCGCACGGCTCCGAGCGGCCCCCGGACCATCACCTTCACGTGGTCGGGCGACGAGGCGGGGCAGGGCTGGGGCATCAACCCGGAGTGGGGTGGCATGAAGATGTACGAAGTCATGCGCCGGGCCAATCCCGACTTCTTCATCCACTCCGGCGATCAGATCTACGCCGACGGCCCCATCGAGGCCGAGGTCAAGCTCGAGGACGGGACGCGGTGGAAGAACCTGACCTCGCCCGCCAAGGCGAAGGTGGCCCAGAGCCTCGCCGAGTATCGCGGCAACTTCGCCTACAACTTCCTCGACGAGCCCAAGCGGCGCTTCTGCGCGGAGGTGCCGGTGCTGGCCCAGTGGGACGACCACGAGGTGCGGAACAACTGGTACCCGGGGCAGATCCTGGGCGACGAGCGCTACACCGTGAAGAGCGCCTCGCTGCTCGCGGCCTGGGCCAAGCGCGCCCTCTTCGAGTACAACCCCTTTCGCCCCGACGCCACGGACCCGGAGCGGGTCTATCGCGCCTTCGGCCACGGGCCGTCGCTCGACGTGTTCATGCTCGACGAGCGCAGCTATCGCGGCCCGAACTCGCCGAACCGCCAGCCCACGCTCGACGCGGACGCGGCCTTTCTGGGCCCGGAGCAGATGCGGTGGCTGCGGCGCGCTCTCCTCGATTCGCGCGCCACGTGGAAGGTGATCGCCAGCGACATGCCGCTCAGCATCGTGGTGCCCGACCTGAACCCGGACGTGCCCAAGGGGACCTACGAGGCGTGGGCCAACGCCGACGACGGGGCGCCGCTCGGCCGCGAGCTGGAGCTGGCCGAGCTGCTGGCCTTCATCAAGGCCAATCGCATCGTCAACGTGATCTGGCTCACCGCCGACGTCCACTACGCTTCCGCGACCCGGTACGACCCCGCGCGCGCCCGCTTCACCGACTTCACTCCGTTCTGGGAGTTCGTGGCCGGGCCCATCAACGCGGGCACCTTCGGCCCCGGCCAGATCGACCGGACCTTTGGCCCCGACGTGCGCTACTCGAGCGCGCCCGAGGGCATGAAGCAGAACCGGCCGCCGACCGACGGCATGCAGTACTTCGGCACGGTGCGGATCGACGGCGTCACCGAGGTGATGACCGTCTCGCTCCTGGACGTCGAGGGCCGCACCCTCTTCAAGACGGACCTGAACCCGGAGTAGCGGTCAGACCCCGGTCGAGCCGAAGCCGCCGGCTCCGCGCCGGCTCTCCCCCAGTTCGCGGACCTCCACGAGGCTCGCGCGCGCGACGGGCTGGATCACGAGCTGCGCGATGCGCTCGCCGCGTCCGATGGCCACCGGCTCGGCCCCGTGGTTGACGAGCAGCACGCCGATCTCTCCGCGATAGCCCGAATCGATCAGCCCGGGCGCGTTGAGCACGGTCACGCCGGCGCGCAGGGCCAGCCCGGAGCGCGGCAGCACCAGCCCCGCGTAGCCCGCGGGGATCGCCACGCGCAGCCCGGTCGACACCAGCGCGCGCCCGCCGGGTGGCAGGGTGGCCGGCGCGGCGGCCGCGAGATCGAGGCCTGCGTCGCCCTCGCGCGCGTACGCCGGCAGCGGCAGGCTGGCGTCGGATCGCACCACCTCGATGCGCACCACGGAATCGAATCGATCGGTCACTCGAGGCTCTCTCCGCGAAGGGATTGCGCGCTGCTCGTGCGCGCTGGCGCAGAGTAGCAGAAACTACGGCCGGCTTGACAAATTTGGGAGGGAGGCCCGGGTCCCGCTGTGTCGTAAGTACACGATCTGAATCGTTAATTTTGGTGGCCCTGCCCTTGCTACTCCACGGAGCGCGGTGCGAGTCAATCAAGACATCACGCGAGGAGGCAGACATGCTGGAGCGAATGGGACCGTCGGGCCTGTTGAGGCTGGCCGCGGTGATCAGCGTCGCCGCCTCGCTCCTGCTCACCGGCTGCGCCGCGTCCACGCCCGCGCCGCCGCAGACCGCGGCGGAAGAGAAGGCAGGCTGGAGCCGCTGCGAGCACGGCCGCCCGGACACGATCACCGTGGTGTGCTGGAAGCGCTAAGGCGGACGCTGATGCGCGCACGCCCGACCCTTCGCCCCGCGCTCGCGCTCGGCGCGCTCGCGCTGGTGCTGGCGTCGGCTGCGCCCGCGCGCGGCGATTCCGCCGTCGACGTCGCGCCCGAGATCGCGCGACTACGCGCCCGCCTGGCCGACAACGCGGCGCGGGAGCAGCACTGCATGGCGGGCGCGACCCAGCCGGTCTGGACCGCGTCGCTCGCCACCGACCTCAAGATGCTGCAGGACCGCGCCCGTCAGGCCGCTTCCGACGGCGCCAGCGCGGACGCCCGGCGCTGGAAGGAGCTGGCGCGCAAGGCGGAGGCCCTGGAGGCCCAGGCGGCGGTGAACGCGCGCACCGGCGCCGAGCTCTTCCAGAGCCAGCAGATCGGACTCGACTGCCTGGATCGGTTCGCGGGCGAGCGCGAGGCCCTGCGCGCCTCGCTCGAGGTCGCGATGACCGATCCGGCCGGCTACGGCGACTCGCTCCGCCAGGCGCGGGAGCACGGCACCGCGGGGCTGCGACAGGATCTGACGCGGCTCCAGGAGCGAAGCCGGGCGCTCTGCGCACGGTGGAAGCAGGCCCCCACGGAGGCGGGCGCCGGGGCGGACGAGCTCAAGGCCGACATCGAGGGCGTGCGGCGCCGGCACACCGTGGCGCTCGAGAGCGAGGCCGCGCGCGCCCTGGCCGACCCGTCCCTGCGGGCCGCGGAGGCCCTGGTGGCGGCGGCCGGCGCGTGGGAGCGGGAGCGCGCGGCGGCGAGCCGGCTCGCGACCGCGCGAGACGAGGCCGAGCGAAAGCTGGTCGGCCGGGAGCGCGACGACGCGGGCCGCCTGGCGCGCGACTACTGGGGGACCGCCGAGCGCCTGCTCGACCGGTGACGCGGGGCGCGCTCAGGCGCCCGGGAACAGCGTCCCCAGCAGCTGGCGGAACTCCTTGAGCTTGAACGGCTTCGTGACCACCGGCAGCTTGCTGTCCTTGAGGAACTGCCGGTACCCCGGCGCCTCGTCCTCCCCGGTGATGAAGACGAAGCTGGCGGTCGCATCCGGGTGCCGCTTGCGGACCTCCCCGTACAGCTTGGGCCCGTCCATCACCGGCATCTGCAGATCGCTCACCACCAGATCGTACGGCTGCCCCTCGAACAGCTGCAGGGCCGCCGTTCCGTTCTCGGCCGGCTCGACGATGTGACCGTCGGCGGAGAGAGCCTCCACCAGCAGCTCCCGCATGTGCTCCTGATCGTCCACCACGAGGATGCGTAGCGTCCGCATGCTACGAGTCTAGCAGAGACCCCGCGCCCAGCGTATCGCTTCCGGGACGTGGTCGGGGGTCGCTCGACCAGGCTGGTAGAATCGCTGCATGGCAGCGGGTTGCGTGATGTCCGGATCGGCCGCCTTATACCCCGTTGATCACCTTCGACGACCTCTCGGTCATCGAGAAGCATCGAGGCGCAACCGTCATTGCAGGATCGGGCTATGCCCCGCATCCTCGTAGTCGAAAGGACACTCGGACGTGAGAACGGGTCTGCCCGGAATCGACCCCGCTTCGCCGACACCGCCTCGGTGGGTTCGTTTCGCAAAAAATACCGATGGGGCTGCAGCCCATCACCGTCCCGGCCCTCCCGGCCGGAGGTCATCCGGGTGCCCGCGCTGCCCGGGGGCCAGCCGCTCCTCGGTGGGTCCGTTTCGCA
>Ga0070699_100005648_pt1 | contig 10953 bp, 10 predicted proteins | sample KBSK1503metaG_FD_65473 | JGI IMG/M metagenome (GOLD analysis project Ga0070699, IMG submission 65473) | Corn, switchgrass and miscanthus rhizosphere microbial communities from Kellogg Biological Station, Michigan, USA - KBS K1-50-3 metaG | ecosystem: Host-associated > Plants > Roots >...
AATCAGGAATCCAACCATGCGTTCATGCGTACCAAGCGGCGCACGGTGGATACAGAGCGGCACTTCGTCCTGCCCATCCTTGTTCGTGTATTTCAGATCAAAGCGTGCGGGTACGGCAAAGTCCACTTGATTCGTGGCGATCGAGAATTCACGTCCGATGACCGACCAGATCTGTACATCAATTTTAGGACCGTAGAACGCGGCTTCATCCTGTGCTTCTACAAACGGCACACCGCCATTTGTCATGGCGCGTCGCACCATCTCTTCCGTCTTGAGCCAGAGAGGTTCGTTATCCACGTACTTTTTGCCGAGGCCCTGTTTGCTGTGCAATGACAGGCGCATGACGTACTTTTCTATACCAAACAGCTTAAAGTAACTGACGTACATCTCAACTACGGCAAGAAATTCCTGCTCAAACAAATCCTCAGAAACATAGATGTGTGCGTCATTCATTTGCATTGAACGTACGCGCTGCAAGCCGATCAACTCGCCTGATTTTTCATAGCGATAACAGGTCCCATATTCTGCCAAACGCACAGGTAGGTCGCGATAGGAACGTCCCTTTGAACCGAAGATCTTATGGTGCATCGGGCAGTTCATCGGCTTGACATAATACTTCACACCTTCCAGTTCCATTGGCGGGTACATGCTTTCGGCGTAATACGGCAAATGACCGGAGCGAATGAACAAATCTTCCTTCGTCAGATGCGGCGTTTTCACACGCATATAGCCTGCCTTCTCCTCCATCTCTTTGGCAAGTTTTTCCAATTCTTCGATCATGATGGCGCCATTCGGAAGCCACAGCGGCAAACCAGGACCGACCTCATCATCAAAGATGAAGATTTCCAGGTCTTTGCCCAGTTTGCGATGATCGCGTTTCTTGGCTTCCTCCAATTGATGGAGGTAATCTTCGAGTTGTTTCTTGTTCTCCCACGCCGTGCCATACACGCGTTGGAGCATCTTGTTATTCTCATCGCCGCGCCAATATGCGCCTGCAATGTTCATCAACTTGAAGGCATCCTGTTTGATCTCTTTTGTGCTTGCCACATGCGGACCACGACACAAATCTGTGAACGTATCGTGCTGGTAAATGGAAATCTCCGGCTTCTCACTCAATGGATTGCCGTATTCGTCCGTGCCGCCTTTTTCGAGTCCTTCGATCAACTCTAGTTTGTAAGGCTGGTCGGCAAAGATCTTCTTCGCTTCTTCGGCTGAGATAACCGTCTTCTTGAACTCGTGCTTGCCTTGCACGATTTGTCTCATCCGCTTTTCAATCGCTTCCAGATCTTCTGGCGTGAGATTGCGGGGTAGATCGAAGTCATAATAGAATCCATTCTCCACAGGCGGACCAATCGTGATTTTCCCATCCGGGAACATCTCCAGTACAGCCTGTGCCATGACATGCGCCGCCGAATGCCGGATCTTATACAGATTGGACTCTTCGTATTTTTCCTGAACTTGTTGTGACATTTTCGCTTCCTTTCTTAATACTTCGACTTCACTCAGTACGAGCTTTGGTTTGTTGCCTGCTTCGTGGGCAATTTCGCGTCTCGAAGGGAAGCAGTTACAAACCTCCGGGGCGCCAACGAGTATGAGTGGTCATAGAGACCTCCTAAATCCCTGAGCGCTGTAGCGTTGAGGGATTAAACAAAAAATTCTCACCCGAACACGGGGCGAGAATTTGATTCACGCGGTTCCACCCGATTTGTAGAGCGAGATACTATCTCGCTTTACATCTCATCAGCCTCTAACGGAGCCATCCGTTCATCTTACTTGCTTGGGCGAAACATGTTTCGCCCCTACGTTCAGACTCTCGCTCGCGAGTGGTTTTCTGTGATTTTCCTGGAAGAGACTCTCAATCTTCGATCTCTTCTCCCTGTCAGGAGTTTGACCACATACTCGTCTCGGTCATCGCGTTTCTATTGTACTTGACTACCTGTTCCCTTGTCTACTTACACAGTGGGCGAGACAGGGCTCGAACCTGCGACCTCATCGATGTCAACGATGTGCTCTAACCAACTGAGCTACCCGCCCGAAGGATTGACATTATAACGAGGGTGCCAAAAATTGACAATCCCATGCGGTATAATCCCATCGCCATGCCTAGAAGGAAAGCGCCTGAAGATCTATCTGTAGAAGAATTACGCCGTTTGTTGATCGAGAAACGGCGTGGTGCGCGGCGCGAGCGCCTGGAGCACTTTAAAAGAACGGGGCGCGTAGTGGCCGTGGAGCCAGACTCTTTGGCCTCGGTCCCAGTGGTGGATACGCTTGAGGAAACCAGTGATCAGCCTCAAGTTCCGGTATCGACGCGCCGACGGGTGATGGACCGGCTCTTGTTGGCAGTGGAAGTCCTCGCTGTGGTTGGGCTCGTCGGCGTCCTCATCAGCGGATTTGGCGTCCTGCGCGATTTAAACGCGGAAGTCGCCTCAGTGCTGATTCAAGAAACATTCACGCCCACACCATTGGTGATGGCGGTTGTGCTCCCATCGGGGCATACACCACCCGATGCCCAGGGCAACACGCAACCGAATGATGCTGAGATCCCGGAGCATTTACGACCCATGGTGCAATCGCTGGCGAATATTCCAATACCCACTGCCGCACCTGACCAGGCGATTCGTCTGCAAGTCCCTGCCATTAATATCGATGCACCGGTAGTGTTGGGCGATGGTTGGGAGCAGCTCAAAAAAGGTGTTGGGCAAAACGCCAGTTCGGCGAACCCCGGCCAAAGCGGAAATGTAATCCTCTCGGCGCACAATGATGTATATGGTGAGATCTTCCGTTATCTGGATAAGCTGGTGCCTGGCGATCAGGTTATCCTATATACACAACAAAAACAATATGTGTATGTAGTGGATCGTACGGCGATCGTTGAACCAACAGCTGTGGAAGTAATGGCCTCCACGGGTAACCCGACCGTTACATTAATCTCATGTTATCCGTATCTTAAAGATAAACAGCGCATTGTAGTCTTTGCGCGTTTACAAAATTAATTAATCTCGTCATTGCGAGGAGGAGCATAGCGACGACGAAGCAATCTCCTCACCATATTGGAGATTGCTTCGGGATTTCGACGCTTCGCGTCTCGACCCTCGCAATGACGGAATCAAATAAGGAGTAACAAATGGCTAAGAAAAATAAAAGAATGACATCCTCAGTGAGTGTGGCATCTGCCACCTCCACCGCGAGTCGTGGCACCGAGTTCAATCCCGATTACACTCATGTCAAACGCGACCTGAGCCGTATTGGAGTGATTGCTGGTTCATTCTTCGTAGTTCTGATCGCTCTTTCGTTTTTCATTAAATAACCCATAAGGGCACTATACAATACCTCCAGGGCGGTGTATTGTTCCCCAAAAATTTTGGAGTCACTATGTCCCGCATGTTTGTCCCAGGCCCCGTGGATGTCGCCGACGAAATTTTACAAGCGCAAGCCGCGCCCATGTTGCCGCATCGCAGCAAGGAATTTGAAGCTATCTATCGCCGCGCCTCTGAAAAATCGCAACAACTTTTTTACACCCAATACCGTGTCTTCCTCACTGCCTCTTCAGGGACCGGCTTGCAGGAAGCCGCCATTCGTAACTTTGTCCACAAGCGCGTGCTCTCGGTGGTCAACGGTGCATTTGCGGATCGCTGGTACGAAGTCGCGGTTTCTAATGGGAAAGACGTCGAGAAACTTGCCTTTGAATGGGACACACCCGCCTCACCCGAACGAATAGCGGATGCCGTCCGAGAAGGCGGATTCGAAGCTTTGACCGTTGTCCACAACGAGACCTCTACTGGCTTACAGAATCCTGTGAAAGAAATAGTAGAAGCAGTCCATGCTGTATCACCTGATACGTTTGTCTTCGTAGATGCTGTCTCTTCATTGGGTGGCGCCAAAATTGAAATGGACGCGTGGGGCATAGATATGTTGCTCACCTCCTCGCAGAAGTGTCTTGCTCTGCCTCCCGGGTTGGCGTTGGGAGCTGTCACAGACCGTGCCATGGAAAAAGCCAAATCCGTGGAAAACCGCGGCTGGTACTTTGACCTTGTTCGCATGGAGAAACATCGTCTCAAAGATTCATCCCCCGCAACTCCCGTCATGCCGCTCATCTACGCCCTCGATCTACAACTGGATCGTATCTTTGCCGAAGGACTGGATAATCGTTTTGCCCGTCATTCAGCGATGGCAAAGCGTGTGCAGGAATGGGCAGAAGCGCATGATCTTTCCATGTATGCGCCAGAAGGTTATCGCTCGCAAACAGTCACAACCATTAAGAATGAACGCAACATCAACGTATCTGAATTGAATACCTTTCTCAAACAACGTGAGATGCGAATTGCTGGCGGATATGGTCAACTCAAAGACAAAACCTTCCGTATTGCGCATATGGGCGAAATCCAGATGGAAGATATCGAGAAATTGCTCGCAGCGATGGAAGAATTCCTCAAGAAATAACATGTGGGCGATCCAACGGGTCGCCCTACATTTTATGGAATACGAAATTACTCTCACCACTCTCACCTATGGCGGCGACGCGATGGGACGTTTACCAGACCCCCTAACGGGGACGGGTGGTCGCGCTGTCTTTGTCCCGTTTGGGTTGCCAGGTGAACGTGTCCGCGTGAGGTTGACAGAGGAAAAGAAGAATTTTGCACGCGGAGAAATTGTCGAAATTCTTGAAGCCTCGAAGGATAGAATTGTTGCAAAGTGTAAACATTTTGGTGAATGTGGGGGATGTCATTACCAAAATCTAACTTACGAAAAACAACTTGAAATCAAAACTGAAATTCTCCGCGACCAATTGACCCGTATCGGCAAGATCGAAAACCCACCTGTTCAGTCTATGGTCGCGAGTCCCAACCCGTGGAATTATCGCAATCATGTGCAATTCTCTTTAACTAAAGATGGAAAATTAGGTTACGTTTTCCCTCTCCCTATGGGAGATGGCAGGGTGAGGGCAATCACCGAATGTCACCTCCCCGAACCCTCCATCAATAACTTCTGGCACCAACTCGAATTCGAACCTCAAACAGATATCGAACGCGTCTCTCTCCGTGTTGGAAAGGATGATGATTTGATGCTCGTACTCGAATCGGACTCGCCCGAGCCGCCCGAACTCGAAATCGAAGCAGGGATTTCCATTACGCATGTCTATGAAGAGAATATGGTTGTCGTTGCTGGTAATGATCACATTGTTGTTCATGTGCTTGGCCGTGATTTCAAAGTCTCTGCACCGTCCTTCTTTCAAGTCAATACCGCCGTGACTGAGAAGATGATTCAGCACTTAATTGACCAATTGCCAATTACTCTATCTTCCACTCTGCTCGATATCTACTGTGGAGTTGGTCTCTTCAGCGCCTTCTTTGCATCAAGATGCAGACGTGTAATCGGAATCGAATCATCCGAATCTTCCTGTGAAGATTTCGCTGTCAATCTGGATGAGTTTGATAACGTGGAACTCTATGAAGGATTTGCCGAAGAAATAATTCCACACCTTGAAGCAAAACCAGAGATTGTTCTCGTTGACCCACCGCGCGCGGGACTTGATAAACAGGTCATTGATGGGATTCTGAATCTCAACCCGCAGATGATCGCCTATGTCTCTTGTGACCCGTCCACGCTGGCGCGTGATGCGGCGCGCTTGATCAATGGCGGTTATCAACTGAAAGAAGTCATACCGTTTGATTTATTCCCACAAACGCATCACATCGAAAGCATCAGCATCTTCGAAAGATAAATAAAAATTCCTCTCGACTTGAGAGGAATTTTTATTGTAGTAGGGGCAACTGCCTGGAGGGCGTAATGTATTCGACGATCCTGACGGGTCATTCCTACGGATAAAAAGTCATTAACTCGCTGGAGGAACTATGGGTTCCGCTTTCGGCTCAGCGATAATCGCTGGCAAGGCTTTGATCTCACGATAGGTCAATGTCCATACTGTTGATGTGTACACTGACTGCCAGCTTCCCAGCAAAATCCATGGTGATAACGCGAGAGTGAAGAACAAGGGCGCTACGAATAACGCACCAGCAATCCATGGGAGGTGACCAGCGAGGAAAGTGCTGAAGATACCAGCAAACAATAAGAATGGGATGGCGACCACCAGTAGCGCAATGACCGCTGTCACGATCACAACCGGAATGGTAACGATGATTACAATGACAGAGGCAACTGCCCAAACGATTCCCAGACCGATCATCACAAGCCACATCAAGCCAACACTCTTCCAGTTTTCGAACACGAACGCAAACCCGCGCCGCAGAGACTCGCGCACACTGGTATCCTCCAGCACGCTCACTCGCCAGAAGAAGTTGCGTAATAGATGCAACACGATGCTCAAGATCACGACCACGAAGATGGTAATGAATGCCAGCACGATCGTCGCCACTGTGCTGAAGGCAGCGAAGTTAGCCGTGCCATTGACCCAGGCAAAGTACACACCGATCCCTGCAAATAGCAACACCAGCGCCAGTGCTATTGCCGGAAGATTCACGATCAGGTTGATCAGGAACAAGCGCCATGCCGTTTTGGACCAGCCGATGCGGATGCCCTGGCGGACGGTCATCTTGTTGCCGCTGGCTTCATATTCATCCACCATGCGGATGACCGCGGTCTCAGAAACATAGCGCGCCACCGCCATCACAATTCCCACAACAAACATCACCAGCACGAAAGCGCCAATGACCCACAGGAACGTGGTCAATGCCTGACCCGTGATATCTGCTTCGGGAATGCCCTGCTCGAAGAGTTTTTGTACTTCGCTACGGAAATTCTTGAAAGCTTCCTGCATGCCTTGCGGCGTCACTTGCTGGGGTTGTCCCTGATTCTGTTCGTGTCGGTAATTACTATTGTTCGAACCCTGGCTGGAAGCACCACCGGCAGCCAGCGCCAGTATCAAGCCAAATACCCAAAGAGCGCGATAGCTCCACAGGATGTACCATGAACGTTTTAAAATTTTGACGGGATCCATTCTATTTCTCCTTGTTGACAAGTTTCTTGCTATCACCGTCCCGAAAGTTTCTTCTGAAACATTATCTGACGACAACCTTCGGGACGTTTTTTCACTATAGATAAATTCTCTTACGTTTCTTTTCTAACTGTGAGCCTGCTTCATCTTTCGAGGAGCGGTTCACGCCACTGACGCGTTTGGCGTGCCCACCAGATCGCGAACCATGTGAGGTACAACAACGCGACCGAGACTTGTAAAACGATCTTCGGGAACAAACCTCTTGTGAAGTTCTCGGTCGACTCAGCCCATTGCAAGCTATTGCCTTGCAACATACCGAACTGCCCAAGTGTGGAAGTCACGACTACTGTCTCTGATGGAGCTGAGATGAACGAGGCAGTCGTGCTATCCAATAATCCGAAGTTCTTCGCCACACTCATCGCATCACCGAGCAGAGCGGCGGTACTGATAAAGACCCATACAGCTAACAATCCAACGGGGATCATCCACCAGCCAACTTCGAAGAGTTTAGTTCCCGGCGTAGAAGTCCGCTTTTGAGGCAGGAGCAGATTGACTTGAGTCGCGAAGCGTTCTGGTGACGGGAACTCCGGCGTAGGGATTGACTGCAGCAGTCCAGATAAACTTTGTAAAGAGTCCATTTCTGTTTGGCAGACTGTACATTCAGCAAGATGTTCTTCCACTTGCTGAAGCCGATTACCCTTCAACTCACCATCCAGATAGGCACTCAACCATTCGGTAACGTGGTTAGACATGTTCAACCTCCAATAAAGACAATTGTGGTGCCAGTTTCGCTTTCAATAAATTGCGTGCATAACTCAAACGTGACATCACAGTTCCAATCGGTATATCCAGCGTCGAGGAAATCTCCTGATACGACATGCCTTCATACTCTCTGAGCACCAACACTGCGCGGCTTGCATCTGGCAGGGACAAAATGGCTTTCTGCACAAGTTGTGTCCTTTCCTGCTGCGAGACCTGAGATTCAAGACCGGGTTGCCCATCGTTTAAATTCATTTCGTCGATATCGTTGGGCAGAATTCGTTTCTCCTTGCGGAGCATATCCAGCCCGGCGTTGAAGGCGATACGGTACAACCAGTTGCGCAACGGTGTCTGTGGGCGATAGGAGGAAAGGTTCTGCCACGCGCGGATGAAGGTCTCCTGCGCAGCATCTTCTGCAACCAGCGCGTCACCGCACATGCGATAGACCACATTGAACACGCCGCGCGCATGGATGCTAACCAACTCGCTGAACGCGTTTCTATCGCCATGTTGTGCGTTTTTGACCAATTCCACTTCGCTGACTTCCAAAACTACTGCCACTGTGTAGATTTCCTTTTCTCTTGACACTCTGTTAACGTGGATCAACACGGTTTTATTCGGTACTGTGGATGTTTCTCCGTTAGAATATCTGAAAATAACCTGCCTTCATCCACTATGTTTACGAGAAAACGAAAGCAAAAGATGCATTTCAAACCGCGGATCGTCGCACTGGGTGATTCATCCATACTCATACAGCTTGGCGAGGAGATCGACCTCGCTGTCAATCGGCGTGTCCATGCGCTGGCAAGTCTCGTAGAAACCTCAGCGATTGCAGGGGTGATTGAAACTGTTCCTGCATATGCGACCCTGCTTGTTCATTACGATCCGCTTGTGTTCTCATTTGCCCAAATCAAAAATATCCTGCGCGAGAAGTTGACGCAGATTCAAGAAAACGAATCTCGCAAACCGCTGCAGGTTGAAGTTCCGGTACGATATGGAGGGGAGTTGGGTCCTGATCTTGAGTCGGTTGCAGCACATCTCAGTTTACGCGTTGAAGATGTTATCCGTATTCACAGCGAAAATATCTATACGGTATACATGATGGGCTTCACGCCGGGCTATCCGTACATGGGCAAGCTGGATGACGTGCTCATCATGCCGCGGCTCGAAACACCGCGCACGCGCGTCCCCGCTGGAACGGTTGCCATCGCAGGTTCACAGACTGGCATCTATTCCATCGAATCGCCGGGCGGCTGGAATTTAATCGGCTGGACGCCATTGAAACTTTTTGATCCCAATTCCGATTCGCCGTTTTTATTTTCACCAGGTGATGAAGTGAAATTTATCGTAAAGAGACCCTAAAGGTCTTAAAGACCTTTAGGGTCCAGGTATTGAAATGACTCTCGAAGTTGTTGAACTCAGTGGGCTTGCCACAATTCAAGACTCTGGTCGTATCGGCTGGAGAAAGTTTGGTGTGCCAGTATCTGGTCCGATGGATGTGTTTGTTTTTCGCGCCGCAAATAAATTGGTGGGCAATGATTCAAATTGTGCCGCCATTGAAATCGGATTGGGTGACATTACAATGCGAGCCTTGCGTGATTGTGTCGTTGCGGTCGCGGGTGTGGGATACAGCGTATCGATTTATATTTGGGAATTTCCATTATGGAGTTCGTATTATGTCCGCGCAGGCTGGACTATTCGCCTCAATAAATTGGACTCTGGCATGTGGGCATATCTCGCTGTTTCGGGCGGCGTTCAGACTCAGCAGATTCTTGATTCTCAATCAACCTATTTGCGCGGTCATTTTGGTGGACTCGATGGTCGGCAGTTGCAAGTTGGTGATGTGATGAAGTCAGGGACTTCATCACGTTCCCTCCACGATCTCGCCGCGCGGACGCTGCCTGAAGCAGCTCGGCCTCTTTATAGTGATAATCCAATTATTGATGTAATTATGGGTCCGCAGGAAAAATATTTTACAGACGAAAGTATCGCGACATTTTTATCGAGTGAATATTCGGTGAGTAATACCTCCGACCGCATGGGATATCGACTCGAAGGTGTAGCGCTCAAGCATCGTAGCAAAGCGGAGCTGATCTCCGAAGGGATGACGATGGGCGCGATCCAAGTCCCTTCGAATGGGCAGCCTATCGCGATAATGGCGGACTCTCCAACAACAGGTGGCTATCCAAAGATAGGGACAGTCGCCAGTGCAGATTTACCCTTGCTGGCACAATGTGTGCCGGGCAGAAGTGAAATCCGTTTTCGGGAGACTACGGTGGTTAAGGCGCAGAAGAAATATCGAGAGTTGATAGATGGATTGGGCAAGATAGAAGATGCAGATTGATTTGGAGTCAGCCAGCTTGCTCCCGTTTTACGCCAGCAAGCTGGCTGACTCCAAAAGGAGACAATATGAAAATCGACCTCAACTGTGACATGGGTGAGAACATCGGCAATGACGAAGCGATTATGCCATACATCACGTCTGCCAACATCGCTTGTGGATTCCATGCGGGGGATTCAAAGACGATGCAGGCGACAATCCGTTTGGCGAAGAAGTATAGTGTGGCTGTAGGGGCGCACCCGAGTTGGTTGGACGTGGAAGGCTTTGGGCGGCGCGAGATGTCTCTGCCGCCTGATGAAGTAGAAGCGTTGATTTTGTATCAAGTCGGCGCGTTGTACGCGATTACGAAAGCCGAAGGCATGGAGCTAGTCCACGTCAAGCCGCATGGGGCGATCTATAATCAAGCTACGAAAGATAAAATTCTTGCGAATACCATCGCACGCGCAGTCAAAAGATTCAGCGGAGATTTAGTTCTGGTTGGGCTGGCAGGTTCAAGGTTAGTCGAAGCGGGGCTGGAAGTCGGATTGCAGGTTATGAACGAAGGCTTCCCTGATCGGAACTACGATCCAGATGGGACGCTGGTCTCACGCAAGGAGCCTCATGCGATCATCGAGATGCCTGAGGAGGTTGCGAAACATGCGCTAGAGTTAATTCAAAATGGGATTTTGTTTGGGGAAAAACGCGTGAAAGTGGATACGTTATGTTTGCATGGAGATCATCCGCGCGTTGTAGAAAATGCGAAATTGATTCGAAAAATATTGTAGGGGCGACCGGCTGGTCGCCCCTACATAAAACTACTCTTTCTTATCCGTCGTATCCGTTGTCTTCCCTGTCATACTCTTACGGATTTCAGAGCGGAGTTGTTCAGCTTCCTCTGAACGTGTACCTTGCGCTTCTTTGG
>Ga0070699_100005649_pt1 | contig 10950 bp, 22 predicted proteins | sample KBSK1503metaG_FD_65473 | JGI IMG/M metagenome (GOLD analysis project Ga0070699, IMG submission 65473) | Corn, switchgrass and miscanthus rhizosphere microbial communities from Kellogg Biological Station, Michigan, USA - KBS K1-50-3 metaG | ecosystem: Host-associated > Plants > Roots >...
ATCAGGGCCTGAACACACGGAGGCCGAATGAGCTGTCCAATCGGGCCGAGGAGGAGAAGGAGTGATCTGGACGAATGAGAAGCCGATAGTGCCGGGATGGTACTGGTATCGGGAACTCGAAGGAGAACCCGAAATTCTGTCTATCTATAAAGAGGATGGACAGCTATTAATAAGCGGAATTGGCTTACAAGAATTCCCAGGCGAATGGGCCGGACCGTTGGAGCCTCCGCCATAATCACCGTGAAACGGAAGGGCCTCCTGTCGAAAGGGAAGAACTGACGGGGACTGACCCGTCAGTCCCTGGGCGGGCAGAAGGGGCTGCTGCCGAGGGGGAAGGGGAGAGCCGATGGAAGAATGGGGAAGACCCCATGACTGAGTGGACGAACGTAGATGAAGGAGTCGTTGTGAAACCTGGTCAACGTGGCGAATCTCCGAGCAGGACTTAAAGACCCGTGAGTCAGGAGGATATTCGCCCCTCGCCTCTGCAGTATAAACCACGACATGGCTGGTTTTATCGATTCGACAGAAAAATCCTAGGTGTGTCGATAGGGCTTCGACCATGACTCGGCTATAACAACCGCACACAGGAGCCGACGAACCGACCTCATTAAACACTCCGACCGATGGAGGATCTACGCATGATGCCCGTAGAAGAGGCTATTCTTGAAAGGCTGCGGAGAAGCGGTCCCTGCTGCCTAGACGATGTCGTCGCGTACCTTCCCAATTTCAGGTGGGGAGAGGTATTCGTCGCCGTTGATCGGATATCGAGAGACGGACGCCTGTTGCTTCACCAACTCGGTTACTCGACCTATCAGATCGCACCCCACTCGCAGTGTGCGTAAGTTAGTTCAACCTCTAGCCGGAAGGAGGACGCGATGACAATGAATCAAGCGGCGGCCTTACGCGTGAGGTGGAAAGAGCGAGTGGATCCCTCACCCTGTGCCCATCCGGACCTGACATTGGAAGGGCGGTATCTGAGATGGAAAGGGATTGACCTCAAGCGTTCGTTGGAACGGTATAGTTGTAATGGGTGCGGTGAACAGGTTGTCCGCGCTCTCATAACTCCCGTTTCACACTGACCCACTACGGCTCCACGCACCACCTTGTGGTTTGCTGGTCCCACACCTAGAATACGCCTCCCTGCTAGGCCCTCATGCCCTTCACGCTTCGCCCCTACCGTCGCTTTCCCATGCAATGCTCCGTCATGTATCACGCTGGTCCATTCCAAGGACAAGGCACGGTGTGGAATCTCTCGTGGACCGGGTGGCGACTCTCTGGCGGTCTACCAAATGACCTGGGGAAAGCCTCTCATTGACCGTCACGTGTAAGGATGACCGAGCGACAGATGTAAGATCTGAGTCGGTGCCAGAATGGTTGGAGGGCGAGAACCATGGCGAGGAGATCTTTGCAATGCTCTTAACAAGACGTCCGTCTGATCGGAGAATTGGATAACCAAGGAGGATGCGATGAACCGTATACTTGTGGGAACCGTGCTTGTGTTATCAGCGTTCGTACCGCTTGTCGGCTGCTCCTCCTATCATATGGGCAGGTTCGAAAAGTCTTTGCATGCGAGGGCGGTCATCACCGGTCCCGGCATTACCGGAGAGGCTCATCTCTACGAGGAGTATGAGGGACGCGTTAGGATCAAATTGAAGCTCGACGGGACCCCGGAAAGCAAGTTGAAGCCGGGACGCCATGCGATCCACATTCACGAGACCGGCAACTGCGAACCCTTCTCGGCGGCCAAGGGGCACTATGACGGAAATGTGGATACGTCAATAAATCCGGAGGCGAACGTCACGTCCGGGTTAGGGAACCATCCCTATCATCTCGGCGATCTCCAGAACCTCTTCGTGAATGACGATGGGAAAGGGTCGCTGTATACGATCACGAGTCGGGTGACCCTGTCCCAGGGGCTCAATACCCTGTTCGATACGGACGGGAGCGCCTTCATCATCCATGAGTTGGAGGATAAGTATCTGCCGGACCCGCCGACCACGAACGCACCGGGTGGGCCCCGCATCGCGTGCGGCGTGATTGTGAAAGAGTGAAAGCTCGTACCGAATGACAGGAGCGTCTCGTTCGCCGGGCATCCGCTCTTCAATCAATCAAGGAGTGGGGGTAGAGCTAGTGCGGAAGACGTTTCCTTCACGCGCCACGTGTAAGCAGATTAAACATAAGATTGTGGCGAAGCAGAATTACCCAGCCCAATTTGGAAGTCGCTTCACCTAATCCAACGCAAGACGTCACGAGGAGTTTCGCAGGTCGGTCACCAGCTATATCCTCCAAGACTTCTCGTGCTCAGTTTCGGGTAGAGGGCCTTGGTGGTCTCCTGCTGCGGTCCATAGACCGTCCCATTCTCTCCTCTCACCCATTTTGGAAGGAGAGTTGGCCTGGTGATTTCTCAAAGTACGCGCATCGAACGAGTTCACAGCAGACCAGCTCCTACGCTGATCCGGATCTTTTTGTACATAACGCTTATTTTTAGGTGTGCCATTAGACGCTAGATCCCGCAAGCAGATTCAGGACTCTGACAATTCCCGGCGGGCGTGAAGATACGCACTGAGTCCAGGCTTGAGCGCTGCCCTTGACTCTCTTCCACTGTACCGGTGTTAAAATAACTCCTCACGAAAAGAAGGACTTCGATGTACGCTTCTTCTGTCACATCACTCACGATCAATAAAGGCACCTGTTATGCCGTGTTTGCCTACGATATCGGATGGTCTATCAATTTAGAGGACGTTAACCGCCGGATCACCGCTGACAGGGAGCGCAGCCGCCTCAGGCATAAGGCGAGAGCCCCGCAATATTTCGCATATCGGCCGGCTCCGCTCCGTCTCGTGCAAGAAGGAGGGAGCTTCGGGGTCGGCCAGTATCAATCCAGCCCTACGGTCGAAGTCATGGTGTATGACTTCGGCGCCGTGACTATCACCTACCGGTTTACGCTGGACGGTCCCTTCGAGGGCCTGCTCGAACTCAGCGAGTCACTCTATGAGAACGAACCATTACTGACGGAATCACGCAAGCGGGTAGAGCAGCTTGTTCAAGCCATTCATCCGTCGATCGAACGGCCCACAATCGCCAAAGAAGTGGAGGATTACATCATCTTCTCGATTGAATCCTATTCGCCGGCGCCAGCGCTCCCGCTCTGGACGAGTCGGGAGACGGAACTGGCGCAAGTGCTTCGCGGCGAACGGACGCCGCTCGCAGACCAAGAAATTCAAGATGCCACGTCCTGCCGCATTTCATACGGAGTCGGAGACGCCGCACTCATCGACTGGCACTCCGCCGTGATCTTTGGAAACGAGATGGACGACGTGCGGGCCGTGCTGGAATTTGCCAATGTGGAGCTCTTGGAAATGCGGATGCTCGACGAACAGCTCGATACAGCGCTGGACGAGGGGTACGCAGCACTCACTCGAAAACCGCGCCTGCTGCCGCTCCCCGGTTTGCATGATCAGGACACCACGCATATCGCGCAGTTGCAAGTCGACGGCGCGCTCCTCTTCGAGCGGGTGACGAACACCTTGAAGCTCTTAGGCGACCAGTACCTGGCGCGCGTCTATCGCCTCGCATCCCAACGGTTCCACCTGGAAGCCTGGGATGCGAGCATTCTCCGCAAGCTTGAGACGTTAGAGAGTATCTACGGCAAGATGTCGGACCGCACGACCACTCGCCGCATGGAAGTGCTGGAATGGATCATCATCGTCCTGATCGCCGTCTCCATCGCATTGTCGTTCTTCCCCATGGGCAGGCACTGACGAGCGTCACGTTCCATCCGTCGCTTGCCCGTGCAGCGCTTCGTCAGGAGAATCTTCTCCCCTTCCTGGTGCCACCCCTCGCGGTATCGGAACCTCTGGAACACGACGACCGGCACGTTGGCGCACGCCGGTTCAGGACGTCTTCTGTTATGCATCGTCGCCCTCCGTCACCGTGGGTGAGACGTTCGACGCGGACCACAAACAGACGGGACGGACGGAATGGCTAACCACCGCCCCGCTGCCTTGGTGAGGGATGTTGTGACGACCATGAACAGAAGCGGGTGGACCTGCCGTCACAACTCAATACGTTCCCCCGACATACTCAAGGAAGGGGTCCGCCTCGCTCACGACTCGATCAACGCACACTTGCCCAGCGCCCGTAGGTCACACGCGAGATGATACTCGAGGCCCATTTCATCGCCGACCTTGACCGGTTTCCCGTGCAGCAAAAGGGACCGGAGGACACGCACGCGGACCAGCTTCACCAACTGGGGGTCATTGACGAACGCCGCCCCCCTTCTCCTGGTCGAGTATCTTCCGTCCCCTCTACCAGCCTCGTCCCCAGCGCATTAGGTAATCGACGACGCCAAGAATAACGCATCCGGATACGTGATGATCACGTCCATCGACCATAAACAGCACAGGCCGATGATCTCCGCTTTGAAGTCAGCGAACTGGTTCACCTCGATCCCCAGCATCCCCCACTGCACGATCGTGACCATGCTCCAATCCCCGAACAACATTGTCGCCGTCGCCAAGCGGCATGGCTGGGCGATTGTCGGGGAGTACAGCGACCGAGGTATCAGCAGGACAAAAGGGAAAGACCATCGGCCCGCATTCAAGGCGGTCCGTCAGGCGGTGGCGAGGAAAGAGTTGGACCTTGTCGCTGCCTGGTCTGTGGATCGCCTGAGTCGGTCGCTGCGGGATCTTGTGAACTTCCTGGGAGAGCTTCATGCCAAGCACGTTGACCTCTACCTTCACCAGCAGGGCTTAGATACTGGCACAACAGCGGGGAAAGAGATGTTCCGTATGATGGGGGTTTCTGCGGAATTTGAACGGGATATGGGATATAGATTGTGGAGGGGTCAAGGCTGGCCTGAATCGCGCCAGGGCAGAGGGAGAAATCTTGGGTCGCTCGGGTGAGTGTTGCTGTGGAGGCTCAGGAGGTGGCACTATGGAAGCAAGGGCGGGGTATGAAAGCGAGAGCGCGAGAACTGGGCATAGGGAATTGCACCGTTCAACGCATCGTAGCCGCGTGAGTGCCGGGCGTCATTAAACTCTGAAAGCGAAAAGTCGCCGGCTCCGGTTGACGCCGCTCACAGATTTGTTAGAATGATGATCGGACAAGGGGGGAACATCATGACGATGAATCAAGCTTCTCAATTACGTATGCAGTGGAAACAGCGAGCGGACCTACGACCCTGTAAGCATCTGAACCTGGAATTGGAACACGGCAACGACGATTATTTGACGGACAACTATCACTGTACTGCCTGCGGTGAATTGGTTGCCGTTAACACCCGTGAACCCTTTCAAGTCGTCTGACCTCCCACCAGCCCCTCATCGCCACGTATTCAGGATCCGCGCCACTGAGCAGCCTGCCGGTCCTTCCTTCTCCGAATGACAGGACGAAATGTGCAGATCAGCAGTATAGGGAAAAGGTGGGAAGAAGATCGTTCACTGAACGATCGAAACGACGCCTCAGTCTCGTAGCATCTCTGCGAGCGCCTGCACCGTCAGCGGTGCATTCCCCTCCGAACGATTATTGACCAGCACATAGGCTCGCGGCCCTCGGCTACGGCCTTCCTAACGAACTCCACCCTGTCCCGTCGCGTTTCCGGTAGTTCCTCGATGATCTTCGTGTAAGGCTCCGCTCGCTTCTTCGCGGCTTCGTAGGACATCTTCAGCGGTGTGAGCAGTTTCAGCACCGTGAACGGGGCGTGAAGCTGCCCATCTCTGGCTCACGCGTAAATAGCTCGGAAGCTCGGATGGAAAACGGCCATTCCATTGGCTTTCACTGGCCTAGATTACTCACCGGAAGAAAGGGCCTCTTGGTTGAGCGAACTCGCCTCATTGCCCTCGCGTTATTTCTCAGTTGGCTTTCCATTGCTCAGGCTGCCGCCTTCACTGGCGAAGTCGTCCGCGTCCTCGCCGGCGACACCCTCGAAGTCCTGCACAACCAACGGCCTGACCGTACCCCCCTCCCGCAGTCCCAACGACACCTAAAAGAACGGCGCGACCCACTCAATCGTAAGAATGGGGAGGCGCACATTCTGGCTGGTCATCATTTGTTGTATCTGTCATATGGAAACCACAAAATCAGAGCCGCCAGCCCCACGAACACGCTGACTAAGGCGCCCAAGGCAATGCCAATTTCCATGATAGCCTCCTGGGTTGATGGTGGATTCGACTATGGTTTTCTCTGAATCGAGTTGACCTCGCTAGGTCAACGGCCTCCGCTCTCTTTCAGCCTCGCTTCGACTAGCTGGCCCAGTGCCGGTCTTCCTTGGATACCAACCCCACCAGCGTGACAGCGCACTGGATGGCTTTATCCAAATATTCGCCCGAGGTATACCGTTTTACAAAACAGGCTTGCGCACCATTTTTCGTGGCTAACTCCCACAATCCTCGATTGGCGAGCGTGGTGAGTATAATCACAGCGACGTTCGGCCTGCTGGGGGTTGGAAGTAAGTCTACCAATACCTCGAAGCCAGATCGGTCAGGCAATACAAGTTCCATCACCACGCAATCGATCCGCAGAGACCGTCGATAGAGGTCAATTCCTAATTGCCCATCGGTGGCTTCGAGTATCAGATAGTTAGGGGAGCATCGCTTCAGTCCATTTGCATAGAACGCTCGGTCATTGGCGTTACTATCGATGAGGAGTACGGAAGTGGTGGGACGTTGGAGGTTCGAAGTCATCACCGGTGCCATACAGGACCACCAGATCGAAGTCATGTCTAGTCAATGTGAACGCCTTGAAGCAGATCAACCAGGACAGGCGAGACCGGCAGAGGCCCATGCCTCACTCAGTGGTCCCATCGTAGATCGCATCTCTCCCCATGGTCCTGAACAGCTGAGGCTGCCGAAGCGTCAGCAGCTTCTCTCAGTACTGATACTGGCAATAAGTCCCCAGCCACTCCCTGGCAAACCTGCCTTGCCACTCTTCGTAAGTCCAGGTTGAGGTACCGAACCGAATTAGGGGAGAGAGCAGCGAGAGGGGCATCGTCGGATAAATTGTACCGGCTCTCTTGGGATATCCTCCACGGTGAGGTCCTATCGTCGCTAGGAATTGCAAAGTACTTGTCTCCCATCCCAGCCCATACTCCAACTAGCAGGACGACCAAGGCTCCACCTGCCAACAGACGACAAACTGTCTTGCCTGAGTCGTGTGTTTCCACGATGTAGCTCCTAGGAATCGAACAGCGTAGGTCTCCGCGCTGGCATGTTGATCGTGAGATCGGTTCGCCAGTTCATGTGTGCGTTTATAGCCGAGTCGGGGTCGAAGCCCTATCGGCCAACCTGGGATTTTTCTGTCGAATCTATATAATCAGCACTGTCGTGGTTTGGACGGCAGAGACTGGAGGAGAGGTGCGGCGGATATCTGTTAACCCACCGAAATTGAGGCAATATTAGACCGCGCAAGCAAGTGGCGGAAGTATCGGCAACTGCGCGTTGCCGGGGCTCCTTGCACCCGGAGCGGGCCACCGTTGAGTTATCGGCCGAGTGGCATCTCGGAGAGCGCCCGCACCGTCACCGGCCCATTCCCCTCACTGGGGTTATTGACTATCGCATGGGCGCGACTTCCTTTGCCCACAGCCTGTCGCACCAACTGCGCCGCCTCTCTTCTCATCTGCGGTAACTCTTCCACGATCGTGCTATACGATTCCGCTTGTTTCTTGGCGGCTTCGTAGGACCTCTTCAGCGGGGGAGCAGGCGCAACACCGAGTGGGTATATATCAGGTAATCATTATCAGGTAATTACCTGTGGTCATACTAGGTCATTTCCTGTTTCCCACGTTGCTCATTCCTTGGCATGATCAAGCTGCGCCCGATGCACCGCACTTCAAGGGAGGGGAGGTCGGGAAGGTATGGCAAGGGCGAAACGGACGCTGTTTGTGATCTTTGCTGGCCCTCAGCAGCGAGTAGCATCTGGGACCTGCTACATTGCCCAGGATGGAACTACAACTATGATGAGATCGAAAGCGGCTAGGTTCGACAGTTTTGCTGAAGCAAAAGAATTTGCCAAAGAGAACCACCTAAAGTTCAACGCGCATACCTACATAGGCCTGGAGGATTTTACAGATGTAGAAATGCAAGGTTAGCAGCCGTTCGAGGATTACGGATCGGATACCGGAGACGTGAGATGACGCTGAATCAAGCGGCTGTTTTACGAGTGAAATGGAAACAGCGAACGGATCAAACACCCTGTGAGCATCGAGCCCTAGAGGGAGAGTGGAACGACCTCGGTCATTCAAACAAGCGCAACTATAAAACTATATCTGTCTTATCTGCGGTGAATCTGTGGCCCAGAGGTACCTAGCTACGGAGCAGTTCGGAGAGCGCCTGCACCGTCAGGGCGCATTCCCCTCAGAGCGGTTATTGACCAGCACATAGGCGCGGCGGCCTTCGATGATGGCCTTTCGCACCAACTGCACCGTCTCCAGTCGCATCGTTGGAAGCACCTCCACGATCTTCGTGTAAGCCTCCGCCCGTCTCTTCGCAGCTCATGGGACATCTGTCGTAGCTGCAGGCGAATGACTACAGCCTTTACTCCCTGAAAAACGCTAGGATTGACTGAGCTGAGCTGAAGCAATCCTCCTACAGTCTCCCTGCTCGTCACCCTCAGACTTCCCTTTCTCCATCGCTGATTTTCCGAGACTTTGTTCAGACCATCTTCCTGATGGCACACACCTTGCGTATGTACCACAGTAACGAGGGGAATGGTTCACCGTTTCGTGCTCTCCGCTGGTAGTCAGATCAGTGGGGCAATCCGACATAGACCCTTGCATGTGAGAAGTTGGCTTCTCCGGACAGGGTGTGCCTGCTACCGGGGAAATATATCGGAGTATCCATATGATGAACTGGATACGAGGCATCGTTATTGTGCTTGTGTTGTGGTCGAGTACTGCGTGGGGGGCCACATTGACATGGAATGCCAACAGTGAGCCGGATCTGGCCGGATATCGCGTCTATCAATGCGGTGGGCTACCCTGCACGCGGAATTCTGGGGCGTCTCTTCTCGTTACGTTGGGAAAGGCGACCAGTTTGAATATCGGGACCCCGGCAGAGATCCAGTACTACTTCGTTACGGCCTATGATTCGACTAATCATGAGTCGGGCGCGAGCAACGTCGTGGTCTTCATACCAGTTGGCTCTCCGTCGCCACCGCCGAGTCCAGGAGGCCTGCGCATCGATTCTCCAAGCTAAGACCCTGTCTGAGATTGAGGGTCGGGAGTACTGAGCCGCGACTCGCCCCACTAAAACTGGCAAGACTCTCCCTCCAGGCATTCCCGAGTAAGGGGGGTCTTGACCAATTCCCCAAGCCCGCCTTGCGGGTTTAATCATTACCCTTCTACACTGAAGTGAGAGTTCCTGCGAGGCCTCCATGCCCTTCTCGATTCGCACTCACCGTCGCTTTCCCGTGTGTTGCCTTGTGACTTACCACGCCTGTTTGAGTGGCCAAGGCACTGTGTGGAACCTCTCCTGTACCGGCTGGCGACTTTCTGGTGATTTGCCTGTGCGACCAGGGGAAACCCTTTCGTTGACGGTTACGCTTCCGGATGAGCGGCGCAGTGAGATTCCTGAACCGAAGATACGATGGTCGAGAGGGCAAGGGTCTACGGTGGGAAATATATCGATAGATGCGTGCCACCCACCCCTTGCCCTCTTGCTAATTCGAGAGAGTCAGTGGGACTCGGGTTGGTCCGATAGAATCGAAATTGCGTGATTCTGATTATCCGCTTTCGCCAGAACATAATCTCCAGGTGTAATAAGTACGGATGGTTTACGAGTTGTCTTGTCAACATGCATACGCAACACTTTCCCATCCTCCTCTCTGACGAAATAATTGTTTTCACCTTCGACGCGCAACACTTCGCCCTTGATCGTCTTACCGGGTTTCGAATCGCCAATCGACCCACTATCCTTAGCCAATGAAACGGATTTGCCATTGTCGAGCTTGTCTGCAGACGACGCGACATTCGACAGACCTAGGCACAGCAAGAATCCACACGACATGACCCCGATGATTTTGGAAACAGATACCATGGGACCTTCCCTGGTTAGATATAAAATATATCCCCCTGCACCCCTACGCTTCTCGCAGAGTTTTCTGATCTAGAAAACCGCCACCGGCTTCATTCTCTTGACTGGCTTTAGGTTCATTTAGCCGAGCGAATCGACAGCGCGTGATGCTCATCGTTCACTTTCGCTTCAATATGCTCTCCTGGGCTAATGCGTCCTGTCATCTGGGTGGTTTCATCGATATGCAAACGCATTTGAGAACCGTCATACTGATTGACGAGGTAGTAACTGGGTTCAACGTACAATACTTCGCCCTTAATCGTGTGGACACTATTTAGGGAGAGACCCAGGCCCACTAAGAGTCCACAGGATAGGACAGCGACAACTTTAGGAATAGATACCATGGCTTATACGGGAATCAGCCTCCGGTAGCGTCCGGTACTTCTCTTTTCCCCAATAGGGCACCTCTGCCTGGTCTAGTCAGCAAATGCTTTGCCAAACAGTATGAGCTGAACATACGTAAGTATTTCAAATGGTTTGAGGGATTGGACAACAGGGCAGGGAGACAAGGAGTTAAGGCCTAGAGAGCATATTGTCCTTGGTCTGTCTAAAGGAGTCGCATTTCTGCCAGGGTCTGGATTCTGACATTCTGTCTCGGATGGACAACTCTTCCCACGGAACTCTCCCACCTGTTCCAAGCATATAATCATGAAACATGAACCAAGTTATTCCCGATGTCATCAATGAACATGGAACATGGCCTGCGACCATATGATGTTGTCTCGCCACTGAGTCGAAAGACTTTCGGAAGAGGTTGATCGCGGTTAAAGGTCTTAATATCTCCAAGCCTGACTACGGCCATGAACTCTGGAGGAATCTTGCCGAAGGATATACAGGCCAACTAGTCGGTGTGATCGATGGTGACATAATCGAAATCCTACAC
>Ga0070699_100005650_pt1 | contig 10949 bp, 9 predicted proteins | sample KBSK1503metaG_FD_65473 | JGI IMG/M metagenome (GOLD analysis project Ga0070699, IMG submission 65473) | Corn, switchgrass and miscanthus rhizosphere microbial communities from Kellogg Biological Station, Michigan, USA - KBS K1-50-3 metaG | ecosystem: Host-associated > Plants > Roots >...
TCCCAACACCTAAGTAATTCATCCCGGCTCCGACTTGCTCCAGGTCCCAGCTTAAATAGAACTCTTCGGTTCTGGTCCGGCCAGCGCCCTCAAGCGGGCGGGCGAAAATTAGCTCGGCGCGGGTGGCGCTCGCCAAGTAGGGAGAGACTTTGACCCACCTGACCTGCGCATAATAGCGCTGGCGTTCAGGCAGCCTCAGCTCACGACGAATGCGGTTGATATAGACTTCGCAATCGCCAAGGTCGGCCAAGCCATCCTCCGCATCATGGAGGGACAAAGCTCCGTGTCCCAGCTCATGTAATATCACCATCCCAAGGTCGAAGGCGGCCAGCACCTCCTTACTGCCGTGTAGCTTGGTAAAATCAGAGAAGTCTAGCTCCACAGGCTGCATCTCAAGCTCCGCCCCGGTCCGGTAGTTGATGTAAATGACGCTGCTCCCCAGGCGTCCGAAGACGACGCGGGAAGAGCGGCTGTGATCTTCCAATTGGAATGATTTGGCGCTATCGACGGCCGCGACGAGTAGCGCCCGTGCGGTGGCCGAGCCCCCGACAATGTGAGCCCGGTCGCCGAGCGTGAGGAAGCCAGCCTCATCAAAGTGCAGCTCGAGAAAGCCTGTCTTGTGGCGCAGACTTTCTACCACGGCGTCAAGCTGCCTTGCATTCAGCCTGTAGCGCTCGGGGCTGTTGCGGACACCGCCGCGATAGCGCAAGGGATCGCCGGGCGCAGCCAGTGTGAGCGTGGTCAAGGCACAGATGATGATTAGTGCTCCTCCCACATTCGAGTGGCGTGAAAGCGTGCGGATAGCAAAGTGGTCGCGAGCCTTCTTGATCACGTCGTAACCTCCGATCAGAAGAACATCCGGTGGCAGGCCGCTGAAATAGAAGCAGCACACCTGACCTCATTGCCTACTACTCCCCTGAATAAATCGAAGTTCCGTGGCAGAGGCTCTGCGAGGGCGTCGAGGTGGGGTAAAGAGGGAGAATATTGGGTGGGTGAAATGTGGTTTTGAAGGAGAGGCGCCTTTTGTGGATAGTGCTCTGAGGCTATCCAAGGGACTGGAACAGAAATAGACTTTGCTGGAGTTTTAATTCAGGATCTCGAATACAAATTCGACCGCTGCTCTGCACCGAGAAGGATATGTTCCGCGACCTGTCAGGTTGCGGTCGACTCGGTCAAGGGTCACTTTCGGAAGCAACCGCAACCTGACAGGTCGCGGAACATATCAGATGCCACCCGGCTCACTCCGGGACGAGGACCGTGCGGAAGCCCAAGAGCGTCCAGTCAGAATCAGTCTCGATCTCATGGATGTAAGAGAAGTCGCCGGGCGCATTCGAGCCGACGGCGTAGCATTTAGCGTTGCCATGATCGTCGCGATAGAAGCCGAGTTCGAGCGTCTCTGTCTCGCTCCACTCGGGGTGAAAAACGGTGCCGATCAGATTGAAGACGGCGGGCGGGCAGATGGTCAAACGGTAGCCCCGCGGCCTGAGCGCGCGCGCCCGCCAATCATCGTTGATGAGGTTGACCAGCTCCCGCAGGGAGGCGTAGTTGTGCGCGTAGCGAGTGCCCGTCAACAAGCTCCCGCGCCCGAGGTAGGGCGCAAACGGATCGGCCGTCGCATCGAAGCCGTAGGGCGTGCCGTAGCACTGCCGATTACCCGGAAGGTAGCGCGGCTTGCGCGTGGTCTCGACGGCCAGGAGGCGCCCTTGGTGGCGGCGGTGGCCGGTGGCGAGCGCTTCGCGGCAGCTCGCCCCGCTGTAGGTGGGCTCGGCAAAGTTCCGCGCGCACATCGGGTAGAGCCGCGCAGCATAGGCATCATCAAAGGGCACCGCCCCTGCCGAGGGGATGATGTGCCATTCGAGGTGGTGGTGTGCCAGGCTCTCGGCCACCGCTGGGGGCAGGTCGGGGATGGTGACCTCGGGCAGGAGTAATTCGATTTCAGGCGAGAGCCCGAAAAATTCACGCAGTGTGCGCTCTCGATCTTTCACCCATTCCGGCATCATGGCGATTTCCCTCCGCGCAGGTGATTGCTGACGCAGGTCAGTGTAGCGCTAATGACAGAATGGGAGAAGCCCTTGACTGCTTATTGCGTGTCCGGGTCAGTACCGCGAGCGGTAGCGAGCGTTGCCTCCACCATTGCATCGCCGCCGAAGTCACGCTCGCTACCGCTCGCGGTACTGATTCGATGGTCTTGCCCGGAGACTCAATTGCAATTCTGAGCCAGGGTGAGATGCCGGCCTCGCCTTTTTTAGACGGCGAATTCGTGTTCGAGCATGAGCTGGGCTTTGCGCAGCTCGAAGCGGGCGCGGCCGAGGTTGCTGCCAGGTCCGAGCGCGATGAGCACGAAGTAGTCGGGGTTGAGGAGCTTGATCATCAGCGCGATTTGATCAGTGACGACGATCAACTCCTGCAGATCGCCGAGCCCGGTATCGCTCGAAGTCCGCATGGAGTTGCGCAGCAGAGTCGTGTACTCAGCGGCAATCAGGTCCAGATCGCCGCGGGCGCCCCGGCCGGCGCGCTCGACGATGATGCCGTCGAGCCCCATGATGATGGCCGCCTCGGCGCCGTCGATCCGCCCCACCATCTGTTGTAACAAACCTGAGAACACAGTCTGCCCCTCTCCGGCCGTGATTATACCTCAACCTTCAGGATTGCGGATGGCGGAATTCGGATTGCGGATTTGAGAAAGCGCATTGGCTTTTTCAATCCGCAATCCCAAATCCGCCATCCGCAATCGCCCAGGCTTACCGCGCCGTCGGCCCCGTCTGGCCGCCCGTGGTGGCCGTCGGGATGCCCAGCGGGCGGTAGATGCGCGGCGTGAGGAAGAAGAGGATCTCGTCGGTCGAGCGCGACGTGATGCGGCGCTTGAACAGCTCGCCCAAGCCGGGGATGCTCGAGATCCCTGGGGTCCGCTGCTGCGCGTTGCTCTCGATATCGACGTTGATGCCGCCGATGATCGTCGTCCCGCCGTCCGGCACAAGCACCGTCGTTTCGGCCCGCTGAGTGTTGATGCTCGGCGCCGCCGCCGTCGCAATCGCGAGGTTGACCGAGTTGTTCTCCGCCACCACGCGCAGCACCACGGTCCCGGCTTCAGTGATCTGCGGTGTGATCTCCAATTTCAGAGCGGCGGTGACATAGGTGACGGTCACCGTATTATTGCTCTGCGTCTGCACCGGGATCTGAATCCCGTTGACGATGTTCGCGGTCTGGTTGTTCTGCGCCGTGATGCGCGGCGTCGAGATCGTCTTGACGTTGCCCTTGCTCTCGGCCGCCGTCAGCAGCAGCGAGATTTGGGCAGTCCCGAAGATCCCGGTGGTCAGGCCGAGCACGCTGGAGGCGCCCGCCGCCCGCAACAGGTCCGTCGGCTGGCCCGTCCCCGCTAGCCCGCCCGGCGTCCCGAAGGGGTTCGGACCAGTCACCCTCGTGCCGCCCGAGCCGCTGCCAGAACCGCTGCCCGAGCCGCTGCCGGAGCTGCTGCCGGAAGTGCCCGGCAACGTGCTGAAGCTCGCCACTCCGGCACGATTGTTGTTAAGGACGGAAGCCCCTAACTGCACGCCGAGGTCACGCGCAAAGTTGCGGTTGGCGATGATAATGCGGGCCTCGATCTCGACCTGCGGCTCCGGCACATCGAGTTGGCGGATGATGTCCTTGATGACCGCAATGTTTTCAGGAATGTCGGTGATGACCAGCGTGTTGGTGCGCGGGTCCGGTTGGATCGTCCCGCGCCCCGAGAGCCGGCTGCGAATGACCGCGTCGAGGCCGCTTTGTCCTCCACCTGCCCCGCCACCGCCACTTGAGATCTGTGCCCCGGCGCCGCTCGAAGCGCCGCCCCCGCTCACGGCCTTGGCATAATTCAGGCGCACCATCTCGGTGATGAGTGGGGCGGCCTGCTGGCGTGCCTCGGTCTGCTTGCGGCGCGCATTGTCCTCCTCGGCGATCGCGTCCTGCGACATGACGCGCAGAATGTTGCCCTCCACTTGGACGCCCAGGCGATTGGAGCGCATGAGGGCATCCAGCGCCTGGTTCCACGGCACGTCCTCGACGCTCACCGTCACCGGCGTTTCGGGCGAGACCGACTTATCGATCACAAAATTGACTTTGTAGGTATCCGAGATGAAGCGTAACACCTCGCGGATGTCCACGGCTTTGAGGTCCAGCTTGATCGGCTCGCCGACGAAGCCCGCCTTGCTGTAGTCACTCGCGTTGAAGCCGCGCAAGGTTTGCGTCATCGGCAGAGCCGGCGCGGTCGGACGCGGCGTCTGCGTCGGGCGCGGCGCCTGAGCTGGCGCTGGCGGCTGTCCGGCCGTGGTCACATTCAGCGGCGAGCGGGTGTCAGCCGGTGCCGTCGGAAGCTTGGTTGCTTCTTTCTGGCCCGCCGTACCGGGCTGCGCGGCCACGCTCACAGCATTCGCCGGGGCCTTCGCCGCGCTCTCGGCCGGCTTCGCCTCAGGCTTCGGGGCTTCAGGCTTCGGACTCGCCGCCGGCTTGGCGACCGCTGCCGCGGAGGCCGGCTTTTCTTCCGCCTTCGGTTTCGCCTCGCTCTTGACCTCGACCAGCTTCGATGACATGGGGGTCGGAAGAGGACGGGGTGAGGCGGAACTCGCGTTGGCGCTCACGGCCTTCTGGGCCTCCGGCAGTTTCACCGGCGGCGCCGAGGCGGCCGGGTTCGGAGCGGCAGCGAGGCGCTCGGGCTTGCCGCTGGCCGCTTCGGCCTTGGCCTTCGTTCCTTCTGCCGGTTTGACAGAAGGAACGACCGGCGTCGGCTGAGGCGCACTAGCTGTTGATGCGGGCACTACCGGTGAAGGATTGAGTGCGGCCTTACTCGCCGGCTGCGCCTTATTCGCCGCGGCCAAGTCGGCCGGCTTGGCGCCGAAATAGACGACGATCCGTGAGTCCTCCTTTTCGACCCAGTAGCGCTGTCGCGTGGCGGTGTCGAAGACGATACGCACGACCTTGCCATCACGCTGAGCGACTCGCACTCGCTCGATCCCGCCCTCGCCGACATTGATCACCGGGCGGGCGAGGGTGTGCACGTCTTTGATGTCGACGATCAGCCGGTGTGGGTTGGAGAGGGTGAAGTGCTCGAACTCCGCCTTGCCGTCGAGTTCGATGGCCGCCATCATGGCCGCCCCGTTCTTCGTGAAATGGACCTCACGCACGGCGCTCGCGGAACGCATGCTCTCGGCCTTGCCGCCCTCCGGCCTGCCGGGCCGCGGCGTCGGACTGGCAGGGATAGTCGTCCCCCGCACCGTCTTGTCGTCAGGCCTCGTGTAATTCGCGGCAATCGGCGTCTGTGCCCAGACAACCACACTCAATAATAATGACAAGCCAAGCGAGCCACTGATAATCAGCCTGTCGGCTGCACTCGCACGCTTTCGATTTGGCATAAATCCTCCCTGCTAGGCTTCTGACTTAGTCCTTGGTCATTGGTCCTTTGTCTTTTGCCACTGACCAAGGACCAGTGACGAAGGACGAACAAAGTCTCTACTTCCCGCTGCGCAGCGCGCGGAATTCTTCGGCCTGCCGCACCGAGCCGTCGTCGAAGCGGGTGTTCCTGACGAACTTGACCCCGGTCGGAGTGATCTCCTTGATCAGGCCGTCGAAGGTCCGCATGCCCGGGCGGCCGAAGAAGGTCAGCTTGGTCGGGCCAGCGACGATGAAGGCGCCGTAACCGGCCGAGGTCCGATAGATGCCGGTCACGGTCAGCTCGTCGATCAGGTACGGACTCAGCTTGTCCGGCGCCCCCTGCCCGGTGGTCTGAGTGGACCGGACGAGGTTGCGGTAATCGGTCAGCCGCGCCTCAACACCCGGCGGGGTGACGGGCTGGGGCGTCTTCTTGATTTCGACCTTCGCCTCGCGCTTGACGCGTGAAGGGACGACGAACGGATCGCGGCGCTTCGTCTGCAAGGTAGCCGGTTCGCTCGCCTGCTCTTTGGTCTGCTCTTTGCCCTTCTTGCGGGCGGTCTTCTCCGCTGCTTCCGCTGCTGGCAGGTCCTCGTCAGACAAGGGCCGGGCGGCGCCAGGGGCCGCCAACGCGCTCGCGAGCGCCAACAGTAAAGCACCACGAAGGATGTAGCGATTAAGATGTCGGTTTAGCATTAGGTGTCGCCCCGTTTGTGGAGTTAGTTGGGTTGCCGGTCGCAGCCGGTGCCGGCGATTGACCCGGCGTGGCTGCCGGTGACTGGCTCGGCGTTGCCGCGGGCGCTGGGGCGGCTGGCTGGCCAGCAGCTCCGGCCGGCTTGCTCGGCGGCAACGATTTCAGGTTATTGATGTCCTGCGGCTCGGCGTAGAAGGCCGAGACGGTGAAGCTGGCCTCGAGCGAAATGTTCTCGCGCTGATCCTGCACCCCTTTGATCTCAGCGCCGGTGATGTTGACGACGCGCCGCAGATCGGCGATCTGCTGGAAGAAGCTTTCGAGTCCGGGGTAGGTGCCGACCACCTCTACCTTGATCGGCCGCACCCGGTAGAATTCTTTCTGCTGCTCATCGAGCGGGACGAAGCTCTTGACGATCAGCCTGTTCTTCGCCAACGTCTGGACATTCTCCAGCACGCGCGACAGCTCGACCGCCTCGGGCAGCAACTGCTTCGACTGATCGTATTCAATCTTGAGCTGCTCGAAGCGGGCCTTGAACTCGGCGATGCGCGATTGCACGACGGCCGCCTGCTGGTTCTGGCTGCGCAACTGGTCGCGCTTCGCGGCGAGTTGCTCGGTCTCGGCCGCCGTCGCCGAGAGCACGAAGTAATGGAAGCCGTACCACACGCCGCCGGCGACCGCCAGCATGACCAGGAACTGCATATACCACGGTAGTGCGCTGAGTCTGTTCATCTTTAGTTCCGCTCCACGTGAGTTTCGAGTTTCGAGTTGGGGGCAAAAGCAAAACTTTCAACTCGAAACTCGAAACTCGAAACTATTTTTTGGCTGCCGTCTGGGTTGCTCCGGCGGCGGGCGCCGGCTCCTTGTTTTCCGCCGTGTGCGTGAGCAAGGTCTGCGGGTTGTAGGCACACTTGACCACGAACTCAACGACCTGTCCCTCGGGGCGGGTTGCGTCCTTTTGTCCGGTGCCCGCCTCGGGGTTGGGCAGGCGGTGCGTCTCGACGTTGAAGTTGGTGAAGAGGCCGCTAGAGAACTCCAGGTTCTTGGCGAAGGCGGTGACTTGCGCTTCGGAGGGCGAATAGCCGTTGATCAAGACCACGCTCTCGCCGTCCTGCTTGATGCCCTTGAGGCGGAAGCTGCTCTCGGCTGGCAGGCGGCCGTCCACCAACTGGAGCACGCGCAAGGGGCCGATCTGGTCGGCCCGGAGGCGCTGGATCGCGTTGATGCGGTCCTCGACCGCCTTGTTCTTGCTCTGCAACTCGGCCGCCTGGCGGGTCAAATCTTGAAGTTGCGCGGCCCGCTGCTCCTCGACCTGCACCTCGCCTTTGACGCGCGTGTTCTCACGGACGGTCAGGAAGTAGTCCGTGACCGAAGCGATCACGCAGGCGCCCAGGGCGAGCGCCAGCAAGAAGAACTGCTGCGTGCTCTTCGAGCTGATCGCGGTCTCGACCACATCCACATTCGTGCGCTCGACCGTGTTCTGGAGAAGATTGACTTTGATCATGACAAAACCTTTTATCAGTCAGTAGTCAGTGGTCAGTGGTCATTTGCAACGGACCAAGGACCAAGGGCAAATGACTTAGCTCGCGCTCCGTAAGGCCAGTCCCACGGCCACGGCCATATCGGGAGCGAATTCGTGGATGTAGTTCTCGTCAAACTTCTTCGAGTTAATCGAGATGTTACGGAAGGGGTTAAACGGCTCGACCGGGAGCTGGAAACGTTCGGCGAGGTAGGGAATGAGTCCGTTCACCTTGGAACTGCCGCCCGCGACCAGCATGCGGTCGAGGTGCTCGCCCTCCGAGAGAGTTTGGTTGTAGAAGAAGTCGAGGGTCCGCTGGACTTCGGCCGCCAGCATCTCGGTGACCGACTGGAGCAGCGGCTCCGCGTCGGCGAGCGTGACGGCGCACTCCTCGGGCACGACGCCGCGTTTGAGCATCTCGGCCTGCTCGAAACTGAGGTTCAGCTTCTTCTGCAGCATGTCCGTGTACTGATTGCCGCCCACCGAGACGTCGCGCGTAAAGACCGGCGTCTCCCCGCGGACGATGCTGATATTCATGACGCTCGCGCCGACGTTCAGGAGCATCACTGCCTGGTCCGGCTGCGGCTGGTAGTTGACCTCGTAGGCGTTCTGCAGGGCGAAGGCGTCCACGTCCACGACGCTCGGCGTCTTGCCGGCCTGGGAGATGACCTGGGTCAGTTGCGAGACCATGTCCTTCTTGCAGGCCACCAGCAGCACATCGACGTTGCCGCCGATCTCGCCGTCGACGATGTGGTAGTCGAGGTTGACGTCGTTGATGTCGAACGGGATGTGCTGCTCGGCCTCCCAGTTGATCTGCTCGCGCAGCTCCTCGTTGCTCATCGCCGGCACGCTGATCTTCTTGACGATCACCGCGTGGCCCGAGATCGAGGTCGCGATCTGATCGGCCTTGATCGTCTGCTCCTCGAAAATCCGGTTGATGCAGTCCGAGACGTGGTTGCCGTCGATGATCTGGCCGTCCACGATCGTATCGGCCAGGAGGTTGACCTGGCCGATGTTGACCAGCTCGTAGCGCCCCTTGCCACTCGACTTGACCTCGACCGCCTTGATGCGGCTCGACCCGATGTCCAGTCCGACCAAACTTTTTTTGCTCTTCGTGAACTTGGATAACATAACGTCTTAGGCTCCGATGACAGATCACCCGATGGGATGCGAATGCAGAATTCGGATTGCGGAGGAAGAAGGGTGCACCTGTCTTTCATTCCGCATTCCGCAATCCACAATCCACCGATGGCGGCACGTTCCAGGAAGTAGGAGATGTGAGGGGTCGGCCGACATCTTCTCACTTCGGTAGCCCGGCTATCCCCGTCTGGAGGACCCTTGGCTTTGCGACCCGCTGCATCCGAAGACGAGCGGTGTGCCTTTTCGGTGGAAGCTCCGTCGTGTCTGTCAAACTATCAATTACTGACCGCGGCGATGTAAGCTTGAGCGCGCATCATCGAGGAGGGACGCGCGTGGGTGTTCGGCCATAGCAGTAACATTCTTGTGACTTTCTGTCAATAAAATTCTTCTTTTCGCTTTTCCAAGATCTTGACCGGGGACTGCTGCCCTGGGCTCGGTGATGCCGGAAGCGGCGAGAGAATAACCGCCCGCCCGCAGCACAGAGCCCGACTTGACATTCAAGGCAATGGTCCCGAATCATCCATCGCCTTGGCATATCGGCCGGCGTGATGAAAACTTAACCGCCTTTTCAGAGAAATGGAAAAGAAAAATTTATCGGCCGGTGCGGACAATCAGTGAATCAGTACCGCGAGCGGTAGCGAGCGTGGCTCCTGCATCCAGCCAATGGCAGAGGCCGCGCTCGCTACCGCTCGCGGTACTGACCCGTCCGCACAGGTCGAAGCTCAATCAACTTCCAGCGCCCTTAAATCTTCGGCGAGGGTGGTGGCGGGGAAAGTGGCGCGAGCCTCTTCAAGCAACGGAGTAGCGTCCGGGTAGCGGGGGCTGATATGAGTGATCAGCAACCGGCGGGCGCCCGCCTCACGCGCAATAGTGGCGGCTTGCGCCGCGGTCGAATGGCCGTAGCTGTTGGCTTCTTCTGTCAGCTCCTTGGTATAGGTCGCCTCGTAGATCAGCCAATCAACCTGGCGGGCGAGCCTGATAGCAGTCGCGCAAGGCCGCGTGTCGAGACAATAAGCAACGGCTTTGCCGGGGCGCGGCGGGCCGAGCACCTCCGAAGGGTGAATAACGCGGCCATCAGAGAGCCGTACCTCATGACCTCTCTGTAACTGGCCGAAGAGCGGCCCCTCAGGGATGCCGAGCGCCTGCGCCCGCTCAAGGTCGAAACGCCCGGGCCGAGTCCGCTCCTCAAGGCGATAGCCCAGCGCAAAGATGCGATGATCCAGCGGGCCGGCGACGACCGTGTACTTCTCAGCCTCGAAGACCAACTTCGGCTCCGTTGCCGAAGCAGCCTTGCCTCCACTGCTCGGCTGAGACGGCCCACGTTTGAAATCGCCGGATGGGCTTTCATCGAAGGCAGCCGCCCCCAGTTCGCGCACTTCGAGCGGGTAGTTCACAAAGAGGATCTTCAACCGCTCAAGCGTCTCCAGGTATTCGCGGATGCCGGGCGGCCCGACAAGGGTCAAACCCCGCTCCCGCTGGTCGAGCCCCATCGTGGAGAGCAGCCCGGCCAACCCGTTGAAATGGTCGCCGTGCAGGTGCGTGATGAAGATTCCCGCCAGCCGCTGGAAAGAGAGCCCCGCGCGTGCAACCTGCATCTGCGTCCCCTCACCGCAATCAAATAGGCACCACTCGCCCTCGCCCACCACTGCCGTCGCGCTCACGTTGCGCGTGAGCGTCGGCTTGCCTGAACTGGTCCCGAGAGGCATGATTCTCAACATAGTCTCCGGTGAATGAGGCCGGCCAGCTACCCCAGCCTGTTTCTCATATGATTCGCCGTCTGAGCGAATGATTGCGCCAGTTGCTCCCTCAGCCCTTCCCCGATCTTCAGGTCTGCCATCGCTTGATTCATACACCGGAGCCATTGATCTCGCTCCGTCTCTCCAATCGGGAACGGGAGGTGGCGAGCGCGCAGCCGCGGGTGGCCATATTTCTCCACATAGATCGGCGGCCCGCCCATCCAGCCGACGAGAAACATAAACAGCTTGTCGCGCGGCCCCTGAAGGCTCTCCGGATGCAGCTTGCGAATTCCAGCCGCTTCAGGAGAACTCTCCATCAGGTCGTAAAAACGATCGACCAGGGAGCGAATCGCTTCCTCGCCCCCGATGGCCTCGTAGAATGACTGATTCATATTTCAGCTCCTTACTCCTCACCTCATAGCTTAATGACTAAGCGCCAGACAATAAAGGGCGGGCTAACGGC
>Ga0070699_100005651_pt1 | contig 10949 bp, 7 predicted proteins | sample KBSK1503metaG_FD_65473 | JGI IMG/M metagenome (GOLD analysis project Ga0070699, IMG submission 65473) | Corn, switchgrass and miscanthus rhizosphere microbial communities from Kellogg Biological Station, Michigan, USA - KBS K1-50-3 metaG | ecosystem: Host-associated > Plants > Roots >...
GGGAAAGGCGTACAACGAGGTGCGCCGACACATCCCTGGGGAGCATTCACTGGAGAGCATTCAAACGGTGCAAGAAACCGGTCAAGAAATCGAGCCAAGGCAACCGCCCCAAACCACGAAACCATCAAAACCCATCGACATTGAAAGCACCCACGGGAAGCGCCCGCCAGCGATCGTGCTCGATGGCGCCGTCGCCGCGCTCTCGGTGGTCCGCTGCCTAGGCGCGAGGGGTATTCCGGTATACGCCATCAACCAACCCGACTCCTACGTCCGCCGTTCACGATATTGCCAGTGGATCGAGCTTCCCGATGGCGCGTCCCCGACCACTTGGTCTACCTTCCTGCTTGGCGCAGCCTCCGATCATCTGCGCGGCGCGGTCCTCCTGGCCGCCAGCGACCTGGGCATCCAGTTCATCGCGAAGCACCGCCAGGAACTGGCCGAACGGTTCCTCTTGGATGAATCAGAACCGCACGCGCAACTGGATATGTTGAACAAGCAAGCGACCTACGAGCATGCCCGGGCGGCCGGCGTTCCTACGCCACGGTTTTGGCCCATTAAGACGTTGGACGACGTCCTCGCACTGCGCGACGAACTAGTCTATCCCCTGATACTCAAGCCCCTGCTTTCGCACGTTTTTCGGCAACGTTTTGGTACCAAGTTCGTAGTCGTCAACAACTTCGATGAGTTGATGGATCGATACCAACCTATCCGTACAACAGGTATCGAGATGAAGCTTGTTGAGCAGATTCCCGGACCCGATGACCGACTGTGCAGTTATTACACCTACCTCGACGAGAATCAGCGGCCGTTGTTCGACTTCACCAAGCGAATCATCCGCCGCTTTCCGGAGAATATGGGCCTCGGCTGCTACCACATCACAGATTGGAATCCCGAGGTCCGGGAAGTTGCAATGAAGTTGTTCCGACAAGCCAAGTTGCGCGGCTTGGCCAATGCCGAGTTCAAGTACGACGAACGGGACGGCCAATTGAAGCTAATGGAATGCAACGCACGGTTCACGGACGCCAACTGCCTGGTGGCCGCCGCCGGTTACGACCTGCCTTGGTTTGTCTACAATCGCCTGGTTTACCGGCGGCATATTGAGTTTGGGGACTATCGCCGCGGGATGCGGCTGTGGAATCCCCTCCTGGATTTCGAGGCGGCATGTGCTCTGCGACGCCAGGGCCGTCTGTCGTGGCCCGCATGGCTGCGAAGCATCGCCCATCGCCAGGTCTTTCCCTATTTCCGTTGGGACGATCCGATGCCCACGCTGGCCGCCGAGTCGCGGCGTGTGATCCGTTACGTTTCGCGCCGAGTGACCCGACTCGTACGGCGGCTCAGGACTTGAGTGACCCGGTCTTTGAGCGAATAGACGTATCGCAACACCGGCGACCCAATCACCTCAATGCTCTCGAACCGACTGCCGGGACTTGCCAGTCTGGCCTTGTAGTCGCTGTTCTTCCCTTCTCCAGCCATCAGGTCGTAGTACTTTACTCGTGGGTCGCTGAAACAGCTCTCGATTGCATACCCGAAGACCAACGTTCCGGTCGAGATCTTCTTGTCCACATTGTCCAGAAAACCCGACTGGAAGTTGTAGCACCTGTCCCCGCACAATAGATCGAACGTGCAGCCGATCATGGTCGTGTCGAGAAACACTTTGACACCGGAGACCTCTACCGCGTTGCTGTCTATGAGCCGCTTTACAAACAGCTTGTGACTGGCATAGGAGATATGCGCTTGCCAGCGATCCTGATGGAAGTCGCTTAGTTCATCAAGGGTCTGTTCGAAGTTCGTGTGATCCACGCGGGTGCAGGTCACCTTGCCCAGCTTTGCGAGTAACTTTCGTCGGTTGTAAAGTTGCAGCCTGGAGTTCTTCCCTAAATTATCGAGATATTCGGCGAACCGTCCGCCGCAGGGAATTCCATACGTTTGGCTGACATCCGGGTCCCGTGTGTAGTATCCAGCTTCGTTGGCCAGGCGCTGTACGACCGTGTAGGTGGGGGAGCTGGTAACGAGATCTGCGAGCCGGATGACATCGAACGGTACCTCGTCTTCCACGTGAGATAAGGCCATCTCGATCGGTTGTTCGGTTGCATCTTTATCGCAGATGAATTGCAGGTACTCGGTGCGGAACCCCGAGGCTCCGGATGATCGGGTTCCCAAGAATTCGACCCGTCGCGTAGTAATGCAACGCTTGATTTTCGTTGTGTTGATGTACAGTGGCGCCAGGCAGACCAGCTGGGCGTCATCATAAACGCCAAGAAGCAGCAACTCGTCGCGCGCTCCTCCACCGTAGACATGCCACCAGTTGTACATCCACTCCCATGAAAGGAATAGCGGGTCAGCATCCGACCGCTGGAGAAGAGAAGCCCAATCTTTCTTCAGGGTGAAAAACTCGTCTGGAGTGAAGCGTTTGATTTTCAAGAGATCCGTTTTGTCATGCGTCCCCCAACCCTCCTCGCAGGTCATGCTGGTCCGCTCTCGCCGGACGGCGCGCGGAGAATAGTAACACCTAGGGCAGGAATCTCCCCTTGTCGGCTACACCGTCCGGCGGGCATTACGGCAGTGTTCGTACCGACGAACCGCGGCGGTCCCGCGCCGCTTGAGTGGGGCAAACGCGCAGGAATGCAGTGGCTAGCACAGGCCAGCGTTGCACGCACGCAACGCTAGTCGGTCATCCCCCGGGCCGCCGATCTGTTGAGCGTATTATCCAGACAACCTTTGTTAGCAGACCCACAAGCGGTGGATCGCCCGACGGTGATATCACCGCGCGCGGTGATGGTGTACGCGTCCTGCCCCGCTGAACGACACTGCGGGTCTGGTGAGTGCGTTCGTCACCGTTTCCGCGTAACGCGTGCGGGTCCAGCGTGCCCGCTTCGTGCGCGTCAAACACCGCGCGCAGAGTAAGCCGTTTCTCGCGGGCTTTAGCACGATACTCATCAACCGCAAAGAATTATCTGCAGATGGCGACGCAGCAGCTGAAGCCGACGCGCAATGCTTCATAAGAGCCGCCTACCAAGAGCAGCTGTCGTTCCGCGACCGTCAATCTGATCGTCACACTTTGAGTTCGTGGCCAAGTTAATTCAAAGCGCGGGACTCGCCGTGCAGGGTCGCAAATACCTCGTGCTGGGCAACCGAACGTATTGGACAACCCGACGGGACACGACGAAAGACTGCACCGTGCAGAGTTCTTCATCGACGGTTTCAGCGCTCATACCTGAATGAAGTTCGTGCCACCCGCGTACGCGGTAGCACCATTGGAAAGCACCGCGTCAAGGACGCGCGGGATGGGCCAGGCCCGCCTTCCGGATTCAGCCAACGCAGCGCGACCGCCGATGACGACCAGAGCCGCTTCGCAGTAATCTGCGAGTTGCCGACGCTACAAGCGCTGCCGCAGGTAACAGAAGTTGAGGTGAAGTGCGCGTCCGCTTCAATGTCGACGCGCTGGGGCGAGCGGGTCTAAGACCCTCTCCGTGGTAAGCTCTCCCCACCAGTCGCTTCCGCCGCTGTGCGCAAGTGCGATCCCCGGCCTGCGGTTCGAGCCCGGCGCATTCGGCGGCCCGACTCGAAACTGGTTGCGACGTCGTTGAGATTAGCTTCCAGTTCGCCCGATCGAGATAACCGACCGATCTCGCAACCGGGTTGACACAAAGGCTCGACGCGAAAGAGCCAGCCTTTTTTGATTGCGGGAGCCACGGACGCACAATCTTCGCGGTTGAAACACTGAGTGAGGGTTGCGCAACAACAACGATTTGTGCGGTGCGCGCAACACCACTACCAACTAGAAAGCGTTTTGGCCCACTTACGCCAACTTGATTCGAAGCGTGGCTTTTGCGCTTGTGGGCGAACTCGCGAAACCTTTCGAGGCGATAATGGGAGCCGTTACCCAATCCAGCCGCCCACTGCTGATCTCAGCGGCTCAGGGCTTCACATGTGCGCTTGCCACGGATGGACGCAGTTATTGCTGGGGAGTTAGTAGTTTTGGACAACTCGGAAACGGCAACACGCAGTACGCGTCAGTTCCTACGGCCGTCGCGCCGATAAGCCCGTAGGGGTCCGTATCCGCATGACCACCACCGATCGGCGCATTCCGTCCCTGGACGGACTCCGCGCGCTCTCGATTGCCGCCGTGCTGCTCGGCCATCTGACCGGTACACTGGGCTTCCCCTCTGCCGTGACGCCGATCGTGAACGGCCGCGGCACCCTCCCCTTCGCCCACACCGGCGTCCGTGTCTTCTTCGTCATCTCGGGCTTTCTCATCACGGGGCTCTTGCTCCACGAGACGGAGCGCACGGGCACGATCGACGTGCCCCGGTTTTACCTGCGCCGCACGCTTCGCATCTTCCCCGCGTACATCGCCCTCCTCGTGGTGCTGGTCCTGCTCGATGCAACCGGCGTCGTTCAGATCCCGACACGCGACTTCTGGCACGCGTGGACGTACACGATGAACTACGACGGGCAGCGCGTGTGGGACGTCGGCCACCTCTGGTCACTCGCCGTCGAGGAACAGTTCTACCTCGTCTGGCCTGCCGTCGTGCTGCTGGCGGGCTCGCGTCGTTCCGCGCTCCGCATTGCGCTCGGCGTCATCGTCGTCGCCCCGATCATTCGTGTCATCGAGGCGAGTACCACGGCGCTCCCCTCGATCGACACGTCCTTCGACGCCATAGCGGCCGGGTGCGTGCTCGCCCTGTCCCGTGACACGCTCATGACGCACGCGTGGTATCGCCGCGCCGTGGCGTCGCGCTGGATCGCGCTCGTGCTCATCGTGGCGGGGCTCGTCGCGAGCATCCGCTACCGTCCCGGTCTCCTCATCGGGGAAACGCTCATGAACGTCGGCATCGCGCTCGCGGTCGATCGGTGCGTGCGCCGGCCGACAGGACGGTTCGGCCGACTGCTCAACGCCCGCCCGGTCGTCTGGATCGGCACGCTGAGCTACTCGCTCTACCTGTGGCAACAGCCTTTCATCAATCGCACGTCGCACGCAACCGTCGCCACCTTCCCGCTCAACATCGCGCTGGCGGTGCTCTGTGGCCTGGTGAGCTACTACGCCATCGAACGCCCGATGCTCGGCGTCCGCCCCACCGCCGAGGCGTGGCTCCGGCGTGCGGTACGGCGAGATACCCGTTTCGCAGGAAGACGCTTTGTCGGCCCACCGCCCATCTCTGAGCATCCGCCATGACGTCGCTGCCCAACTTCTCCGAAATCGTCATCCAAGTTCCGCTGCGAGACGATGTCCTCCTTGAAGTAGGAAGCTGCGGTGAGTCGCAATAGGTCGTGGCGGTGAGTGCGAACTGCTGGGACGGCCTCGTGTGTGTGGTAGCAAGAGTGCTAGCAAACAGGTCCTATTAACTCGCACTGTGGCGCATTCTCCCACAGTGAGAGTCAGAGTTAGCGTGGGCGGTTGGGGGCGAAATCGGGACTTAAAATCCCTTCTGCTCGCTTGTACGCGATTTCAGCGCCGACCGGAACGTCAATGCCTGTCGTGGTACTTTTCGCCTACAGCGTCATCGGATTCGCGTTGACGATTGTGTTGACGAATCTGACGAAGGCGACGGAATAATCGATGTCGGGAGGAATTGCATCTTCTACGATGAACGCGTCGACAGTCTTGGCGATCGTGTTGTAGAATCCACTCTGATAGAACGAGTAGTGTTCCCCATCCTCGAGACTCGCCTTGACGTTCGACAGGGCAAGCCATTATCAGTCGTTGCCGCAATCTTTCCTCGCAAACGTGTACGAGCCCGGGGCGATCGCCGAATACAATCCACCATTGGCTGCCCCGCCATAAGCGGTCCCAGTCGTTGACTCCGCTCCGGTCACAGAGCTGATCGCTGTGATCTTCGTACTGTTGGCGTAGAAGTTAACGCCGGGCGCATTACGCCGAAGGTGAAGAACTTGATTTGGGCGCCGGTAGCCGCCGCGGTAACGTTCTGAGCAGATTTTTCTCCACAGTACGCCAGAATCGCTGCGCGTAAAACGCCTCCGCATTACTGGCGGCGGCGCGACACTCCATTCCGCGAAGGTGCATCAGGCCCAGGAAGATTTCCTGGCTGAACCAACATTTCTAGTGTTGAGTACCGAGTACCGACAAAAGTGCCTGAGCCTTGCGTCGCGCAGTCGCCGCACTCACCGGCACATAGAAAATTCGGACGTCCGAGATCCCATCCCACTTGGGAATTTCGTACTCCAGGATCAGGTGATTCCTAAAGGTATTCCACGTCGGGTCTGACCGAGCAGGTCGGATCCGAGTCCTTCTCTTGAAATTAAGGGATATTGGATGTTGTTCGGAATCCCGAACTGTGGAATGGACGCAACAGGTTCAACCGCGTTGGCCATTCCGTGCGCGCCGGGTACCCCGTTACGCGCGATCGTCGGTGGGCGTGGGAGTTGCCAAATGGTGCGCGACCGCACTCGGCAGCTGCCGCTTCAGGCACCTACCAGAGCGGCACTCGAGCCGCCAAAGGGAACAAGAGCATGCACGGGATGTTTTTCAATAAAGCGTTAGAATGCGCGTCTTCATAACCGGTCACGACGGTTACATCGGATCTGTCCTGGCGACAATGGTGCGGGCCGCCGGCCATGAGGTCGTCCGGTTTTGGACATCTTTCTGTTCGAAGGGATGACGGGTTCGCGCGCGGGTCAATCAGATCATCGAGAAGCCGACCGGGAAGATGGTGAAGATCCCGGGTGATTGGATTCTACTCGAAGGGACCGCCTGTACCGGCAAGTATCACAGGTCGTGTGCTCGGGCGATTCTGCCGTACTGGCGCGAGATGTGGGTGCGTAGGGCGGATGAAGACGCTCAACAGCCGCTGACACTCACCTCCCCGTCGGAGCTTACGTGACCGCTGCCGCTGGGGGGAGTCGGTCGACCCGTCGCACAGTCATCAACGTCCTTACGAACTGGGGCGCCATCCTCTTTGGTATGGCGATCAGCTTCGTGCTATCACCTTTTCTCGTTCACCACCTTGGCGACGCCCGGTACGGCCTGTGGGCTGTCGTCGGCTCGATCATTGGCTACCTCGGGCTTCTCGACTTCGGCGTTCGCCAGGGAGTGACGCGGTTCGTAGCGCGTCATGAGGCGACGGGAGACCGAGATGCGGCGAACCGCCTCGTTACCACGGCGCTCGGCCTGTTCAGTGTGATCGGTGTCGTAGCCGTTGTCGCCGGTGCCGTGATCGCGCTCAATCTGCAGCGGATCGTTGAGGCGCCGAGCGACTACCTCCACGAGGCGAGCGTCGCCGTTTTCGTCGCCAGCATCACGGTGGCCCTCTCCCTCGTGAGCGGTGTTTACGGCGCGGTGATCGCCGGCCTGCAAAGGTTCGACCTGCTCAACGTGATTGACCTGACCTGCGAAGTACTGCGCGCTGGAGCGATGTTCCACTTCGTCGGCCAAGGCGGGGGACTCATAACGCTAGCCACGCTGCAGCTTTCGGTGGCGGCAGTTCGCGGTGTTGCTTATGTGATCGCGGCACACCGCCTCCAGCCATGGATGCAGGTGGCGCGCCGATTCCATGATCGCATGACGCGGACGGAGATTCTCAGCTTCAGCGCGTACACGTTCATTATCCACGCGTCCGTGATGGTGCTCTTCTCGGCGGATGCGCTCGTCATCGCGGCGATCATGCCGATAACGCAGGTCGTATTCTTCGTGATCGGTGCCAATCTCATACAAGTTGCGATGCAAATGCGGAGCGGCGTCTCGAACGTGATCTATCCGCTCGTCAGTTCGAAGCAGGCGAGTGACGGCCTCGGCGCGGCGTCGCTGTTGATGTGGAAGTCAGTCCGCTTGAGCACCATCATCGTGCTGCCGATCGTAATTACGTTCCTGACTCGCGGCCCGACGTTCATCGCGCTCTGGATGGGACCGAGGTACATGAGCACGGCCGGCGCCATTCTTCAGATTCTGGCGCTCGGCCTCTGCGTCTATATGAGCTATCAGGTATTCGGGAACAGCATCATCGCGCTCGCGCTTCATAAAGGCCTGGCCCCGGCGTACATCGCGGAAGCGCTCTTGAACCTCAGCCTCAGCGTCATTCTCGGTTCGACACTGGGCGTAACCGGGGTCGCCTGGGGCACGACGATTCCACAACTCATCATGGCGCTCGGCTTCGCGCCGTGGTTCTGCAGAAAGGCGCTCGGCGTGCCGGCGAGGGAGTACGCGATGCAAGCCTGGATTCGTCCGCTCGCGGCGATGGTCCCGTTCGCGGCCGCGAGCTTTCTGATCGATCGCACATGGACGGCGCCAAACCTGTATTACTTCTTTGGCCAAGTCGCGATCACGATTCCGCTCGCCATCGTCGGCAGCTGGATCTTTGGGCTCCAGCCAGACGAGCGCGACCGGTTGCGCGGTTGGCTCGGAGCATCAGTCTTGCGCCGCGTAAGACGTCAAGTGGATGCAGGGACTCGCGGGGAGGTCACGCAGTTCCGTTCGTTGTAAGCACGCGTTTGTCGCGATTTCGCCACGTTTGATGTCATTGAGTGACCTGCAGGCAAATTGGGCGAGAATTCAAGTTGAGCCCGCACAGTCTGTCAGTCGCCTACTGAGCATATTTTCGCCGTGCAGTCGCGGCTGGTGTACCTCAGCGAACTAAACTGCGCCGTGTAATGCAGCCCATGATCGCCGGTCACAATGAGGATCACGCTGTCCGGGAGTGCAGGCTATCCAGTCCGTGGAGAGACGTCCTGACGGCAGCCCGCGTGACTTCGTGGCTACGCTCAGGCTATACGGTGAGGTTCGCTGCCTCGCCTTGGTCGACGACGGCGTCAAATTCCGGATCACCGACAATACAACCGCCTTCCTCGAGCACGCGATCTACCCACGCGTTGGAGAACTCACCGCGCTGAACTGCCGCCACGTAGTCTGCGTTCTTCGCCTCGAAGGACCGCAACCGTTGCAGGAGCTCGAGCGCGATCTGTTGACGGATGACTACGATGCCGGCTTGGTCTGCGACTAGAATGTCTCCGGGATAGGTGACAATACCACCGAGGCAAATGGGGTAGTTGATTTCGCCCGGCCCACGGTGGAGCGGGCCTACCGGAGTCGTACCGCGAGCGAAAATTGGGAAGTCGAGCTGCAGAACGTCGGGAAGATCGCGGATTTTACCATCCACAACGAAGCCGGCGATGCCCCTATGTTTGGCTTTGGTAGAGATCAGATCGCCCAGAACTGCCGTGGAGGAGCTGCTCCCGTCCACCGCAATGATGTCGCCCGGTTGTGCGATGTCCAATGCCTTGTGGACCATCAGGTTGTCACCGGGAAAGATCTTCACCGTGCACACCGGACCGCACAGGCGAGAAGACCGTCTCGTCAGGCAGTGAATCTCCGAATCGACGGCGTAGAGGCGATTGAGCTGATCCGATATGTCCGGTGTGGCGAAGTCCTGAAACTGCTGAACCAGCATCGGATCCGGTCGCGAGAATGTGCTGCGCACGCGAAAACCCGGACCGGGATTCATTTCCGCTGAACGTGGCTTATCGGGCATTTTGTCCTCGGGTGATATGTGGATCGCCGACGTATCAGTCGGCAGCGAGGCATGGGATGCGCACGGACGGTGCCGTTTACGGCGGCCTGAGTGGCGCGCGTAAGTCGCTCACCTATGACGCGTAGTGCATCAACTGTTGCGCGCGATCGACACCTGTAACGCTTGCCCTGCCCGGAGTCGCCTGTCGTCGCGAGGCGCGCGACTTGCTCATTCCCGCGTCCGTCACGACTTTCGGGATGATTGATGCGAGCAGTTTCGACGCTGGAGACGCGCTCTCTGCTTCTTCGGCGATACGCCCACATGTATCGCCGGTTCAGGGCGACCCCGCTGAACTTTAACGAGCGGCGCGCAGGATTCTATGCCAGCTACTGGGAGGACGCGGCTCGGCAACTGGGGGCTTGCGTAAACCGATTGGGAGACGACTACCTCGAAGTCGCGCGCAACGGCAGTTCCGCGCGCGTGAAAGATTGTTGCGTGAACCTCGACACCTACTTCAGCAGGGGGCTCGCGGACGACAAGGTCTTCGTCTCTGGCCTCATTCGAGAGCTTGGTTTTTTCGCGCCGCGCTTTCGAGAGTACACGCTCCGCAGCCTCTCATCCGCCGTGGGTTTTCTGGAGGAGGTGGGCGCACCCTGCGTCGTGAAACCGACGGTCGGCTCCGGCGGATGCGGCATCACAACGGCAGTGAATACGCGCCGCCGCCTGATAGAAGCCTCGCTTGCGACCAGCAACTCGCTCACGCTGCCAGCCCTGATGATCGAGCAGCAGATTGCGGGCGATTCCTACCGGCTGCTGTACTTGGATGGCAGCCTGCTGCACGCGGTAAAGCGGGGCAGGTGTACGGTAATCGGCGATGGGCTCTCGACGATCCGGGAACTGGTTGTCAGGGAGAACGAGTCTCGGCTCACTGATTCGAGGCTCCAATCTCTTAGTCCGCTAACCATCGACCTGGAAATGAAATACACGCTCACCGATCAAGGAAAAACGCTGCGCACAATCCCGGACCGAGGTGAACGGGTCGTCGTAAAGAATGTTTGTAACCAGAACTGCCGGCGCGATCAGGAAGAAGTCACGGCGTATGTACACGGCGATTACGCTCAGTTGGCGAGTGCCGTAGGGACCAGGCTTGGCGCACATCTCATCGGAATCGATGTTATGAGCGAAGAGATTTCCGCTTCTCCATCACAATCGGGCAGTGCGATCACCGAGATCAACATCCCACCCGGCTTGCATTATCACGAACTGGTCGAGCATCAGCACAACTATTCCGGCGTGGGCGCTGCCGTTCTAGAGTACCTGTTGCGCAAAACATGATGCCTTATCGAATCTTCTTGGCCGGCCCGGGAATTGGCCGATTCTCCTGATCGAGGATGAGATTCCGGGCCACTCGTTTCGACTGGTCTACCTCGACGGGAAGCTCATTGACGCTATTCGGCGCGATCCGCCGCCGTGGTGGGTAATGGCAAA
>Ga0070699_100005652_pt1 | contig 10948 bp, 10 predicted proteins | sample KBSK1503metaG_FD_65473 | JGI IMG/M metagenome (GOLD analysis project Ga0070699, IMG submission 65473) | Corn, switchgrass and miscanthus rhizosphere microbial communities from Kellogg Biological Station, Michigan, USA - KBS K1-50-3 metaG | ecosystem: Host-associated > Plants > Roots >...
TCGGGAACTGCCTGATCTTGAACTTGCCGCCGGAGAGCTCGCCCAGCTTCTTCTCGAAGGTGTCGGCCATGAAGCTGTAGGCCGTGTCCTTGGGCTGGTCGTAGGCGAAGGTGAAGCTCCGGGTTTCCTGGGCGCCGGCCTGCCCCGGGAGCGACGCCGCGGCGGCTCCGACTCCCAACGCGGCCGTGCGAGCCAGAAATGAGCGTCTCGTCAGCATGCGGGCCTCCTTGTCGACAGGGGTAGGGAACTACGGGAGCCCAAGCCTAGCCTCTCGTCAGCGGCGAGTCAATGGTCCCTGTGCTTCGCGCGCTCGGCGGGCTGGAGCGCGTCGATCGACTCCTTCGAGCGGCCGAAGATGTGGGGCACGGGCCAGCCCATGAGCCCAGCGTACGTGTCGATCTGCGAGCGGTGGTGCACCTCGTGCTCGAGCATCATCATCAGGAGCCGCCATCCGGAGAGCGTTCGCCCGGGAGAATCGATCATCTCGATGCGGCGCGTGAGCCACACGTCCGGCGTGTCCTTGAGCCACGCCGCGAAGCGCGCCGCGGACGCCTCCAGCCACGGCAGCCACGTCGACTGGTCACGCGGATCCATCGCCGGCTCGTGCCAGATCCACCCCTCGTTGCGATAGGCGCTGGCGAAGTAGAGCCGTGAGCTCCCGATGTGGCCCACGATCTGGCCGATCGTCCAGCCCACCTCGCCCTCGATGGCCGGCGGCGTCCAGTCGACCGCGGCCGGCGGAAGCGCCGCCACGTCGCGCTCGGTGCGCCGCCGGAGGCTGTCGAAGAAGCCGAGATACGACGCGATGTCGGTGATCATGGCGCGCTCCTTTGCGGTGAACGGCTGGGACCCAGTCCACTCCTGGATAGCACGAAGCCCATTGTGACAGTCACGGCGACGGCCCGAAGACGTGGGCAAGGAGGAGCGTCTTCACGTCGGTGGCCAGGACGGCTTCGTCGGGCACCAAGCCGGGCTCGCTCGTGATCAGCACGGGGCCCGCCCTACGGGACTCGGGCAGGCGGCCGTGGGAGCCGCGCACCAGGCTCGCGTCGAGTGGGATCACGTCCATGAGATAGCGGAAGCCGGCCGTCTTCTTGAGCAGCGTCCAGCCCACCTTGAGCTTGGGGGCGCGCAGCGCCGGATCCAGGAACAGCTCGACCGGATCGTAGCCGGGCTTGCGGTGGATATCGACGGTGCGGGCGAAGTCCGGCGCGACCGCATCGTCGAGCCAGTAGTAGTAGGTGAACCAGCGGTCGCGGGCGGCCAGCGCCACCAGCTCGCCCGAGCGCGGGTGATCGAGCCCGTGCTGCCGCTTTCCCTCGTCGTCGAGCACGGTGGCGACGCCGGGCACCGTCTCGAGGAGCCGCTTCACCTCGGCGACCCGCTCGCGGCGCCGGACGTAGACGTGGGCGAGCTGGTGGTCCGCCACGCAGAAGGCCTCGGACGTGCCCGCATCGAGCAGCTCGAGCCCGAGCTCGGTCCTGACCCGGATGAGCCCCGCCTCCCGGAGCACGCGGTTCAGGTGGACGGGACCGCTGACCTCCGCGATGCCGTACTCCGAGAGCACGACGACCCGGGCCCCGTCGCGCCTCACGTGTTGGATCAATTCCCCACAGAGTCCATCGATCGCGCCGAGATCTTTCCGGATGTCCGGGTGGCGCGGCCCGAGGCGCTGCAGGTTGTAGTCGAGATGCGGCAGGTACACGAGCGTGAGGGTGGGCCGCCGCGTGTCGTAGACGTGCCGCGCGCAGTCGGCGATCCACCGGCTCGAGACGATGTCGGCCGTCGGGCCCCAGAAATTGAACAGGGGAAAGGTGCCCAGGCGCTGCTGAAGCTCAGCGCGAAGCTCGGGCGGCTCGGTGTAGACGTCGGGAAGCTTCCGCCCGTCGGCCGGGTACATGGGCCGGGGCGTGACCGCAAAGGCCGCGGTCGAGTACATGTTGTACCACCAGAAGAGATTCGCGCAGGTGAAAGCCGGATCGCGCCGCGCGGCCGTCTCCCAGATCTTCTCCCCGGCCACGAGCCGGTTGGACTGCCGCCAGAGCCAGACCTCGCTCAGGTCGCGGAAATACCAGCCGTTGGCGACCGCGCCGTGATCGCGCGGCGGAAGTCCCGTGGTGAAAGTGGACTGAACGGAGCAGGTGACGGCGGGCAGGACGGGCTCGAGCGGCCGCGCGCATCCCTCGCGGGCGAGCGCCTGGAGATTCGGCGTCGCGTCGCCCAGGAGGTCGCCGGTCAGGCCGACGACGATCAGGGCGACGGTCCGGTGCATCACGCTCCCGCGTCAGCGTTTCACGATGGGCTGCTGGCCGCGCAGGACCGAGTTTCCCTCCCAGAGCTGCGTCTGATCTATGGCCGGGCCGTCTTCCGCGGAGCCGAGATCCAGCCGGCCGCTCTGGCCGAAGAACGTCACGGGATTGGTCCACACGATCTTCTCGATGTCCGCCTCGGCGATGCCGCCCTCGCGCATGAGAGCCGCGGTCTTGGGCACCTTCAGCGGGTCGCTCACGCCCCAGTCGGCCGCGCTGTTGATCAGGATCCGGTCGGCGCCGTAGCGCTTCACCAGCGCCACCATGCGCGGCTCATCCATCTTCGTGAACGGATAGATCGAGTGACCCGCCCAGCACGCGCTCTCGAGCACGAGCGGCAGCGTCTCCTCCGTGTTGTGGTCGATGAGCGCCCGCTCCTCCGGGAAGCCCACGTCCCGGATGAGCGCCAGGCTCCGCTCCGTGCCGCGCTTCTTGTCGCGGTGCGGGGTGTGGATGAGCACGGGCAACTCGAAGCGGATCGCCAGCTCGAGCTGCGCGGCGAAGTACTTGTCCTCTTCCGACGTCATGTCATCGTAGCCGATCTCGCCCACGGCCACCACGCCGTCCTTGGAGAGGTAGCGCGGCAGCAGCTCGATCACGCCCTGGGCGATCCGCGCGGAGTTGGCCTCCTTCGGATTGAGCGAGAGCGTGCAGAAATGGCGGATACCGAACTGGCTGGCCCGGAATCGCTCCCAGCCCAGCAGCGAGGCGAAGTAGTCCTCGAAGGTGCCGACGTGGGTGCGCGGCTGGCCCATCCAGAACGACGGCTCCACGACGGCGGCGATGCCGGCGCCGGCCATGGCCTCGTAGTCGAGTGTGGTGCGGGACGTCATGTGGATATGCGGGTCGAAGAGCTTCATGGCCTTCCTCCCCTCTCTCCGGTGAGTTGCCCGATATCAGGCGGAACGCTCCGTCCGGCCGCCCGCCGCTCGCTCGCATAGTCTGCGGCCATCCGGGCGAGCTCGGGGGTAATGCGGCCCTCGAGCCCGAGGATCCGCGCCAGGGCAACCCCGGTAAACAGCGCCTTGAGCACCATCTGGTTGAAGTTTAGCTCCGGAAAGTAGAACGCGGGATACGGGTTTTCACACGCCACCGCTTCGAAGAGCGGCTGGATATGGCTGCGGCACGCGTCCACGGCGATCTCGAGAAACCGCTCGGGCGCGGGCAGCAGCGGCAGGGCCCGCAGCACGGCCTGCCGCTCGGCGCCGTCCCCGCTGCGATAGCACTCTTCGACGAGCGCCTCCAGCTCGGCCTCGGGCCAGTGGGTGGCCGCCGCGATGAGCAGGAGAATCCGGCCGATCTCGTCGACTCCTCCCGTCCCAATCGGCCAGCTCACGCCGGCCTCGGCCAGTCGCGCGATCTCCTCTTCCGTGGGTGCGAGCCGGCTTCGGCCGAGCCGCCGAGTCGCGGCCGTGAAGGTCTCCAAGAGCGCACCGCGGCTCGGCTCGGCTCCGGCCGCGGCGCAAGTCCGCGCGAGCCACTCACGGGCAGCCGGCTCGAGCCGGCGCTCGACAAGCTCCCGAAGCAACTGCCCCACTCGCGTTGCGATCAGCGTCACCACGGCTCCCTTGCGGCGGGTCCGCTCTAGTTCGAGAAGTCCTTGCGGCGAGTAGTCCTGGCGCCCGCGGTGGGCCGATCCCGGGGGTTGACTATAGTCAAAGGAAAACGTGACCGCAAGCGGTTGGCCTCGCATGCTTGACACCCGGCGGGTCCTTGTTAGATCGTCACTGCCGTGGCCCGCGAACTCCATTGGGTGATTGAGAGATTGTCCGCGTGAGCTGGAGCGTGTATCTCCGGCTGGGGCGGGTGTCCAACCTGCCCACGGTCTGGACCAATGTGCTCGCGGGCGTCGCGCTCACCGGCGTGTGGGTCGCCCCCGCTCCGCTGGCCTTCCTCGCCCTGGCCCTCTCGCTCTTTTACATCGGCGGCATGTATCTCAACGACGCCTTCGACCGGGAGATCGATGCCCGCGAGCGTCCCGAGCGCCCCATTCCGTCCGGGCGTGTGCAGGCGACAACCGTGTTCGCGACGGGCTACGGTCTGCTCGCGGCCGGCCTCGCGGCGCTGGCGGTGGAAATCGCCTGGACCCGCCAGGGAGGGTACTCGTCCACCATCGCCGCCGGGATCTGCCTGGCCGGTGTCATCATCTTCTACGATGCGCGGCACAAGGCAAACCCGTGGAGCCCGCTCCTCATGGGCTTGTGCCGCGTGCTGGTCTACGTGACCGCGGCGTTCGCCGTCGCGGGACATCTTGGGGCGGCGGTCGCGATCGGCGCTGTCGTCCTGCTCTCGTATCTCATCGGGCTGACCTACGCGGCGAAACAGGAGAGCCTGGCCGAGGTCAGGAATCTCTGGCCGCTCCTGTTCCTCGCGGCGCCCTTCGTATACGGAATACCGGCGCTCACGGGCGGAGGCGCCGGCGCCGCGCTCTACCTGGTTTTCCTCGCGTGGGTCGGCTACGCCGTCTGGCTCCTCGTGCGGCCCGGGCGCGCAAACTTCCCCCGCGCAGTCGTGAGCTTCATCGCCGGGATCTCGCTGCTCGACGGACTTCTCATGGCCCGAGCCGGAAGGTCAGACGCCGCCGCGTGGGGCGTGGCCGGCTTCGGCCTCACCCTGCTGCTCCAGCGCTACGTGCGCGGCACGTAGCGTTTCACTTCCCCTCCTTCGCCCGCGCCTGGTCGCCCAGCGAAGACACGAACGCGATGACCTTCCACAGCTCGTCGTCGGACAGACGGCCCTTCCAGCTCGGCATGGCGCTGCCGGGACGGCCGGTAATGAGGGTGACGTAGACGAACGTTGGATCGAGATAGGCCTTGCCGAAGAAGCTGGGGCCCTCAAACCCTTCCTGTCCGTCCACGCCGTGACACTGACCGGCGCAGCTCCGGTTGAAGAACGCTCGGCCCTCGGCAATCATGGCCGGCGACTTCAGATTGGACGGCGGCTTGAACTCCTGAGCTACTGCGCTGAAGGGAAGCCACACCAGTCCCAGCAGCGCGACCACCAGCCACCGCGGTGCGGGCAGCCACCGCGGTGCGGGCAGCCGCCGCGGTGCGGGCAGCCGCCGCGGTGCGGGCAGCCACCGCTGTGTGGGCAGCCACCGCGGTGCGGGGGCACCTGGCCCCCGCCGGGCCGCCGGGGGCGCGGCCCCCGGCGACTCGGCGTCGAGCCTGTCAGTTCGCGGGCACGATCTTGTAGATCCTGTCATTGGCGCGGCCGGGCGCGGTGTTGTCCGACGCCAAGACGTAGATCTCGCGGTCCTCGTCCTGCGCGAAGGCCAGCACGTAGGAGTGGAAGTCCATGCCCGTCACCTGCACGTCCTCGATTTTCCACATGGTGCCCGGCTGACTGGGCGGACGGGCCACGAGGAGCGATCCCTTGGGCTCGGTGAAAGACTTGCTCCAGTCGCCGAACACGTACGAGCCCACGAGGTTCGGCATCGCCTTGCCGCGATAGACGAACCCGCCGGTGATGGAGAGGCCCTTGCCGTCCTTCATCACGTTCAGGTTGGGGTATTCGATGACGGGCATCAGGAGACCGGTCTTGTCGCAGGTCTGCGGGAGGTTCGGGTTGCTGGGATCGTCGGGGTTGAAGCAGTGCGAGCCTTCGATGCGGTTCCAGCCGTGGTTGCCGCCCTTCTGGATCACCTTGACGCTCTCCCAGGTGTTCTGTCCCACATCGGCGCCGAACAGCTCGTGCTTGCCGCCGGCGTCGAAGGACATACGCCAGACGTTGCGCAGGCCGTAGGCCCAAATCTCCGGCAGCGCGTCGGTGCGACCGACGAAGGGATTGTCCTTGGGGACGCTGTAGGGGCTGCCCGAGTCGACGTCGATGCGCATGATCTTGCCCAGGTTCGTCTTGAGGTCCTGTCCATTGCCGATCTTCGGCGTGTGGCCGATGGCCACGTCGTTGGCCCACCCACCGTCACCGATGGAGACGTAGAGGTAGCCGTCGTCGGGGCCGAACAGGAGCTCCCCGCCGTTGTGATTGAACTGGGGCTTGTCCCAGAAGTAGACGATGCGCTCGGTGGACAAGTCCGCCTTGTTCGGATCCGTCTTGGAGACCTGGAACTCCGACAGGTAATTCGTGCAGCAGAACAAAAGCCGCGGGCGGCGGGCCGCGTCGGTGCGCACGGGAGCGGTGTACACCACGTAGAACTTGCCGTTGTCCTTGAACTTGGGGTGGAAGGCCAGTCCCAGCAGGCCGCGCTCGTCGAACTCCCAGTCGAGCTTCACCATCTTCTTGCTCAGATCGAGGAAGGGCGTGGGCCGCAGCTTGCCGTCCGGCATCAGGATCTGAATGGTGCCGGGCTGCTCCACGATGAAGAACCGCTTGCTCCCGTCCGGAGGGTTGAGCATCACCAGCGGATGCACGAGGCCGTCCGCGAACGGCTGCAGCTTCACCGTGACCTGGGCCGAGGCCGATCCGACCCACAGGCCGAGCACCAGAACCGAGACCAACATCGTCGTCAGTCGTCGCATCGCACGCTCCCCCTTTTTGGCGCCTTACGTGGCTCGTGGAAGTGAATCGGGCGGTATCCTATCACGAGGTTTCGGCCACCGCTGGCCCTACTCCACGGCGGTCGGCAAGGGCTCCACCCGCCCGGTCGGCTCGTCGGAGGCGGCCACGGGCTGCGGACGCACCCGGCGCATGAGCGGGATGGCGAGGGGCAAGATCGTGAAGAGAACGGCGAGCAGCCAGAAGTCGTCGGCGTAGGCGAGCACCTGCGCCTGCCCCACCAGGTCCTGGTAGAGCATGGCCATCGCCTGCCGCTCCGCCGTGAAGGAGTCGGCGCCCCGCGCCGCGAAGTGGGCCGTCCACTGCTTGAGCCGCGCCGCCGTCTCCGCGTCCCAGACATTGACGTGGGCCGACAGCACCGACTGGTGCCCCTGGCTGCGCCGCGAGAGGAAGGTGGTGGCGAGGGCGACTCCGACACTGCCACCGACGTTGCGGAGCACGTTGAAAGCGGCCGTGGCATTGCCGAGCTTCTGACGGTCTATCGTCGCGAGCGTGAGCGTCACCAGCGGCACGAAGATGAAGCCCAGCCCCAGACCCTGGATGAAGCGCGGCCAGACCAGCGTCCAGTAATCCACGCCCAGCGTGAGGTGGGACATCATGTAGAGGCTCAGCGCGTTCAGCAGGCAGCCGAGCGCGACCAGGATGCGCTGGTCCATGCGCGTGACGAGGCGCCCGGCGACGACGAGGGAGAGCAGGTTCCCCACGCCGCCCGGCCCCAGCACCGCGCCCGAGTTCCAGGCGTCGTAGGCGAGGAGCTTCTGCGTGTAGAGCGCCACCAGCAGCATGCTCGAGTAGAGGCCGAGCCCCACCATCATGACGAAGACCGAGCCCGTGGCGAAGTTCCGGTCCCGGAACACGCCCAGGTCCAGGATCGGCTCCCGCGCCGTGAGCTCGCGGATGACGAAGCCGATGAGCGCGGCGACGGCGATGACGGCCAGCGCGACGATCAGGCTCGAGTCGAACCAGTCCTCGTGCTCACCGCGATCGAGGACAAGCTGCAGGCAGCCGAAGCCCACGACCATCAGCACGAGCCCGAGCGCGTCGATGCGCCCCGGCTTCTTGAGGTACTCCGGGTCGAAGAGGAAGGTGCTGATCATGAAGAAGCCCAGGAGCCCGATCGGCAGGTTGATGTAGAAGATCCAGCGCCAGGACCAGTTGTCGGCGATCCAGCCGCCGAGGGTCGGGCCGAAGATGGGCCCCAGCATGACACCGATGCCCCAGACCGCCATGGCGAGCCCGCGCTGGCCGAGCGGGAAGATCTCCCAGAGGATGGCCTGCGACAGCGGGATGAGCGGCCCGCCACCGATCCCCTGGAACACCCGTGCAATGATGAGGAAAGTCAGGTTCGGCGCCAGGCCGGACGCGAAGGAGCTGATCGTGAAGAGCACGGTGCAGAGCAGAAAGAAGCGGCGGCGGCCGATGTAGCCGGCGAGCCACCCCGTGGCGGGGATGATGATCGCGTTGGCCGCGAGGTAGGAGGTCAGAACCCAGGTCACCTCCTCGAGGCCGGCCGAGAGCGAGCCCTGCATGTGGGGCAGCACGACGTTGGTGACGCTGGTGTCGAGGATCTGCATGATCGTGACCAGCATCACGGAGACGGTGATGAGCCACTTCTGGGCCCCGGGGAGATTGGCCCACGAGGTCATCGCCCTAGCGCAGCTTGACGGTGACGATCGCGGACATCCCCGCGCGCAGCGTGTGGGGGTTGCCGAACTGCCCGGGCTCGAGCCTGATCTTGACGGGCAGCCGCTGGACCACCTTGACCCAGTTGCCGGTGGCATTCTCCGGCGGCAGGAGCGAGAAGCGCGCGCCCGTGCCGGCGGCGAGCGAGTCCACCTTGCCGCGGAAGGTCCGGTCGGAGAAGGTGTCCACGCGCACCTCCGCGATCATGCCGGGCCGGATGCGCTCGAGCTGGGTCTCTTTGAAGTTCGCGATGACCCAGACGTCGTGGAGCGGCACGATGGCGAGCAGGGGCTGGCCCATCTGCGCGACCTGTCCCAGCTCGACCGTGCGCTTGGAAACCACGCCGTCCACCGGGGCACGGACCTCCGTGTACAGGAGCTGAAGCTCGGCGTAGGCGAGGTCGGCCTGCGCCTGGGTAAGCACGGCCTCGGCCCGCGCCACCTCGGCCTCCTTCATCGGGACCTGGAATCGCTGGCTCTCGGCGCGGGCCAGCGTCCCGCGAAGCTCCGCTACGCGCTGCTTGGCCTGCTGGACGCCGAGCCGCCGGGAGGCGAGCGCAGCCTCGGTTTGCTGGGCCTCGCGCTCGACCTGGGTCTTGCGGCGCTCGAAGGCTTCGAGCACGGCGCGCGCCGTGCCCTCCGCGGCCTCGGCCTGGTCATAGTCGCGCTGGGCGACCAGCCCCTGGCTGACCAGCTTGCGCTGACGATCCTTTTCCTTGGCGGCCTGGATCGCGGTCGCCCGCGCGCCCGCGACGTCCGATTCGGCCGCCGACGCCGCCGCGCGCTTCGCGTCGAGCTGGGCCTGCGCCTCATCGACCGCGGACTGGGCCCCCGCCTCGGCGGCTCGCGCGCCCTCGAGCGCCCCGCGCGCCTCGTCGCCCTGTGCCACCGTCACCCCTCGCGTCATCGGCAGCTCCGAGCGCAAGGTCAGCAGCGCGGCTTCGGCGACCCTCACCGCGGCGGCGGCCTGGTCACGCCTGGCCCGGTAATCGCGCGGATCGACGCGCACCAGAAGCTCGCCCGCCTTGATGGCCTGGTTGTCCTGGACCAGCATCTCCGAGACATTGCCCGAGACTTTCGCGCTGATGACGGTGACGGCGCCCTCGACGTAGGCGTCGTCGGTGGTGACCCGCGTCCGGGATTGCCACCACAACCAGCCGCCGAACAGGAGGCCGACCACGCCGACCGCGGCCGCCGCGATGATGATGATCCGCCGTCGCTCGTCGGGGAAGCCGTTCATGCCGCGGCGGCCCTCGTCGCTTCGATCGCCTCGCGCGCGACGGCGGCGGGGTCGCGGGCCCATGCCGCGGGGTTCGGTGCTTCGTACGAGCAATACCCCGCGTAACCCGTGCGCTCGATGGCGGCGAAGAACTCCTTGAAGGGCACGCTCCCCTGCCCCGGCGGCAGGCGGTCGAGAGCCTGACCGGCGACGAGGCCGCTTCGCGGCACGTCGCTGAACTGGACATAGGCGATCTCGCCGCCGGCCACGTCCTTGAGATCTTCCAGGCGCGCCCCGCTCCTGCAGAGGTGGTAGGAGTCGAGCAGGAGGCCGACATGAGGATGCGCGGCCCTGGCGAGGACCTCGCGCATGCTCGCCAAGGTATTGAGCTGCTCGCACTGCGAGTTGAACTCGAGGGCGAGCCTGACGCCGTGACGCGCGGCGATGTCGCCCACCTCGGTGACGCTGGCGACCGCCCGCGCGGCATCGCCGCGGCCCCTGTCCACCGGGCTCATGACCGTCCGGCAGCCAAGGGCCGTTGCCCAGCGGCACGACTCGTCGAAGTCGGCGAGGAGTTTTTTGCGCTCGCCGCCCTCGGCCCAGATCCAGCCGAGCGTGACGCCAACGCAGGCGGTGGGGACACCTGAAGATCGCACGAGGTCGAGCACGGCCTCAGCCGCCTGACCGCGCTCAGCCGCGCGGGCGAAGTCGAGGCGGCGGAGCTCGATGGCCTGCCACCCAGTCTCGCGCACGATCTCGAGTACGCGCCCGAGCGGGGTCGTGTCGAGGGTCCAAGTATGGAGAGCGAGCGGGTTCAGCATTGAACTCCCGAATTATACGCCAGTAACAGTGTTACGGGGTAGGTGCGGCGGGCCGGTCACCTATGTGAAAGCTGGCCAGGCGCGCCTCGGCGCTACCGTGTCGTCGGCGGTGCGGCGAGTCCCATCCTCCGCCCTAGCTGCGGCGGCCGCTCCAGCTTGTCGTGTGCCGCCTGCATCAGACGCAGCCGCTCGAGGATCACGGGCACCATGGGCGCGCCCCGTCGCGTCTCTTCGCTCACGTGAAGCGACATGAGCTCGTTGGTCGCGGCCAGGTAGCCCTCGGCCGCGTGGTACATCTGGTGGATGTAGTGCAGGCGCTTGGCGTCATGGCCCAGGAGCAGGGTCGTGAAGCGCAGCGGATCGCCCTCGCGGACTTCACGGTGGTACGTTACGTGGGCTTCG
>Ga0070699_100005657_pt1 | contig 10943 bp, 9 predicted proteins | sample KBSK1503metaG_FD_65473 | JGI IMG/M metagenome (GOLD analysis project Ga0070699, IMG submission 65473) | Corn, switchgrass and miscanthus rhizosphere microbial communities from Kellogg Biological Station, Michigan, USA - KBS K1-50-3 metaG | ecosystem: Host-associated > Plants > Roots >...
CTCAGTCGGGACGAATCCCGACGCATGAACCTGAACGACGACGTCGTTTATCGCTGCCTGCGGCTCGGGCCGCTCCACCAGCGTCATCCCGGCCGTTCCCGCAGCTTGGTCCGTCACCACGATCGCCTTCATCGCCCACCTCCCTGTATCGAGTCCTCGAACTGGCGCATCCGTGAGGCCGCTCGATGCAGCGGGTCGCTAAACGCCGATCAGCCTCTCGGCTAGCCTCGCCGGCTCAAACAGTCTGCGCCGGCCGCTACACCGCCTGCGTTTCCTTGCGGAGCTTGCCCTTTTTCTCCGCGCGGGTCGCCATGGCGGCCATCGTCTTGAGGAGATCGGAGTCGCGATCCTCGCTCATGTACAGGAATCCGTGGCGCGGGCTGCAGATGCGCCGAATTGGCGTCGGGATCATCATGCCGAAGAACATGTGGAAGGTGAACCCGGTCACCATGAACTTGTAGCTCCGGTACTCGGGTTTCCGCTCGAAGAGGCACGGCATCGCCGAGACTCGGTTGTGTAGTTCGTCGAGCACGGCGCTCAACGTCACCAGTTGGACGACGCCATCGGGAATCCCCGTTTTGCCAAGTAGGTAAAGCCGCAGCGCTTCCTGATACGGTCCGAGCGGCAGTCGCGCGTCCTTCTCCTTTCCGACCATCCAACTTCGTACTGCCGCTCGCCAGAAGATGCTCGCGCCGAAGTACGCCAGCTTGTCGATCTCGACGCCTGGAATCTTCTTGCCCTCGTACGAACGAAACCCTTGCTCGTCGACGAACGGCGTCGCACCAATGAGCGCGGAGTGCAGAGGAAAGTCCGTCGGTGAGCGCCAACAGTTCTTCAGCACCCAGTCCTCGCCGCCGTCATTGAACCGATGCTCGCACTCTCCGCAAAGCAAGTGCGCGCGCGCCTGCGCCGAACTCATGAATGCCGCCGACTTGTTCACGAGCACAGGGTCCTCACCTGAGCCCTCGCGCATGATGCGTAAAACCCCGCAGGCAGGAAGTGGCTATCCCGCAGCTCCCGGGTCTCAAGGCACAACGCGCACGTTCCGACTGGCATGATGATCAACGAGTCGACTATAGCGGCCTATTTGGTTCGGAACGTTCCAAGTTGTCGGTCTTTAGAAGGAAGGGATCCTAGATTGTCAAAACCTTTCCCGCGTGAGTTGTTCCCTCGCCTGAGCGCGCTGTAGGCTGCCTTACTGACGTCGTTCGTGTTTACATGCTGGTCCTCGTACTGGTCGGAGGAGAGCTGTGCGGGCGTTCGGCGCGGGTCGAAGGACCTTGCGTGTTGGCCGGTGGCTGCCGCCGAGCGCGCCCTCGTGACGCGCGGCCCGTGTGTGCGATTCATTGCGGGCGCGCCTTCGCCTCCTTGGCGAGCCGCGGCTTGAGCCGGGGCCGATATGATTCCCCTCGAGGACGAGGTCGTAGGCATTGCTGGTGAAACGATCGATGGCGCTCTGGGCGCGGACGGGATCGGCAAAGGTCGCCAGCCACTCGTCGGGCCCGCGGTTTAATGCGGAGCCGATGGTTATGTTATGCGGAGCCTCGTCCGGCGAGGCCGAGCCAGAGGGAGACCTTGCGCAGGTTCTTGGTGGCTTGCAGCGAACATGCTCTCGTAAGAGTGCATTCTGAGTGGCCCGATGTTCGTAGCGCACGTAGTCGTGGTAAGTGAGGACTAAGCCTGCTGGACCACACGTGGATATCGCTTGTCCCAGGTCGGCGTCGAACCAGTTGGAAATCCAATCGGGTATCGCCAATGATCAACACCTCTCTTCGGCCAAGCAGGCCGCTCGGATCACAGTAGCCGTCGGCCCGAGCAGAACCGGAGGTGCGTTTCCCTGCGGACAGCCAGATGCCTCCGCCGTTGGCGAGGTCGCCCGAAAAGCTATAGGACCCGTTCGCATCAGCAGTCGCCCAGGTGTGAGTTATCTCCCCGCACGGTTCACAGTAGACGAGCGCCCCGGCAATCGGCATCACGGCCCGTCGCTGTCGATTCGTACACGGTCCCAGAGAGACTCACACCCGTCAGGGTGTAGCTGTCCAACGAAGTGTCTGGGCGAGGCAGGGGGACAACTGCCTGCGGTGGCACTGACGTTGGCCCGAAGGCAAAGAGTCGGTCCCACCACAGTCAGAAAGTCCAACCAGGAGCAACAAAGGGAATACGTAAGAGAGTTCTGCTTGTCACAACGTTCAGGTCCCGCGCGGGTCTCGAACGCACTCGAAGAGACCAACGGATTCACGTCCGTCAGGGGCGAACCGCGATCCCGTGAACCGCATACCCGCTTGTGGCTGGTGGCGCGACATCGATGTACTCCACGCTGCCCGTTTGGAGTTTGATCCGGGCGACCTGGCCGGAGTAGCGCACCGTGGCGTACAGGTTGCTGCCCTTGCGCGCCAAGCCGTCCGGTCGATCGGCAATGCCAGGCCTGGGGTCGATGAGAATCGTGCTCACGTCGTTTCCATTCAGGTTCAGCACTTTGATTTCGTCCGCCACGCCTCGCGCCGTGATGTAGGCGGTCTTTTCGTTGGCGGCAACAGCGAGCCCATGGAGGTCGATGCCAATCGGTCCGTAACTCGTGTCTTCGTAGAGCGTGTCTGTCCAAGTGTCGAGTCGATAGAAGTGACCGGTGCCGCCGGCCGAGTTCAAGAAGATCGTCCGCCCATCATTCGAGTTCACGAGTCCGCAGCCGGAAACCGACCCCGCGGTCGGCAGCGTCCCGACCAGCGTCATCGTCGGCACATCGACAATGGCGATCCCACCGGCCGGGCCGAACAGCGACGCGTAAGCGCGCTGGCCGTCCGAGCGGAAGGCGACGCAGACCGGACCACGTCCCGGCTCGAGACCGAGTGCCGCTATGGGAGTCCACAACTCCGCCTGCTCGTCCGCGGCAATCTTGGTGAGGATTCCAGTGATGGGATTGGCGGACAGGAGCACCGCGCCGTCGGGCGATGCCTTCGTCACGTGGGTGAATGTCGCCCCGAGGTCCAGTGTCGCCACGATCTGGCGGTCGTCGGCTCGTACGACAATCAGGTCACCGTTCCCTATGTTCGAGACGTAGGCGTACGAGCCGTCAGGAGAGAAGCTGATCGTGTGCGGGGCGGCGCCGGCTGGAAGCACAACGGTCTCGATGCTCCCCATCCCCAGCAGGATTTTGAGCTCGTTCGTGTTTTGCGCCGTTACCCAGATCTCGCCGTCCTCGCTCGCGCCCCCCGAGTTCAGAGTGTTCGAAGCGGCAGCCGCGACCGCAGCCCATGGGGCCACGCGGGCGGGCCCGCTATGCAGGGCGATGAGCGATCCGACGAACACTAGAGCTCCAAATGTTGATCGACCGGTGAAATGCATGACAACCTCCTGCCTGGAGAGCGGGAATGGGCCGAAGAACGGTGCACCCGTCGATAAGGCTTAGAATGGCAACATTCCTGACCACCCGACGCACGCCACCGGATTGCTTCTCAAATGGGTCAGGGCAACGAGACCGCCCTCGGCCGATTGAGTTCGTACTCTGGTCTAGCGATGAGGGCGGTAGGCATTGAAGACTCCTTTGTCAATCGAATCACGCCGGAACCAGCGACAAAATCGGACTGTACGGGGGACCACTCGAAGTTGTCGAGCTATCTTTCGGATAGCAGGCGTTGTGACAGCACCGCTGCCGCAATCGCAAGGAACAGAATGAAAGTCAAATGGCGCAGCGTCTCGTAAGGCCCAGTCTGGGCCATCGATCCGAGAGCATGTCGATCGCGGACGCGGACACGAGACAGGCGCAGAATAGGGCGGGCGTCGCTTCAGAGCAGCTACTCGCGCTGTTCGCCGCGAAAGACCTTGATGGCCTCATTGAGACAGCATTCGACCTGCTGCGATCAGCGGTGGTGTGCGATTTCGCGTCGGCGTTCTACCGAAGTGCCGGCAACGGCCTGTTGAAAGAGCGCGACTCGCGGGGACGCGAGTCTGACCCCGCGTTCATGCGACGCTACGTGGAAATCACGCCGGCCTTGCCGGCGGCGATGGCAAACCGCGGCATCAAGATCCTGCTTACACGTACGATGGTCCCGCGCTCCATTGCAGAACTACATCGAACGGCGTTTTATCGCGAAATCATGCAGCCGCAGGGCTGGCGACACGCAGTCGCCCTGTGTTTCTGGGGTGACCCACCTGCAGAAGCGCCGATCTTCGTGGCCAGCGTGAACCGAGCCGAGGGACAGCGCGACTTCTCGAAGCAGGACATCGGCAGCCTCGAACGCATCCATCCGTTCATCGACTGTGCGGTAAACCGCTTGCACGAACGTGAAGCGGCGACAACTGTGCACGAAAGCATAGCTATGGCGATGCGCGGTGGAACGCCAGGATTCGCCATTCTCGACCGCAACCTGCTTCTTGTGCAGGCGAATCCGATCGCGCGCCAGCTCTGTGCTGCCTGGGTAGAGGACGCAGCTACGGAAGCGGAGAACTCGTCGACGACTTGGCATCTCCCGCCCGTGCTCCAAACGGCGTGCCGGGAGCTGCATCACGAGTGGCAATCTCTCCTACGCGCTGATCCTGATGCCGCCGGCATCCCCCGCGACCGCCCGGTCGTGCACCCTCGTGTTCCCGGATTGACGGCACGGATCACGTTGGTATGTCCGAACGCTGCGGATCTTGCCGAGCCGATGTTCGTGCTCGAACTCGACAGACGCGTACATGGCGTGACTCTCGATACGCCGGATCGATCCGTGCCCATGCTTCAGAAGATGACCTCGGCGGAACGCGCCGTGGCGATGGTTTTGGGGGATGGATTCTCGAACCAGGAGATCGCCGACCAGCTTGGAAAGACGGTTGATGCGGTGAAGTTTTTACTCCACCGTATCTATCAAAAAACAGGCATTCCGAGCCGCGCCGCGCTCGTGGCAATCTTGCGTGCGCGGCCGAACCGGCGGTCACGGAAGTCCCAGCGGAAGACCGGGTAAATTCCGGCCGGTTCTGGTCGGCACAAGCTTGCCGCGCGTGGCTCAAGCACGAGTCAAGCCGACTCGGCAATCGGCCTGAGGTGGCGCGCCATGTCAGGCCTTCATGCTAATCGAAAGATAGCTCGACACGGTGGCACCATCTCCGTAGAGTCGAACTCACGTTGGCGCCTGGCGCCCCCTGCGTGAATACGGTGTATACCGTGCCGAAGTGTATGTAATCAAAGACGGCTATCAAACCTGTTAGAAAACCTTGACGGTGAGCGACGGCACGAGGCTGGATGTTCGGCTGGTCGGACGCTGAATCTCAACTTCTGCGAGTCGCGGCTTCAAGTTCAAAGCAGGTGGCCGTGCGAGACGATGCGCGTGTCGCCCGTGACACGACGCGTTCCGAATGCGGTCGTCATTCGTTATTGTGACTAGAAGGCGAGCATCCAACATGAACCGGACAAGAATCGGAATGGTGATGGTGACATTAGGACTGGCTGGTTGCGGCGGCACAAGCTCGCCTTCCACGTCCATCCTACCCTCGGCGCCCTCGGCGCCCGCCGATCCGGTGTCGCAACCGACCGGTCTCCGACCGACCGTCACTGCGGTCTCGCCAAATGTCGTATCGACGGCTGGCACCTGGGGCACGATTACGGGTACGCAGTTCGAGCCAGGCGCGACGGTGAAAATCGGAGGCGTCGCAGTGTCGGCCACGTTCCACGGCAGCACGATGTTGCGGTTTCCGAACTCAGGCGCGCACGCAGCGGGTCCCGTGGATGTCACCGTGACCAATCCGGGCGGAATGGCTGGGACGCTGCCCAGGGGCTACACGTACGCGGCCGCAGAATCATTCGACGCGAATGGTGAATGGATCGCTCATGCCGATGGCCACAACGAGTTCCTGACTGACATGCGTTTCACCATCCGGAACAACCTGCTTATCAGCCTATCGTGCGGCACACCTGTGACCATGCCAACCGCGTTGTCGACGCAAAGCGGCGGCTTCTCATTTTCAGGTCCTGACGGACTCACGATGTCTGGAATGCTCGTCTCGACGAGCACCTCGCAGGGACAGGTGAATGCACCTGGCTGCGGTGATGGCACCGTCGGGTGGTGGGCCGACAAGGCACAACCGCCGCAATCCTGACCGGAACGGTGTTTATGGCTTTAACCAGAATGAACCGGTTCACCGCCATCCTGTTTCTGACCCTCGCCGTCTCGGCATGCGGGAACCACGGGGCCGATGCGCCCGCGCCTACAGTAACCAGCCCGACAGCACCCAGCCCACCGACCCCGTCACCCAACGGTGTCGTGTTGATACACGGCACGGTGAACGACACTGCGTTCAGACCCCTCCGTGGGGCCACTGTGGAGGTCCTCGACGGCCTGCAGGCTGGTATGTCGACGACTGTCGACGCGGAGGGGGCGTTCTCATTGTCGGGAACGTTTGACGACGCGACGCGATTCCGCGCAGCCAAAGAAGGTCACCTCACCACAACGCAGGCTTCCCGAACCATCCCGAACCTCGCCGGGAGGTATTTGGATTTCCATCTGGAGGTGCCCGCCCCACCCGTGAACATGACGGGTGACTACACGCTGACCTTCATTGCCGACAGCGCGTGCGTCGGCCTCCCCGACGACGTGCGAACGCGAACGTACGCGGCCACGATTACTCCGTCGCATCCCACGAACATTCCGACGGCCAATACGAACTTCAACGTCGCGCTCAGCGGTGCGTCATTCCTTCCTTCTCGCGATAGCTTCCCGATTGGCGTCGCCGGAGATTACGTCACCTTCTGGTTCTCCGACCCGACCCTCGTGGAGGTGATTGCCCCGAACACACACCTCGAGCTTTACGGTGCCGGCGGCGCTTCGGTGGGGACATCAGGCGTGTCCACGATCGCCGTTTCGTGGGATGGCGAATTTGAGTACTCGCAGACTGAGTGCGAATCGAAGAATCATCAGCTGATCTTGACGCGGCGATGACGCGAGTGAAGGCCCGACCCACATGGAGACGAACACAGTGGTGACGACCCGAACGAGAACGGCGATCGCGTGTGCGGTGCTGCTCCAAGGACTCGCTGGTTGCACCGGCTCTAGACAGGTGCCATCAGCGCCGTCACCACCAGTTGCGTCCCCGCCCCCTGCGGTTGCGCAACCGGCGGGCGATTCTGTCCTAACCGCGACTACACGGATTGGTTGCGCAGAGTCCGAGACCTCAGGGGAAGGTGCCAGCATGCCGATGTCGAGGACATCTTGATCACACGAACGGCGCCACTGGGACGTCGGCAGCAACCCGACGTTGATTTGGCCTATTCCTGGAAAACGCCTGCGGCCTCGACACCGCTCGTGACCTATTCAGAAGAGGCGATGGAGGCAGCGGACGCCTGTCTTGACGCTGCCATTGCTGCCATCTTGGCGAATCCGGCGAGCCCAATGAGGTAGGGAGTTCCAGCGCGCTTGACAGGCCTCGCGATCCCGTACGGTCGAAGGATAGTCGTGTCGCGATGGGCCACCACTGGACGATTTTCAAAACTGGCTCATCCGCGAAGCGTAGAAAGGTCGTTTCTGAGCATCGAGTCGCGTACCAGCCCTGCGTCCCGATACTCATCACGCTGCACCCGGCATCGGCGATTCGTGGGAGCACGTACTGTCCGAGAGCTCCGACGTCTTAGACGTTGTGCGGATCAGCCAGTTGCGGAAATCGTCCAGTCTGGCCAAGCCAATGCAAAGTGCTGAAGCAGAAGCACTTAAGCCGAGCACCGCAATGTCAAGCTCGTAAGACATTGATTTTGTTGGCTTTATTTGGCTGGCTCGCCGCACTGGACGATTTCCGCAACTGGTTGATCCAAGAAGCAGCGTAAATGGCCAGTTATCGACAGGTTCGCTAAGGTTTCGCGCCGTGAGTCTGCGGCCCGCTGACGCCCACCCGCCGTGTGCCCGCGACAGTCGAGGCTTGATGCCGTTCCGAGGCCTCCTCAGGTTCGAGAGTGCGTCAGCCAGTCTCGCGACCCCCTCAGCCGAACGTGAAGGCGAACGCTTCCACGCCAGAATCGAGGAACTCGATCTCGCACTGGCGATCGGCGATCGGTCCAGATTGTCGAACCAGCTGATAAAGGCGCTGCTCGACGACCGTGCCTTCGCCTTGGTCGTCAACGTCACTCCCACGGTTCGCGCCCGGCGGCTGTCCATCGATCAGCACTCGGAACGGAACGGCTCCCCGACGGTCGGATGGACCCGTGATGAGGTGGAGATCCCGCGCATGAAACCTGAACGCGATCCGCCCGCCGGCAGCGTTCAGCACGGCAGCCTCTGCCCTCACCGTCCATTCACCCAAGAGTGCCCATTGATTAAGGCGCAGGCGAGCCGGAAGCGCGTAGCGGTGACGGGTATTCACCGCCGCACCGCCAGGCGACGCGAACATCTCAGCTTTGCTATGGCCAACGTACGTCTCGGGAGACTTCAAGCTGGCCCAGTCTGCTCCCACCTCGGGACCATGCGCCTCGATCGACACTGACGCGCTATCGATGACAGGACCGCTCCCGCCCGCCGCCAGCAGCTGGCGAATTCTCATTTCCGATTCTTCGTAGTTGCCTTCGCCGAAGTGATGATCGCGCACCCGCCCTGTTGCATCGATGAAGTAGAGAGCGGGCCAGTAGTGATTGCCAAACCCGCTCCAGATCGCGCGGTTGTTATCGATGGCGATCGGGTACGTCACACCCCTTTCCTGCGCGGCCTTTCGAACGTTGTCGATGTCCTCCTCGAACGAGAATTCGGGTGTGTGCACACCAATGACAACCAACCCCTGTTCCTTGTATCGGGCGGCCCAGGCGCGAACGTACGGCACGGTGCGAAGCCAGTTGATGCACGTGTACGTCCAGAAGTCGATGAGGACGACCTTGCCCTGTAGCGCCGCCGCTGTCAGGGGCGGTGAATTGAGCCAACCGGTCGCCCCACGGAGCGAGGCCAAGTCGCTGGCGCTGGATGGTCTGAACGGTGTGACCGTGATCATATGCATCACCGAATCTCTCGTGCCAATCCACGCCGCACCCAGGGAGAGCGCGACCATCCCAAGGAAACGCCGGCGATCGTGTCGTGGTTGCGCGAACATTCGTCTCTGCCTTGTATGAAACGGGACGACGCGTGGCCACGCCGTCCCGCCGTGGAGCGATTCGCGTCGACTATCCACGCACTGATCTGAAGGCCGCCCGAACTTCTTCTGCAAACAGTTGCGGCTGTTCCCAGGCGGCAAAATGCCCACCCTTGTCCACCTCGTTGAAGTAGGCGAGGTTCGAATAGCCGCCCTCCGCCCAGCGCCGGGAGGGCTGGTAGATCTCGCCGGGGAAGACGGTAAACGCCGCCGGGATGGAGAATTTCTTGGGAAGGAAGTACGGCGGCTTGTTGTCCCAGTAGCTGCGGGCCGCAGAGACTCCAGTGTTGGTCAGCCAGTAGAGGGTGATGTTGTCGAGCACGTCGTCCCGGGTCAGCCGCTCCGGGGGCTGCCCCTTGGTCGGCGTTTGCATCGCCGCGAGGACCGTCGCCGCCGGCTGGTCGTCGCCGTCGCCGTGATCGATCAGCCAGGCCGCGAGGCTCACCGGGGAATCGGCGAGCCCGTAGAGCGTCTGCGGACGCGTCGCCATTTCGATCGCATAGGCCGCGTTCTTGCCGAAGAAGCCCTGCAGCTTGGCGAGCGCGCGTCGCTCCTGGTCAGTGGCGTCGGACGGCAGGGGTGCGCCGGCCTGGACCGCGTTGGCCACGTCCTGCGGGAGGGCGAACAGGAAGCTGGTGTGGATCGCGACGAGCTCCGCGGGCGCCTCGACCGCCATGGCGTCCGTGACTTGTCCACCCACGTCGCCGCCCTGCGCGACGAATCGCGTGTATCCCAGGCGCTTCATCAACACGATAAAAGCGCGCGCCATCCGCGCGTGATCCCAGCCGGTAGCCGCCGGCTTGCCCGAGAACCCATAACCGGGGATCGACGGGATCACGACGTCGAAGGCGTCCTCCGCGCGGCCGCTGAAGGCCGTGGGGTTGGCGAGCGGGCCGATGAGCTTGATCTGCTCGAGGATCGAGCCGGGCCATCCGTGCGTGACGATGACCGGCAGCGCGCCCTTGTGCTTCGAGCGCACGTGGATGAAGTGGATGTCGAGCCCGTCGATCTCGGTGATGAACTGGGGCAGGGCGTTGAGCTTCGCCTCGCACTTGCGCCAGTCGTAGTCGGTCGCCCAATAGTGCGCGAGGTCCTGGAGTGGCTTGAGCGGCACGCCCTGCGACGTGTCGGAGACCGTCTCCTTCTCGGGCCAGCGCGTGGCGACAATGCGCCGGCGCAAGTCGGCCAGGTCAGCTTCCGGAACGTTTACCTGAAAGGGCCGAATCGCTGTTGACTCCACCACGTCTGCGAGCTTCGTCGTTGTCATCACTGCCTCCTTCGCAGCCGAATCGGGGCTGCTTTCGAAAAAACGCGGTTTCCGCCAAGTACTCCCGGCGCTAGCTGCGGTCTCGCTCTCTCGTCACCCATTCGCGGATGTAGGCCGGACCGTGCCTGAGCTCGATGCCATTTCTTTCGGTTCGTGCCAGGAGCATCACGGCATCACGGTCGGCCAGTTCGACCTCCGTGAGATCGAGAGCGACGACACTGCCTTCCGCTAGCGCGGTGCGAAGGACATCCAGGTCTTCCCCGGCGATCCGACCGCTGATGCGAAGAACGACACCCTGTTCAATCAACATGCGGTCGATTCTGTAAGTCATCGTCGCGCGTCCTGCTGCCCGGATACCCTCTTGGCAAGCCGAACGCCAGCCGCGTCTGCAGAAAAGCCAGCAAAAACGCAGTTCGAGTTTGTTTGCGGCCGGTTGATCTGGCCGATTTGGCCGATCTGGCGGATGTGGCCGATCTGGCCGCGGTTGGTGATTACTGGTGAAACTTCAGCGGAACTTGAATCGCGCTTTCTCGATGTTGAGCGCCTTAATGCGATGGTTGAGCGTGGATGGAGGAACTCCGAGCTTCGCTGCCGCTCCCGA
>Ga0070699_100005658_pt1 | contig 10942 bp, 7 predicted proteins | sample KBSK1503metaG_FD_65473 | JGI IMG/M metagenome (GOLD analysis project Ga0070699, IMG submission 65473) | Corn, switchgrass and miscanthus rhizosphere microbial communities from Kellogg Biological Station, Michigan, USA - KBS K1-50-3 metaG | ecosystem: Host-associated > Plants > Roots >...
CCCGCTCGCGGTTGCCACGGCTTCGTCGAAGGTCTGCTCGGTGAGATGGACCACCGTGCTGCCGGATTCCTGCTGCTCACTCATGGACATTCCTCCTGCTGTTGAGATGTGCACGGATCCCCAAAGGATGCGGTTCGAGTCTTCGGCCCGCCCGCGCGTGACTCGGCTGGCCGGCCTGGTCGGCGCTCCGAAGAGCGCCGAATACCAGGGCGGGGGTCAACGGAAGGGCCGTGATGCTGACGCCCTGGTCGCGGAGCGCGTCCGAGACGGCATTGGCAATGGCGCCGCCCAGGCCGGGATTGCCGCACTCGCCCAAGCCCCGCAGGCCGAGCGGGTTCGTCGTCGCGCGGATCTCCTGGAAGAAGCCATCCACGGGTGGCACGTCGGACGCGTACGGCAGGGCATAGTCCATGAGCGTCCCCGAGAGGAGCTGTCCGCCGGCGTCGTACTCGAGCGCCTCGCAGAGCGTATTGCCGATGCCGAACGCGACGCCGCCGACGAGCTGGGCCTCGACGAGGGCGGGATTGACGGCGCGGCCGACGTCGGCCCCGATCACGATGCGCACGAGGTGCACCGCGCCGGTCTCGACGTCCACGTCCGCGATCACCCCGACCGCGCAGCCCGCGTACGTGATCTTCGGCACGTTGAACGAGGCGCCGGCGGCGAGCCTCCGCACGGTGGCGAGGTCGGCGAGCGTTGCGCGGCGGCCGGCCGATTCGAGCACGCCGCGGTCGTACCTGATTTCCGCCTCCGGCACGCCCCACCGGGCGGCCGCCCTCGACGTCGCCTCGCCGATCAGCTTCGCTGCGGCCATGGCGGCGGCGTTGCCCGCGGTCACGGTACCGCGCGAGCCGTAGGTGCCCACGCCGCTCTCGACGTTGGAAGTATCGGCATGGCGCACCTCGAAACGGTCGGCCGGCAATCCGAGCGTCTCGCCGAGGATCTGGGCGAGGACCGTCTCGAGCCCCGGCCCCATGGACGAGGCGCCCGTGTCGACGGTGAAGCGCCCATCGGGCCGCGACTCGAGGTGGGCCGTCTCGAACGGACCGAGGCCGGTCTTCTCCACGTACACGGAGAGCCCTATTCCCCGTCGCGGCCCCGCCGGGAGCGCATTCCGGGTTGCCTGCTCGGCGCGCGCGCGCTGGTAGTCCAGGCGGCGCAGCAGCTCGTCGAAGAGCCCGCCGAAATCGCCCGAGTCGTAGACGGTGTTGGCGCCGAACGACTTGGTTCCGCTGTCGTACGGCATCTCGTCGGCCCGGATCAGGTTGCGCCGGCGGATCTCGGCCGGATCGAGGCCGAGACGCTCGGCCCCCAGGTCCATCAGGCGCTCGCGGGCGAAGTTGCACTCGGGCCGGCCGGGGGAGCGTAGTGTCCCCGCGGGAGTCTTGTTCGTGACCACCGACCAGAGGTCGCAGTGGTAGCTTGGCACGCGATATGGCCCCGGAAAGAGCGCGGCGCCGAATTCGGCGGGCACGAGAGCCGCCGTTCTCACGTAGGCGCCGATGTCGGCATGGATCAGGGCGCGCAGGCCGAGGATGCGCCCGTCGCCGTCGAAGCCGATCTCGACCTGGTAGTCGCTCTGTCGCGCGTGGTTCGTCGCCACCAGGCTCTCGCGACGGTCCTCGATCCACCGGACCGGACGGCCGAGCTTCATGGCCGCGAGCGGAACCAGGATGTCCTCGGGGTAGAGCTCGCCGCGAACGCCGAAGCCGCCTCCCACGTCCACCTCGGTCAGCCGCAGCGCGCCGAGCGGAATCCCGAAGATCGGGGCCAGGATGCCGCGGTTCGTGTGGATGCACTTGGTCGAGCCGATCAGGTGAAGCTCTCCGCCCTTGGGATCGGGCGGCACGGCGACGAGCCCCCGCGTCTCAAGGGCCGCGGCGGTCTGCCGGGGATAGACAAACCGCTCGCGGATGACCACCGCCGCCGCGTCGATCGCCGCATCGACGTCGCCGACTCGCATCGTGATCAGGGCGACGTTATTGGACTCGGTGCGGGGGAAGAGCATCGGCGCGCCCGGGGCGAGGGCCTCGGCCGCGGTCGCGCAGACCGGCAGGGGATCGTAGACGACGTCGATGAGCCCGAGCGCGTCTTCGGCGACGTAGCGGTCATCGGCCACCACCAGCGCGACCGGCTCGCCCACGTACCGGACCACGCCCCGGGCTATCGCGGGCTGCAGATAGCGCTCGGTGCCGGGCGGGGCTCCCACGCGGTTCGGGATGACGGCGGCCTCCGGCACGTCGGCGGCCGTGAGCACAGCGCGGACTCCGGCCAGCTCGAGCGCCCGCTGGGCGTCGACCGACACGAGCCGGGCGTGGGCGTGACGGGAGCGGAGGACCACCGCGTGAAGCATGCCGGGCACTCGGACGTCGGCCACGAAGCGTCCCGCTCCTGCCGCGAGGCGATCCCCGCCGATGCGGTAGTGCGACGCGCCGATCATGGTGCCCTCCAATGGGATGGACGCCTGCTCGTGAGGTAGAGCGTGGACTGCGCGGAAGCTATAGCATGGCCGCCGCCTCAAGGAAAGGGGCGCGGCCGGGATCGCGTTTGACGCCGCGGCGACGATCTGGCAGGATCGCCGCGTCGCCATCCCGGATCGGAGGGTACCAGCATGAAAAGCGCGCGGAACTTCGCCCTGGGCTGTCTGCTCCTCTTGTGCGCCTCGCTTGGCGGCGGCTTCTTCACCGCCGCGGATGCCCAGGCGAAGCCCGAGGGAGAAATGCGCTGGGCGCTGTACGTGACGATAGCGCCCCTCTGGTTCGACCCGGGCGAGTCCGTCATCGGCGTCCTCACGCCGTTCTGGGTCATCTACGCCCTCCACGACGCGCTCGTCAAGCCGACGCCGGCCGGCATGTTGACGCCGAGCCTCGCCGAGTCGTGGACGATGAGCGCGGACCAGAAGGTCTATGACTTCAAGCTGCGCGAAGGGCTGAAGTTCCACAACGGCGACCCCTTCACGGCGGAGGACGTGAAGTTCAGCTTCCACCGGACCAAAGGCGCCAAGATCCTCCAGGACAAGGTCCGGGAGGTCACGATCGTCGATCCCTACCGCGTCCGCTTCCAGCTCCACGAGCCCTTTCCCGATTTCATGACGTACTACGGCACCTTCGCGACCGGAGCGGGCTGGATCGTGCCCAAGAAATATTTCGAGCAGGTCGGCCCCGAAGGGTTCAAGAAGCACCCGATCGGCCTTGGGCCGTACAAGTTCGTCAGCAACACGCCTGGTGTCGAGCTGGTCATGGAGGCCTACGAAGGCTACTGGCGTAAAGTCCCCTCGGTGAAGCGCCTCGTCTACAAGAGCGTCCCCGAGGCGACCACGCGAATGGCCATGCTGAAGAGGGGTGAGGTGGATCTCGCCTACCTGCTGGACGCCCCGCAGGCACAGGACGTGAAACGCGATCCGAACCTCAAGCTCGCGTTCTCCGGAGGGATCGGCACCTTCTACCTGGATTTCTTCGACCAGTGGGATCCGAAGTCGCCCTGGCACGACAGGCGGGTGCGGCTGGCCGCCATGCACGCCATCGACGGCCGCGCGGTCAACGAGGCGGAGAACCTCGGCGCCTCACGGCTCACCGGCAGCCTCGTGCCGAGAAAATTCGAGTTTGCGCTGCCTCTCGAGCCCTACGCCTACGATCCCGCGAAGGCGAGGCAGCTCCTCGCCGAGGCGGGCTACCCGAACGGCTTCGACGCCGGCGATCTCTACCCGTGGCCTCCATATTTCTCGATGGTGGAAGCGATCGGCGGATACCTCGGAACCGTCGGCATCAAGACGAGAATGCGGACGATGGAGCGCGCGGCCTTCTACTCGGCGCTGGCCACGAAGAAGCTCAAGGGGCTGTGCGTGTGCATCGACGCGGTCTACGGCAACGCGTCGACACGGATTGCGGAGGTCATCCCGAGCGACGGCGCCTTCGCCTACGGCGGGTATCCCGATATTGACGCGCTCTACAAGCAGCAGGCCCGCGAGACCGATCGGAAGAAGCGTGAGGTGATGCTGCACCAGATCCAGCGGCTCCTCTACGAGCGCGTGCGGCTGGGGGTCATCTACGAGTACATCTGGCCGAGCGGCGTCGGGCCGCGCGTCGCGGACCCCGCGCTCATGCTGATCGATCCGTATCCGTGGTCGGCACCACTCGAGGACGTCCGCCTCAAGAAGTAGCGGGTCCGCAGGGCGCCGAGACGGGCCCACTTGCGACCCAGACGTAGTTACATGTTGGGGCGCCCTCGGCCGCTCGCTCAACGTACAGGGAGTACGCCTCGCGAGCGACCTTCGGGCGCCGCCTTGCGTCTGGACCCTCCTCGACGGCCGGCGCTGTCGCCTCGCACGGGCCCTTCGGCTACTGCTTCCGGTCGGAATCGGGCGCGTCCATGCTGCCGCCTTCGCCGGAGCCCCGGCGCTGCTGCATGCGCGCCGCCCACAGACCCTTCAGCTTTTCCCGCTGCTCGGAGGTGAGCTGCGCCTTGGCCGCCTCGGCGGTACGGATGGCGGCGATACGACCGTCACCCTTGAGTTTCTCGATCTCGCGCACCTTGGCCTCGACCTTGCCCATGTCCACCGGATCGCTGAAACGCAGGCTCATGAGGTCGAGCTGCGCGACTTGCCGATCGGCGCGCTGCCGGATCTCCGCGCGCCGCGAGTCCATCCCCAGCTTCCGGAGCGAGTCCACCTGCTGGGCCGTCAGTCCGAGCTGCTGCTGGTTGCGCAGCAGCATGCCGATGAAGGACGGCCGGTGGTGGCCGTGCGAGCGGCCCCGCTCTCCCATGTGCCTCTGCCATCCGCCGTGGTGCCCCGGGGCGTGCATGCCGGGACGATTCCCTCCGCTGCCCATCCCTTCGTCAGCCGCCGGTGACATGTCGGGCGGCTCCGCCGCCACCGCCGCCACCGGGGCCGCCAGCCCAAGCATCAACGCCAACCCTGCCAGTGCCGCATTCGTTCTCATGACTTTCCTCCCCATCGTCGGTTCGCATCGCAGGCTCCAGAATCCGATCGGGCCTGCTCGAACCCAAGCCTCTCGCGGGCGTATGAAGACCGTGTGTGGCGAGTGTAAACGAATGTGAAGCAGCGCGGGGCGGATCGCGTAAAATCTGACGGCGGCCGGGCGGATCACGTTCTCACGGAGGGCACCAATAGATAGGCTCATGGTCGGCGGCGCGGCCCTCGACCGCATCGAGGAGACGCTCGAGGGGCTGGCGTAGGCTCATCCTGCAAGGAGGAGATCAGTGCAAATCGCGAATGACGTGACAGAGCTCGTTGGCAACACACCCCTCGTGCGGCTGCGGCGCCTCGTCGCCGGGGGCAAGGCCGACGTGGTCGCCAAGCTCGAGTTCTACAGCCCCGCCCACAGCGTCAAGGACCGGATCGGCGTGTCCATGCTCGACGCCGCCGAGAAGGCGGGCAAGATCAAGCCCGACACCATCATCCTCGAGCCGACCAGCGGCAACACCGGTATCGGGCTGGCGTTCGCGTGCGCGGCCCGCGGCTACAAGCTGGTGCTGACCATGCCGGACACCATGAGCAAGGAGCGGAGGATGATCCTGCGCGCCTACGGCGCCGAGGTGATCCTGACACCGGGAAGCGAGGGCATGCCCGGGTGCCTCAAGCGTACCGAGGACCTGGCGGCGAGCGACCCCCGCTACTTCATCCCCCAGCAGTTCAAGAACCCGGCGAACCCCGAGATCCACAGGAAGACGACGGCGGAGGAGATCTGGCGCGACACCGACGGCAAGGCCGACATCCTGGTGGCCGGGATCGGAACGGGGGGGACCATCACCGGAGTCGGGGAAGTCATCAAGGCGCGCAAGCCCGCGTTCAGCTGCGTGGCGGTGGAGCCCGATGCCTCGCCCGTTCTCTCCGGGGGGCAGAGGGGTCCGCACCCCATCCAGGGCATCGGCGCGGGCTTCATTCCCGAGGTGCTCAACACGAAGATCTACGACGAGATCATCCGCGTGAAGAACGACGATGCTCTCGCGATGGCCCGCCGCGCGGCGCGCGAGGAGGGGCTCCTCGTCGGCATCTCCTCCGGCGCGGCGCTCTGGGCTGCCGTGGAAGTCGCGCGCCGCAGCGAGAGCGCGGGGAAGCTCATCGTCGTCATCATCCCCGACTTCGGCGAGCGCTACCTGAGCACCGCTCTCTACGCCGATCTGGCGGACTAGACCAAGGGACGGCCCGCCGTCTTCGCCACCGAGCCGGGCTCCGGCCGGGTGCTCGTCAGCTTCAAGCGCGCCGGCCCGTGACCGACGGTGCCCGCCTGGTCCGAGACATCGACCGGGGCTTGTGGAGCTGGGCAGAAGTTGACTTCCTCAGGGGCGCGGTGGGATGCTCTAGCTGTGAGAAGGCGCCTGCCCGTCCGTTTGATGGCATCCCTCTGGCTGGCGACCTATGTCGTCTGCATCGGCTTGGTCTGCTCCTTCATCCTGTTCGAGGTCCTCGACATCGACGGCTCGGACTTTCCCGTCCCGCCGTCGAACGTCGCGACGCCGATCAAGCTGGCCGAGCCTCCCCACGAGATCAAGCGCGCCCTTCTGGGCGCACCGCCGCAGTTCTGGGCGCTCCTCCCCGTCATGATCTTCCTGGTCGAGTCGGCGGGACTCCGGCGCCTCGGCGCGCCTCCCCGTGTGCCCTCGCAACCCGGCCCGCGCGGACGGCGTGGACTTCGTATCGCCCTGCCGCGCGCTTCGCTCGCTGACGCCGCTCCGTCCGCCTGACCCTCAGCTTTCCCAGTCGTTCATCCACGTTCTATCAAGGGAGTCGCTTATGGTCAGGATCATTACTGTCGCATGTTGTCTGGTGCTGCTGGGCGCACCGGCTCGGCCGTTCGCCCAGGCGCCGGTCTCCACGCTGACCCTGGACGAGGCGGTAAGTCTCGCCGGCGCGGCCAACCCGACCGTGCGGGCCAAGGAATTCGAAGTGCAGGCCGTCGGGGCGAACGAGGTCACCGCGGCGCTCAGGCCGAATCCGAGCGCGAACTTCCTCGCCGAGCAGTTCGGCGGGGGCAGTGTGGCCCAGACCCAGTACACCTTCAACGTGGGCCAGCCCATCGAGCTGGGCGGCAAGCGCCAGCGCCGCATCGACAGCGCGAGGGCGGCGACGAAGGTCACGGGGCTCGAGCTGGCCGATCTCAGGCGCCAGCTCGTCTTTCAGGTCAAGAAGTCCTTCTCCGATATCCTGATCGCCCGCGAAGCGTTGGCCCTTACCGAGCAGAACCTGGCGGCGCTAGGCGAGCTGGAGCGCGTCCACCGCTTCCGGGCTGAGAAGGGCGACATCTCGGGGCTCGAGCTGCTCCGGATCGAGGTCGAGCGCTTCGCGTTCGAGCGCGACGCCTCCGACGCCCGACAGGCGCTCGGGGCGGCAAAGGTCGCGCTCAGGACGGCCGTCGGCCAGGAGCGCGTCGCGGAGCAGTTCGAGGTCGTGGGCGAGCTGACCTTCCCGGTGGTCACCAGGAGCCGCGCCGAGCTCTACCGCATGGCGCTCGATGCCCGCCCGGACCTCCGCGCCGCCCAGGCCGCCCGGGAGAAGGCCCGCGCGGACATCGACCTGGCCAAGGCCAACGCCTGGTGGGACATCACGCCGCAGATCGAATATCAGCGCATCGGCCCCGACAACACCATCGGCTTCGGCTTCAGCCTGCCCATCAAGCTCTTCGACAGGAACCAGGGCGAGATCGCGCGCACCCAGGCCGAGGCCAAGCGCGCCGAGGCGACGCGCGAGGCACTGCTCGCCCAGGCGCTCGCCGAAGTGGACCTGGCCCTCGCGGCCGTCACCGCGGAGCAGGCCAAGGTCGCCCTGCTCCGGGACACCTACCTGCCCAAGATGAAGCAGGCACGCGACACGGTTGAATTCGCTTACCAGCGGGGTGGGGTGACCCTGCTGGACTTCCTCGATGCGCAGCGGACCTACCGGGAGAAGTCGCTGGACTACTTCCGCTCTATCGGCAACTATCACACCGCCCTCTACCAGCTCGAGGCCGCCGTCGGCGGCCCGCTGGAGAAGTAGGATGCGCGCCCTGGCGCTTCTCCTCGCCGCCGCTCTCGTCGCGGGATGCGGCGACGCCAAGTCCTCCTCCCCGCCGGGAAAATCAGCCGCCCCGCCCGGCGCCGCCGTCAACCCGGTGACCATCGTCCATCCCGAGTACCGAACGCGCACGGCGCTGCTCGAGACGACCGCCAAGGTACAGTTCAACGAGGAGCAGCTCGTCCGCATCAACGCACCCACCACGGGACGCGTGCTGGAGGTGCTGGCCCGGCCGGGCGAAGTCGTCGAGCCCGGCCACCCGCTCTTTGTCCTCGACAGCCCCGATCTCGGCCAGGCCAAGAGCGACTATGCCAAGGCCGTCTCCGACCTCGCGCGCTCCGAGAAGGCCCTCAGTCTCGCGAAGGAGCTCCTGGAGATCAAGGCGATCGCCGCGAAGGACATCCGCGAGGCCGAAAACGACTCCAACAAGGCGATGGCCGAGCGTGAGCGCGCGGCCGCGCGGCTCCGCACCCTCGGCATCAGGGCGGACCAGCTCAAAGACATCGCCGATCGCGCCGATGCCTCCACGACGGTGACGGTGAGGGCGCCGCGGAGCGGCGTCATCGTCGAGCGCAACATCAGCCCCGGCCAGGTGGTCTCCTACGGCCAGTCCGACACGCCGGTCAGTCTCTTCGTCATCGCTAATCTGTCGACGATGTGGGTGCTGGCCGATGTGTACGAGCCTGACGTGCCCAAGGTCAAACTCGGCCAGGCGGTGCGCGTCACGCTGCCGTGCTGCCCGCGGGACCGCTTCGAGGGGAGGGTCACCAACATCGGCGCCGCCGTCGACAAGGAAAGCCGCACGCTGAAGACCCGCGTCGTTGTGCCCAACACCGGTGGCGCCCTCAAGGCCGAGATGTTCGTCAAGGCGATGATCGACACCGGCTCATCGCAGACGCTGGCCGTGCCCCAGAGCGCCATCCAGCGGACCGACGGAACGACCTTCGTTTTGCTCGAGAAGGGCAAGGGCGAATACGAGCGGCGCAGCGTGAAGACGGGCGCGGAGTTCGACGGGATGACGGAGATCCTGGATGGCTTGACGACCGAGGATCGCGTGGTGAACACGGGGGGTGTCCTGCTCAAGCGCGACGCGCGATGATCGACCACCTCATCGCCTTCGCGCTGCGCCAGCGCTTCATCACGCTGGCCCTGGCGCTCCTCCTGACGGTGATGGGGGTGGTCTCGTTCCGCAACCTGCCCATCGAGGCCTATCCGGACGTGGGGGACGTGCGGGCCGAGGTCATCACGCTCTGGCCCGGCCACGCGGCGGAGGAGGTCGAGCGGCTCATCACCATCCCGCTCGAGAACGAGCTGAACGGCATCGCGCGGGTCACCGTGGTCCGCTCGGATACCCTCTTCGGCCTGTCCAATATCCGCGTCGTCTTCGCCGACGGCACCGACGACTACTGGGCCCGTCAGCAGGCGCAGGAGCGCATCTCACAGGCCCAGCTCCCTGCCGACGCCAAGCCCGGCCTCGGCCCGCTCTCGAGCGTCATCGGCGAGGTGTACCGCTACACGCTCGAGTCCAAGACCATGCCGCTGGTCGAGCTCAAGGCACTCCAGGACTGGGTGCTCGAGCGCGAATTCAGGCAGGTGCCGGGTGTGGCCGACGTCGTCTCGTGGGGCGGCGGTACCAAGCAGTACGAGATCATCGTGGACCCCGCCAGGCTGCGCGCCTACAAGCTGACGCTCAAGCAGGTGCTCGATGCCGCCGCCGGCGCCAACTCGAATTCCGGCGGGGGCTACATCGCCCAGGGCGAGTATCGTGTGACCGTCCGGGGCCTCGGCCTCATCCAGTCGATCCGGGATATCGAGAACATCGTGGTCAGCGCCCAGAAAGGCACGCCCGTTCGCGTCCGCGACATCGGGACCGTCAAGCTCGGCACCGCCATCCGGCTCGGCGTCCTCGGCCGCGACCATGACGACGATCTGGTCCAGGGCATCGTCCTCATGCGCAAGGGCGAGAACCCGGACGCCGTCATCAAGGGGGTCGCCGCCAAGATCGAGCAGATCAAGCGGACGCTGCCGTCCGGAGTCGAGCTCCGGGACTACTACAGCCGCGACAGGCTCGTGCGCGCGACCGTGACCACGGTCATGCGCAACCTGATCGAGGGCGCCGCGCTCGTCGTGGTGCTGCTCTCGCTCTTCCTCTACAACGTCCGCGCCGCGCTGATCGTGGCCGTCACGATCCCGCTCTCGCTCCTCTTCGCCTTCATCTTCATGGACCTGCGCGGCATCCCGGCGAACCTGCTCTCGCTCGGCGCCATCGACTTCGGCATCATCGTGGACGGCGCGGTCATCATGACCGAGAACATCGTCCGCCACCTCTCGGAGCACAAGCCCCGCGGCCACCGCGTGGTCCGCGAGGTCCAGCGCGCGGCCGTGGAGGTGGCGCGGCCGCTGACCTTCGCCGTGCTCATCATCATGACGGTCTACGTGCCGATCCTCACCTTCCAGCGCATCGAGGGCAAGCTCTTCCGCCCGATGGCCGTGACGATCTCGCTGGCCATCATCGGCGCCCTCCTTCTCACCCTGACCTTGATCCCCGTGCTGGCGAGCTATCTCTTCCGGCGGCCGCCGTCGGAAAAGGAGAGCCCTCTCCTCGCCGTCCTCCGGCGCCCGTACCGGCCCGCCATCCGCTGGTGCGTGCGGAAGCCTCTCGTCCCGATCGTCGGCGCCGCCGCGCTCCTCGCGGTCTCGCTGTGGACCTTCAGTCTCCTCGGGAAGGAATTCCTTCCCGAGCTCGACGAGGGCGACCTCTGGGTGCGTGTCCAATTCCCGGTGGGCGTGTCCATCGAAGGTATCCAGCCTTACGTGCACGAGATCCGGGAGCGTCTCCTTCGCTTTCCGCAGGTGCGCGTCGTCGTGTCCCAGCATGGCGCCCCCGACGACGGCACGGACCCGGAGGCCCCGGACAACGCCGAATTCTAC
>Ga0070699_100005659_pt1 | contig 10942 bp, 12 predicted proteins | sample KBSK1503metaG_FD_65473 | JGI IMG/M metagenome (GOLD analysis project Ga0070699, IMG submission 65473) | Corn, switchgrass and miscanthus rhizosphere microbial communities from Kellogg Biological Station, Michigan, USA - KBS K1-50-3 metaG | ecosystem: Host-associated > Plants > Roots >...
GTGATGCTGATATACCCCAGGTAGAGCATGGGCGGGTGAATCGTCATCGCCACGTTCTGGAGCTGGGGATTGAGCCCGCTGCCGTCGGCCGGGGTGAACGCCAGGCGCTGGAACGGGTTCTCGCCGAACAGCATTGCGCTCACGAAGAACACGATGACCGTAGCGGTCACCCCCGCTACATAGGGCAGCAGGTAGGAATAGCGGCGGGAGGTGGTGACCTGAGCCAGCGCGGCAAAGATGGAGAGAACGAACGCCCAGAAGAGCAGCGATCCCTTCTGGCCGGCCCAGAATGCGGCGACCGTGAAATAGGTCGGGAGGTTGCTGGACGTGTACGCCGCCACGTACTCGATGTTGAAGTCGTGGCTCAGCAGCCCTTTCCAGAGCGAGAGCGAGGCCACCAGCAGCAGGCCGAACATCGCATAGCTGGAGCGGACGATGGACTGGGTGAGCTCGGGGCGGCCCCGCCATTTACCGGAGAACGCCGCGATCGCCGCCCAGATGCCGAGAAGCCAGGTTACCCAGAGTGCGAAATTGCCGAGAAGGGTCATAGCATGGGGTGAAGCAGCTTACGCCGTTTTCTTGGAGTCGTACTTGCCCTCATAGCGGGAGCCGCACTTGGCCAGGAGCGTGGTCGCGTGGAAGACGCCGTCGGTGCCCAGCCGGCCTTCGACCACCACCTCGATGTCCATCGCGTCGGTGAAGGTGTCAGGGGCCAGTCCGCGATAAGTCACCGGGTAGGTTTGCTTGCCGTCGCTCACCTGGAAGTCGATGGACTGAGTCGCGACGTCGCGGTGAATGGTGCCGGGCACCACTTTGGCGCCCATTTTCACGCCGACGTTGTGAAAGCTGGGGTCGGATGCCGTGCGGGCCGCCAACTCGGTCGGCGTGAAGAAGTAGGTGCCGGTCTGCTTCACCCCTTCAAAGATCAGCCAGCCGACGCTCAGCACGATGATCGTGGCGCCGAGCAGAAACTTGTGTCCCGCTTTCATATAGCACCTGGTGTGAGGCGTTCATCCAATATAGCTAATGGCTTATGGCATATGGCATATGGCGGCGACTCTAAGGAATTCGAGCCCCAAGCGGAGCTGCCATATGCTATACGCTATTCGCCAGTTTTGGCCGCCTTCAGGAACTCATCCACCGCCCGCTGGTGATCGGTGTATTCCGGCCGACCGCGGGCGATCTCTGCATCGTAATGGGACAGGAAATCGGCGTAGGCGGTCTTCTTGGCGGCCTCGTCTTTCTGAAAGCGGGCCACGGCACCCTGGATCATGTATCCGAAGAGGTGCCCGGGGTCTTTCTGCAAAATCGTGTCCGCTATCGCGCTGACCGCCGCGACATCACTGCCATGTACCTTGAGCAGGGCCAGGTGATAGCGGGCATCCGCGTCCACGATATCGAGCTGGTCATACGCCATGAGCGCCATCGGGGTGAACTGTTCCACCGTGGCCTGGTCTCCCGTTTCCTGGGCGGTCATGATCCGGTTGTAGAGCCGGTCGAACCGCTCCCGCGGGGTCATCGTGGACAGATCGGGTGGCGTGCCGCTCCCGCTGGAAGATGCGAACGGGGCCTCCGGAGTCGCGGCGGGAACCGATCCCGGCTGACCCCGGACGACGATGAACAGAAGCAACCCCAGCAGCGCCGTGCCGACGACGCCGGCGACGATCCACGGGGTCCGGGAGCCGGCCCCACTGCCGGAGCCGGCCCAGGGAGCGGCCGCCCCGCAGTGGGGACAGAAGCGGGCGCCCCGGCGCATCTCGGATCCGCACCTGGGACAATTTGGCTTGCCGAGCGGCGACCCGCAGTTATTACAGAAATTACCGCTGGAGGCCGCCCCGCATGCCGGGCAGACCGTGGCAGCACCTGACATCTGTACTCGCTGGTAAAAGTGGGGACGGCTGATCAATAATACTCAGAATGGCACGGACAGAACGGCGCAGGGCGCCGCATGCACCAGCTTCCTGCTTACGCTGCCGGTGCTGACCACCAGCGGGGGACCGCCCCGGTGAAAGCCCAGTATCAACACATCCGACCCGGACTCGACGACCTCGGCTACGATTTCTCCCACTGCTTCACCGTGGCGGACATGCAGATCGTCCGCGACGCACGAACCGCCGCGCGGCGCACTCTTGCGCGCTCGCCGGGTCCGGCTGCCGATCTGGGCGGCCAGCTTCTCGGTGCGGGTGCTCCATATCTGCTTCGACAGCACCGGCGGCTCACCGGTCCATTGGGGCTCCACGGTGACGATATTCAGCTCCAGGGCGCAGGCCTGGGCGAATGCGTCGGCATACTCATAGACCGCGAACCCGCGATCGGTGCCATCGACGGCCGCCGTCAGGCGGGAGAAGGTGAGGAGGCTGGGCGGAACCAGCAGGCAGGGAATCCGGCTCCGCCGGAGCACGGCGTCGGCAGTATCCCCCAGAAAAAGCCGGGCGCTGCGGGTCCGCTCTTTCCGGCCCAGCACGATCAGGTCGGCCTTGCGATGCTCGGCATAGCGCCCAATTTCGACCTGCGGCAGGCCATGCACCCCGGCGAGGTCGACCGGCAACCCGGGATGCTCGGCAAAGAAATCCCCGCCCAGGGAGGCTTCGATCAGGTCCAGCGGCGTGCTGTTGTTGGCGCCCGGCGCACCGACGCCCGGCGCCACCGCAAGGACGGTGAGCTCGCCGCCGCACAGCATCGCGATCCGGGCAGCATATCTCGCGGCCTCCCGGCTGGCTTCGCTATTATCCACGGCCACCACGATGCGATCGAGCTTCAAGGGTTCCTCCTTTCGCACAAGGCTAGCCGGGGCGGCGTGAAGGAAGTGTGAAAGGACCCACAAAATTCGGAGAGCCGTCATGAAGGAAGCCCAACCACAACAGGTCATCATTTCCGAAGACCGGCTCAAGACGCTGATCGAGATCGGGCTGTTGCTCACCTCGGAGCTGTCGCTGGACGGGCTGCTGCAACGCCTGGCCGAAGACAGCGCGAGGTTGCTGGGGGCCCGCTATGCCGCGATCGGGGTGCTCAATCGGGATGGGACCGGACTGGCCGCCTTCTATACCTATGGTATCGACGACGCGGCCCGCGCCCGGATCGGCAACCTGCCCCAGGGGCACGGCATCCTGGGATTCCTGATCCGGGAGCCGAGAGCACTCCGGCTACCCGACCTCGGCCGGCATCCATCGTCCTACGGGTTTCCGCCCAATCACCCAACCATGAAGTCCTTTCTCGGCGCCCCGATCGTCGGCCGGCGCGGAGTGTTCGGCAATATCTATCTGACCGAGAAGATCGATGCCAGCGAGTTCACCGATGAGGACGAGGGCCTGATCGTTCTGTTGGCGGCGCAGGCGGCGGCCGCAGTGGATAATGCCCGGCTCCATGAAGACAGTGCGCGCCTGCTGGAGGAAGTACAGACCCTGCACCGCTCGCGGGAACGCTTCTTCGCCATGGTCAATCATGAGTTGCGCAATGCCCTGGCCGCCACGTACGGCTGGGCGGAAATGCTGACCCGCAAGAAGGACCCGGCGACGGTTCCCCGCGCGGCATACGAGGTTCTCGAAGCGGCGGGGCAGGCGGTTGCCCTGATCAGCGACCTCCTGGACCTGAGCCGGCTGGATGAAGATCGTCTCCGGCCCGTGATCCAGGCGGTCGACCCGGTGGCCATGGTGAGACGGACCGTGGCACGGCTGACACCCATGGCCGAAGCCAAGCGGATTACCCAACTGGTCGAGGCAAAGGGCACGCTGCCCAGCATCCAGACCGATTCGAACCGAGTCGAGCAGATACTGGTCAACATCATCAGCAATGGCATCAGACATTCTCCAGAGGGCGGCAAGGTTCGGATCGAGGTGCTGGAGCAGGCGGAGCGGATCCGGTTCGAGATTCGCAACGATGGACCGGCGATTGCCGAGTCCGAGCTGGAGCAGATCTTCGATATCTACGTCACCAAGGCGGGAGAAGAGAGCCGGGGCAGCGGCTTGGGGCTCCCCCTTTCCCGACGCCTGGCCCGTCTTCTGGGCGGCGAGCTGAAGGCGCTGGCGGGGCCCGGCGAGGGCGCCTGCTTCGTCCTGGAGCTGCCCAAAGCCCTCGGGTGACTGGGCTTGCCACATCATGAAGCTATCTTCAGAATGGCTTGATTCTGCCTTCATTAAGGAGGGTGTAACGTAGGTCCATGAAAATTCTCGTGGTGGAGGACGACCGGAAGGTCGCCGGGTTCATCGAGCAGGGCCTCAAGGAAGAGGGCTACGTGGTGGATGTTGCCCCGGATGGGGACGAAGCCACCATGCTGGCCCACGTTTATGACTACGACGTCATCCTGCTGGATGTCGTCCTGCCCAGGAAGAACGGGTTCCAGATCGCCGCCGAGCTGCGCCGCGAAGGGCGCAATACCCCGATCATGATGCTGACCTCGCGGGACAGCAGCGAGGATGTGGTCCGAGGTCTCGATGCCGGGGCAGATGACTATCTCGCGAAGCCGTTCAAGTTCGACGAGCTGCTGGCGCGGATCCGGGCCCTGCATCGCCGCGGTGGTGCCGAGCGAGTCGAAGTGCTGCAGTTCGGGCCGATCGCGCTGGACCGGCTGCGGCACGTGTGCCTGGTGAACTCCCGTCCCCTCGACCTGACGCCGAAAGAATTCCAGCTCCTGGAGTATTTCCTCCTGCATCCCGACCAGCTGGTCCGCAGAACGACGTTGCTGGAGAAGGTCTGGGACATGCACTTCGACCCCGAGAGCAACGTGGTCGACGTGCACGTGGGGAACCTGCGGCGGAAGCTCACCGCCGCGGCCGGCAGCAACCTGCTGGCCACGGTGCGCGGCGTCGGGTTCATGCTCAAGACCAGCCTCGAACCGGTCAAAGGCGAAGCTGGCTCACCGTGACCGCAACCCGCCGGGGCCCCGCGATCCTCCCGATCGCTGCCCTCGGCTTCATCCTGGCGGGTGTGGTCGCCCGCCTGGTGGGGTGGCCGTGGAGTGATCGAATCTGGCTGACCGGTCTCCTGCTGACCGGCTGGCCGATCCTCTGGAATACCCTCCTCAGTATTGTCGCCCGACGTTTCGCGGCCGATATCGTTGCCTCGCTGGCCATCATCGCCTCGGTTGCTCTGGGTGCGCCGCTACCGGGACTCATCGTAGTCCTGATGCAGGCCGGGGGCGAAGCCCTGGAACGGCGGGCCGAGGGCCGTGCCTCCGCCGCGGTGCGGGAACTGGAGGCAATGTCGCCGACCATTGCCCATCGCGTGGTGAACGACCGAATCGAGGATATCCCGGTGGACCGGATCGGCATCGGCGATACTCTCCTGGTCCGGCCCGGGGAGCTGATACCCTGCGATGCCACCGTCCTGCAGGGCGCTTCGGGTATTAACGCCAGCCGGCTCACCGGCGAGCCGCTCCCCGTCGATGCCCGGCCGGGGAGCCGGCTGATGAGCGGGAGCGTCAACGGGGCGAGCCCGCTCACCGTACGGGCGAGCGCGCCGGCCCGGGAAAGCCAGTATGCCCGGATCGTGGACCTGGTGCGCACCGCCCAGGCCAGCAAGTCACCCTACCAGCGAATGGCCGACCAGTATGCTACGTGGTTCACGCCGCTTACCCTGGTGGTGTGCGGGCTCTCGCTAGCTGTTTCCGGTGACTGGACCCGGGTTCTGGCGATCCTGGTGGTCGCCACGCCATGCCCGCTCATTCTGGCGACTCCGATCGCCATCATCGGCGGACTCAACCAGGCGGCCCGGCATCAGATCATCTTCCGCCACGGTGCCGCCGTGGAGCAGCTGGGAAGAGTCACCGCCGCAGTGCTGGACAAGACTGGTACGCTGACCATCGGTCGGCCCCGAGTCAGCCAGGTAATCTCCCTTGGGAGCTTCTCCGAAGCCGAGGTCTTGAGGTTTGCCAGCGGAGTGGAAACCGGTTCCAGCCATTTGCTGGCCAGAACCCTGGTCGAGGAGGCCATGGAACGAGGGATCACGCCTCCCCGGGGTGAGCAAATGGAAGAATCACCGGGCCAGGGCATTCATGGGGAGGTCGATGGTCGCCAGGTGGCTGTAGGGGGTCGGGGGTACGTTACCGGCCGTCACCCATCTACCCGGGCGGCGTTTGCGATCCTGGGTCTCAACGGGCATGGACTTCGAGCTTGGGTCGTCATCGCCGGCCAGGCCGCCGGTATTGTAGAGTATGCCGATGCGGCCCGACCCGAGATCCGCTCATTCGTGAGCCGGTTGCGCCAGCTGGGAATGCGCCGCATCCTCCTGCTCTCCGGAGATGCCGACGACAACGTCGAGGCGATCGCCCAAAGCTCGGGAATCGACGAGTCGGAAGGAAACCTCCTTCCCGGCGAGAAGGTCGACCGGGTCCGGGCGCTGATGGACGGCGGTGAACGGGTTGTCATGCTGGGTGATGGCACCAACGATGCCCCGGCGCTCAGCACTGCCGACGTAGGCGTCGCACTTGCCTCCGGCGGAGGGGGCATCACCGCGGAAGCGGCCGACGTGGTGTTGCTGGGCGATGACCCGGGTAAGCTGGTCCAGGCGATCCTGATCAGCCGGCGAACGCTCAAGATCGCCCGACAAAGTCTTCAGATGGGGATGGCGCTGAGCGGGGCGGCCATGGCCTTCGCGGCGGCAGGAGTCATTCCGCCGACCCTCGGCGCTCTGTTGCAGGAAGTGATCGACGTCGCCGTGATTCTGAACGCGCTCCGCACTTCATCGTCCACCAGAATGGCAGGACCCCAGTCATGACGGCCGCCAGCCAGGAACAGATCATGCTTGCCCGGGCCAGCTACGCCCGCTGCCAGCGCTCGCCCGAGTTCTTTCGCCGGTTCTATGAGCGCTTCCTGGCCAGCGCGCCCGAGATTCAGGGATACTTCACCGACACCGACTTCAACAAACAGGAGCGACTGCTGGAGCATGGCATCATGTTGCTGCTGATCTATGCCAAGCGGAAGAACCCTTCCCTGCTGACCCGGATCACGGAACGCCATGGCCCGAAGGGCCTGGGAATCCCGGCCCGGCTCTATCCCAGGTTCACCGCCAGCTTCCTGGCCACCGTTCAGCAGTTTGATCTGCGCTGTGATCAGGCTACGATCGACGCGTGGGAAGCGGCGCTCAAGCCGGGCATCGCATTCATCAGCGGCTCGACCTGAGCCCTCGACGGTAGCCGGGACTTCCGGATGAGGGCGGCGGTTTCATCCGGTGTAACCTGAGGAAGGGATTTGTCGACCAGCGTGATGGAACGGAATGGTTGCCGGGGGTACAGGCTGACCAGATGGACCTCGGGGGCCATCCTGGCGTAGGTCTCCGTTTGACATTGGGGTGTCGCAAAGATCATAGCCGCCGCCCCGCGCCGCCGGATCGCCTCCATCGCGACGAGGATCATGTCCGGAGTGGCCCACCCATCGTCGATCAGGACGACATCCCGGTTCCTGGTGTCCAGCCGGGGCAGCCCTCCGCGATAACACGCGTCCTGTCCGGCCTGCCGCTGGGCATCGAATTCCACCAGCCGCCGCACGTAATCGTCGGCGTCCTCATTATTCTCTGGCCGGGATCTGACGGTTCCCGCAACGAACGCCCCTTCCGACACAGCGCCGATCCTCGTTCCGCGCTCACCCGGAACGATCACTTCCAGGGCGGATATCACGTCCATCGGCGCATTCAACCACCGGGCAATTTCCCACCCGACGCGCACGCCTCCCGGCGGCATCACCATCACGGCCGGGTTCTGCAATGGGCATTCGGCCAGACGCTCGGCCAGCCGACGTGCCGCCTCGCCACGTTCCAGGAGAATCATCGAGTCGCTCCTTTCACCCTGCAGAACTCTCCGCTAGCCGATCGCGCAGCTCGGGCCTGCAGCGACCAGCTCGGCAGCCTCCTCGGCCATGGTGTCGTAGGTCGGTCCATCGGTCGGGGGCCGCAGGACAAGAACCGGGACACGGGCGCGGCGGACCACCTGGGCAGTCACGCTGCCCATCAGCAGGCGATCCAGGCCACCGGCACCATGGGTCGCCATCATGATGAGGTCGCAATGTTCCCGGACAGCGACCTCAGTGATCTGCCTGGCGACCTTGCCCATCAGCACCCGGGTCTGCACCTGAAGCCCTTCATCTTCCAACCGGATCCGGACGGCATCGAGGTACCGCTGGTATTCCAGCATCCGGGTCTCCTCCGAGACCGGCGGCAGGCCGAGGGGGTACGGTACCGGGGGCACCGTGGGCGGAAGTGGTTCCACGATCATGGCCAGTACCAGCTCGGCAGCGTTCGACAGGGCAAAGGTTCTGGCCTGGTCGAGAATGGACGCCGATAGCCGGGACCCATCGAGCGGCATGAGGATACGGCCAATCCGGGCCGGAACGATCGCTGTGTCATGAACTGGATGAACCACGAGCATCGGGATGCTGAGCCGGCGGATCAGTTTGTCCGCTGTGCTGCCCAGCCACAGCCGGGTGATCCCGCTGTAGCCGTGAGTGGTCATTACTACGAGATCCACTCCCTGGGCCACGGCAAACTCCTCGATGCTGGAAGAAACTTCACCATCGAGCACCCGGTGCTTGACCTCGAGGTGGCTGTTTACGGCAAACCGCCGAGCGACGCCCTCGAGATAGTCAGCCTCGCGATGCCACTCCGCGACATCGAATTCGGCCATGTTCACGGGCAGCTCGGGGTGGGAGAACCACAGCGGTGGGGGCTGATGCACCTTGACCAGGTGCACGGTCGCTCCGCTCTTCGCGGCGAGCAGCTCCGCCAGTGGCAACGCCTGCAGCGAATAGGACGAACCATCGAGGGGAACCAGAATTGATCGAAAGGCCGACATGGGATCCTCCCGGACAGAGCACAGGGCATTGCGGACAGGTAGAACAATGCGCTCTGGTGTCTAAAGCGCGAATGAAGAAACGTCGAAGCCTGCTTCAAGGCGCCTTCATCAGGACCTCAAGCTGCCGAAGGTAGGCTGACGGTGCACCCAACAAAGGAGACCCGTGAGAGTCATTCAACTGATGCAAGCGCCGGTCGCAACGATCGGCCGGGAGGCCTCGATCAGTGAAGCAATCCTGACCCTGGCCGATCGGCACATTTCCGCATTGCCGATCGTGGATCAGAGGGGCACGATGATCGGCGTGCTTTCGACGACCGATATCCTGGAAGCGGAATCCGAGGTGACGGACCGGGAGGCCCGCGATCGACTCTTTGAGGACACTCCGGTGGAGGAGTTGATGACCCCTCGGCCCCTGACCATCAGCCCGGAAGCTGACATCCGGGAGGCCGCGCGCCGGATGCTGTACGGGGACGTGCACCGGCTCTTCGTGGAGTTGAACGGCGAATTGATCGGGGTGATTTCCCGGACTGATTTGGTGCGCGCCTTCGCGATCCAGCGGGCCTGACCAGTGAGTCTGAAGAATCCTTCACGGTGATCCCCCGGGTTCTTCAGCGAGCGCGCTCTAGAATACGGCACATCGTCAACCCACACAGGAGAAGGCCGCGTGTCCGATCTGATCCGCCCATCTACCTCTCGCCGCAACTTCCTGCGCCAGGGCGCCGCCGTCGCCGTCGCCGTCCCGGCTGCCCTCAGCATGCTCGGCTGTTCGGATGCCAAGAACGCCGCCGCGCAGCCGGCACCCCCGACGACAAATCCGCCGCCCGCCGCCCCGTTGAGCGCGCGACAACAGGCCGACCAGATGGATGCCATGCATGAGAAAGGCATCAAGGCCTTCCCGGCCAAGACCGCGGGCAAGGGGAATCAACTCCTGGCGCCCAGGATGGTCGCGGGTGTGAAGGTGTTCGACATAACGGCGAGCGAGATCAGCTGGGAAGTGGAACCCGGGCGGAGCGCCAAGGCATGGGCCTATAACGGCCAGGTACCGGGGCCCCAGATCAGGGTCCGGGAAGGCGACCGGGTGCGGATGGTGGTGAAGAACGAGCTGCCCGAGTCCACGGCAGTGCATTTTCACGGCGTCGAGCTGCCCAATGACATGGACGGGGTACCCTACGTCACCCAGCCGCCCATCAAGCCGGGGGAAACCTTCACCTACGAGTTCACGGTCCCCAACGCCGGCTCCCACATGTACCACTCCCATCACAACGCCGCCCGTCAGGTCGGAGCCGGCCTGCTCGGCGCGTTCATCGTGGAGCCGCGGAAACCACGAGCCGAGCACCGGGCGGATGTGGATTACGTGATGGTGCTGAACGACGGACCCCATGGTTTCACGTTCAATGGCAAGAGTTTTCCGGCGACCGAACCGATCATGGCGAAGCTGGGACAGACGGTCCGCATCCGCTTTATGAACGAGGGGATGATGATCCACCCCATGCACCTGCATGGGATGCATATGACGGTGATCGCCAAGGACGGCTGGGACCAGCCGGCACCGTGGAAGTGTGACACCCTGAACGTCGCGCCGGGTGAGCGCTGGGACGTACTGGTAAGGGCCACCAATCCGGGAGTGTGGGCGTTCCACTGCCATATCCTGCCCCACGCCGAGTCGGAGCACGGCATGTTCGGCATGGTGACGGCGCTGATTGTGGAGAAGCCAACCGCATAGTCAGGAATCACCGGAGGCCGGCGTCATGTTCGATCTAGTCTGGTATCTCGCAGTTCTCGCCGTGGTCGCCTATTTCGGCTACGTGGCGCTGGCCTGGTGGGACTACGGGGCGCGCCACGGGGATGCTCAGCTCGAGCCGCTTCTCGACCGGTATCTCCCCGATTGGGAAGTCGCCGAGCACCATGAGATTCTGGTTGACGCCGCGGCACAGCTTGCCTACGCCGCGGCGCGCAGACTGGACTTCGAGCGCTCGCCGGCGGTGCGCGCAATCTTCCGCCTCCGCCAACTGGTAATGCGCTCGACCCCGACGGTCGACACCGGGTCGCGCGAATGGTCAGACTCGGCTGGGGCATTCTGACGGAGCTTCCCGGGCGGGCTGTGGTGATGGGCGCCGTCACTCAGCCGTGGCGGAGAAACCCGGAATTCCAGTCATTGTCAGC
>Ga0070699_100005660_pt1 | contig 10942 bp, 6 predicted proteins | sample KBSK1503metaG_FD_65473 | JGI IMG/M metagenome (GOLD analysis project Ga0070699, IMG submission 65473) | Corn, switchgrass and miscanthus rhizosphere microbial communities from Kellogg Biological Station, Michigan, USA - KBS K1-50-3 metaG | ecosystem: Host-associated > Plants > Roots >...
CGGCGTGCCCGTGGGCACGATCGTGTCGGTGAGCGACAACGCGGGCGCGCTCACCCAGACCGCGATGGTGCGGCCCGCGGTCAGCTTCACCTCCCTCGGCGTGGTCGGCGTGGTGGTGCAAGTGCCGCGGCACAGCGCGAGGATCTCGATCCTGCCGCGGCCGGCCCCCACTGTGACCGTCACCGCGACGCCGAGCCCGCCGGGCACCGTGTCCCCGTCCTACCCCGCCACCGCCACCTCGCCGGCGTCGCCGTCTACCTCCGCGTCCGCCCAGGGCGGTCACTGAGGTGCGCGCAGTCATCTCCGCCGTCGTGGTCACGGTCACGGTGGTCTTCCAGCTCACCGTGGTGGACCGGATCGCCTTCCCCGGCGGCGCCGGTCCTGACCTGGTGCTGCTGATGGTGGCGGCGCTCGCGCTGGCCGGCGGGCCGATGGCCGGCGTGCTGACCGGATTCCTGGCCGGCCTCGCCCTAGACGTCGCGCCGCCGGGTAGCCACTTCGCCGGCCAGGACGCACTGGTGTTCTGCCTGGTCGGATACTTCTGCGGGCTGCTGGCCGACGATGCCTCCGGTGACGCGGAGCAGGGACACACGGCACTGTTCGAGATCATGGCGGTGGCGGCCGGTGCGGTCTGCGGCGAGGCCCTGCGAGCGCTGCTCGGCGTCATGCTCAGCGACCCGCAGGTCACCTGGCCGGCCATCACCAATGTGCTCCCCGCCGCCGTGGCCTACGACGTGCTGCTGTGCCCGTTCGTGCTGTACGCGGCCGCGGCGGCGCTACGCCTGGGGGGCGCGCGCGGCGAGGGTCGGCGGGTCGGCTGGTCGCCGAGCCAGGCCAGGACGCCGGTGCCGGGCGCGAACCAGGGCGCGATCAGGCAGCTGGCCGGCGGCAACGGACCGCGGCTGCGGCTGTCCGAACGGGACAAGGGTCCGGGCTCGATCGGCGGCCTGCGCGGTCCCGGGGCGGTACGGCCGATGGCCCGGCGCGAGCCCCAGCTCAAGCTGGGGCGGCCGGGACAGCGGACCCCGGCCGGCTTGGGCGCGGCGTTCGCCCCGGCCGGGCTCGGCGCGGGTGTGGCCCGGGTCAAGTTCGGAGGTCGCCGCCGCGAGGGCGTGCTCGGCGGCTCGCTCCTCGGCGGTACGCGATCCGGGGGCGGAAGCCTCGGCGGTTCGGCGCGGCTCGGTTCCACCGGGCTGGGCATCTCCAGGTTCGGCAGCTCGAGCATGGGCCGGTCCCTGCTCGGCGGCTCGGTGTTCAGCGGCAAGGCATCCTCCCCGCTGAGCCGGCCGGCCGTCTTCGGCCGGTCCGCGCCGCTCGGCCTGGCGTCACCGCTCCGGCACCGGGGCAACCCGGCGGGCGGCGGCCTGGCCGGGCACGCTCCCCGGTTCTCCCGGGGCCGCTCGCTGACCCGGCTCACGACCGCGCTGCGCCGGTCGGCCGGCCCGAAGTCACCGGGCCGGGGCTGGCTGCGTGGTGCCTCCTCGCGTGGTGCCTCCTCTCGTGGCGCCTTCTCGCGCCGCAGCTCCCCGGGTAGCGCATCAATGAACCGCCGCGCCTTCGGCGGCCGCCGGACCGGCCGGGGCCTGACCGGCCGGGGCCTGACCGGCCGGGGCCTGACCGGCCGGGGCCTGGCCAGAGGCGGACTCAGCGGCCGCGGATTCACCGGCCGCGGCCTGAGCGGCGCGGGCTCGCCCCGGCTGCGCATGCCGCGCCGTAGGTCGAAGCGAAGCTGGCGGACGGGAGGTTACCGGTGAACATCGCGTCGCGGCGCCGGCTGCTGGTGCTCTACGCGGTCGCGGCCGCCATGCTGATCTCGCTCGGCGGCAGGCTCTGGTACCTGCAGGTGATGAACAACACCGCGTTCACCAAGCTGGCCGCGGCGAACCAGACCAGGAACGTCATCGTGCCCGCGGTCCGCGGCCAGATCCTGGACGACGTGGGCAACCGGCTGGTCACGAACAAGACCGCCCTTGTCGTCTCGGTGGACATGATGAACCTGTCCCAGCAGCCCGGCGGTGCCGCGCCGGTGCTGCACCAGCTGGCGCCGCTGCTCGGCATGCCCTACACCCTGCTCCAGCAGAAGACGAGGCTGTGCACCAAGGGTGTCCCGCAGCCCTGCTGGGCCGGGTCGCCCTATCAGCCCATCCCGGTGGCGCAGAACGTCTCCCCCCGTATCGCGCTGCAGGTGATGGAGCAGCAGAAGAAGTTCCCCGGTGTGACCGCGCAGGTCCAGCCGGTGATCCAGTACCCGAAGCCCGGCGGGGCCAATCCGGCCCAGGTGCTCGGCTACCTGCAGCCCATCACCCCGGAGGAGATCAAGAGCCGGCACCTGCCGGTGACCGGCTTCTCCGGCGTGGACCTGGTCGGCCAGGCCGGCCTGGAAGCCGAGTACGACAGCCAGCTGCGCGGCAAGGCCGGGACCCAGGTGGTGTCGGTCAACGCCGCCGGGGACGTCACCGGCACCGTCAGCCAGACCGCGCCCGCCAACGGTGACGACCTCGTGACCAGCCTGAACGCGCAGGTCCAGGCGGTGGCTCAGAACGCGCTCGACGGCGCCATCGCGCGGTCGCGGGCGTCGGGGAACGCCGCCAACCAGGGCGCGGCGGTCGTGATGACGACCACCGGCCGGGTGGTGGCCATGGCCAGCTACCCGGACTATGACCCCAGCGTGTGGACCGGCGGCATCTCCCAGCGGCAGTTCAACGCGCTGTTCGGCAAGTCGGGCGGCCAGCCGATCATCAACTGGACCTCCCAGGGCCAGTACGCGCCCGGCTCCACCTTCAAGGTCACCTCGACCGCGGCCGCGGTGGCCGACGGGTACCCGCTGTACGGCCTGTATAGCTGCCCAGGCTCGGTCACCATCGCCGGGCACACCTTCGGCAACGACGGGCAGCCGAGCCTGGGCGACATGACGTTCAACACTGCGCTCATCCAGTCCTGCGACACCGTGTACTACAACCTCGGCTACGACATGTACCTCAGGGACAACCCGAAGGCCAACAACAAGCCGTCGCAGACCGCCCCGGTACAGAAGATGCAGAAGACCGAGCTGGACTGGGGCTTCGGCAAGAACACGGGCGTCGACCTGCCCGAGGAGTCCACCGGTACCATCCCGACCCGGCAGTGGCTGTACTACCTGTGGAAGGACAACGCTCACACCGGCCAGAACTGGTGCAAGAACGGCAGGCAGTTCGGCAGCTACGTGCAGCAGATCGAGTGGCAGGACTGCCAGAGCGGATGGCAGTGGGAGCCCGGCCAGGCGGCCATCGCCGCGATCGGCCAGGGCTACGTGACCGTCACCCCACTCCAGCTCGCCAACGCCTACGCCGCCCTGGCCAACGGCGGCACGCTGTACAGCCCGCGGATCGGCAAGGCGCTGGTGTCGCCGACCACAGGCGAGGTGGTCCAGCAGATCAACCCGCCGGTGATCAGGCACCTGCCGTCCTCCGGCCAGACGCTGGCGTACATCCGCCACGCGCTGGCCGGGGTGGTGACCCAGGGCACCGCGGCGGGCGCCTTCGGCGGCTTCCCGCTGGACAAGGTGTGCGTGGCGGGCAAGACCGGAACCGCCCAACTGTTCGGCAAGAACGCGACCTCGGTGTTCGCCTCGTTCGCGCCCTGCGACCACCCCAAGTACGTGGTGCTGGTCATGGTCCCGGACTCGGGCTACGGCGCCGACGTGGCCGCGCCCGCGGTGCGGCAGATCTGGGACGGCATCTTCGGGCTGGAAGGTAAGAAGGCCGCGGTGCCCGGCGGCCTGGTGCCATCCGCGCTGCCAAAGATCACCGCGACGGGGGCGATCACCCCGCCACCGGGTTACGCCCAGACCGGCGGGGGTAAGTGATGCTGGGCCGGTCCACGAGCTACAGCCCCCGCGGCCTGACCAGGCCGCGGCCGGGCGCGTTTGCCGCGCGCCGGCCGCGCTCCCTGCTGGCCCGGGCCTTCGCCAGGAACTCCCCGCTGCGGCACATGGACTGGATCCTGGTCGTGGTGGTGCTCGGGCTGACCGCGATCGGCACCCTGCTGATCTGGTCGGCCACCGAGCCCAGCCTGCTCGCCGCGGGCCAGGACCCGCGCACCTACCTGAAGAAGCAGCTGCTCAACGTGGTGATCGGGCTGGTCCTCATGGTCGGTGTCAGCCTGGCCGACACCAGACAGCTGCGGACCTGGGCGCCCATCTTCTACGGCGGTACCGTGCTCGCGCTGGTGGCCGTGCTCACCCCGCTCGGCTCGGTGGTCAACGGCGCGCGCGCCTGGTTCTCACTGCCGGGCGGCTTCCAGATCGAGCCGAACGAGTTCGCCAAGATCGCGCTGATCCTGATCACCGCGATGGTCTTCGGCCAGGCCCGCCCCGCCGCCTCCGGCGGCCCCCGCGTCCGGGCGCTGTTCATCGCACTGGGCTGCGCCGCGCCGCTGATCGGCCTGGTCGTGAGCGAGCCGGCCCTGGGCGTGGCGCTGGTGCTCGTGGTGGTGACCGCCACCATGATCGTCCTGTCCGGCCTGCGGCTGCGGGTCATCGTCGCCCTCACCGCGGTCGTGGCGGCGACCATCGCCGCGGCGGGCGGGCTGCACCTGCTGAAGGATTACCAGCTCACCCGGTTCACCTCGTTCCTGCACCCGTCCCAGGACCTGGCCGGCGCCGGTTACAACGCGGCCCAGGCCAAGATCGCGGTCGGCTCGGGCGGCATGTTCGGCCAGGGCCTGTTCCACGGCCAGCTGGTGGCGGGCAACTTCGTTCCGTCCCAGCAGACCGACTTCATCTTCACCGTGGCCGGCGAGGAACTCGGCTTCGTCGGCACGATCGTGATCGTGTTCCTGCTCGGCGTGGTGATCCTGCGGGCGCTGCGCATCGCCACCCGGGCGGACGACCTGTTCGGCCTGCTAGTCGCGTCCGGCGTCGCGATGTGGTTCGCGTTCCAGTCGTTCGTGAACATCGGGATGACGATCGGAATCATGCCGATCACCGGCCTCCCGCTGCCGTTCGTCTCCTACGGCGGCTCCGCCATCTTCGCCGACATGATCGCGATCGGCCTGCTCCAGTCGGTGCACCGCCGCCGCACCGTGTTCGAGTAACCGTGTTCGAGTAACCGTGTTCGAGTAACCGTGTTCGAGTAACCGCCGCTCGAGTAACCGCCGCTCGGGTTAGCTCCCCGCGGGGGGAATCTCGCCGGAGGCGAGCGGCTCGGCCGGGGTCCGCGGGTTGAGCAGCCGGTGGCCACCCGCGGCCAGCGCGCCGCCGACCAGCGGCGCGACAATGAACAGCCAGACCTGGCTCAGCGCCGGCCCGCCGACGATCAGGGCAGGGCCGAGGCTGCGTGCCGGGTTCACCGACGTGCCGGTGATCGGGATGGCGACGCCAACGCCGAAGTAGACCAGCAGTACGGTGCCGAGCAGTTCTGCCGCCATCTTTCGGGCCATGAGCATCACCGTCCCAGCGAAACCCCGTAAATCGGTCACTCTTGACGCTTCCGCGAGCGCTGTCAAGGCTCACCCGGCAGGCCAGCGCGCCGTCCCTACGCGGCCGCGGTCAACCCACTCCGTTCGGCTACTCTGGTCTAATGCCCGTCGATTCGTTGTACCCGGAGCTTGAGCCGCTGCTGCCACGCGTGCGCAAGCCGATCCAGTACGTCGGCGGCGAGGTCGGCTCGGTGGTCAAGGACTGGGACGGCGCCGACGTCCGGTGGGCGCTGTGCTATCCGGACGCCTACGAGGTCGGCCTGCCCAATCAGGGCATCCAGATCCTCTACGAGGTGCTGAACGAGCGCGACGGCGTACTCGCCGAGCGGACCTACACGGTCTGGCCCGACCTCGAGGCGCTGATGCGCGAGCACGGCGTGCCCCAGTTCACGCTGGAAGCGCACCGCCCGGTGGCCGCGTTCGACGTGCTCGGGTTGAGCTTCGCGACCGAGATGGCGTACACGAACCTGCTGACCGTGCTGGACCTAGCCGGCATCCCTCTTTTTTCTTCCGAACGGACCGGGTCTCACCCCTTGGTGATCGCCGGGGGCCACGCGGCCTTCAACCCGGAGCCGGCGGCGGACTTCCTGGACGCGGTGGTGCTCGGCGACGGCGAGCAGGCCGTGCTGGCCATCACCGACCTGATTCGTGACTGGAAGCGGGCCGGGCGGCCGGGCGGCCGGGACGGGCTGCTGCTGCGCCTGTCCACGGTGGCGTACGTGCCGCGCTTCTACGACGTCTCGTACCGGCCCGACGGCCAGATCGCCTCCGTGACCCCGAACCGTCCCGGCGTCCCGCCCGCGGTATCCAAGCACACCGTGATGGACCTGGACGCCTGGCCGTACCCGCGCAAGCCCATCGTCCCGGTCGCCGAGACCGTGCACGAGCGGTACAGCGTGGAGATATTCCGCGGCTGCACCCGCGGCTGCCGGTTCTGCCAGGCCGGGATGATCACCCGGCCGGTGCGCGAGCGGTCCATCACCACCATCGGCTCGATGGTCGCCGAGGGCGTGGCCGCCAGCGGGTTCAGCGAGGTCGGGCTGCTCTCGCTGTCCAGCGCGGACCACAGCGAGATCAACGAGATCGCGGTCGACCTGGCCGACTGCTACGAGGGGACCAACGTCGGGCTGTCGCTGCCCTCGACCCGGGTGGACGCCTTCAACGTCACCCTGGCCGACGAGCTGAGCCGGAACGGGCGCCGGTCGGGGCTGACCTTCGCCCCTGAGGGCGGCTCGGAGCGGATGCGCAAGGTGATCAACAAGATGGTCACAGAAGAGGACCTGATCAGGACGGTCACCACCGCCTACGCCAGCGGCTGGCGGCAGGTCAAGCTGTACTTCATGTGCGGCCTGCCGACCGAGACCGACGAGGACGTGCTGGCGATCGCGCAGCTGGCCCGCAAGGTCATCGCGGCCGGCCGGGAGGCGACCGGGCGCCGCGACATCAGGTGCACGGTCTCGATCGGCGGCTTCGTGCCCAAGCCGCACACGCCGTTCCAGTGGGCGGCGCAGTGCCCGCCCGAGGTGGTGGACGCACGGCTGCGTGCGCTCGGCGGCGCGCTGCGCGCCGACCGCGGCTACGGCAAGTCGATCGGGTACCGCTACCACGACGGGGAGCCCGGCCTGATCGAGGGCCTGCTGTCTCGGGGTGACCGCCGGGTCGGCGGCGTGATCCTGGCGGCGTGGCGGGACGGCGCGCGGTTCGACGGGTGGAGCGAGTACTTCTCGTTCGAGCGCTGGCAGCGGTGCGCGGACGAGGCGCTGGCCGGGGAGCCTGTGGATCTTGCATGGTACACTACGCGCGAACGTGATTACAGCGAGGTGCTCCCGTGGGATCACCTGGACGCGGGCCTTGACCGCGACTGGCTGTGGCAGGACTGGCAGGATTCCATCGTGCCCGAGGGGTCAGGGTTCGCGGGCGAGGTGGAAGATTGTCGCTGGACGCCGTGTTATGAATGCGGGGTCTGTCCGGCCATGGGCACCGAAATCCAGGTCGGCCCGACCGGGGAGCGTCTCGACGGGAGGCGGCTGCTTCCCGTGGTTGGCGGGAGGTAGCGTGGCGGTGTCGGCCAGCACGGTGTCGCCCAGCACCGGCCCGGCACCCACCAGGCCTGCGGTGCAGCATCTGGTGGTCCGGTATGCTAAGCGCGGGAAGATGCGTTTTGCCAGCCACAGGGATGTGGCGCGCGCCTTCGAGCGGGGAGTGCGCAAGGCAGGGCTGCCGATCGCCTATTCCGCCGGGTTCACGCCGCACCCGAAGATTTCGTACGCGGGTGGCGCGCCGACCGGCGTGGCGAGCGAGGCCGAGTACCTGAGCCTTGCGCTGACCGCCCGGCAGGCAGAGACGCAGGTGCGCCAGCGGCTGAACGCGGCACTGCCTGATGGGATTGATGTGATCGACGTGACCGAGCTAGAGGGAGCCTCCGGGGGGTCGCCCCTGCGAGCTAGCGCCTCTACCACATTCGGTCACCTGGAAGCCTCTGAGTGGGAAGTGGTTTTGCCCGGCGTGGGACCGGCGGCGGCGGGGCGAGCCGTCGCGGAGTTCCTGGCCCGGGACGAGGCGCCGGTAGAGCGCCTCACGGACAAGGGCGTCCGACGGCTCGACGCCCGTGCGGCCGTGCTCGAGATGTGTGTGAGTGTAAGCGAGCGCGCTGCCGCAACAGGTAACGAGGATTGTGCCATTCTTCGAATGGTTGTTTTGCATACGGCACCTGCCGTGCGGCCCGAGGATGTGGTGACCGCGCTGCGCGGACAGGATGGCATCGTGCCGTCGTCGCCGCCCATGACCACCCGCCTGGCGCAGGGCCCGCGAGCCCTGCTGGCCGGTAAGGGCGTGTCATGACGGCGACACGGTCGTACCGGGGTGCCGTACCCGTGAAGACAGAAATAACGGCCCGGTGCGGCCGAGCCCGCGCGGTGATCGCGCGCGCGCGGCGGCACCAGGGAGTGGGCCATCTAGGAGGGGACCGCCAGTGCGGTCCCGCCTGGGCTCACATTGACAACGAGTTCCCGTGCGGTGCGCGGTACCGCGCGCCCGGGAGCCTGACTGGAGATTGCCCGAATGCTCGAGAGCGAGCTGTACGACAGAGAATCACATGACAACGCGACAGGCGAGCGTGGTGCCGGCGAACTGACCCCGGCCGTGCCTGCGGCGGTGTTCCAGCCCCCGCCGGTGGTGTTCCAGCCGCCTATGGCGCGGCCGGAACCGTCCTCGCCTGCCCGGTCGGAAGCCGCCAGCCGGTCCGAAGGCCCAGCCCGGTCCGAAGGCGCGGCCCGGTCGGAAACCGCCGGCCGGCCGGATGGCGCGCCCCGGTCCGAGGGCGCGCCCCGGTCCGAGGGCGCGGCCCGGTCCGAAGGCGCGGGCCAGGCGGGATCCGCGGGTCCGCTCGGCGAGGGCGCCGGCGACAATGACGACGGCGCCGGCGCGGGTCGGCGGCGCAGACGGCGTTCCAGCCGCGGCCGCGGCCGGAACGGTGACCAGGACGCCGCGGCCGAGGCCGGCGACGGAGCACCGGAATCGCAGGACACTGAGCCAGCGCAGGAGGCCCCGGCCGACGCGGCGAGCGGCGGCCAGGGTGACGGCCGGAGGTCATCTTCCCGTACCCGCAGCCGCAGGACGGCCAGGAGCGGCACCGCCGGGGACGGGGCGGACGCCCAGGCGGACGCGCCCGCGGCGGAGACTCCGGCCGACGACAGCGGCGACGGCGATGCCGACGGCGACGGCGACGGCGAGACTGGCGCCAGCGGCCGGCGGCGGCGCCGCAAGCGCCGCCGTGGTTCGGCCGACGGGGGTGCGGGCTCGGACACGCTGAGCTCCGACGACCCGCCGGACACCGTGGTGCACGTGCGCGAGCCGAACGGCAGCCCGGCCGGATCCGGCAACAGCGACGTCCGCTCGGTCAAGGGCTCCACCAGGCTGGAGGCCAAGAAGCAGCGGCGCCGCGAGGGCCGGGAGACCGGCCGCCGCCGCCCGCCGATCATCACCGAGTCTGAATTCCTCGCCCGCCGCGAGTCGGTGGAGCGGTCCATGGTGGTCCGCCAGCGCAAGGACCGCACCCAGATCGCGGTGCTCGAGGACGGCGTGCTGGTCGAGCACTACGTGAACCGGTCCAGCCACCAGTCCTACGTGGGCAACGTCTACCTGGGCAAGGTCCAGAACGTGCTGCCCTCGATGGAGGCCGCCTTCGTCGATGTCGGCAAGGGCCGCAACGCGGTGCTCTATGCCGGCGAGGTGAACTTCGACGTCAGCGGGCTCGAGGGCCAGCCCAAGCGGATCGAGTCGGCGCTCAAGTCGGGCCAGTCGCTGATCGTGCAGGTCACCAAGGACCCGGTCGGCCACAAGGGTGCCCGGCTGACCAGCCAGGTCAGCCTGCCAGGCCGCTACCTGGTCTATGTGCCCGGTGCGTCGATGACCGGCATCAGCCGCAAGCTGCCCGACACCGAACGCAACCGCCTCAAGCAGATCCTCAAGAAGGTGATGCCCGAGAACGCGGGCGTCATCGTGCGCACCGCGGCCGAGGGCGCCGCCGAGGAGGAGCTGTCCCGGGACGTCTCCCGGCTCGCCGCCCAGTGGGAGGCGATCGAGAAGAAGGCCAAGGCGGCCAGCGCCCCCGCGCTGCTCTACGGCGAGCCCGACCTGACCATCCGCGTGATCAGGGACGTGTTCAACGAGGACTTCAGCAAGCTGGTGGTGTCCGGCGACGAGGCCTGGGACGTGGTCGACGAGTACGTCAGGTACGTCGCCCCGCACCTGGCCGAACGGCTCACCCGCTGGCAGGGCAGCAAGGACGCGTTCGCCGAGTACCGCATCGACGAGCAGCTGGCCAAGGCGCTGGAGCGCAAGGTCTGGCTGCCCAGCGGCGGGTCGCTGGTCATCGACAAGACCGAGGCCATGACCGTCGTCGACGTCAACACGGGCAAGTTCACCGGCCAGGGCGGGAACCTGGAAGAGACCGTCACCAGGAACAACCTCGAGGCCGCCGAGGAGATCGTCCGCCAGCTCCGGCTGCGCGACGTCGGCGGCATCGTCGTCATCGACTTCATCGACATGGTGCTGGAGAGCAACAGGGAACTGGTGCTGCGGCGGCTGCTCGAGTGCCTGTCCCGGGACCGGACTAAGCACCAGGTCGCCGAGGTGACCTCGCTCGGACTGGTCCAGATGACCAGGAAGCGGGTGGGCGCCGGCCTGCTCGAAGCGTTCTCCACGCCGTGCGAGTGCTGTAACGGCCGCGGCGTCATCCTCACCTTCGACCCCGACTCCGACGGCCCCGCCCCGGCCCAGCACACGCACTCCCGCGGCCACGGCGGCAACGGCGGCCATGGCAACGGCGGTCACGGCAATGCCGGCAACGGCGGCCGCGGGCCCAGCCCGGCCTCGGTCGCCGCCCGCGCCCGCTCCGCCGAACCCTCCGCACCCGCCGACCCGGCCGCGCCCGCCGAGCCCTCCGCCACCGCCGAGCCCTCCGGCACCGCCCCCGCCCCGGCCG
>Ga0070699_100005662_pt1 | contig 10941 bp, 10 predicted proteins | sample KBSK1503metaG_FD_65473 | JGI IMG/M metagenome (GOLD analysis project Ga0070699, IMG submission 65473) | Corn, switchgrass and miscanthus rhizosphere microbial communities from Kellogg Biological Station, Michigan, USA - KBS K1-50-3 metaG | ecosystem: Host-associated > Plants > Roots >...
CTAGTCCGCGTCGGTGAGCGAGCGGCGTTCCGCTCGCGTCGCCAGCCGAATGGCGACGCTGCACGGATCGCTCGATAGCAGCCACAGCCCCCTCGTAACGATCGCCGTATCTGCGCCCTCAGGACCGTCCCACTTCGTCGACGCTCTCATCGACACCGGATTCACTGGCTTCGTGCAACTACCGGAGCAGCGAGCTCGGGAGCTCGGGCTTACGCTACGAGCGGTTTCTGAGGCTCAGTATGCGGACGGGCGGACCGGCACCATCCCCCTGGCTTGGGCCAAAGTCACTCTCGGGCTGGATATACAGGAAGGGTTCGTCCACATCCAGAGCGGGAGCGACGAAGTCATCGTGGGGGTGGAGCTACTTCGAATCTTTCGGAAGGTCTTTGTGCTGTCAATCGCTGACAGCTTAGTTCTTCTGGCCGACACCCTTGCTGACCTGCCCCGGAGATAGTCATCGAATCGAGCCCCCCAGCTCCCCCGCCATCTCCGCGAATCGGCACAGCGCGTTGATCAACCGCATCTGCTCGATCGTGCGCGCGCGTGATTCGAGGAGGCGCGGGCTGGCGACGATGCAGGCCAGGCACATCGCACGCGAGACGGCCACGTTGAGGCGGTTGCGCGAGAAGAGGAAGTCGAGGGTGCGCGGCACGTCCTCGGCGCTCGAGGTGGCCATCGAGTAGAAGACCACGGGCGCCTGGCGCCCCTGGAACTTGTCGACGGTGCCCACGGGGACGTCGGCGAGCCCGGCGGCCTGGAGCGTGCGGCGCAGCAAGCGCACCTGCATGTTGTACGGCGCGACTACCATGAAGTCGGTCTCATTGAGTGGGCACGTGAGCCCGTCGCGGTTGGTCCACGAGCCGCCGCGCATGCGGAGGATCTCGCGCGCGACGCGGTCGGCTTCTTCAGGCGAGGCGGCCACGTTGCCGGTGTGGTCCACGGGCACGAAGCGCAGCCCGGTGCCAAACGCGGTTGACTGATTCGCGAGCTCCGGCAGCCCGACGAGCCGGCCGTCGTACACGATCTCCGAGACGAACCGGCAGACGCTCGGGTGCATGCGCCGCGTGCGGTCGAGGAAGATCCCCTGCTCCGGCGGCACCGTCTGATGTGGGCCCAGCAGGTGCTCGAGCACGGATGCGCCGACACCTTCCGGATGAGTCCCCTGGGAGACCTGGGCGAGCTGCGACGGATCGCCGAGCAGGATCAGGTTCCGGGCGGCGGTGCCCATCGCGAGGGCGTCGGCGAGGGACACCTGCCCAGCCTCGTCGATGACGAGCGTGTCGACGAGGGCGCCACCGTCGAGATCCTCGTGGGCGAACAGCCACGACGTGCCGGCCAGGAGCTGAACGCGCCGAGCCCGGTCGACCAGCTCGCTGGTGTCCTCGACGTTGGCGATCCAGTCGCCCTCACCGTATTCCGTCTCGGCGTTACCGGCGCTGCATTTCTTGAGGCCGCGGACCGGCACACCTTCCTCGCGGGCGGCCTTGCCGATCTCGTCGAGCAGGTTGTGGATCGCCTTGTGGCTCGTGGCCGCGACGCCGACGCGCTGGCCGCGGCGGATCAGATCGACGACGATCCGCGCGCCCGTCCACGTCTTGCCGGTGCCCGGCGGCCCCTGGATGAAGAGGTGGCTCTGGTCGAGCGCGGCGGCTCGGTCGCGCTGCTCGCGAAGGTCCATCGTCTGGATCGCTCCGCTGAACCCGCCGGCGAGCCGCGGCCGCGCCCGAGCCAGGATGTCCTGGAGTGCGCGATAGCGGCCGTTGCCGGCCAGCATGGCGGCGCCGAGGCGCGCGAGGGCGTCCTTCTGCGCGTTCGTCTGGATCGGCCCCGGCGGGATCAACGCCGTCGGGACCAGGACCGAAGCGAAGCTCGGCCCGCGCCGGAGGACGAGCGTGCCGGCGGCTTCGTCCATCTCCACGATCGTGCCGGCGCCCTTGCCCGTTGCCGGATCGGCGGGCGCATCGCCGGGGGCCAGCTTGTGCTGCTGCGGCGGGAAGGTGAAGCGGTGCTCCAGCGAATGCTTCACTCTCTGCGGCGTGCCCTGGGGCTCCAGCCGGGCAATCGAGTCGCCGTCCTCAAACAGCTCGTCGGATGACATCTGGCAGCGCGTGAAGAGCCACCACCATGCGGGCCGGGCCTCGCGCCGGTGGTATTCGAGCAGCTCGGCGGCCAGCCAGCGCGGCGTCTGCGGGGTCGCGCCCGCGAGCAACGCCTGGCGCAGCGCCTCTCGCTGAGCGTCGGCCTTCTGCCTGTCGTCGTCGACTGGCTTCTCCTCGGGGGGTTCCGCCCAGGCCGCGCCTTCGGGCCGGTGCTCGATCAGCCAGTCGCGCAGCGCGAGCGTCGCGCGGCAGTCTTCCTCGTTGTAGGCCGCGATCTCCTCGAGCCGCGCGGCCGCGCGCGTGGTCATCCACTCTTCGTAGGCCAGCACGGCGCGCGTGCCGCTCGTGACGCGCGCCTGGCGGCGGAAGGCGGGCAGCGCTTCTACTTCTTTCAGGGAGTACCCAGGCACGCCCGCCCGCAGGCCCTGGCGGACGACCGAATGCAGATCACAGAAGACCTCGCGGCGCAGCAGCGCGTCTATCGCGTCCTCGCGCGTCGCGTACACGCCCATGAGCTGCTTAAGCGCCGTGGGCTCGTAGGCGCCGTAATGGTAGACGTGCATGTCGGGGTGTTCTTTGAGGCGCTGTTGGAAGAAGTCGACGAGCCGCTCGAGGGCTTGGCGCTCCCCTGCCCGGTCATGGGCCCAGATCGTTTGGTAGCGCCAGGTGGCGTGGTCGTGGGCTTGGGCGTCGGGGGCATCGGCTCCGCGCGCCGCGGCGTCGTGCGCGGCGGCTTCGTGCGTCAGCAGGCCCAAGAGGAAGTGCAGACCGCGAGCCGGCTCCCAGAACGGATCGCCCTCGATGTCGAAGATCACGTCGCCGGGCGAGGGCCGGGGCAGCCGCTCGAAACCACATCCGGGCTCGGCGGCCAACGGGTGCCAGTCGAGAGTTCCGCTGATGCGCCGACGGAGCTGCAGCGCCGCCTGATTGTGAAGGGTCTCGAACGTGCCAGGCGCGACCTGGGCCGGCTTCGCCGGCGCCCACGCGAGTTGCTCGAGGGTGTGGATACTCGCCGACCGCAGGCGGCTGACCTGCTCGCGCCGGATCCCGGCCACCAGGCTCAGGTGGTCTTCCCGCGCCCATTGCTCGTCGCATACCTGTCGGAACTCGCACAGCGCGCAGTGCTCCACCGGATAGGGCTCGGTCTTCGTGGCACGGCCGAGCGCGGCGAGGAAGCCGGCGCGGACGCGGCGGTAGTAGGCGGCGAAGTCGGCATGGCGCAAGGTGCGACGCTCGCCGATGCCGAGGAGGACGTGCATCTTTTCGGGCGTTGCGTGCTGGATGGAGGCGATCGCCTCCGTGTAGAAGCAGAGCTGCAGCACGTAGGTGGGTTTTTCGGCGCGCGCGAGCTTGGCGTCGAGGGCTTCGTAGCCCCATGCTCCCAGCGCGGTGGGTTGGTCGACGCGCTCGAGGAAATCGGCTCGGCCGCGCCAGTAGCCTTGGACGAAGGTCGCCTGGTAGATGATCTCGGCGCCGGCGCGCATGGCTTCTTCGGTGGCGCTGGCGGAGGTGGCGAAGTCCCAGGGGTCGGCGGTGAGGACGTTGACGACCTGGCGGCTTTTGGCCTTGAGGTCGGCCAGGTAGGCGGCTTCGTGCTCTGCGCCCTTGCGGCGGAGGAGCTCGGCGTGGTCTTCGGAGACGTGGGGATGCGGGCGGGTGCCGCGGGCGACCTCGAGGGCCAGCGTGGTGAGGTGGGGGCACTCGACGTAGCCGTTGAGGTCGGAGGGGGAGAGGAGGAGGCGACCGTTCGACGATTGCATCACCGCGTTCCTACTATAGCCATCACGGTCACCGCCCACACCGGCCACGCACCCGGCGCCTGCGTCGCTTGACGCAGCTGGCCCCCGCCCGATGCGCGCACCGCGCCCGATCGTTGACAAGAGCCCGATCAACTCCACACAATAACTGTCCAGATGACCCGGGCGAACAGCCATAGCGCTAGTGCGCCGCCGCAAGCCGACCGCCTTTCCTCCTGCGATCCTATACAATCCCACGCACGAAATAGCTCACAGTGAGTCACCAGGCCGAAGAGTCAGATGCGCTCTCCCGCCTCCGAGACGAGTTGCGTCGCTTCGCGACTGAACGAGACTGGGACCAGTATCACTCACCAAAGAATCTCGCCGCCGCGCTCTGTGTTGAAGCAGCTGAGCTGCTCGAGCACTTTCAATGGCGCACAGACGACGAATCAAAATCACTTTCCGCAGATCACCTCGCAAGAGTGCGGGAGGAGATGGCGGACGTGCTCCTCTATCTGGTGCGTCTTGCCGACAAGTTAGATGTTGACCTTCTCGAGGCAGCAACCAACAAGATTGCCTTGAACGCCCTCAAGTATCCGGTGGACAAGGCACGCGGCAACAACCGCAAGTACACCGATCTCTGATGCGCCTCTACTCTGGTATGTCTGAAGATTTCATTCGGGACACCACACGAAATCATATAGCTGAGCGTCTTCGCGAGGCATTCTTTGCCTACTACCGATACCAACCATCACGCGGTGAAGTGAACTCCTGGCGCAACTCACTCCGCGCCATGAGAGACGTCCTCGACGTCGCGTCCCTCCACGACCACGGCATTCTGCTGGAGTACCAACTGCCCCTGAGCTCACGACGCATCGACTGTATGGTGTGCGGCAGTGATGGAAACAAAGTCGATAACGCGGTCATTGTCGAACTGAAACAATGGGAGCGCTGCGAACCCGCTGAAGCCGACAAGCTCGTGAACAGCTGGGTCGGCGGGAGCCGCCGCGATGTCCTTCATCCCTCCGTCCAGGTCGGCCAATATCGTCAGTATCTTGAAGATACTCACGCTGCTTTCCACGAAGAACCCAACGCCGTCCAGCTCTCGGCCTGCAGCTACTTGCACAACTATCTAGCTGACAGCACTGATCCCCTTCTCGCGCCAAAGTTTGCCGACATCCTACAGCGCGATCCGCTCTTCGATAGTGATGGCGTGGAGTCCCTGGGGACGTATCTGAGCGCTCGCCTCGCAGGCGGTAACGGACGACCGGTGTTGCAGCGCGTTGAGGATAGTCGCTTTCGTCCGAGCCGTAAGCTCATGGACCACGTAGCCACAGTAATTGGATCGCATTCGCCGTGGATTCTGCTCGACGAGCAGCTTGTCGTCTACGAAAAGATTCGCTCTACCGTGAGGTCCGGCCTCTTTGGGCGCCGTAAACAGGTGGTGATCGTTCATGGGGGGCCAGGCCCGGGTAAGTCGGTATTAGCTATCAACTTGGTTGCCGATCTGTTGCGCGAGGGGCGAAATGCCCACTACGCCACCGGATCCAAAGCCTTTACGGAGACCCTCTGGGACATCGTCGGCAGTCGCTCTCGCGCAACATTTAAGTATTTCAACAGTTATAGCCGTGCTGACTTCAATGAAGTCGATGTGCTCATCTGTGACGAATCACACAGAATCCGAGAAACCAGCAATAGCCGCTTCACGGCGCGAGAGAGGCGCTCAAGCAGGCCGCAAGTGCGTGAACTTCTGGACGCGGCCAAAGTCGCGATCTTCTTCATCGACGATCGCCAAATAGTGCGGCCCAATGAGATCGGCTCAACGAGGCACATCCGGCAACATGCGGAGGCAGTGAATGCTCAGATTTCGGAGTATGAGCTCGAAGTGCAATTTCGTTGTTCGGGGTCTGACGGTTTCGTGAATTGGATCGACAACACACTTGGCGTGCGCAAGACGGCGAACGTTCTTTGGGATGGTGCCGATGGGTTTGACTTTCGGATCGTTGCTTCGGTCGAGGCGCTCGAAGCGGCGATTCGAAAACGGGCTGATGCGGGCTTCACCGCCCGCGTGGCCGCCGGATTTTGTTGGCCATGGTCGGAGCCTCGCGAGGATGGGACACTGGTCGACGATGTTGTGATCGGTAGCTATCGGCGACCTTGGGACGCCAAGCCTGGGAGTCGTGGGCTCGCGCCAGGTATCCCTCCGGCCAGTTTATGGGCCACCGATCCTAATGGAATCAACCAGATCGGATGCGTCTACAACATTCAAGGTTTCGAGCTCGACTACGTTGGCGTCATATGGGGCAAGGACCTTCGCTACAACCTTGACCGCCAGGAGTGGATTGGAGACAAGACACAATCCGCGGATTCTGTCGTCAAGCGGTCAAAGGAGCGATTTGTCGACCTTGTGAAGAATACGTATCGGGTTCTTCTCAGTCGCGGGATCAAAGGCTGCTACGTCTACTTTATGGATAGAGATACTGAGCGATTCGTGCGCAGTCGAATGGAGACGTCGCGGGAGTGGTCCTCGACCGGCGAGGCCAGATTGCTCGTAGCGGAGCCGCAATCCCCATTTCGCTCGCAGGAAACATCTGCCGACGGCGACCCGATCTGATGGGCAGCTATGATTACCGAAAGACCCAACCGGCACGATCGCGGCATGTGGCTGACGGCGACCTTAAAGCGATTGCTCGAGAAGAAAAAGTCGAGGCTGATCGGCCCACTCTCACGCTCACAGTGGCCATCGAGTAGAGTAGAACACCACGGGGACTCGAGCCTCTCGAACTTGTTGGCGATCTCCAGGGCTCCTTCCACCAAACTGGTGGCCTGGAGCCAGCTTCTCTCAACGGCCGCGCCTCGCCTACGCCTTCAACCTCAGCGTCGCATGAATCGTGACTGACGACCGCGACGCTGCGGTTCGCATTCGCGCCTTTGCTTTCTTGACTGAGCAACGCCGGCGCTTCGGCGAAGCGTCAATCCCTCGAGCTGTCCTCGAACGCGGATTCGACTTCGAAGGTGTTCGGGTTCCGCTAATCGGTCCCCAGGGAATCTTCAAGCCAGCAATCTTACCGGAGCTTCCCCTCACCATCGTGACTGCGCCTCCAGTCGAGCATCGCGAGCGTCCTTATGACGATGGGTTCATCGAAGGCGGGTTCCTCCGCTACCGCTATCGCGGAAACGATCCTCAACACCGCGACAACGTCGGGTTACGGCTTGCAATGCAGCGACGGACGCCCCTCATCTACCTCCACGGTATTGTTCAGAGTCTGTACGAGCCAGCTTGGCCAGTGTTCATCGTCGAAGACCATCCCGAGAACCTTACTTTCATCGTGGCCATCGACGACCAGATTGGGCCGCCGAGCGCTTGGCAGATCAATGATCCGGCGGCGCTGAATGCGCGACGGCAATACGTTACGGCAGTTGTCCGTCAGCGCCTACACCAGCGTGGCTTCCGTGAGCGCGTTCTGCGCGCCTATCAACAGTGCTGCGCCATTTGCCGCCTCCGCCATGACGAATTGCTCGAGGCGGCGCATATTCTGCCAGACGGCCATCCTCTGGGAGAGCCGGTGATTCCCAATGGGCTCGCGCTCTGCAAGCTGCACCACGCTGCATTCGACTCCTACATCATCGGCGTCACGCCGGATCTTGAAGTCAAGGTGCGTCTCGACATTCTGGAGGAGGTCGACGGACCTATGCTGCAGCATGGTTTGCAGGGCTTCCAGAACCGCCCTATCCACGTGCCACGCGCACAGCATCTCAAGCCCAATCGCGACTTCCTCGCCGAGCGCTACGAGTTATTCAGGCGAGCGAGCTGAGATGCAACCAAAGTCGTAACCGGCGCGACCACCTGGTGGGTCGCGACGGACTTTACTGAAACATCACCGGAATAGACCCCCCACTAGCATCAATCGCCACCCCCGTAATATTCGCCGCCTTCGTCGACGCCAGAAACGTCACGACCTGCGCGATCTCCTTAGCGTCCACGATCCGCCGAATCGCGTTGGACGAAGCCCGCCGCTCAGTCTCCGCATCAGTCCTCTCGGTGCGAGTAGCCCCCGGATGCACCAAGTTCACGGTTATGCCCGACTGCCCAAGCTGATCGGCCAGCGTCTTGGTCAAATGCACAATGGCCGCGTTCCGCAGCCCGCTGATATTCCCCGCCCGGCGCCCGGACAGGCCGCCGATATTGATGATCCTTCCCCACCCGCTGCGCTGCATGTGCGGCGCCGCCGCCTTGGCGCAGCGCATGTAGCCCACCACCTTGGTGTTGATGTCCTCGAGCAAGAGTTCGTCGTCGGCCTGGGCCAGCGGGCCCGTCACCACGCCGCCCGGCGTCGAGGCGTTGTTCACGAGAATGTCGACGCGCCCGAGCTGGGCCACCGTGGCTTCCACGAGATCCTGGACCGACTTCGTGCTGGTCGTGTCGCACACGATCGGTACGATCCGGCGCCGCGTGGCCGTCGCCAGGGTCTTGGCGGCCTCCTCCAGCACCCGGCGGTCCCGGGCGCAGATCGCCACGTCGACGCCTTCGCCCGCCAGCTCCTGGGCGATCGCCTTACCGATGCCCTTGCTCCCGCCCGTGACGATCGCGACCTTCCCGGCCAGTCCCAGATCCATGTGCCATCCCCCGTTGCCGCCCCGAAGAAGCGGGCAAGCGGGAGAAAGACTAGCTCATCTGGCCCCGAAACTTCCACGCGATGAAGTCAGAGCGCCCACTGGTCACTCGATCACCTGGTCCGCGCGCAGCAGAATCGACGGTGGGATCGTCAAGCTGAGCGCCTTGGCCGTCTTGAGGTTGACAGTGAGATAGTACCGGCTGGGCCGCTCGACGGGCAGGCTGCCGGGTGCGGAGCCCTTGAAGATTCGATCCACGTAGGTCGCGGCTAGACGGTAGTTGTCGGACGGGCTGGCGCCATACGACATCAGGCCGCCATCCTGGACGAGGAAGTCGTACTCGTACACGGCGGGAATTCGGTGTACGCGCGCAAAGTCGATGACGCGCTTGCGGTTGAGCGACGTCAGCGCGTCCGTCACCAGGAACAGCGCGTCGGGGCGGTTTTGGGTCATCGCCGAAAACGCGGCATCGAAGTCGTTTGGCTCGCGGACGCCGAGCGGCTGCACGGCGACGTGCAACACCCGGGCGGCTTTCTCAACTTCGTGGTAGCGCAACGTCATCCCCAGATCGTCGGCGTTCCACAGCACGGCGATGCGCGAGGCTTTCGGCACGGTTTCCTTGAGGAGCTCCAGGCGCTTCGCGCTGAGCTCCACGGACTGGTCGGTGACCCCGGTCACGTTGGCCCCGGGCCGCGCGAGGCTCTGGATCAGACCGATGCCGTCAGCATCGCCGACCTGAGCCAGCACGATCGGGATCGACGAGGTCGCCCGCTTTGCCGCCAGGGACGCCGGACCTCCTTGCGTCACGATGACGTTGACCTTCAAATCGACGAGCTCGGCGGCGAGTCCTGGAAGCTGATCCTGCTTAGCCTCAGCCCACCGCCCGACGTAGACGACGTTCTGCTGCTCGATGTAGCCGAGCTCCTGCAGGGCCTCTCGCAGCGGTCGCGGTGGCAGACCGTCCGTCGGTCGCCCGCCGCCGGAGAGGAACGCGACCCGCCACGTCTTGCGCTGCTGCTGCGCGCCGGCGGTGAGCGGTGCGGCCGCCAGGCCGAGCGCGAGGCCGGCGATGACAGAGCGTCGGCTGATCATGGACAGTCCAGTGCCTGATGTCTCATGCGGCGACCTCCGTCGCAGCCCCTAAAACTCCAGCCGATCCCCCGGATTGATCGGGAACACCTTCGTCGTCGTCTGCCCGAGCGCCGCCATGTACTCCTGCGGTGTGCCCTTGAGGACCGGGAACGTTCCGTAGTGGATCGGGATGACGAACTTCGGCTTGAGCCACTCGCGCGTGGCGTAGGCCGCGTCCTGCGGGTCCATGACGAAGTGGCCGCCGATCGGCATCAGGACCAGATCGGGCTTGTAGTAGTCGGCGATCAGCTTCATGTCGCCGAAGAGTCCCGTGTCGCCCATGTGGTAGAGCTTGAAGCCGTTCTCCAGCTGGACGATGAAGCCGGCCGGCTCGCCGCCCGGGTGTGTCGTCGTCTTCTTCGTCGCCGGATCGGTCAGCGTCAGCTCGGACGAGTGCTCGGCGCGCACCTGCGTGATCGTGATCTGCGGCCCGAGCGGCTGCACCTTGCCGCCCTTGCCAAAGCGCACGCCCTGCTCGGCCGTGAGCCAGCCGAGGTCGATCATGGTCTGGATGAGCCCGGCCGGCCCGAACACCTTGGCGCCGGTACGCTTGGCGAGGTCGGCGGCGTCGCACGATCCGTCGGTCCGGCCTACCGTCCCGACATGGTCGCTGTGGCCGTGCGTGACGAGGATCAGGTCGACCTTGCCGAGCTTGGCCAGGTCCTTGTACTCGGCCGGTGTCTTGGGATTGCCGGTCAGGAAGGGATCGATCACGATCACCTTGCCGCCCGGCGTGGTGATCTTGAATGTCGCCTGACCGAGCCAGAGCACCTCGACCTTCCCGGACTGGGCCAGCAGCTGCGAGCCCGACAGCGCAACGGAAAGGGCGACGACCAGGGCGCCGCCAAGCTTGACGAGATTCCAGCGGTGCAAGGCCATGTCCTGTCCTCCTCCTGTGTCTCGCGGGAGAAAGACTAGCTCATCTGCCCCCGGAACTTCCACGCGCTAAATCTAACCAGCACCGAAGCGATCACGCCGAGCCCGAGCAACGGCACGTACACGACGTCCAGCTCCGACCCCCGCTCCATCACAGCCCTGGCGAGTCCGGCGAAGTGCGCGATCGGGTTGTCGTGTGTGTCCCATGGCGTCAGATCACCCGAGAGGCTTGAGATGGTGTCGGAGCCAGTCGGTCAGCCCACTGCGGTCGAGCCGGCCTCCGGCGAGGTCCAGGATGAGCCGCTCTTGCTCATCGATGGAGGCATTGATCTCCGTGCCATTGAGTACCAGGAATGTCTCCATGGCGGCATGTCCACCCGTTTGTTGCCATCGATGAAAGGGTGGCCTTGAACCAATGCCAGACACAGCGCCGCCGCCTTCTCGGCGAGCGTGGGATACAAGTCGCTACCGCCGAACGTGGCCTT
>Ga0070699_100005664_pt1 | contig 10940 bp, 6 predicted proteins | sample KBSK1503metaG_FD_65473 | JGI IMG/M metagenome (GOLD analysis project Ga0070699, IMG submission 65473) | Corn, switchgrass and miscanthus rhizosphere microbial communities from Kellogg Biological Station, Michigan, USA - KBS K1-50-3 metaG | ecosystem: Host-associated > Plants > Roots >...
AACTTCATCTTCACCGACATCGGCAAGACGATGACCGCCGCGGCGTTCCGCGACGCATGTGCGAAGGAGGGCGTGCAGGTCGGCCGCGACTTCCCGCCGCTGGAGAAGCAGTGGGCGCGCATCTCGCTCGGCACGATGGAAGAGATGCAGAAGGCCACTGAAGTGTTCCGCAAAGTGCTCCGCCCGTCGACGACGACGGCCGGGAAGGCGCAGTAGGAGGAGTCGAGCCATGACACTGTCACGACGTCACTTCGTTCAGACTGTCGGGATTGGCGCCGGCGCGGCCCTCACAAGCCAGATCTGGGGCCGGGGCCGCGAGAACGCGATCTGGTCGGCCATCGAGCCGGATCTGCAGGCCGTCGAGCGCGGCGTCATCTGCATCGCGAGCAACGAGAACCCGGTCGGACCGGGCCAGAAGGTGCTCGACTCGCTGCGCACACTGCTCGAGGGTGGCAAGAAGCCGGGCCGCTATTCGGGTCAGATGGGCGACCTCACGGACGCGGTCGCGGGACATTTCAAGGTGAAGACCGAGAACGTGCTCCTCAGCGAAGGATCGACCGAAGTCCTCCGCGCGGCGACGCAGGTCTTCACGGCGAAGACGAAACCGCTGGTCGGCACGATTCCGACCTACGAGGAGTGCGCCGGCTACGCCGAGCTGATCGGCAACAAGGTCGTCGGCGTGAAGCTCAACTCGGAATTCAAGATCGACCTCGACACGATGCTCAACGCCGCGAAGGGCGCCGGGCTCGTGTTCTACTGCAACCCGAACAACCCGACGGCGACGTACGTCGGCGCGAAGGCGACGCGCGACTTCCTGACGAAGCTGATCGCCGCCTCGCCCGACACGACGATCCTGGTCGACGAGGCGTACTTCGACTACGTCACCGATCCGGATCACGAGACGCACGTGCCGTTCGCCATCGAGCATCCGCAGGTGATCGTCGCGCGCACCTTCTCGAAGGCATACGGGATGGCCGGTCTGCGCCAGGGCTATGCCATCGCGCATCCGGAGACGATCAAGAAGCTGCGCATGTGGACCGCGTCGGGCGGCACCGGATCGCTCAACCTGTTCGGGATGTCGGCGGCGACGGTGGCGATTCAGCAAGACGCCAGCTTCACCACGAACGAGCGCAATCGCAATAAGGAAGTTCGCGACTTCGTGACCAAGTGGTTCAAGGATCGCGGCATGAAGCCGACCGACGGCCAGGCGAACTTCATGTTCGTCGACATCGGCACGCCGGCCAAGGAATTCCGCGAGGCCTGCCGCGCCAAGGGCGTCCTGGTCGCGCGCGACTTCCCGCCGTTCGAGAAGACCCACGCCCGCATCACGCTCGGCACGATGGCCGAAATGCAGAAGGCGGTGCAGGTCTTCGGCGACGTGCTCGGCAAGAAAACGGCTACCGCCGCAGCGTAACGCCATCGTAGGGGACGGTCTTAAGACCGTCCCCTACCAGCCAAGGAATCTTGAACGCAGAGACCGCTGAGAACGCAGAGAATCGATTGACTCTGCGAACTCGGTGTTTTCTGCGTTCTTTGTTTGTGGAGACAGGAACCATGCACAAAAGCGTGAAGCGTCTCGCGCCGGCCGTCGCCGCCGCCGCGACCGGAATGGCACTCTGGACCGCGACGACGGCGGGTCAGCCGCGGCCGGTGCCGAGCACGAAGAACGGCGACTGGCCGTACTACACCGCCGACATCCGCGGCACGAAGTACTCGCCGCTCGATCAAATCAACGCGGGCAATTTCAAGAACCTCGAAGTCGCGTGGCGCTTCAAGACCGACAACCTCGGCACGCGCCCCGAGTACAAGCTCGAAGGGACTCCGCTCGCCGTCAACGGCGTCCTCTACACGACGGCCGGCACGCGTCGATCGGTGATCGCGCTCGACGGCAAAACGGGCGAGCTGATCTGGTCGCACAGCTACCGCGAGGGGAACCGCGCCGCCATCGCGCCGCGCCAGCTCTCGGGCCGCGGCGTCGCCTACTGGACCGACGGCAAGGGCGACGAGCGGATCATCTACGTGACGACCGGCTACCGCCTCATCGAGCTGAACGCGAAGAACGGCTCGATGGTCCAGTCGTTCGGCGAAGGGGGCCTCGTCGATCTGAAGAGGGGCGCCGTGTTCGGCAAGGGACAGCAGATCGATCTGGAGCAGGGAGAGATAGGTCTTCACTCGACCCCGCTCGTCGTCAAGGACGTCGTCATCGTCGGCTCTTCGTTCAAAGAAGGGATGACGGTGAAGACGCACAACAACACGAAGGGGCTCGTCCGTGCGTTCGACGTGAAGACCGGGAAGCTGCTGTGGACGTTCAACACCATCCCGCGACCGGGCGAGTTCGGCAACGACACGTGGGAGAACGAATCGTGGGCGATCAACGGCAACACCGGTGTCTGGACGCAGATGACCGCCGACGAAGACGCGGGTCTCGTGTATCTGCCGATCGAAGATCCGACGTCGGATTTCTACGGCGGCCATCGTCCCGGCAACAATCTGTTCGGCGACAGCCTCGTGTGTGTCGACGTCAAGACGGGGCAGCGCAAGTGGCACTTCCAGATCGTTCACCATCCGATCTGGGACTACGATTTGTCGTCCGCGCCGATCCTGCTCGACATCAACGTGAACGGGAAACCGATCAAGGCCGTGGCGCTGCCGAGCAAGGAAGCGTTCCTCTACGTGTTCGATCGCATCACCGGCCAGCCGGTGTGGCCAATCGAAGAGCGGCCGGTTCCGCAGAGTGACGTGCCGATGGAGAAAACGTCGCCGACGCAGCCGTTCCCGACCAAGCCGCCGGCCTACGCACGGCAGGCGGTGACGATCGACGAGCTGATCAACTTCACGCCGGAACTGAACGAGCAGGCGAAGCAGCTCGTGTCGAGGTACCGACTCGGGCCGATGTTCCTGCCGGGGGTCGTCAGTAAAGTTGACGGACCGCTCGCGGCGCTGACGCTCGGTACGGCCGGCGGCGGCACGAACTGGCCGGGCGCCGGCGCGGATCCGGAAACACACGTCGTCTACGCACAGGCCGCAAATGCCGGCGTCGTGCCGATCGGGCTCGTCGAACCGCCGACCGGATTCTCCGACATCAAGTACGTCGCCGGAACGGCCGGACAACCGTTCGTCGAGCGCGAAGGTCCGGGCTTCGGCAGCGCGGCCGACTCACCGCTGCGCGGCGGCGCGCTGCAGCGTCAGGTGGATGCGGCGCAGGCCGAGGCGCGGGGCGGACGTTCGTCGCAGGAGGCTCAGGCGGCTGCGCCTGCCGGCCGCGGACGCGGCGGACAGGCGGCGCAGGGCGGCGGCGGCGGAACGACGGTGCAGGGACTGCCGCTGCTCAGACCGCCGTACGGCGTGCTGAACGCGATCGATCTCGACAAGGGCGAGCTGAAGTGGCAGGTGCCGCACGGCGACACGCCGGACGTCGTCCGTAACCATCCGGCGCTGAAAGGCCTCAACATTCCAAAGACCGGTCAGCAGGGGAGCGTCGGGCTTCTCGTGACCAAGACGCTCGTCGTCCTCGGCGATCCGCAGATAACGACAACGCCGCAGCATCCGCGGGGCGCGATGCTGCGGGCGTACAACAAGGATACGGGCGCCGAAGTCGGTGCGGTCTGGATGCCGGCGCAGCAGAGCGGTTCGCCGATGACCTACAAGGGTGCCGACGGCCGCCAGTACATCGTCGTCGCGGTGAGCGGCGGCGCGTACTCGGGCGAGTACGTTTCGTTCGCGGTGCCGGCCGGCGAGACCCGGCCGACGAGTCAGCACTGAACAGGGATTCGGGATTCGGGATTCGGATTTGATTTTTTTGGGCCCGCCGGTGCGGGCCCTTTTTGTACAATCGGGATCTGTTCGCAGGGGGAATCGAAACGCAGGGCTTCAGCCCCTGCTGAAAGGCGACATGAAATTCAAATTCGCGGCGATCGCTCTGGTTCCTCTCGCGACCGTCTTCGTACTGCGCGCGACCGTGCCGATCCACGCGCAGGACAAATCGGTGTGGGACGGGATCTACACGCACGAGCAGTCCGAGCGCGGCAAGCAGCTGTACTCCGACACGTGCGCGTCGTGCCACGGGCCGGAGCTGACGGGCGGCGAGATGGCGCCGCCGCTGGTAGGCGGCGATTTCCAGTCGGACTGGAACGGCCTGAGCGTCGGCGACCTGTTCGAGCGGATGCGCATCTCAATGCCGCAGAACGCGCCCGGCAGCCTGAGCGGGCAGCAGAACGCCGACATCCTCGCCTTCCTGCTCGAAGCGAACAAGTTTCCGACCGGAACGAGCGAGCTGCCGAAGGAAGCGATGATCCTCAAGACGATCAAGTTCGAGTCGAAGAAGAGCGGAAACTAAAGAAATCCACAGGAATGGAGGTTTCGTTCGAAACCTCCATTTCCCGTGCATTGTCGGTTGCGCCCGCCCCGCCGCTGAACCTAGAATCGCCCCGCATCTTTACACTCCTGTTGCTCTATATCGATTCGCAGATCGTGTCCTGGTGACCTTTTCGTCGGGGAGGAAACTATGAGACGTCTTGCCGGCGTTCTTCTGAGCGCGGCGCTCCTGGCAGCGGCAACAGCATCGGTCAGCGCACAGCAATTCACGGGTGGTGTTCGCGGCGAGGTCCGCGATCCCAACGGCGTCATTCCCGGCGTGACTGTTTCGCTGACGAACGAAGCGACGAATATCTCTCGCGAGACCGTCACGAACGAGGTGGGGCAATACAACTTCCCGGCGGTGCCGCCCGGCACGTACACGCTGAAGACTCAGCTGACGGGATACAAGACGTTCGAGTCGAAAGGGCTCGTCGTCGGCACGCAGCAGTTCATCACGCTCGACGTGGTCCTGCAGGTTGGCGCGCTCGAAGAGTCGATTACCGTAACCGGCCAGTCACCGCTCATCGACACGTCGACGGCGTCCACCGGCGGCGTGCTGGATCGGCAGGCGCTCGAGTCGCTGCCGGCTCCGGGCCGCAACGCGTTCTTGATCGGCGTCACCGTGCCGACCGTCATGCCGAACGGTGACCCGCAGTTCAATCGGCAGCAGGATCAGAGCAACGCGTCATTGATTTCCATCGGCGGGGGCGGCATCCGCGCCAACAACTATCTGGTGGACGGCGTGCCGATCACCGAGATGCGTGGCCGTGCGGTAGCGAATCCCACGATCGAGGCGCTCGAGGACGTCAAGGTGCAGGTGCACACGTACGACTCAGAGATGGGACGCACCGGCGGCGGTGTTTTCAACGTGACGGCGCGATCGGGCAGCAACGCGTATCACGGGAGCGGGTTCTATCAAACGCGGCCCGTCTGGGGCCAGTCGGAGAACTTCTTCAACGCCGTGGCCGGCGTGACGAAGGAGGAGTCGGGACTTGCCAACGCCTATTACCGGTTGTACGGCGGCGGCATCGGCGGACCGATCGTCAAGAACCGAACGTTCTTCTGGGGCGCCACAGAGGGCTACCGCTCGGGCACCACGCGCAACATCAGCGAGATCTGGCCGACCGCGAACCAGCGGAACGGCGACTTCTCGCGCACGACGTCGAGTGGCCGGCCGGTCGTGCTGTACAACCCCTGGTGCCGCGGCGGCGTCGCCAACTCGCGATGTCCCGCGACCGGCACCGGATCGATTGCGACCGGCGGAGTGTTCACGAACGCCATCATTCCGCTCTCGCACCCCGCTGTGAATCCAGTCGGGCTCAACATCCTGAAGCTCTGGCCCACCGAAACGATCAACGGTCCGATGGCCCAGAACGAAGACGGCAACACGAACGCGAACGGCACCGCGTTCATCGTCGACAAGGCGCAGATGTACACGGGGAAGATAGAGCACAAGTTCACGGACAAATGGTCGTTGAGCGGCTTCTACCTCTATAACAAGACCGACGAGCCGGGCAGCACCATCATGAAACCCGACAAGCTGTTCATGGCGGATCAGGATCAGTGGTTCGGGCCGCTGCGCCGCCGGCCGCACGTGCTTGTCTTCAACAACACCAACATCATCAATGACACGACGGTGCTCACGCTGCGGTACGGCTGGACGACGTGGCAGGACTCGTGCGACAGCCAGCTCTATTCGGCAGGGATCCAGTCGCTTGGTTTCAACCCGACGTACACGAATGCGTTGACCCCTGGCGGCGCGAACGTCTTCCCCTCGCTCACGTTTCAGCAGGCCGAAAGCGTCGGCGGCTGGGGACCGCTGCCCGTACGCTGGAAGGGACCGTACGCCATCAACGGAGCGTTGACCAAACTGTTCGGCAACCACAGCGTCAAGATCGGCGCGGACCTTCGACGCCTTGGATTAGCTGCCGTCACCGAAAATCAACTGAGCGGGACCTTTGCGTTCGATCCGGCGTTCACCAGCAGGAACGGCGTCGGCGGCAACGAGGTCGCAAGCCTGCTGCTGGGGCTGCCGTCATCCGGCTCCGTGCCGTTCAACGCCGGCGAAGGCGAGTGGTTCACGAGGTACTGGGGTGGTTACGTCCAGGACGACTGGCGCGTGAGCTCGAAGTTAACGTTGAACTACGGCTTGCGGCTCGAGCACGAGGACGGTCTGCGCGAACTCAACGATCGTCAGACCGTGGGCTTCGATCAGAACGCGGTGAACCCGATCGATGCGCTGGTGAACAAGACCGGCACGCTGCTGTCGGGCAGAACGCTGCGGGGCGGCCTGATCTATGCCGGCGTCAACGGCGCGAATGATTATCAAGGAAGCCCCAAGAAGATCAAACCCGCGCCGCGAGTCGGCGTCACCTATGCGATCGATACGAACACCGTGGTGCGAGGCGGCTACGGTCTCTACTGGGCGCCGTGGAACTTTCCATCGCCGGGTTCGGGATATGTCGCGACGGGCTTTGCTCGAACGACGTCGCTGAGTCAATCTTCGGCCGAAAGCGAAGTGCCGAAGACGACGCTCGACAATCCGGTCCCGTCCGGTCTGCTCTCGCCGATCGGCAGCTCGCTCGGGCTGCTGACGAACGTCGGCGGCCGCGTCGACTTCGTCGACCAGACGAAAGGTTCGCCGAAGGTCCACCAGTATTCGGCGGACATTCAGCGAGAGCTGCCGGGCGGCGTCGCGATCACGGTGGGCTATGTCGGCGCCACCGGCCGCGACATCGGGTACGGCGGCGTCACTGATGCGCTCGTCAACATCAACCAGATCGATCCGGCGGTCGCGCGTCAGCTGTTCCCGCTGGGCAGCGGCTGGGATGCGGCGGCGTTGCGGCAGTCGGTTCCGAATCCGTTCTTCGGCATCGCACAGGCGGGTGAGTTCGGAACGACGCCGACGATCCAGCGCGGTCAGCTCCTGCGGCCGTTCCCCGAGTTCGGCGACGTCTACATGCATCAGAAGACGGACGGCTCGAAGCGGCAGTACAACGCGCTGGAGCTGCTGATCGACAAGCGCGTCGGCGGGAGCCGCTGGTGGGGTGGCCGCTTCAGCTACACGTTCAGCCGGACGATGGACAACCAGTTCGGCGAGAGCAGCAACTACGGAAGGCGCACGGCGACAGCGCAGAATAACTACGACCTCGCTGCGGAGTACAGCCTGAGCAACTTCGACTCGCCGCACCGGATCGTGCTGGCGCCGATCATCCAGCTGCCGAGCCCGATGGACACGCGGAGCGCGATGTACGCGCTGGCCGGTGGATGGAACATCTCGGCGGTCGTCGAGCTGGTGAGCGGACCTCCGTTGAACGCGGTCATGAGTGGCGACGCATCGGACGCGAACCTCGGACTCTTCGGCGGACGGCAGCGGCCCAATCCCGTCGGCAATCCAAACACGTCGGGCAGCGACGAGGATCGCGCGGCATCGGCCGCGCATCCAGACGCCCGCTGGTTCAACGGCAGCGCGTACGCCAGTCCGGGCGTCGGTCAATACGGCACTGCATCGCGGACGAACGGCGACGCGCGGTGGCAATTCCGGCGCAACATCGATTTCGTGCTCACGAAAGACACGCGGTTCGCGGGCAACCAGGTTGGTGAGATCCGGTTCGAGATTCTGAACCTGACGAACACGGCGAAATTCGGGAACTACCCGACGATCAACGAGGCGAATCTTTCGAGCTTCGGCCGCGTCGACATTCAGGCCGGGTTCATGCGGATCTGGCAGTTGAGTTTCCGCTACCGATTCTGAGGATCGCGGGCCTGAAAACGCGCGCCACACTGTCCATGTCACGCGGGCCTGAAAGGCCCGCGCCACACTGTCCATGTCGTCGGAAGCTTGGTGGGGCGGCCCTTTCAGGGCCGCCTTCCAGGCGAGCCTTGCACAGCAGCGCGCGCTTCCTTCACTTCCGGCAGGTCTGCATCGGCTCGATCGAAATTCGCCAGCAGCTGCTGATAGTGTCCGCGCGCGGCGGCGGGTTGGCCGAGCGCGACGGCCGCGCGCGCGAGACCGAGCACCGACAGTGACCGGTTCGCGTTGCGGCGCAACGCCTGGTCGAACGCCTCTTGCGCTTCGGCAGGACGGCCGGCCTCGAGCAGTACCTCGCCAAGTAACTCCGGCGCCGGCTTGACGGGCTGCGGCAGACCGAGCGGCGCGGGTAAGCGCACCTCGGCATCCGCCGCCGTCCGCAGGATCGCGATCGCCTCGTCGCGCCGCCCGCCGCCCAACGCAATCAACCCCGCGACTTCGCGCTCCATGATCGCAATCGCGGGCCGCATATCGCCTTCCTGCTCGGCGGTCGCCCGTTCGGCGAGCGCCTTGCGCACGATCTCTGCACGATCGAGGGCTCCGGTTCGCGCCGTGCTGACGCCGATCGCAAAGAGATCGTCGGCGTTGCCGAAATTGCCCTCGCCGGCCAGATCGTTCCATCGCCGCGTCTCGACGACGAAGCGGCCTCGCATCGACGACCAGTCGCTGAGGAGCGGCAGCGGTCCCTTCGCCTCGACGACCCATTTGAGATCGTCGATGAGCGACGCCGCCTCGCGGTAGCGCCCGAGCTGCAGCAGCTCGTACTGGAGCCACTGAAGCGCGTGGTAATTGCGCATCGCAGGGCCGAGCTGTTTCCGCGTGACCCACTCCGTGGACGCGGCGTACGCGGCGCGATCGGACCGAGCGGCGTCGCGCCAGAAACCGAGCTGCAGGAAGACGTGCGCCGGCATGTGCTGCGCGTGAGACGACGCGGTGGCCACCTTCGCGTACGTGCGCGCGGCGCCGAGCGCGAGCCGCGCGTGCTCCGGATCGTCGTAGTCGTGAATCAGGTAGTGGAGCGCGCCGGGATGATTCGGATGCGATGCGAGCACGCGCTGCAGGATCGTCGCAACGCGCCGCTGCGTCTCGCTGCCGGCGAGGGCGCGATCGTGCGCGTCCATGTTGCCGATCAGGCTGCGCGAGACGGTACCGAGAAGCGCGAGCGCATAGAACGATGCGACGTCCGGATCGTCCGGAAACTGCGCGTGCGCTCGCGCCATCGCGTCCGCGTAACGTCCGCGGCGGGCAGCCGCGTCGCCGTCGCCGAACAGGGCGTCGAGCGCCGCCAGCAGTGCCCGGGCTTTTGGATCCGACGTTTTTGTCGCGCGTGCCTCGGGCGTCGGGCCGAGCCGCCCGAGCGCTTCGCGTGCGGCCGACACGTTTTCATTCCGCCAGAGCGTCTGGTTGTACGTCATCGCCTCGCCCCAGTAGGCGAGCGCTTCGGTGGGGTCGAGCGTCCGGGCCTGCTGAAATGCCTCGTTGGCGTCCTCGTACTCGAAGTTGTGGAGCGCGACGATGCCTCGGGTGACGAGCGAATGCGCTCGAGACGATGGCGACGCCGCCGGCTGCGCCGACAGCACGCCGACCAGCGCAACGATTCTCCACTGGTTCATCGGCCATCCATTCTTACGAACGGCTGCCCCTTCGCGACAGCGCGATGTCGATTTTTTTCCCGGTCTTCTCTTGCACACCGTTGCAACTGCTCCTAGAATCCCACCCAATTCCTCTCCATTTGCGCTGAGTTCCCCGGGGTTCATACCGTCGCCCTGTCGCTCTTTTCGCATTCGATGGGCGGTTCCATCAACTTCGGGAGGGCAGTTATGAGATTCCGGGCTGCGCTCGTGTTCGGGGTGTTACTCGTCGCGGCGGACGCGACCTCCGTCTTCGGCCAGGGATTCCAGGGAGGATTGCGCGGAGCGGTCAAGGATCCCGGCGGCGTCCTCCCGGGCGTCGAGGTGACGCTCACCAACGAAGGCACCAACCTCGCGCGTTCGACGGTCACCAACGAGCGGGGCGAGTATGTGTTCGCCGCCGTGGAGCCCGGCACGTACAAGGTGAAAGTCGCGCTGCAGGGTTACAAGACGATCGACCAGACCGGAATCCGCATCGGGACGCAGACGTTCATCACGCTCGATCTGACGATGGAGGTCGGGCGCATCGAGGAGAACGTCACCGTCACCGGCCAGTCGCCGCTGATTGAGACCTCGAACGCGTCGCAGGGGACGGTGCTCGACAGCATGGCGCTCGAGACGCTCCCGAGCTCCGGCCGCGCGGCATTCCTCGTCGGCACCACGGTGCCGACCGTGATTCCGTCCGGCGATGCCCAATTCAATCGGCAGCAGGATCAGAGCAACGCGTCGCTGCTGTCGCTCGGCGGCGGCACGCGCCGCGGCAACAACTACACCCTCGACGGCGTGCCCATCACCGACATCACGAACCGCGCGGTCGCCAACCCGACGATCGAGGCGCTCGACGACGTGAAGGTGCAGGTGCACACCTATGACGCGGAGATGGGCCGCACCGGCGGCGGCGTCTTCAACACGACGCTGCGCTCGGGCACGAACACCTTCCGTGGATCGGCCTTCTTCCAGACGCGTCCCGTGTGGGGCGCGGCGAACAACTACTTCGCGCAGAAAGCGCTCGCGAACTGCGCGTCGAGCGATACGTCGTGTCTGTCGAAGAACGCCAAGCCCGATCAGGTGTACTACCTGGGCGGCGGCGGCTTCGGCGGCCCGATCGCGAAGGACAAGACGTTCTTCTTCGCCAGCTACTC
>Ga0070699_100005666_pt1 | contig 10939 bp, 5 predicted proteins | sample KBSK1503metaG_FD_65473 | JGI IMG/M metagenome (GOLD analysis project Ga0070699, IMG submission 65473) | Corn, switchgrass and miscanthus rhizosphere microbial communities from Kellogg Biological Station, Michigan, USA - KBS K1-50-3 metaG | ecosystem: Host-associated > Plants > Roots >...
CTACGAGCGGACGTCCCAACTCCCCCACGTTCAAGACCGAGCCTAGAGCGGCCAAGGTGCCGTATTCGGAGCAGGCGTTCGCGCAGTTGCAACAGCAATCAGCAGCCCCGTCCGCGGTAGCGCCGGAAGCGCGCGCGATCGCATCTGCCGCTCCCGCCACGATGCCGGCGTTGCCGCCCAGGACCGAGTCGGGCCGCGTTCCCGAAATCGACGATGACAATCTCGGCTGGATCTGGCCCGCGACGGGAAAAATTGTCGCGGGTTTCTCCGAGTCGGCAAACCTGAAGGGCATCGATATCGCGGGCAAGGCCGGTCAACCGATCGTGGCGAGCGCCGCGGGCAAGGTTGTCTACGCGGGTACGGGCTTGCGCGGCTACGGCAAGCTCATCATCGTCAAACACAACAACGCATTCCTCTCTGCGTACGCGCACAACCGCGAGATCGCCGTCAAGGAAGGGCAACAGGTCGCCAAGGGCCAGAAAATTGCAGAGATGGGGGATACCGACGCCGATCAGGTCAAGCTGCACTTCGAAATCCGCCGTCTCGGGAAACCGGTCGATCCGGCGAAATTCCTCCCACCCGCGTAATGGTGCATCCCGTACGCGCCGACGACGACGGCGAACCGGCAAATGCGCGCGAGCCGGACACCCTCACGCGCGAGCTGCCGCTCGACGTGCCGGTCGAAGGCGTCGGCGCCGACTTCCTCAACGACATCACCCAGATCTACCTGAACGAGATCGGGCAGAGCCCTCTGCTCTCGGCCGCGGAGGAGCTCGAAAGCGCCCGCGCGACGCGCGCCGGCGACTTCGAGTCGCGGCAGAAGATGATCGAGCACAACCTGCGCCTGGTCGTCAGCATCGCCAAGCATTACCTGAATCGCGGCCTGGCGCTCGCCGATTTGATCGAGGAGGGCAACCTGGGTCTCATCCACGCGCTGGAAAAGTTCGATCCCGAGCGCGGCTTTCGCTTCACCACGTATGCGACGTGGTGGATCCGGCAATCGATCGAGCGCGCGATCATGAATCAGTCGCGGACGATCCGTCTGCCCGCGCACGTGGTCAAGGAGCTCAACATCGTCCTGCGCGCGTTGCGCCACCTCGAAACGCACGGCATGCTCGGCGCGGATCGCGAGCCGACGCTGGATGACGTTGCACACCTGCTCGGCAAGCCGGTGGAGCAGGTGCGCAGGATCCTCGTGTACAACGAACGGATCACTTCGCTCGACGCGCCGATCGACGCCGAGCAGGGCCTGTCGGTCGGCGATCAGCTCGCCGACGCCGATGCCCCGAGCCCCGAGCTGGTGTTGCACAACAGCGAGATCGAGGGCTGGATTCGGCAGTGGCTCGACGAGTTATCCGATCGCCAGCGGCGCGTGATCGAGCGCCGTTATGGCTTGAACGGCACCGACGTCGCGACCCTCGAGCAGCTCGCCGGCGAGCTCGGCGTGACGCGCGAACGCGTGCGGCAGATCCAGGCCGAAGCGCTCGACAAGCTGCGCGCGCGCCTGCGCGTGCGCGGGCTGTCGCGCGACGCGCTGCTGTAGCTGCGAGCAGCGAGTAGTAGCAGGCGTGGCGCGCATGGTCGCCACGCCTGCACGAAGATGCTCAAACTTCAGTGGTCTACGCGTACCACCTCGCCCACAGGAGCGCCGGGCGTCTGTGCGACGCCTGGCGAAGTGCTGTTATTCGAGACGTAAATCGAGCCGTCCACTCCAGCCGCGAAGCCGTTGGGCTCATGCAGCGCTCCCACGCCAAGATACGTGCGCGCGCCGGCAGAACCGTCAGGATTGATCGCGAGCCGGACGACAGCGCCACTCGTGAAGCCCGACGCCTGCGTAAAGAACTCGGTCACGTAGAAAGCGCCGTTGCTGAAGCCGCAGCCGGTGATCGGATCAAGCCCGGAAGCCCATACGTCGGCCTCGGTGAGGAAAATGTCTGTGCGATTCGGGTTGATCCTGTAAACCTTCGCCTGCGGCGGAAGCCCGGCCCAGAACGCGTGGCCCTGCGCGTTCGTGGGGTCGGAAAATCTTGCAAACGTCGCGCCAAAAGGCAGCGTTCCGACGTAGAGGAAGCCATCCGCACCTTGCGCCACACACGTCGGGACGGCGTCGCTGATGGGAATCACCGGAGGGCCGCCAGGCGTCGCTGGAAACAGCGGATTGGGCACGTACGCAATGATCCTCACCAAGCCGTTTCCACGAACTTCGTCTACCGTGTTTGCTCCGGCGTCGACGACGTATTGACGGCTTGGCAGCGACAGTACCGCGTATGGATTCGCATCCGGGAACTGTCCCGCAGGAGCCCACGGCTGGTCTTTGTTCTGATCAGTGAAGGCATAGTCGAAGCCGCCCACGTCCGCGACCACTTTCCACTGACCGCTCTGCGAGGCCCTGAGGAGGCGCCCGAATTGCGCTGCGATCGCAGGATCGGCGTTCGGATCATCGGCGAGCACGCCCGGAGTCGACTCCGCCATGATGATCTGGATATCGCCGTTGCCCAGCGTCGAGACACCGTCCGGGCCAACCACCCCGCCCGGATCGGCAAACGACGCCAACCCCGTCACGATCCGCTTGAACGACGTCGGATTCGCCGTCCAGAGGCCCGTTATTTCGCCCACCGAACCCGTGCGTCCGATACCAGCCCCGACTCCGCCAGCCCCGTTACCCGCACCGAGCCCGGCTTCGCCAACATATAGAACCCCGTTCGGACCAAACGACAAACCGCGCGGGTTGTTCAACCCGGTCCCAACGGGCGTCACGTGCCCCTGAGCGATCGGCGTTACCACATTGGACGCCGCTGACGGCGGACCGGTGCCGACGCTATTGATGGCGCTTACCGTGCACGAGTAGGCGACCCCGTTCGTCAATCCGGTGACGGTGATCGGGCTCGCGGTCCCGGTCGCCGTGACGGTCGTTCCGCCCGCAATTGGCGTGCAGGCCACAACGTAGCCCGTGATCGGACTGCCGCCATCGCTCGTCGGCGGCGTGAAGCTGACCGTTATCTGGCTGTCACCTGCGATCGCGGTGCCGATCGTGGGAGCGCCGGGAACCGTGGCTGGCCCCGTTCCCGCCACGACGACAAACGACTCGGACGCCGCCGCCGGCACATACTGCGAATTGCCTGCAAATGTTGCCGACAGCACGAGCGAGCCAGCCGCAGGCAAGGTCACGCTGCAACCTGCAACGCCGGCCGTATTGGTAACGCCGGAACAGGAAGCGCCGGCGAGCGTAAATTGAATCGTTGCGGCAGAGATCGGTACAGGCGGGCTAGTCGAGATATCGAGCAGCGACGCCAGCAATGTAACCGACTGACCAGCGGCGCCACCCGTAGGGCTTGCATTCAGCGAGAGAAATGTCACGTGTTTGCCGGCTACCCAGGTGACGCGCGCCTCGTTGGAAGTAAAGAAGGAGGATCCAACCGTGGCAGTAGCGACGATTCTGTCGCCACCCACAAACGCGCCGGTGTAACTGATTGCTGCTGCACCGCTCGAGTCCGTATGCGCGAGCTTGAGTGCTGCATTAGCTCCGTCTATCGTGAAGAAGACTGGAGTTCCGATTGGAGCGCTTACGTTTTTGAACGTCGCAGTGAACGTCTGCATGGTCCCCTGTGGCGGGTCCGGCGAGACGGTCGAAGGCGTCAGCGCCAGCGCCGGAGACGCGTTTGTCGGCGCGAATCCGCAGGCACCCGAGCTCGGGGCGAGCTTGAATATCGTGTCTGGAGTGCTGAAGTAGAGGCATCCGTCGGGTCCCACATTCCCAGGCTTGATCGGCGATCCCGTTGCCAGCACCGTGCTTGTGAATGGGCTCGTCGTGATGTCTACAAGCACAAGATTATTGCCGTTAGTGACCAGCAAGGATTTCGCAGCGCCGTTCGCTTGCGCCTCCACGACGGTCACGCCCGTGCCCGTTGTGATGCCCGGAATGATCGTCAAGCTGCCGGGTGAGGCGGTGTTCGTACCGGCGATACGCGCGATTGCCGCGGTGGCGAGCGGCAGCCCGTACGCTACGTAGAGCGTCCCGTCGGGAGCGATGCCCGGATCGCCCACAGTGGGAGTGGCCGGCAATATCGCGTACACCGAAAGTGTCGGAGTCGCGCTCCCCGGATTGCTGATCCGCCAAATCGAAGGATTGTCCGCGCCCGCGCCGAAGCAGGTATCGCCGAAGAAAAGATCACCGCTTATGGGATCGACCAGAAGCCCGCTGGGGCAAGTCAAGCCCGACGCCAACGTGCTCAAGACTGCGCCCGTGTTCGGATCGATTTTGAGAACGACGCCCGAATTGAAACCTGATCCCGTCGCTCCCCGCGCCACGTACATGTTGCCGTCTTTGCCGAAAACAGGCTGTTCGAGAGTGAGTCCAATGTTCGAAAGAACATTGGCATTCGAGACCGCGCCGCCTGATTGGCTAAGCTTGTAGAGATTGCCATTGACGAAGTCGTTGACGAACACGTTCCCGCTCGTGTCAGACGTCGGGTTGTATGCACCCTGACAACCCCAATTCACGTTGCTATAAAACAAGTTCTGCGATGCGAAGCCGTTCGCGAATGGCGTCAGCACAAATCCCGCCGCAGCGACGGCGGACGCGCTCACGCACGATGTTCCCGTCCCCGTGAAGGTCACTTGCGCGGTTCCGGGAACTGGCAGGTCGCCATCCGTTACATCGATGGCCGTGTAGGTCACGGTCTCGGCAACGTTGTCCGTGGCGGTGAATTGAATCTGTCCGTTCGCATCGGTGACTGCTGGCGAGGGGCCAGTGATGAGCGAGTGGCCGCCGCCCTGCGAAAGGTTGATCAGCTTGCCGGGCGTGGGCCGATTGAGCGCGTCCTTGAGCGTGACCGTTATCGTGGTGGTACTCGCCCCATCCGACGCCACAGTGGTTGGAGACGCGGTGATACCGCCGCTCGCCGCGGGTGGCACGATGAACCCGACGTTCGCAGTGTTCTGAATCACGACATTGTCGGTCGTGACGGTGGCGGTGAACGTCACCGTCTCCGCGGTGAGATCTGTCACGGTGAAGATCACCGTGCCGTTGTCAACTGTGGATACTCCACTTGCGGGGGTGATCACCGCATGACTGCCGGCGTTTGCAGCCAGCGTTACGGATTTTCCGTCGAGCGTATTGCCGTTCGCGTCCGCGACCCTTACGACGACAAACGCCTGCGAGGTTCCATCGGCGTCCACCGGTAGCGGAACGCCTAAGGTGATCGGGAGAAAAAAGTTGTCAGGCAAGAATGCATTGATGGACGACACCGACGCGCTGGCCGGCCCTGCTGTTTGCGAGGTCAGATGCTTGTGCAATCGTGCGAGGTTCGGCGAGCCCAATCCAACGTGCGCGAAATCGCTGCTCATGGAAGCCGCGGAATGAAACGCATCGGTATTCGCGTAGGCGTAGATGAGTGGATTGAGAAAACCGAGATTGGTCCCTTGCGCTTGATTGAGCAATGCTGCAAAAGCCGCCCAGGCAGGTGTCGAGCTGCTCGTGCCCCCATACAAGCTGCCCGTCGGACACCCGCCGTCGTTAGCCTGGCAGATTTCCATGCCGTCATTGGGATCCGCGCTGAAAGTAACGTCGGGCACTGATCGATTCATCGATACAGCGCTTCCGTTTTGATATGCCGGACGTGGAAAGAATCGGCTTACTCCGAAGCCGCCTTGGCCTCCTGGTACTTCTGCGGTGCTTCCATCCCACCAGGTCTCGCCGCCATAGGTGAAGCCTGGGCCGCTTGCTAGCGAGCTACCGCCGACGGCCGTGATATGCGGCGAACTGGTCGGTACGTGGGTGGTGTTGGCTGTTCCGTCCCAGCAGGTGCTGCCGGAGTCGCCGGCGGCGGAGAACGCGCTGATCCCGGAAGCGGCTGCAGTCTGCAGGATCGTATCGATGCTCTGCACGTCAGCCAAAGTGGTTTGATCCTCGCAGTATGTCCAACTGTTACTGATGACCGAAACGCCTCCATTGATCATGGCGTTGAACATGGTCTGGAAGCTCGTGCCGGGGCCGGCGAACGGGGCATCGTAAACGACGATCTTCGCCCCTTGTGCCAGGGCAATGATGTTGTCGATATCGAGGACCACTTCGCTTTGTTGCGGCCCTGGCGTTGCGCCCCCGTTGATATGAACTTGACTTACGTTGGCAATGTTCGCACCGAGATGCATTAGCTCGATGAAATCGGCGACGTCGCTCAGCTGAAACGTATCGAATGCGACGATGCCTACAGCTTGGCCAGTACCATCCACACCCTGCCACGCCGGTGGCGGCGGATCATCTTTTGTGTGATCCGGCGCCGCGGCATCCTGTCCCGCGTCCACCCGGGAATCACAGTACTTCTTCGCTTTGTCAAACGCGTCTTGGTATTCCTTGGTGCCGGCTTGCTTACCCGCTGTGGTAGCGAAAGTGTTTGCGAGGAGGTAGCAGCTGATGGCCTTGATAAACCATTTCTTAATCTCCGCCGGCCTAGCGGTCGGAACGGCGAGATTGGAAAGCCCCAACACCGCTTCCACGCGCAAGGCCATCTCCATCGGAAGCGATGGATCGCTGCTGTTCGCGTAGAAGGTTTTTTCGCCCAACTTGTAATCATTAATGCGAACAGAAAGAGCCTGCTCGGCGGCATTGCGCGTGCCGCTGAACGTAAGGGTTATCCGGTTCGCCGATCCCTCGGCCACCTTGAATCCCTGCCGCTCGAAATATGCCTGCACAGCGGCGTAGTCCTGCGGACTCGGACCGAAGCGATCCGAGACTTGCTGAGGCGTCAGGAATTTCAGATATTGTGTCGATTGAGGATCATAGACGTCCCGCAGGTAGTTTTCGAAGCCCACGGGATCGAAGCGCCGAAGGACAACCGTCAGCGTGAGCGGCGCTTGGCTACGGTTGAGGAGTGTTGCGCTGTCAACTGGCAGCTGCGTCGCGAGTGAAAGCGCCGGCAACACATGGTCGGGGAGGCCCAGGCGCCCCGGCTCCCCCGCTGCAGGATCTGCCAACGCCGCGGGTTGTGATAGCCCAGCGAGCAGGACTAGAGAGAAGAGCACTCGAAGGAAGAGTCCGCAGCACTCACTGATCTTGTTCACCTTGAAGTCTCCTCACAGGCGACACGCGCCAAGCAGTGTCTAACTAAAAATTGCTTGAGGTTGCCGACAGCTCGGCAAAATTAATCGCGAAGGTTGCGATTGGAGCGCGAATGGTGGAAAGACGCGCGTAGGGCGCGAGCTTCGCGCACAAATTGGAAACGATGACGACCCTTGTCAACCGGGGGCTCATTTGCTGCGCCTCAATCGCGTTGCGAGCGTAAAGCGTTCGGCGAGAACGCCGCGCTTGACAGAGCGCAGCGCGCAAAGTCCACCGGGAGAAACGTTGGTCGTCGAGATGCTGCCGAGGAGAAATCGGATCCGCCCTCGTCACTGAATCGGCGATCACTGCATCGGTGACAATCGGGCAGGACGCCGCACGCGAGACAAACGCGGCGCACGAACGAAACGACATCGGACTCCCCCAACCCCCTGCAGACGCTGCCGGAAAAGTTTAATACTGCGGTTCGCGACACAGCAAGTAGTGGCGCGCAAAAATTTCAGGCGCTGCCGTCAGCAATCTGTAAGGGTGAGAGCATAAGGTGAGGGCTAGAGGGAAAAACCCAGGATGCTGTACACCACGACATCTCAACTCGGGATTCGCCCTGCCGGGCTCATCCCAGGCTACAACGTTACCGTTGTAGCCTGCAGTCGCGAATTCATTCGCAGGCAGTGATCGCGCGCAAGCGCCGCGATCGCGGCAACACCGTGATATCCGCGCGAAGCGCTGCCGTGCGTTGCCCACGCATTCCGTCCTCGGGGCCGTAGCGAAGCAGCGCATAGGTTTCGGCGAGTCGTATCAGCACCTCGCTCCATTGCGGCCACCGCACGGCCGCGCGCTCCGCATAAGCAAGCGGTCCTTCCTCAGGGCGCCGCGGCAGGCCGGCGCGCCCGAGCCGGCGGCAGAGTCGCGCCCATAGCGCCGCGGCCGGATCGCCTTGCGCTTGTCGCGCGCGCGCCAGGCCGAGAATCGCGACGCCCCATACGAACGCGACCGCGGCGACCAGGCCGACGATCTGCCAGGGCCGAGCGTTCTCGAGTCCCAGATCGCGCAATAGATCGCGCTGGCGGTCGACGTTGAACCCGACGACGCCGCGTTGCCACTGGTAGTTCACGGCGTCCCAGTGCAGACGCAAGCTCTTGAGCCACGTCATTTCCAGCCGCGCGAGATAGGGAACGGGCTCGCCCTGAGGCAGCGCCGCGCCGATACCGCGTTCCACGCGCGACGGCGCGACGGCCGCGGTCGGGTCGAAGCGCTGCCATGCCCCGTCGATCAATGCTTCGGCCCAGGCATGCGCGTCCGAGTCGCGCACGATCATGTAGCCGCCGTTCGGATTGATCTCCCCACCCTGGTAACCGGTGACGACACGAGCCGGAATGCCGGCCGCGCGCAACAGCATGACGAACGCGCCGGCGTAGTGCTCGCAGAAACCCCGCCGCGCGCCGAACAGGAATTTGTCGACCGTATCGCCTTCGAGAAGTGGTGGAGCAAGAGTATAGACGAACGATTCCCTGCGGAACCAGTCAAGCAGCTCGGCTATGAAGGCGCGATCGGAAGCCGCGCGGCTGCGCAACTCGCGGGCGAACGCAATCGTTCGCGGATTGCGGCGCGGCAACTGCAGATTGTCGGCGCGATCCGAGTCGCTCGCGGTGAAACGATCGACGAGCGTCGAGCGCTGCGCGTAGCGGATGGCTTGCGTCACAGGCGCGGTCGCGATGAGCTGGCGATCGCCGCTGAGCGCAGCGACCGGGCGAACTGGGCCCTCGATGAACAGTGGATCGTCGCTCGCCGGACGCGGCAAGGCGGCGGGCTGCTCGAGCGCAAACAACCACAATCGGTTGTGCGGTTCCAGTGTGACGGTGTACTCGATCGGCCTTCCGCGCGGACCCGAGAAGCTGCCGGCGCGCAGGCGCGCCAGCGTGCTCCATTCGAAGCCGTCGAAATGCGACAGCACGGGCCCGCGCCAGTAGCGCTGCGCGGAAGGCGGCGGGGGCCCGATGAAATCGACACGAAAGGCGACGGTATCCGAAAGCGAAAGCTCGCTGATCGAGCCCGGTGCCATGCGATCCGATAATCCGCTGCGCGCTCCCGTATCGGCAGGCGCACCCCAGAGCGGACCCGCCAGACGCGGAAACAGGATGAACAGCAGCGCTGCCAAGGGAATACCCTGCAAGGCCATGCGAGTCGCCGCTGCGAGCGGCGCTCTCCACTGTGTCGGCGGGGAAACGTAGCGCAGCGCGGCGAGCGCAGCCCCCAGGACGAGGACGACCGGCAAGGCGAGCGCCGCCGCGAAGATCGATTGGGCGTAGAAGAACTGAGTGAGCGCGAGAAACAGCGACAGGCAAGCGAGCACGGCGCCGTCGCGCGAGTTTTTCGCTTCGAAGAATTTGATGCCAACCAGCACGTAAAGAAGCGCGACACAGGGATCGCGCGCGAGCAGGTAGCCAAAATCCCAACCGATCGCCGCGCCGGCGACGAGCGCGAGCAACGGCAGCAGCCAGCGTCGCAGTCGCGCCGGCGGCTGCAGCTGCGCCGGCAACAGCATTCTCGCGGCGACCAAACCCGATCCCGCGACGACGATCCACCATCTCACGTAAGGCCAGAGCGGAAGTTGTGCGAGCAGGATCAGCACCGCGAGCCAGACGAGCTGCACCCGGGTGAGCGGGGACGCGGAAGCAGGCGCGAGGATCACCGATCTCATTCGGACGGATACAGCGCGAGCGCAGTGAGCGCCGCACGTCTATGGCCCGCGCCCGATCCGGCCGGAAGCTCCGTGCCGGGAAGTCTGAGCGAAAACGCACGCGCTCCGCGCTCGGCGGCGAGGATCCATGCCGCAAGACGCGCAAGCCGTGCCTCGGTGCCGAGTCCGGATAGCTCGGACCAATCGAACTCCAGCGTGCCGCTGCCGCCGGTGCCCTCGAATTGTTTGGTATACCAACCTGCACCGCGCGCCACCGCTTTCCAGGCGATACGGTTGAGCGGATCGCCCGGATGGTAATCGCGCAAGCCGGCGAGCTCGGCGTCGGACGCTCGTGCGCTGCGGCGGAAATCCGATCCTTCCAGCCCAGGAGGCAGGCGCGGTGCAGGAGCCTCGGGTGCGGGATAGACGATGCCGGTCAACGGAAAATGAACGTAGGCCCAACCCCGCCACAGCCCGAGCGGAAAATCGGTCGACAGCGTGACGCGTCCGAGGTCGATGCGGCCGCGCCGCGGTGCGAGCAGCGTGACCTGTACCTGACGCGTGGATGCGGCGGGCAGGTCGACGCCGATGGACTGTCCGGCGCGCGGTGTGACGCTGATCGCATGGCGAGCGGCGCCCGCATTCGCGAGCGACAACGTGAACGCAATTCGGGTGGCGGCGAACGCTTCGCCGGCGGCCAGCGGCGACACAGCGATGCCGGCAAGATTGCGGTAGGTTTGCAGCAGCGCCGCCGCGACCAGCCCGGCGACGAGAAACGTGAACGCATGTCCAAGCGCCAACGAATAGTTCATCGACGTCAGCAGCATGATCGCCAATGTGGCGATCAGCGCCAAACCGCGGCGCGTCGGCAGGATGTAGATGCGGCGATGACGCAGGACGACCACGCTGGGGTCGGCGGGAGCGATGCGCCAGAGACGTTGGCGCCAGCTTGCTATCCAGGATCGCGGATTCGCTGCGGTGGACATCAGGCGAGCGGCAAAGCCAAGCTCATTCGGGCAGTGATGATTTTCGTAGGGCCGAATTCATTCGGCCGAGGCTGGTCCATGTTGCGCCGCGCGCGAATGAATTCGCACCTACGACAATCCGCCCGCGTTCGGGCCAAGATCGCATTACGGCAGCGCTACTGCGCGCAGCAGCGCCTCCGCCTGCGGACCTCCGGCGCGCTTGCTTCCGGCGAGACG
>Ga0070699_100005668_pt1 | contig 10938 bp, 11 predicted proteins | sample KBSK1503metaG_FD_65473 | JGI IMG/M metagenome (GOLD analysis project Ga0070699, IMG submission 65473) | Corn, switchgrass and miscanthus rhizosphere microbial communities from Kellogg Biological Station, Michigan, USA - KBS K1-50-3 metaG | ecosystem: Host-associated > Plants > Roots >...
TCTTTCAATTTTTAGTCCCGAATATATCGATCACCTGCCGCGCCAGCCCCCAATCAGCTGACTTCGAAAATGCGACAGCACCGAATTTCAAAAGCTCTCCTTCTGAGGTACGATTGAACTCGAAGACGTATTCAGCGACTTCGTCCATCGGGCCGTAGTGTGCGCGTCCTCGAAGCGTTGCTGCATGTTTTGCCCAGGTCATCAACTCTATTTCACGAGTGTTTGAAAATCATTGTCGCTTCAATCTTGGCTATCTTGGTAGCGATCATGATGGTCCAGAACCGGGAGCCGGTAACAACCCATTTGCTCTTAGCTCGGTCGTCATACCTCACGCAGTTCTGCTTTTCATCACTGCCGCCGCCGGATTCGCTCTTGGAGCTCTTCTCAGACTAAACACAAGGCGCAAGCAAATCCCCTCTGGCAAAAGGTAAGCATCGACCGGGCCGGCCGATGGCGCCGGCTAAACGTCCATTTTGCAGCTTGTTGATCCTGTAACTTTTGACGCAATAGCGTCCGGTTGCTTGCGCTCCCAAGCCAAGTCGCGACCTGAGGGTCTTCGCTCCGCGCGTTCGTAGCCTCTGTCTGCCAGTCTCGCGCGGCCCCGCTCGGGTACCTCGCGACCTGCTGCCGCCGGCGAGATCAAATGCGGACGAAATGAGCACCGGTGCCCGGCATTGATTCCGCACACAGCCGTGGGACGCGGGATATCCTGGAAGGTAACCACTATGCATCCCCAACCGTTTTCGCATGCTCCAAAAGAGACTTATTCATCTGACAGCGCGCCGTTGCCCCTTACCGTGCCATACTTTAAAAGAACGGTAACTGTTCGAGAGGCGTATTGGAAAGGCTCATAGATCTGGAGGAGAATGATCATCGGAAAAAGGAAAGAACATGTCATTCGAATGCGCGACGGGGAGGTAGTCCTGGCAGACACGGGAGATCAAGTGACGGACAGAATTCTGAACCTTCAGAAACCGCCGCACCAGGGGACGACTGCAAAACCAAAGGCCAACTCGATCGGTGTCTCGCCGATTTTGACGGAGCTGGCCTACGTGGAGAACACCGACGTTTTCACGAGGCTCAAAACTTCGTCAGACGGCCTATCCCGGGCCGTGGCTGAAGCGCGTATGATTGAATATGGGCCCAACGCTGTTGCGATGGAGAAGCAGCGGGGCTGGTTATGGCGGCTCTTCAAGGCGGCGCGCAACCTCCTGGTCATTTTGCTCGCTATCCTGGCCACCGTCTCGTTCGCAACCGGCGATTTTAGCGGAGGTACCGTGATGACGCTGATGTTGATCCTCGGCGTGGCGTTGCGGTTTGTCCAGGAGTCGCGAGCGGATGCCGCCGCTGCAAAACTCAAAGCGATGATCAGCGTGACTGCGTCGGTTGTACGCGAGGGCCGGGAAGAAGAAATCCCACTCAAGCAATTGGTCCCCGGGGACATTGTGAAGTTGTGCGCCGGTGACATGGTCCCCGCGGATGTGCGATTGGTTGCGTCGAGGGACCTTTTCGTTGCCCAAGCGGCGCTGACCGGCGAGTCCTTGCCGGTGGAGAAACTCGACGCTCGAGAGTCGCGGGAAGGCATCTCCCCGTTGGAATTAACGAATGTCTGCTTCCTCGGGACAAGCATCGAGAGCGGGGGCGCGACAGCGGTGGTTGCCACGACAGGAGGTCAGACCTATTTCGGGCGAATGGCCAGCAGTATTATCGGGCCCGAGGTGAAGACGAGTTTCGACCAAGGCATGCAGCGGTTCACGGTGCTGATGATCCAGTTCATCCTGGTGATGGTGCCGCTCGTTTTCCTGATCAACGGTTTCACCAAACGTAACTGGGGAGAGGCGTTCTTTTTCTCGATCGCTGTCGCGGTCGGGTTAACGCCGGAGATGCTACCGATGATCGTCTCCGTCTGCCTGTCGAATGGCGCGCTCGCGATGTCGAAGAAAAAGGTAATCGTGAAGCGCCTCAACTCTATCCAGAATCTCGGCGCCATGGACGTCCTTTGCACCGACAAAACCGGCACGCTTACGCTCGACCGCGTAATCCTAGAACGCTTCTGCGACGTGATGCAGAAGGAGAACGCGGACGTGCTGCTCGACGCTTATCTCATCGCCCATTTTCAGACAGGCTTAAGAAATGTGCTCGACCGGGCCGTGCTGAAGTACCGCGAGATCCATGAAAAGTTTTCGATCGAAAACTACCAGAAAATTGACGAGATCCCGTTTGATTTTTCTCGCCGAATGATGTCGGTAGTCGTTGAAACGCCAGACAAAGATCATCGCCTGCTGACGAAGGGGGCGCCTGAGTCGCTTTTTCCTCGCTGTGGCTTCTTCGAATTGGAGGGCGAGATTCGCCCGATGGAGCCGATCCTCATCGGTGATTTAATGGAACAGTATCAGGAACTCAGCATGGACGGTTTTCGCGTTCTTGCCGTCGCTTACAAGCATCTCCAGACGCGCGCCTCCTATTCCAAGGACGATGAATCGGAATTGATTCTCAAGGGCTACATTGCGTTCCTTGATCCGCCGAAGGAAACAGCCGAAAAGGCGATTGCGGCGCTTGAGAAAATTGGGGTCACCGTCAAAGTGCTCACGGGTGACAACGATTTGGTGACGCGGAAGGTCTGTAAAGAAGTCGGCCTGGCAGTGGAGGAACTCATCCTGGGCAGCCAGGTTGAAACGATGACCGATGCAGAGCTCGCAGCGAGCGCAGAGCACGTCCATGTGTTTGCGCGCGTTTCACCCGCGCACAAGCAGCGAATCATCCGAGCCTTGCAGCAGAAAAAGCACGTTGTGGGATTTATGGGCGATGGGATTAATGACGCTCCCGCATTGCGTGTGGCGGATGTCGGTATTTCTGTGGATAGCGGCGTCGATATCGCGAAGGAATTGGCCACAGTGATCCTGTTGGAGAAGAGCCTGATGGTGCTCGAAGAAGGCGTGATCGAAGGCCGCAAGGTTTTCGTGAACATCCTCAAATACATTCGCATGGGAGCAAGTTCCAACTTTGGAAACATGTTCAGTGTGCTTGGTGCGAGCGCCTTTCTCCCGTTTGTGCCGATGGCGCCGTTGCAGGTGCTCACGAACAATCTCCTGTACGACTTTTCGCAGGTTCCTATTCCGACCGATAACGTCGGGCCAGAGGAGACTGCAAAACCACGCACCTGGGAAATCGGGGCTATTACTAGGTTTATCCTGTTTATCGGCCCGATCAGTTCAATTTTCGACTATACGACTTATTTTGTGATGCTGTACCTGTTTCACTGCTGGGATCCATCTCGTGCCCCGCTTTTTCAGACTGGCTGGTTCGTCGAATCGCTGATGACGCAAACGCTGATCATTCACGTAATCCGCACAAAGAAAATCCCTTTTATTGAGGGCCGTGCCAGTTGGGCGCTTACTGTCACCACAGTCTTGATCATGTGCATCGGCATGTGGCTGCCGTATTCGCCATTGGCCGCAACATTAGGCTTCGTCCATCTGCCAGGGCTGTATTGGCCAATCCTTTTCTTCACGCTGCTCTGTTACGTGGTCCTGACACAACTCGTCAAAATGTGGCTGATGCGCCGATCGTGGCTTTAAAAATCGCGGAAAGCTTCATTCTCCCCTCAAGTGCCAGCACTCCGTCGAAGAAGAACTCTTCGACGTAATTCCGGGCTTTGGTGCCCTCACCGGATATAGAACGCTTACGTACCACAACCCACCACTGCGAAGATGTCGCTGGGCTTTTGCGCGCGTATCTGTTAACCAAGGCGTCAGAGTTAACTCCGCAGACAAGTTTGGCAGGTATCCTCCGCAGCGGCTCGCTCACCGCCGCCACGCCAAACCCCGCCGCTACAAAGGCCAGCGCGCTGCACGCCGGCAAACTTTCCAGAGCCAATCGCCGTAATTCGGATACATGCGGTTCAGACTGATAAAAGGCTCCTCTTTCAGGAGCGACAGCCGCTCGGCGGCGTGCGTAAAGTTCGAACTCCTCAGCGGCGGCAATCAAGTATTCAAGATGACGGAACTTCATGGAGGATATTATTCGGAGCCGAGGTGAATCATCTGCCGAACTTCGTCCACTTTCCGAGCGTCTTTTGAAGCCGCCCCCACAACTCATCTGCCTTGCCTTGCGAAACCTTCCCGAAGTGCTGTTTAAGCTTTCCCTTCAGCTCGTTCAACGAGCCTTTGATTTGAAGCTTGTTCATGGAAATTTAGACATTTGAGAAGCTGCGATTGTTCGATGCAGTTCTCCTCCCCACTGGGCTCGCCAGGCCATCGCCTCGATTAAAACCAAGCCAAATGGTTCAGGCCAGTCGATGGAAAACAACAGCGCGAGGGCGTTTCCGAGAAATTCGTCTTTCCGGTCTTCGCGGATTGCTCCGATGACCTCGATCAATCGATGGTGTAATAGAGGCTTTATATAGTCAGAGAAAAACTCGAAACTTCTACGAAAAGATCGCTTTGATCACCGACTTGGCCACTTCGGTGAGCTTCTGGTCAGTCTCAGCCTCCTCGCTGAGCGTCGTCTGAAGTAATCGGGCGCCTTCAGTGTCGCCCAGCATCTCTGCGTATGTGAGGGCGGAGCCGTAGCCGGCCATTTCATGGTGCTCGACCCGTTGCGCGGCCGCAATCAGCCCCGCATCGCGCACCCCTTGGCCTGACTCCCCTTCGAGCAGTTCCGCCCCGTCGGCCAGCACGCCCTCCATGCCTTTGTCCCGGGGGCCACGCGTCGATTGATTGTGGCGTTCCAAAAGTTTTTCCAGCCGGTTAGCCTGCTCTTTAGTTTGCTCGAGGTGCGCTTGGAAAGCGGCAGCCAGTTGCGCGTTCCCCGTCGCTTGGACCATCTTGGGCAGCGCCTTGAGGATTTGCTCCTCAGCGCTGTAGAGCGCTTTGAGTTCGTGAACGTAAAGGTCTTTGAGGGTTTGAAGTTTCATCTGGATCGTTTGGAGATTGGGGTTGGCGTTCGTGGCGCTTTCGCGCCCTGACGTAGTGGCGGGCGTTTAACTAAACTAACGTATTTTATTCTCCGTGTCGTGGGGGTGACCCCTTTTTTGTCCTATCTGCGTCGCGAATACCAATAACCACCTCCGCCGCCAAACAGTACGATGAGGATAATGATAATAACTATTGTCTCGATGCTCATTTTTAATTCTTTCGCTCCTTCAGCCAGGACACCGCTGCACGATTAACCTCGCTCGGTTTCAACCGGGTACACGCATACTTTTTTTAACGGGTTAACGTTGCTTTTGCGTATGACGAAGGCTGCTGAGAAGAACTTAGGTTAAATCGTGTCCGTTGGATTAAAACATTCCGAAGAAACTGCGTTTTTGCTTCTTCACGAACGGATAAAACTGTTGCGCTAGCCGGGCTCCCGAATGTGAGGCTTCTTCCACTGCTGATCTCGTCGCTTTCTTTTATCTTCTCTTCGGCCTCTTTTCCCAGCTGATTACCCGCCCCATTTTCCGTCTTATCGTCAAGGTCCTTTGACGGCTCGTTGTCTTTCGAATTGAAAACTTCACTCATAATTCAAGTGATTAGAGGAGACCACTATCGTTCAGAACAAACGCCGGGACCATCAGTAAATGTTCTAAAAACGCGGCGTTTTTGTCGTCGGCCTCAGGCCATACGTTAAAGCAACTGAAACCCGTCGAGAAGAGTATAGGAGAAGTCGATGAAGCCGGACGATATTCTCGCCTGGCGGTTATGCCCCAAAGAAAATACACGATCTCCGCAATTGAACGGTATCCGGGCACTTTGGTTGTCCTGCTTCCGGCGATTTCCGACCTTCTAACTACATCATGTTCTCACGAATCCCTTTCAACCGAGTCGATTGGCCCACCAGCTCGTTTCTGATCGGCACCCTATTTCTCTCGCTCACTGCGGTGCCCGCTTATATCTGGTTCTTCGGGATCGATTGGTTCCAGATCGGGCTCTTCTCTGTGATGTTCTTCGCATGCGGATTTTCTATCACACTTGGCTATCACCGGCTGTATTCGCACCTTACTTTTCAGGCGCACTGGATCGTGCGGCTGCTGACGTTGGTCTTCGGTGCCGGTGCCTTTGAAAACTCCGTGCTCCTCTGGACCTGCGAGCACCGCAGTCACCATAAGCATGTCGATCACGATGAAGACCCCTACTGCATCTCTAAAGGATTTTTTCACGCTCACATGGGCTGGCTGATGTTCAAGCTTAACCCTCTACCGCCTTTCGATAACGTGGCCGACTTGCAGAAAGATCCGCTCGTCAGGTGGCAATATCGCTACATCCACTTGATCGCCGTGACGGTCGCTTTCGTGTTTCCAGCGATCCTCGGCTTCGCCTGGGGCGGCTGGGTCTCGGCCCTCGGTGCATTCCTCATTGCGGGGGTGGCACGCATCGTCGTTCTTCAGCACTGCACCTTTTGCATCAATTCGCTCTGCCACTATATGGGTAAACGCCCGTATTCCTCCAGATGCAGCGCCCGTGACTCGTGGCTTATGGCAATCGTTACCCTAGGCGAAGGCTACCATAATTATCATCACGAGTTCCAGTACGACTACCGCAACGGCGTGAAGCCATGGCAGATCGATCCCACCAAGTGGGTGATCTGGACTCTTTCCAAACTCGGCCTCGTCAGCAAGCTCCGCCGTGTTCCGGCGGAAAAAATTGTCCTTGCAGAACTCGCCGAAGCGCAGCGCCAGCTCGAGACGGTGCTCGCCAGCCCGGGACTTAACGACGCTGCTTCCGCTTTCATGAGGAGCGCCTACCACCGTCTGCAGACAATTGCGCAGCAGTTGGCGCAACGAAAGGCCGAACAGCTCGAAGTGACTCGCGCAATGCTGGGCGAGCTTCGCAAACAAATTCGTGCCGCAACGAGCTCGATCCGGCTTGCCGGCGCGCGGCGCCATTTAGCCGCGATATCGGATCCGGGATAAAGCACTTTTAGCGACGCTCCATTCCCACTCAATATTCTGGCTTCTCGGGTCCGTCCCCACAAGCTCATACGTCGTGCGCCATTATCCGCGCCTAGCTTGCGTTCTTCGCGTTGCCAGGAATGGTAAATAGTTAGCGTAGTTGTCAGACCGCTTGAGGGCGGATGTCGACTTAGTAGCTCCCTTCAAATTGTCACCGAAATGAATCCGCGGTTTTAGACGATCTGAGCAAACAGCTGGAAACGTGAACCTTCACTTGCGATAATGGGGTGCAGAGTTAGTATAAAGCGAATCGACTCAGATTCCTTGATGCCCCTGAGCCCGGTAAAGAATCGACAGGAGTCGGTAGAACTGATTACATGATCGGGGCATCCGCAATCTCGATCACCCCAAATCAAAGACCTCCGTCCAACGCCTCCCCTTATGTTACACATCATCTGGTATATCATTCTCGGCTTTCTTGCCGGTCTCATTGCTCGTCTTATCATGCATGTCCACATGGATCTACTCCTTACGACGTTGCTTGGAATCGTCGGTTCAATTGTCGGCGGACTGATCGCCCGGCTGTTTTCCAAGCCGCGGGACGGCGCTCTGTTTCATCCTGCCGGCCTGATACTGTCGATCATCGGAGCGCTGATCGTCCTTTTCGTTTTCAATAAGGTGGGGCCCCACTATCATTGGAACCAACTCCTGCACTAAGCTTCAGGCGCCCAAAAATGTTCTTTTCCGACTTCGCGATAAGAACTAAAATCCCAACCGTCAGCACGTTTGAAGATGACGGCTTTCTTACCACTACTGAACGGCATCGGTTCTAAAAATGCACGTCAATCCCAGGGCGATTCGACTGGTAGTCGTCACGGGCGTAACGCCGTTGGTGGTAATAACGATCGTCTCCGGCGTAACTGCTATCGTGGTAATAACCATCATGTTATTGGGCCGCCTTTCTACCTTACCGGCTCGGATTGATTCTAGGCTCAGGTAAACTCAAATTGGCCGTTACTAACCAACCACACCAATTTTCATTATTCATATCGGTCAGATTCAGTAACTTCTCCAATACTCTAACCGAGCATTAGCTGCTTTGCCCTGGAAGTGCTCAATCAGCTTGGCGAGATCCTGTGGACAGAAGAACTGCCGTGCTCGCGAGTGGGTCCACCGCAGTTGTCGCTTCCGCCCGGACGACGTTGCCCCGGCTAACCGAGCCCGGCCGCCTTCGCGGTGCTACCTGGATCAAAGTTTCAAGAAGATGGTGCCCGAACACCATGGTGAATGAACCAAGCTATCACGTGCTTAAAAAAACCACCTGGAGACTGGGAGGGTGACCTATGGCCGAATGCCGATACCCGATAAAGAGCTGGTTCCTGGCCTGCCCCCTTAAAGCTTCACTCGGGTCCAAATGTAATTTCGGCCAATCACTGCGATACCAATGAATCCGCGGAGCTTGATTTTGTCTGGTCCCTGCAGTTCCATAAAACAGGAATAAGTTTTGCCGCTGGTCGGGTCATAGACCGTGCCATTTTCCCAGAGAGTGGCACTCTTCTTCGTACAGCCAGATATAAAAACAAGTCCCTTGATCGGACGGTTGCGTTTCCTTGGATCCGGATTGTAGATATCGGTTTTCTCTTTCCCGTCAGCTGTCGTAGGCTCGCTCAAAGCCATAATCTTGGCACTAAGTCTGCCTTCACTTTCGAACATCTCAAATGTGGCATCCGCACCCTTCCAGAGTCCAATCGGGGATGCAGCATGTGTTGCAGAAACTGCCACCGCTCCAAACCAGGAGGTGACCAACCCCAAGAGCAGACACTGAAGTGGGAAAGCGTTCATATCTTTTGTCATAGGTTAACCCTCCAAACTCGCACAATGAGTCTCGTCCCGATCGATTAGTTTCTCCCATACTCTTCTCAACGCTTTACCGTAGCTTTCGAGTATGACAGGTATCTGCTCTCTGATTGTTTTGAATAGTCACGCTGCGTGAACTTTCCGCAAGGTAAGAGAGATGAACTTTGGGGACGGCTTCAAAAGACGTTTGGAAAATGGACTCGGGGCCGGTAGATGATCGAGAAATTGTAACGTCGAACTAAAAATTGGAGGAGGGAGTCTTGTTGACTCCCTTTTTGTTAAAAAGACTTTGATGTCTGGAAATCTCGCTAGTCACTTCTCCGAGCCTGAACCTTTAGTCGATTCCAAGAACGCAACCGCCTCCTCGAGGGTAGTGAAGCTTCCGAGCGAGTAACGCATACCGGTCTTCGTGTTGTGAGACTCGACCGTCCAAAATTTGGGTGACCCGTCACACTCCGACGGAAAGCCCGTGAAAATTACCTCAGTCACGAAGTCGCCGGATTGCTCGCTTGTGACTACCTTCCCGCCTGCGTTTGCCTCCCACCATATCTTCCAAGTCTCTCGAGAGCAGAACACGGGCGCATTCCCCTCACCTAGCGTCGCGTAGACCGCCTGCGCGTAGTATTCTTCGATCTGGAGAACTGCATGGGCATCGCTAGCGGCGTCAAGGTCGCGAGAAATGGCCCGGCGGCCGTCTGTGCGTGTTACGAGCACACTGTAATCACCGCACACGTTCGGCACCACCTCTGCGGACTGAACAGAGGTAAACTTATTGAATTCGTCCGCAATAAATTCGGCTTCCGGGAGAGTCATAAATTAAAAAAAACCTTGCTTACTTAACCCGGCAGTAAGCCATTTCAGCGGTCTCTGAGAGAACCGCGTAGAATCGATATCCTAGGCCAACACAATACAGCACCCATTTTCAGCCGGATCTCGCCTATAATCATCCGCTTCTTCGTTTTTTTTAGGTGATGCAAATTCGGGTTAAGGTCGCTTTTCGGACTGGTCCGGGCTCGGATAATTCGAAATCGGAGCGGTGGTATACTCAGGATAATTGCGTTGCCCGGTGCTGGGCTGCATCGAAAGCTCCATTTTATTCATTACTGCACCGCCAAAAATGGTCGCAAACGAGGTGTCCGCGGCATCTCTGCCCTGTCCAATGCGCACGAAGCTCGATTGCGGAGCAAGGCGAGTCGGATCGAATAGGATCCAGCGCCCTCCAAGAAAAGCTTCAATATAAGCGTGAAAGTCCGGCGGATTCAGGCCATAGGCATACGCGCTCACGAATCGGGCTGGGATTCCCAATGACCGGCAAAAGGCTATTGCTAGATGCGCGAAATCGCGGCAGACACCGGCGAGTTCCGTGACCGTATCGAATGCTGACGTCGTTGCAGTAGTTTTCCCGGACAGATACTCCACTCGCTCGAAGATCCAATTACAGATCCGGGTCACGCGGTAGAATCCAGGCTCGTTTTGGTTGAACTCGCGTTTCGCCAGACGCGCGAGCAAATCTGACTGGCAAAAACGGCTTGGGTAAATGAACACGATCGCTTCGGCGGGAATTTGTTCAAAGAGCGGGACTTGAATTCGGGAAGGATCCCCGAGCAATTCATGTGTGGCGTCCACCACTGCTTCGTAGGTTACCTCGACCGGACCACGCTGCGCAGTAAGTCTGTGAAAACGCTGGCCGCGTATCAGCATTTCAGGACAAAACTCTGCCCCTGAAACCTCGAAATGTTCGGTAACGATGCGCTGAAACGAATTTTGTGCGACCGCAACGTTAAATAGAAAAGAAGCTGGGGTAGAGACTTCGTAACCCAGTTGACATCTGATTTTGAACTCCATTGGACCATTTACTACAAATCACGACAGCTACATCGAAAAATCTTCGTGAGTTCATCCCCGCTGCTCGCCTCCCCAAAAATCGTGAGCAGCGATTGGATAACAGAGTTCAAATGCGCGAAAGCCCTTAGCAGGAAGCGTTGCTGGGGTTACTGAATCGTCCACAGCGGAAACCGTTCTCCTGCTTTAAGACCAGGATCTTTGTAGTAGACAAGCTCAAGCCTACCTTCGTGACAGAAACCGATGGACGGCTTGTTTTCTCCGAATGTAAGGGTGTTGAATGAGCCTCGATATTTCGCGAGCCCAATTCTAACAAATACCCTGTATTGGTCGGCTTGATTTTCGACAGCAAGGACTTTCGCGAG
>Ga0070699_100005669_pt1 | contig 10937 bp, 11 predicted proteins | sample KBSK1503metaG_FD_65473 | JGI IMG/M metagenome (GOLD analysis project Ga0070699, IMG submission 65473) | Corn, switchgrass and miscanthus rhizosphere microbial communities from Kellogg Biological Station, Michigan, USA - KBS K1-50-3 metaG | ecosystem: Host-associated > Plants > Roots >...
CTGGCGCCGTGGATTGCGCCGTATGACGTCGGCGCAACCGATTTGTCGATGCGTTATCTCGCGCCATCCCTCGCGCACTGGTTTGGCACAGATTCCACCGGCCGCGATATTTTTTCGCGCGTCGTGTTTGGCACACGAATCTCTTTGCAGGTCGGAATCATCGTGGTGACGGTGTCGGCGTTTGTCGGCACAATACTCGGCGCGATTGCCGGTTATTACGGCGGCTGGGTCGATCGTTTTGTTTCGGGTTACGTCTTCAACGTCTTTCTCGCGTTTCCGGGTTTGTTACTTGCGATCGCGATGGTGGCTTTTCTCGGCGCGGGCTTGAACAAACTCATTTTTGCGTTGTGCATCATCGGCTGGGTCGGCTACGCGCGTCTCATTCGCGGCCAGGTTTTGAAAGTTCGTGAGTACGACTTCGTTCAAGCTGCGCGTGCGCTCGGCGCCAGCGACGCGCGCATACTGCTGATTCACATTCTTCCGAATGCGATTCAACCATTGATCGTGCAGGCGAGTTTGGGAATGGCCGGCGCAGTGTTGTCAGAAGCGTCGTTGTCGTTTCTGGGCCTTGGCGTGCCACCGCCCGCGCCTTCGTGGGGTGTCATGATCGAAGAAGCACGCGACCTGTCGACGTTGAGTGTCGCACCGCACGCACTGATCTTTCCCGGGATCGCGATTGCGCTCACCGTTCTTGCTTTCAACTTCATCGGCGACGGGCTGCGTGAGTATCTCGATCCGCGACAACGAGCTCGATGAGCGCCATTTCCGTTCGCAATTTATCGAAGACGTATCCGGTTCCCTTCCGGCGGCTGCGCGCGTTCTTTCGTCGCCCGGTGAAAGATCCGGTTGAAGCGCTGCGCGAGGTTTCGTTTGAAGTTGAAACGGGTGAGATCTTCGGTCTGATCGGACGTAACGGCGCCGGCAAGACCACCTTGACCAAGATCGTCGCCACTCTCGTCCAGCCGACAACCGGCAGCGTCGCGGTGCGTGGACACGACAGCGTAACTGACGACGAAAATGTTCGCCGTGAGATTGGTTTGGCTACTGCCGAGGAACGCAGTTTCTACTGGCGCTTAACATCCGAACAAAATCTGCTGTTCTTCGCACGGCTTCATGGTCTCTCTGATCGGGTTGCAAAACAACGCATCCAGGAGCTATTCACACAACTCGAACTCGACGAAGTGGCGCGACGTCGCTTTGGCGAGCTTTCAACCGGCAACAAGCAGCGACTTGCAGTAGCGCGTGCGATGCTGGCGAGTCCACCCGTGCTCCTGCTCGACGAGCCAACACGTTCCCTGGATCCGCTCGCGGCAGCGCGAATGCGCGAAATGATTCGTCTGCTTGCACAACAGGATCCACCCGTCACGATATTCCTAACGTCTCACAACCTCAGCGAAGTCGAAACGCTCTGCGGGCGTGTCGCCGTAATCAGCCGCGGACGCATTCGCGCGATCGACACGCCAAAGAACCTGCGCGATCTCAGTTCGGGATCGGAGACAGTAAACATAACAATCGCCGGCGGTGAAAAAATCTCGTTTACTCGACAACAGGGGGATACCCGTCTTGATGAGAAGATAAGAGAGTTGCAGACTCAGGGTGCCACAATTGTCGATATCGAAACAGAAAGAGCGACTCTACTGGACGTGCTCGAAAGGTATGAAGCCGCGGATGAACACGGATGAAATCCGGATTTTGATCTGTGTAATCTGTGGTTAAGAGATGAACAGCATCACGCTACTCCCGAGACGCATCTTCGCCTTCGTGGCGCGGGACTTTCGTCTGTTCGTCAGCTATCGCATGCAGTTCTTCCTGCGCATCATCTCGATACTGGCTGTCGTCACAACTCTCTTTTTCATTTCGAAGATCTTTGCCGGCTTTACCGATCCACAGTTCTCTCAATGGCGAGATCCACTCGCAACCTGGCTCACGGGACTTGCCGTCCTTAACTACTTCATGACTGGTTTTTCGAGTCTCGCCAATTCGATCAGACAGGAACAAATGCAGGGCACCCTCGAAAGCGTATTGCTCACGCCGATCAATCTCCCAACGGTGATCGTCGCGAGCTCAGCCTGGGATTTTCTCGAAACGACGTTCTTCTCTTTCCTGTATCTCTTCTTTGGTCGAGTGTTTTTTGGCGTGCATTACAAAGGCAGTTTCTTACTGGCGCTTGTGTTTCTGCTACTGACGACAGTCGTACTCGCCTGTCTCGGCATTCTCTCGGCGAGCTTCGCGATGGTTTTCAAACGCGGCGATCCGTTTGGAATCTTCCTTGGTGCAGGCTCAGCGCTATTCTCGGGCGTATTTTTCCCGACACAGTTATTAAAAACTTACGCCGGACCAAAACTCGGCAACATCTCGCTGGTATTGCCAACAACCCACGGCCTCGACGGCATCAGACAGGTCCTGATCGAAGGCCACGGTTTCGACCAGGTCACTCAGCCGCTGATCGTGTTGCTTGGATTCCTGGTCGTGCTGCTTCCCTTTTCGTTGTGGGTTTTTGGACGTGCCGTGAGACGTGCGAAGCGGGAAGGAAGTCTGATCCAGTATTAGACTCCCTTATGCTACCATCATCGCGAATGTCACGCGGCGCCGCAGAAAGTATTCTCGACCTCATAGGTCAGACTCCCTTACTTCACCTCTCGCGATTTGCGAAACCTCCGTTAGCTGATATCTACGCCAAGCTCGAATGGATGAATCCTGGTGGCTCAGTCAAGGATCGCGCAGCGTTGGGAATGATTCTCGACGCGGAAGAAAAAGGACTACTCAAACCCGGAGCCACAATCATCGAGCCGACTGCAGGAAATACCGGAATCGGGCTTGCGCTTGTAGGAGTCGCGCGCGGTTACCGTGTTATCCTCTGCGTCCCGCGAGGCTTCGCGGTCGAGAAAATGAAGTTGATCGAAGCGCTCGGTGGTGAGATCGAATACGTGCCACACGAAGCCGGCATGCAGGGCGCCATCGACCGTTGCCACCAGCTTGCCGACACGATCGACGGCAGCTTCGTGCCACAGCAATTTGAGAATAATGCGAACCCGTGCTTTCATGAACAGACGACAGCACGCGAGATCATCGAACAGATGAACGGCCCAATTGACGCGGTCGTCATCGGTGCCGGGACCTCGGGAACGTTCTGCGGTGTTGCGCGTGCGGTGCGGAAGCACAACGCGGATGTGCTTTGTGTACTGGTCGAACCCGAAGGTTCGATTTACGGCGGCAACCCGCCGGGACCAAAGAAGATTGAAGGCATCGGACAGCGCGACTTTATTCCGAAGATCTTCGATCGGTCGCTCGCCGATGAGATCCTGATGGTCCAGGACGAGGACGTCTGCGCGGCACTGAAGAAGATCGCGAGACTTGAAGGTCTCCTAGGCGGCTGGTCGTCAGGCGCCGCTGCTGCCGCGTCGTACCAAATTGCCGAGCGCCTGGGTCATGGCAAACGCGTGGTCACGATTTTTCCCGACGGCGCTGAGCGATATCGCAGCCAGGGAATTTTTGACGAGTAACTGATTATGGGATTTGCAACAACAGCCATTCATACCGGATCGGAACCCGACGAGAGCACGGGCGCCGTTAGCGTTCCGATCTATCAGACTTCAACGTACGCACAGGACGCACTCGGAAAGAACAAGGGTTACGAATACGCGCGTACACAAAACCCAACGCGTTCGGCAGTCGAACGAAACCTCGCCGCGCTTGAAGGAGGACGTTTCGGTTTCGCATTCGCTTCCGGCATGGCCGCTATCGACGCAACGTTGCGACTCGTAAAAGCGGGCGAACACGTAGTCGTTTCCGATAACACTTACGGCGGCACCGCGCGTCTCTTTAATCGCATTCTCGCGAACTACAACCTCGAGTTTGATTACGTCGACACTTCCGATCCGTTGAACGTCGAAGCTGCGCTCAAGCCAAACACGAAGATGGTGTTTCTTGAAACGCCGACCAATCCGATCATGACTGTGACGGATCTAAAAGAGGTCAGCGAGATCGCGCACCGTGCGGGCGCGCGCGTCGTGTGCGACAACACCTTCATGTCGCCTTACCTGCAACGGCCGCTCGAGTTTGGTGTGGACATCGTGGTCCACTCGACCACCAAATATCTAAATGGACATTCCGACGGCGTCGGCGGCGCAGTGATTTTGAACGACGAGGAAGATGCGAACTGGATCGGATTCGTACAAAACAGCGCAGGCGCGATTCTTTCACCCTTCGATTCGTGGCTCGTATTGCGAGGCACGAAGACTCTCGCGCTGCGCATGGAGCAGCACGATAAGACCGGTCGCGCCGTGGCAGCGTTTCTGGAAGAGCATCCGAAGGTGAAAAAGGTTTACTATCCTGGCTCGGCGTCGCATCCGCAGCATGCGCTGGCCCGACGACAGCAACACGGTTTTGGCGGTATGGTGGCTTTTGACGTCGGTTCGCTTGCGGCAGCGCGAACTGTGCTCGAGTCTGTTAAGCTTTGCACGCTCGCGGAAAGTTTGGGCGGTGTGGAGACATTGATTTCGCATCCCGCGACGATGACACACGCTTCCGTTGACGAAGCCAAACGTGAACGACTCGGGATTACCGACGGATTGGTGCGTATTTCTGTCGGAATTGAGGACACGGACGATATTATTGCGGATTTGGATCAGGCTTTGGACAAAGTTTAGTTAACAGGATTACAGGATGTTCAGGATTAACAGGATGGGTTACAATCTCCCGGTTCTCAGCCATATATAACGACTTCCTAATCGCTCTCCATTTATGATCGTAGAGTTATTCGCCAAATCAGACGTTGGCCGTGTTCGACGTGGCAATGAAGACAACTTCCTGGTTCTTGACCTGTCGACCGAACAAACATGGACCGGCGCCGACGGCACTCCTGCGCCCGAAAAATTAACGCGGTTCGATGTTGGCGATAAGGGGCTTGTCCTCGTCGTCTCGGACGGCATGGGCGGCGCGCTTGCCGGCGATGTCGCGAGTCGCATGGCCGTGGATTCGGTCCGCGAAATGCTGATCGGCGAAGGCGATGCTTCCTGCGAACCAAATCTGGACCTGGTGGAGTGTCTGAAAAGCGCAACGCATTACGCGAACACCGCGATACATCTCCGCAGCCAGGAAGACTCGCGTTGTGCCGGAATGGGCGCAACCTTCACGGGAGCGGCGGTTCGAGGCGATACTCTTGACCTGGTGCAGGTTGGTGATAGCCGCGGTTACGTTATTCGCAAAGAGCAGATTCGTTTGGCGACAAAGGATCAGTCGCTCGTGCAGCAGCTCGTCGACGTCGGGCAAATCAGTGAATCGGAAGCAGAGACACACATGTTCCGGAATGTGATCCTGCAGGCACTCGGCGCGCAAAGTGAAGTCAATCCCGTGACGGGAAAGATTCGCTTACGGCAGGATGATGTGGTGCTGCTTTGTAGTGATGGCTTGTCGGGGAAACTGCGTGCGGAAGACATTCAGCAAATTGTTACCAGCAGCAAAGGCGATCTCGCGAAAGCGTGTGAAGCGCTGATCGAGGAAGCAAACAATCGCGGCGGTGAGGACAATATCACTGTCGTGCTCGCACGTTTCTTTGGCGACGATCTCGAAGAGCCATCAACCGACAGGATCACGATCGAACTGCCACCGCTGGAAGAAGATAAGACGCTCGACGACACCTACGAAGCCGATACCGAACCTCACTAGCCACAGATTACACGGATTGAAGACGGATTTATTCCGGTAGAGATTTGGCTCGCCAGTCTGGTTCGGCGCCGACTCGTCTCACGTAGATCGACGCGCCCTCGACACTCTCCACACAAACTCGTTCACCAGCTTCCAAAGGCTGCTCGCCGGCTGCCGGATACGCGGTCCATGTTGAGCCGAAGACTTTCACCGCGCCTTCGTTCATCGCACCTCTACTCGACGAAACGACAGTTCCGATCTTCCCAGGCAGCGCATCGACTCCGCTGCGTAACGACTGTTCGCTCGTTTCACGCGAGAAGTAGTTGGTAAAAATTGTCCGCGAGGCGGCAGTCAACGCGATCGACACACCCGCAAAAATCAAAAACTGAATCACGAGGCTGTCGACACCGAGAAAGCTCGCGAAGGCGGCCAGCAATGCGCCTATGCCAAACCAGAGCAGGACAAATCCGGACGTGAAGATCTCTGCGACAATGAGTATCGCACCGAGGATGCACCACAGAACCCAGAACCAATCGCTCATTGTCAGCCCTTCGCCAAGTTTTTCACGACGAACCAAATGTTTGCAGGACGTTCCGCCAGCCTGCGCATGAAGTAAGGATACCAGTGTTTACCGTAAGGAACATAGATTCGCATGTTGAAGCCGTCGCGTGCGAGCTGGCGTTGCAGGTCACGCCGCACGCCGTAAAGCATCTGAAATTCGAATTTCTCTTTGCCGATTCCTTCGCGCGTCGCAAAGTTGATAGTGGCGTCGATCATCTTTGGATCGTGAGTGGCGATGCCGTGGTAAACACCACTTCCCAATAGCAGTTGCATCACTTTGATGTAGTTTGCGTCCGTATCTTTCTTCTCAGCAAAAGCGACTTCGGGTGGCTCGTTGTAGGCCCCTTTGCAGATGCGAATACGTGCCGGCAATTTCACCAGTTCCTGCGCATCCTGATAGGTCCGATAAAGGTACGACTGCAAGACGATGCCGACGGTATTCAGATCAAATTCAGCTCGCAGACGCTTGAAGATGTCGATCGTCGCTTGGGTGACACTTGAGTCTTCCATATCAACGCGAACAAAGTTGCCGCGTCGATGAGCGTCTTCGACTACTTTCCTTGCGTTATGGTACGCGAGTTCCGGGTCGAGACCGAGCCCAAACTGCGTGAGCTTGATCGAGACATTCGAGCGAACACGGGTTTCGTCGATCTTCGCCAGAATGTTCAGATACTCTTCAACTTCCTTCTCTGCTTCGGCGGCGCTGCCTACCGATTCATTCAAGTGATCGAATGAGGCCGTACAATTTTCTGAGTTTATCTGACGAATAAATGGAATCGTTTCGGCAATCGAGTCGCCGGCGACAAAGCGAGTGGTGAGTTTCTTGAAAAATCCAAATTTGGTCGCGAAATCCTTTAGCCCTTCCTGTTGGGACAACCAAAGCAGCGCGTTTCTGGTGATCATTTATTTCAGTCCGTTGTGTGGTCCGTCCCTGTGTTATCCTTGGCGGCGCCTTTCTCTCACCAACCGAGGAGGAGCCTTTGCACGCGAGCGTCAAATTAAGGAAACTGTCTGAATGCGATTGAAGCTTGTCGTGATTGCTTCATTGCTTGCTGCAGTTGTCGGCGCAGGTTCGTGCATCGCGCTCGTGCTGGGCGTCTTCTCGCGGCAAGCTATATCTAGTCCGGGGCTTCTGGTCGCTTCGACGTTTCTGCTGCCGCTCGCAACAATCATCTACTCTTCGATCTTCGTCTATCGTCACACCGCACGGCGACGGCGACTTCAGGCGTTCTTAACTCTGGTGCTCGCGACCTTGCTCACTGTTGCACTCTTCGTCGTCACTTCAATCGTCACTGCGCGCAGAGATCGAATGGAGCCGGTGCGTCCTGCTGGACCACAGATCGCTTCGTGATGTCAGCTTTCGGTCGGATTCAATCCAATCTCTTTTTGCACGGGCCGCAACGAGTCGATCACGAAACGAATGTGTTCGTCGAGATCGACGCCTAACTCTTCGACACCTTGCCTGATGTCGTCGCGATTCACGGATCGCGCAAATGCTTTGTCTTTCAGTTTCTTCTTCACCGACGAGACTTCAATGTCGTCAAGACTGCGAGATGGTCTAACAAGTGCGCAGGCTACGAGGAAGCCACAGAGTTCGTCGGTTGCGAAAAGCGCTCGCGCCATGTCGGTGTCTCGTGGTACGCCGGTGTAGGTCGCATGGCCCAGGATGGCACGAATGATCCGATCTGGGTAGCCACGCCCACAGAGAATGTTTGAACCGGTAAATGGGTGCTGATCGGCTGTGGGAAACATTTCGTAGTCGAAGTCGTGAAGCAGGCCGACCATGCCCCACTCATCTTCATCGGCGGATCCTTCGGCGTAACGTTTCGCGCACGCGCGCATAGCAGCTTCGACAGCCAACGCGTGTTTGCGCAGGCTATCGCCCTTTGTGTACTCACACAACAACTCCCAGGCTTCGGCTCGATCGGGCATGAGTGGTTCTTGTAACACAAAACAAGGTTAGCCACAAAAGGCACATAAATGTGGCTCTATTGGGCTTTGGTGGCGATGTAACCGGGGCGCGCGCGAATCGCGACGTTCTTGCGGGTGCTCGCTACTTTGATCCTGCGATAGCGTTCGTCGCGGTCCTTATTGAGCGGATAGTATCCAAGCATGTACTGCGTTCGCAGCTCGGCTGCGATCTGCGCAAAAGCATCAGGCAGCGATGCGAGTGTGTCGGCACGCAGCAAGCGACCGCCCGACTTGTTCGCTAACTGGTTCAGGTAACTGTCGGCTTTCAAATACGCGGCGTCGAGCATGGCTGTGATCGTGTCGTCCTGACCTCGCCTCGGTTGCGGCGTAGTAGTGGTGTCAGGTCTCGTGCCCGGGACGCGCGGCAGGCGTCGATCGCGATCGTTTGGATCGGGAGCTTTCTCACTCGGATCGCCGGTCGGAGATGGACCACGATTCGGATCGGGATAGCGATTACGTTCTTCTTCACGACGTCGACGCATGATCTCGTCAGCCGACGGCAGTCCGAATGGTCCAGTTTTGTTTCGGGAACCGGACGGCACTGTAGTGTCGCCGGGAAACGTGGGCGCGGTAGTGCCGCTGGGTGGTGGTTTTCTGATGACGTCAATCGTCGGCAGAGTTGGTGCAGAATCGGACTGCTCTCGAGCGAGGGCTTCGGTGGTGGCTCTCGTTTCGTAACGAATCGGGTAAACCACAATTCCATCTTCATCAAGCGAACGTGTTGTACCCTCGAACGTCGCGCGATCGCTGTGCCAATCCATTCCGTCACTAAACAGCACGATTGCCTTGCGGCCATTAATCCTGCGAATTGTATTCACGGCGAGCTCAACGGCGTCGTAGACCTTAGTGCCGTCACCGGATTTGGTCGAGTTGATCGCAGCGTGCAGCAAAGTCCGATTGCTCGTGAACTCGTTTAGATCATTTACCTTGTCGTCGAATGAGATGATCTTTACGCGATCCGCCGACTGTAACTGCTCCACAAACGCACTTGCTGCACGCTGTATTTCTCTCAACTTGTCGCGAGTGCTTGAACTCGTATCGAGCAATAGGATCACGTGGAACGGCGCCGCGACTTTTCCAAAGAACGCGATTTCCTGTTGCACGTCGTCTTCGCTAATCGTGAACTCTTCCTTGCGCAAATCGGTGATGTACATGCCGCCGCGGTCTGTAGCGATCAGCGGCACAGTCACGAGATTGGTGTCGATCTTGAGAGTCTCGACGTCCTGAGGCTCGTCCGGCGGCGTGGGCGCGGCTTGTGGCTGCGTCTGAGCGGGCTTCTGGCTTGTCGGACGAGTTTGGCCGAAGACGGCAGTCAAACCTATCGCAACTACCAGCACGACGGAAAAGGTGTGACGCGTCGCAGGCGAAATCATTCGGACCTCCTCACGCAGACCACTAAGCCAAACTTTTGAGAAAACTGAAGCGAAGAAGTAGTACAGCGCTACGATGTTGCCTGCAAGAATAACGTTTGCCCGGTGCTACCTCAATCCGTGGCAGCGCCTTCCGCCCTGGCTTCCCGGCGTTTCGGAAATGCCAATGACAACGCGACGGATATGAAAAGCACTGACAGGATGATTCCCAACGACAACCAGATCGGAAAATGACCGTCGAATAGTTGATTCAGCCACACCATCTTCAGTCCCACAAACAGAAGCACCGCGCCGAGGCCGTACTTGAGCAAGTAGAATTTATCGACAGCGCCGGCCAGCAGGAAGAAGAGTGCGCGCAGGCCGAGGATCGCGAAGATGTTTGAGGTGAAAACGATCAGGGGCTCACTCGTCACCGCGAAGATCGCCGGGACCGAATCGACTGCAAAGACGATGTCGCTGGCCTCGAGGAAGATCAATGCGATGAGCAGAGGTGTAGCGAAAGTCTTTCCATTGAGTCGCTTGAAAAACTTTCCACCCTGGAGTTCCGGCGTAACAGGCAAAATGCGTCGCAGCAACTTGATGAGGAAGTTCTTCTCAGGGTCAACTGGCTTTTCCTTCGCCAGGAATATCTTCAGGCCGGTGAAGATCAGGAACACACCAAATAGGACCACGACCCATTGATACTGCATCAGCGACGCACCAATCGCGACAAAGATGGCGCGAAAGATTAGCGCACCGAGAATTCCATAAAACAACACTCGATGCTGATACTTCGCCGGTATGCCGAAGTAAGAGAACACCATCACAAAGACGAAGATGTTGTCGACCGAGAGTGCCTTCTCGATTACGTAGCCGGTGAGAAACTCGAGCGACACACGCCACGCAGCGGCGCTCGCATCGAAGCCGGGGATCGCCAGCAGACGAGGATCGTGCGCAAACTTCCAGAGGGAGTAGTTGTAGAGCAGGAAATTGAAAACGAGAGAGAGTACGATCCAGACGACGCTCCACGTCGCTGCTTCTTTGAATCCGACTGCGTGTGCTTTGCGATGAAAGACGCCAAGATCGAGTGCGAGGAGTAAAAGCACCAGACCGACGAAACTAAGATAGAACCACCAGTACTCAGAAAACGGAAAAAGCTCAACCATAACCATAATCATCCTTTCGCGCTGACTAAGCGACAAAAGGTCTTGGTCGTTGAGCTTTATGCTTTTCCCGACGGGCCGGGCACCTTCATAGATACCGTGTTGACGGCCGCGTCAGACCCTGAACTGGGTGACCTACTCCCCTTTTTGACTCAGCCACAATACACTAAGCCGCGAAAGAGCACAAAGAAAGAATTAGCCACAAAAAGGCACATAAAGCACAAAAATGATTTTTGAAACATGGAGG
>Ga0070699_100005671_pt1 | contig 10936 bp, 10 predicted proteins | sample KBSK1503metaG_FD_65473 | JGI IMG/M metagenome (GOLD analysis project Ga0070699, IMG submission 65473) | Corn, switchgrass and miscanthus rhizosphere microbial communities from Kellogg Biological Station, Michigan, USA - KBS K1-50-3 metaG | ecosystem: Host-associated > Plants > Roots >...
TGGCAGCAGCGGCGGGGCCGTCGTGGGGCTTGCGCTGGTCACCGCGCATCCCGGTCAGGTGCGCACGCTGGTCGCCCACGAACCTCCGGTGATCGAGCTGCTGGCCGACCGCGCGCAGCTGCGCGGCCAGATCCAGGACATCTACGACACACGACTCCTGCGTCGACCGGGGAGAGCGGGCACGTGCCATGGGCCTGTGGACGGCTGGCGGGCGGCGTCGCTGGCCGTTCGCTGCGGCGGCAGCACCGTGAGCACGCGGACGATGAAAGCCCGGAACTCTTCCATGAAGTGGCCCAGGTGCCGCGCCGTGCTGGCGTCGGTAACCTCGCCGGCGTCGGTGATCAGGCCAGGTGTGAAGTGGATGTACGCCTCCGGCGTGCTCATCTGCGGGGAGTTGCAGTAGCTGAGCACGCTGCGCAGGTCCTGCTGAGCGAGGGCGGTCCCGACCTTGCCGGGGGACATACCGATCACGGCAGAGGGCTTGCGCGCGAAAGAGTTGTCCCCCCAAGGGCGGCTGGCCCAGTCGATGGCGTTCTTCAGGCCACCGGGGATGGAGCGGTTGTACTCCGGGGTAACAAACAGCACGGCATCCACTGCGGCGATGGAGTCCTTGAGCGCCCTGCCCTCGGCCGGGTAGTCGGCGTCGTAGTCGTAGCTATACAGCGGAAGGTCCTTGATCGGGATCTCCACGAATTCCAGGTCCGGCGGGGCCAGGCGGATCAGCGCCTTAGCCAGCGTGCGGTTGATCGAGGCGGTCGCCAGGCTGCCTACGATGTAGCCCACCTTGTACCTGGCCATGTCGGTCGACCCCCTGCTCAGCCCCCGGTCGGAGATCTGGGAACGGCACGCGCGAGTACACCTACCCGGTCCCGCCGATCTCACCCGCCGGGGTTCCGCAGCTGAAAGCGCGATAGTCGGCCGATCAGGGGACTGACGTTCGGGGAGACTGACGTGCGGGAACGCGCATCCCAGCGGGTACCTGCTCGCTGCATGTCAGCCCACGCCCTCGGGGTGCGTCGAGCGCTGCGCTGGGCCGTACTAGCGTGACTGTCATGTGCATCAGCCCCCAGGGAAACAACCAGCCCGATGCGGAGTAGCCCCCGGGAAGAGCTTGTGGCGAGTGCGGGCGATCCGGCACTGGCGGCCTGGCTGGCCTGGCTACAGGATGCGTCGTTCAGCCGGTCTGGCCCTGCGATGCGCACGGCCTACCCGCCAGAGCGGCGGATGAGCGGACCACAGCTGGCCGGGTACCTGGCGCGCCGGACGTACGCGCTCGCGTCCTCCACGCGGCCCGACGGCCGGCCGCACGCCGCACCTACGCTGTTTCCATATACGCGGAGTCGTTCTGGCTCCCCACGCTCGGCAGCGCGGTCCGGCTCGGCAACGTCCGGGCCCATCCGTGGCTCGCGCTGTCCATCATCGAAGGCGAGCATGACACCCACGCCGCGGTGCTTACCGAGGGCCCGGCCGAGGCGCTGGCGACCGCTCCGGAGGACGTCTGGAGCATCACCAAGCAGCGCAACAGCGACGGCAGCCTGGACTGGGCAACGGCCTGGCTGCGGATGACTCCGCAGCGGCTATTCACCTTCGCCGAGCTCGCCTGGCAGGGCGTGTCCGCGAGCTCATAAGTGTGCCTACCGGGGTCACGAACTCTGCCGCCCACGGCTTGACTAGCTCGCCGCCGTCCGCCGATCTGCAGCCTGCGGCGGTTAGCGCTTGAGGGTCTTACCGCACGCGATACCGCTCGGACCGCCGTCGCCCCGGTGGCCGTCGGCAGTACCCCTAAGCGACATGACTCCTCCTCGATGGCCCGCAGGCCAGCCGGGCTCGCGGACGGCAACACCGTCAGCGGGAAGCGTCACGGTCAATCGCCGCCACCTGAAAGTTACTCTAAAGTAACGAATCGACCCCGCTCGGAGCCTCCAGGTCCTCAGCCATCACGGGCCACCTCCGAGCTGTCGTTCCCAGGCGCGAGCATGTACACGGCCTTTTCGGCGCGTCCGCGCGAAGCGCGCGCACCAGCATAATCACGGCGGTCAGGCCGGTGGCCGACATCGTGCTCATGACGCCCAGGTCGTCAGGGTGCCCGACCCGGGTACGCCGATCGCCGTGCCCACGCGCCGTTCGTCTGGCTGACTACAAAGGGCCTGGAAGTGGCGCGCGCTGATGCTTCCGCGACGACATGGGCGCCGCACATTCGCAGGGGACGCCGCCGGTTGATAGCCAGGCCAAGGCGTTCTCGCGCGCTGACGGCCTCGCCATGGAACGGCAATGGTGGCGGGAACTGGAAGACACGCACGGCATACGTCCTGACGACCGGTCCAGCTGGCGCCAGATCCGGGGCGACCTGAAAGCCGCCAAGCGCGATCCCATCCACTCAGCGGGCCACCTCCGCCCGGTGCCGGTCGAGGAAGGGCCGGATCGCGGCCAGCAGCCCGGCCGGGTTGTCGCCTTGTACGTTGTGGCCCGAGTCCGGGACGGTGACAACCGTGCCGTCGCGGAGCAGGGCCGCGAACGCGGCGGCCTGGTCGGCGGAGAACACGTCGCTGTCAGCGCCGCGGAGGATCAGGGTGGGGCAGGCTATGGCCCCGGCCTCTGGGGCCAGCTCCCGGATCTGGACAACGAATTCGGCCAGGCGCTGGCGCGAAAGGTGCCGCTGGTCGCGTTTCCAGGTCCAGCGCCCGTCGGGCAGCCGGCGCATGTTGTGTTGCAGGCTGTGGCGCAGCAGCCGGGGATCGCGCCGCGGGTTGAAGGCCACGGCCCGCGTCACGGCCTCTTCGAGGGAGGCGAACTCGCGCGAGTCGAGGGTGAACGCCGCGAGGCGGTCGATCCCGGCCTGGCTCCCGGCGAAGGGCCCGCTGTCGACCGCCACCAGGCCGGCGAGCCTGCGCGGGTGGCGGCTGGCGTAGCCGATCCCGACTATTCCCCCCAGCGACTGGCCGACCAGGAAGAACCGCGGGTTGCCCAGGTGGTCAGCGAATGCTTCGAGGTCGCGAAGGTAGGCGCCCAGGCTGTAGTCCAGGGCGGGGGACCATTCGCTGTCGCCGTGGCCGCGCAGGTCCAGGGCATAGCAGTGGTGGTCTTCCCGCAGCGCCAGGCAGACGATGTCCCAGGTATGGGCGTTGAGCCCGCCGCCGTGCAGGAACACCACCGGCAAGCCTGCCGGGGCGGCCGGGCCGCCCGGGGAGCCCCAGTCGAGATAGTGCAGCCGCATCCCGCCCAGCACGACGTGCTCATGCGCGGGCAGGACAACGCGCGTGACACCGATGCCGGCGGCCCTGGCGACCGCGGCGAGGTGCCGGGCTTCCTCGGCAGGCGCCGGCGCCGGGCTCGGCGCCTCGTCAAATGCGTTCATGACCTGGTTGCGGCCCGGCACTGCCGGCCACCGCTGCCGGCGGACATGCGCCAGCCGTTGTTGGACTCACTGAACAAATGTATAGGATATTGTCCATGCGTTCAATCAACCTGGAGCAGGACGACCTGACCGCCAGGGCCCGGCTCCGCGAGACGGCTCTGGGTTTGTTCGCCGATCACGGGATCGCGGCCACCAGCCTGCGGTCGATCGCCGCGGCTGCTGGGGTCTCCCCGGGCCTGGTCATCCACCACTTCGGGTCCAAGGACGGCCTGCGCCGGGCGGTCGACGCCGTCGTGGTCAAGCGGATCACCGCCGCGCTGAGCGAGGTACCGATCGGGAGCAGCGGCGCCAGCCTGATCGATCAGCGGGCTGAGGTCCTCGCCCGGGTGCTGCGACCCCAGCCAGCGCTGCTGCAGTACATCGCCCAGGCGCTGAGCGAGAGCGGCCCGGCGGCCGGCGAACTGTTCGCCCTGCTGTACGCCACAGCCAGCGCCGACCAGGCACTGGCCGACGCCGGGGTGATCCGCACCGACAGCGATCCCCTCTGGCGTGCCCTCCAGCAGCTAATCCTGATCGTCGGGCCATTGCTGCTGCGCCCGCTGATCGAACAACAACTCGGAGGGTCGCTGTTCGAACCCGCCAACTTCGAACGCTGGATGCGCGCCAACGCCGACTTGCTCAAGCACGGCCTCTACGGGGGTTGCCCAAGAGCGCCCGGGTGATTGCCCCAGGCGGGCGGCACTTACAAGCGCCGGGTCCCTGCTGGCGGGCGGCGGCCACGACGTGGCTGTCGCGGTTGTGGGCGGCCGCCGCGAGCGTTGTGACACGGCGTACCCTTGAAAGACAACGGTGCCTCCGATCGCGGCACTACCGACACACCCTTGTGGCAGCACGAGCGGAATCTGCAGCGGATGGACGCCAACCGATCCCCGGCCGAGAGCATTCGACGCTGTGCGCGGCTGCCAGGCCCTGCCAGCGGGGCTGGCGGTCTGCAGCCGCCGTGGCCACACAATGGCGGTGCATTACCAGCGCGGTGCGGACGGCTCATTGCACCTGGCTTCCCTTGCGACCGGTACAAAGAAGGACTACGCCGCCGACCAGTGCCGGTAACGCGCCGGCGGGCGTGTGGATGCGCACCGCACTTGCCTGCTGCTGCAAGCGATGGCTCCGCCCAGGCCAGAGATCTCTCTGCGGCGGCCGAGCAGATCTTCGACGTCTCGCTCGTCGCCGATGTCTACAAGGAAGACCCTTCTCTTGTCTGATGGCATCAACCTGACCGGCCTGACGAAGGAGTTCAAGCTGGGCCGCCGGTCTCTCACTGCCCTCGGCGGTGTGGACTTGCGGACTTCGCAGGGCTCTTTCCTCTCCCTGCTCGGTCCCTCTGGCTGCGGCAAGTCGACGCTGCTGCGCATTCTCGCCGGGTTGGAGAAGCCGACCGCGGGTGACGCGCTCCTGCATGGCGAGGAACCGACGGTGGCGCGTGACAAGCACCACCTCGGTATCGCCTTCCAGGACTCAGCCCTGCTGCCCTGGCGCAACGTCACCACCAACATCCGGCTGCCGCTGGAGGTCGCGGGCATCAAACCCGCCAAGAATCAGATCTCCGACCTCATCAAGCTGGTCGGCTTGGCGGGCTTTGAGAAGGCCAGGCCCGCGCAGCTGTCCGGCGGCATGCGGCAACGGGTGGCGATCGCCCGCGCGCTGGTCGTCGAGCCGCAGGTGCTGCTGCTCGACGAGCCATTCAGCCCCCTGGACGACGTGACGCGGCAGCGCCTCAACATAGAGCTGCAGCGCATCTGGACCGAACGCGCCGTGACCACGTTGCTGGTCACGCACAGCATCTCCGAAGCGGTTTTCCTGTCGGACGTGGTGGCGGTCATGAGCCCGCGGCCTGGCACCGTTATCGCCGAGGTGCCGATCGAACTCCCCCGCCCCCGCACCCCGGAAATGCTCCGCACCGCCGGGTTCCACGGCTGTCACGACAGGCTCTCCGAGCTGCTGTTCGGCCCCGGACTCGTAAGGGACGAGCTGTGAAGGCCCTCGCGGGGCTGTCCGGCGTGCTCGGGGTCGTGCTCCTGTGGGCGCTCCTGGCGATCACGATCACCGGAGGCGCCATCCCGACGCCGGAGGGCACGATCCGCCAGCTCTTCGACGATGGCTGGACCTTCTACGGCCCGGACATCATGAGCACCGGCTGGGAGGCGCTGCGCGGCTTTTTCTGGGGCAATCTGCTGGCGATCGCGCTGGCCGTCGTGGTCATTCTGGCGCCGCCACTGGAGCGGATCGTCACTCAGATCGGCATCGTGTCCTACTGCCTGCCGGTGGTCGCGGTCGGCCCGATCCTGACGGTGATGCTCGACGGCGACACCCCGATAGTGGCCATGGCCGCGCTGCTGGTCTTTTTCACCACGCTGATCGGCGTCCTGGCCGGGCTGCGCGCCGCCGACCGCGCCAGCCTGGAGCTCGTGCTGGCCTTTGGCGGCGGACGGTGGATGCAGCTGCTGAAGGTGCGGCTGATCGCCGCCCTGCCGTCCAGCTTCGCCGCGCTGAAGATCGCCGCCCCGTCCGCTGTGCTCGGCGCGATCATCGGTGAGTTCCTCGGCCGGGTCGACAGCGGGCTGGGCCTGGCCATGGTCGTCGCGGAGCAGCAGCTGCAGACCGAGCGGACCTGGGGCGTTGCGCTGGTCGCGGGCGCGCTCGCAGCCACGGGCTACGGCGTCGTCGCGCTGGTCGCACGGTTCGCCATTCCCTGGGAGCGTGCCACATGAGCCTGCGACGGATGGCCAGCACGCTGCTGTCCACCGGAGTTACGCTCGCGATCATTCTGGGCGCCTGGCTGGGGTTCATTAAGTACTTGTCGGTCAACCCGATCGTGGCACGCAGCCCAAAGGATGTCTGGGCCTACCTGTTCACCAGCGACCAGGCCTCGGCTCATCGGAGTCTCGTCTGGCACGGCCTCAGCATCACGCTCGTCGATGCGGGCGTCGGCCTGGTCGCCGGGCTGGTGGCCGCCGCTGTCGTAGCGATCGTCTTTGTCCTGTCGGGCACTGTCAAGCGGGCCTTCCTGCCAGTCGCGATGATCGTCCGCTCCGTGCCGCTGATCGCGATGACCCCGGTGATCACCCTGATCTTCGGCCGGGCGCTGCTAGCGACCACCGTGATCTGCGGGATAGTGGTGTTCTTCCCCGCACTGGTGAACGTCGTGTCCGGGCTGCGTTCGGCCTCTCCCCAGGCGACCGACCTCGTCCGCGCCTACGGCGGCTCCACCCGGACCACCATGCGGAAGGTGATGATCCCCTCGGCCCTGCCCTCGTTCTTCACCGCGGCCCGGGTCTCGGCGCCCGCCGCGATCGTCGGCGCGCTGCTCGCCGAGTGGCTGGCCACCGGCCAGGGCATCGGTTACCAGATGCTCCGTGACGTCACCGCGTTCGACTCCGACGACCTATGGGCGTCTGTCGTGGTCGTCACCCTCGCCTCCCTGCTGATCTACTCACTGATCAACGTGCTGGAACGGCTCGTCCTGGCGCGGTTCGGCCCGGTCCCCGACCGTTGAGGCGGAGCGTCAGGCCGACGGACAGTGGTCCGCGCGACAAGAGGCGCGTCAGACCAGAGATGGGTTTTCCTGGTAGACCTCGGTGAGAACGGAGAGGTCGAAGAGCTGTTCGGCCGTCACGTTGGTCCCGCCGAGCTTCAGCGTCGCGATGTTCTTGTCGATCAGCTCCGGGGTGATCGTGAACAGTCCGTTTTTCCTGGTGTCGTCGGTCACCACCAGCGTGTTCTGGGCGTTGGACTCCAGGGTCTGTTCAGCGACGGTCAAACCCAGGTTCTTGCCGTACTTCTCGACGGCAAGCCTGGCACCCAGTACCGGGTCGGCCAGCCCGTCCTTCCAGCCCCTGATCTGGGCGCGCAGGAACGCCTTGAGCGCGTTCCGGCGCTCCTTGATGATCTTTTCGGTGACCACGTACACGTCGCCGGCCAGCGGGTAGCCGTAGTCGGCGAACAGGAACGTATGGACCTTGAAACCCTTGGAGCGCAGCACGATCGGCTCGTTGGTGATGAAGCCCAGCCAGCCGTCCACGGTCCCGGTGGTCAGCGGCAGGGGGTCGGACTGCACCGGCACCTTGGTGATGCTCGTGGGGTTGATGTGGTTGGCCTTGAGGAACGCCGCCCAGACGGACTCGCCGAGGGCCGCGACACCGATCTTCTTGCCGATCATGTCCTGGGGGGTCTTGATCGGCTTGTTGGCCATCGAGAGGATCACGTAGGGATTCTTCTGGAACTGTACCCCGACGATCTTGACTCCGGCGCCGCCCCTGACCACCGCGGACGCCGTAAGGTCCGGTGTGCTGATCCCGAAGAGCGCCTTCCCGGCGACCAGGTCAGTCTCGACCGGGGTGGCGCTCGGCCCGCCGGCGATCAGCTCGAACGAGGAGAAACCCGCCGCCTTGTAGTAGCCATAGGTGTCGGCGATGTAGGACCCGGCGTATTCCACGGTCTTCAACCAGGACAGCCGCAGGCTGCCCGCGCCGAACGTCCCGGCCTTGGCGGGCGCGCTGTTATTGCCGCTCCCGCAGGCGGCCAGCAGCGGCGCACCCAGCATGAGCCCGGAGGCTAGCGCCCCACCGCGCAGCAGCTCGCGGCGGCTCATCTGGTACGTCATAGAAGCTCTCCGATCGGGGGTTTCCACATCTTGTACCCATAGGCTCGCAGCTCGTGAGATGTCACGGTTTGCGGCCGACCCCGGCGTAGTCGGGGATTTCGGCGGGCTCGCCCCAGGCGTTGGGTTCTGGTCGCCACCGCGAGCTGGACACCACGCCGGGTTCTACCAGTTCGAGGCCGTCGAAGTAACGGGCGATCTCTTCGGGGCTACGGAGGTGGTAGCTGCTCGCGGAGTCGGGGTTCTGGTTGTAGGCCTGGATGGCCTCCACGCACGCCGGATCAGTGTCGGTGCCGTCATCGATCACCAGGTAGCTGCCGGAGGGCAACGGGTCCAGCAGCCTGCTCACGATCGCCTGCGGGTTGTCGGAGTCGGGGATATAGCCGAGGATGCCCAGCATCATCAGCCCGATGGGCTGGGCGAAGTCGAGCGTCTTCGCAGCCTCCCGCAGGATCGTGTCGTGGTCACGTACGTCGGCCTCGACGTAGTCGGTGGCGCCTTCGGGGCAGCTGGTGAGCAGGGCTCTCGCGTGGACCAGCACGAGGGGGTCGTTGTCCACGTAAACGATGCGGGCCTGCGGGGCCATGCCCTGGGCGATCTGGTGCGTGTTGTTCGCTGTGGGCAACCCGGTGCCGATGTCGAGGAACTGACGGACCCCCGCCTCAACCACCAGATACCGGATGGCGCGGTAGAGAAAAAGCCGCGCCTGGCGGGCGATGTCCACGATAACGGGGAACGTATCGGCGACCTCCTGGGCGACCACGCGGTCGATCTTGTAATTGTCCTTTCCGCCCAGCCAGTAGTTCCAGACGCGGGCCGAGTGCGCCACGCTAGGGTCGTGCCCGGACTCCGGCGGCTGGCCGGAGTCCGACGGGCTACTGGTCACGGAAAGGTCTCCCTTGGTCTGATCTCTGCCGGGATCGTGCGCGCTCTCTCGTATCCGCGCCCCGCATCGCGCGAGGAGAAGTGAGCCGACAAGGTACCGGCCAAGCATATCGCGCCTTTGGTAACGGTTGCGGGTGCGCCAAGTGGGGTGGGACAGGCCGGCCGCCGATGACCGCGACAATGGCAGCTTGAACTGAGCAGCTCATCGCGCGCATGGCGCAACGGTCGCTGTGATCGCAAGAGCGCCGCGAACCCAGGGCCCGGCCAGACAAGGCGCCAAGCCCAATCAGTGATCTAGGTTTCCCTGGCGATCTCAGCCAGGAAGCGCGCGGACAGGGCGGGGGTCAGGGCCTGGTCGCTGAGGTGGTTCATGACCTCCATGTAATGGTCGACGTCCTCGCGTTTATCCAGGTAGAGAGCGCTGGTGAGCTGCTCGATGTACACCACGTCCGGCAGGTTAGCCTCGGCGAACCGCAAGATCGTGAATGCCCCGCCGGCGGCCGCGTGCCCGCCGCGGGCGAATGGCACGACCTGAACGGTGACATGGCGCAGCCCCGCGACCTCCATGAGCCGGTTCATCTGCGCGTGCATCACCGTGCGGCTGCCCACCGGGCGCCGCAGCGCCGCCTCGTCGAGGACCGCCCATACCTGCGGCGGGTCTGGGCGCGTGAGCAGATCCTGGCGCTTGAGGCGCAGACTCACCCGCCGCTCGATCTCCTCGGCCGGCGCGGCCCTGTACCCCAGCCGGGTGACAGCGCGGGCGTAATCCTCGGTCTGGAACAGGCCATGCACGAACTGCAGCTCGAAGCTGCGGATCACCGAGGCCGCGGCCTCCAGGCCCAGATACGCCTCGAACCATCCGGCCATGACGTCGCCGTACTTCGACCACCAGCCCGGGGCGTTGGCCTGGCGGGCGAGCGACAGCATGCCGGCGACCACCTGCTCATCGGTGATGCCGTACAGAGAAAGCAGGTCGGCAATGTCCCGCTTCTTAAAGCTCACATGGCCGTTCTCCATGCGGCTGATCTTGGAGCGGGAAGCCCTTATCTCATACCCAGCCCGATCGGTCGTCACGCCGGCGGCCTCGCGAAGGCGGCGCAGCTGGCTTCCGAGCATCATACGCAGCACAGTCGGGCCCATGAGGCCGGCCGGCGGCTTGCGGCCCGACTGAATCGTGCTCGTCCCGGCTTCCGCACCCGGTGGATCAGCGTTCAGTGCCCACCCCACATGCCGAACGGTCACCAAGGCGCCACCGCATACCAGAACGGCGACGCGAGACGCATCGACAGGATATCACTCTGTTACGGTCCCTCCACCCCGGGACAGCATTTTCCGGGGAGTGCCGGTAATGACATGACGTCCCCGGGGCACAGGTCGTTGAACCTTGCCAGGAGTTTGGCGCGCATTGGCGTCTCTCCTGAGCACAGTGTCGCCGCAAACGACCTGACGGCGGCGGAGCGGCCGACCGCGAAGGCGGTTGCTGGGGAACTGCTCCGCCTACTCGCCAGCCGTAGTGGCTGAGCCGCGCTGCCCGCCGGGCCTGCGGTTCTGGTCTCTCTCTGCTCAGATTCCCGCCCCAGGAAGCGAGCACCACTACCAGGGAATCCGTCATAGATTCAATGAAATCGGGATTCGGCGGATGGATCCAGGCAATGAGTAGGCCCGCCGCGCAGCGTGAATCTGGCCCACGGCCTCAGAGTACGCGATCCGAAGACCACAGCCTCAGCCTATCGGCCGCCCCATCACAACATCGGCTGGCGCATCGCGAAGCCGGGCTCCGCGTCCCTGGGAACTCTGCCACGCAATAACGAATCCGTCGCCCATCGATGAAATTAATCGGGATAGTGCAGCAGAACTTCAATTACGGCGGCTTCCCATGCCTGTGGCGCTAAATTACCTCCCGCTCTTCCTGCGAAGCTTGGGCGCAGCGACACTCGCCACGCGGCTCACTGCGAGTAGAAGAACAGGTCGATCTGGACGTAGGTGGAGGGTCCTTGGGTCCATAGCGACACGGGCTGGCAGATCTGTAGGGCCTTGTG
>Ga0070699_100005672_pt1 | contig 10934 bp, 6 predicted proteins | sample KBSK1503metaG_FD_65473 | JGI IMG/M metagenome (GOLD analysis project Ga0070699, IMG submission 65473) | Corn, switchgrass and miscanthus rhizosphere microbial communities from Kellogg Biological Station, Michigan, USA - KBS K1-50-3 metaG | ecosystem: Host-associated > Plants > Roots >...
CCGGCATCCCCGAGGTGACGATCGGCGAGACGCTCGCCGATCCGGACGATCCGCGCCCGCTGCCGGTGATCGGAGTGGACGAGCCGAGCCTCGCCATGACGATCGGCGTCAACACCTCTCCGCTCGCGGGCCAGGATGGCACACGACTCACCGCGAGCATGGTTCTCGCGCGACTCGAGCAGGAGCTCGTCGGGAACGTCGCCCTCCGCGTGCTCCCGACCGAGCGGCCGGATGCCTGGGAAGTGCAAGGGCGCGGCGAGCTCCAGCTCGCGATCCTCGTCGAGCTGATGCGCCGCGAAGGCTTCGAGCTCACGGTCGGCAAGCCGCAGGTGGTCACTCGAGAGGTGGACGGAAAGGTCCACGAGCCGATGGAACGGCTCGCGATCGACGCACCGGAGGACTACGTCGGCGTGATCACGCAGTTGCTCGCCCTCCGCAAGGGACGTCTCGAGCAAATGGTGAACCACGGCACTGGCTGGGTGCGGATGGAGTACGTCGTCCCTGCGCGAGGGTTGATCGGCTTCCGCACGGAGTTCCTGACAGAGACGCGCGGCACGGGCATCCTCCACCACGTCTTCCACGCATACGAGCCCTCGCACGGCGAGCTACGTATGCGGCCCACGGGCAGTCTGGTCGCCGATCGCCGTGGCCCCGCGACGGCGTTCGCCCTGCTCAATCTCCAGGAGCGCGGGCAGCTGTTCATCGCGCCGGGCACCGAGGTCTACGAAGGCATGGTCGTGGGAGAAAATGCGCGCGCCGAGGACCTCGACGTCAACGCGACCAAAGAGAAAAAGCTCACCAACATGCGCTCGTCAACTGCGGACGAGCTGGTCAGGCTGATCCCGCCGCGCCTGCTCTCGTTGGAGCAGTCTCTGGAGTTCCTCGGCGAGGACGAATGCGTCGAGGTCACTCCCAAGAACGTGCGCCTGCGGAAGGCGGAGTTGTCCGGCCAAAAGCGCCAGACGGCCACCTCCCGCAAGGCGCGCGGTCTCGCGAAGGTCTAAACGGCCGTTACCACTTCGAGCGCCGGCCGCGGCGGCTCGTGTACATGAGCTTCGCTCGCGCCGACTGCAGGCCTGCTTCTTCGAACTGAGCGCGATGACCGAGCCGGCGGGCGACGTGGCTCGTCTCGGCCTGCTGCTCGGGGAGGACGAGCGTGATCGCCTTGCCACTGCGTCCCGCGCGACCAGTACGGCCGGTGCGGTGAACGTAATCCTTGTCCTCGCCCGGCGGATCGAAGTTGATCACATGCGTGATGTCGTCGAGATCAAGGCCGCGCGCCGCGACATCGGTGGCGACGAGCGTCGTCACCTTGCCGCTCTCGAAGCGGGAAAGGGCGCGCTCGCGTGCTCCCTGTGACATGTCGCCGTGCATGGCGACGGCACGGACGTCGTGTCGAGCGAGCTTCTGCACGAGCTTGTCCGCGCCACGCTTCGTCCGTACGAAGACGAGTGTCAGGCCGTTCGACGAGTTGATCTGCTTCACGAGCGTCTCGACCTTCGTGTCGGCGGTGACTGAAACGAACTGGTGCTCGATCTCGCCCGGCTCCTGCTCCTCGGCCAGAGCCGCCTCGAAGCGGGATGGGCTATTCGTGTAGTTGCGCGCCAACTCGCCGACCGGGCCGTCTAGCGTGGCCGAGAAGAACATGGTTTGTCGGTTGCGCGGCAGCCGGCGGACGATGCGGTCGACCTGCGGCTGAAAGCCCATGTCGAGCATTCGGTCGGCTTCGTCGAGGACGAGTATGCGAACGTGCGAGAGATCGACGAGACGACGCTCAGCGAGATCCTGCAGGCGTCCGGGCGTTGCGACCAGGACATGCGCGCTCTTTGCCCGTTTCGCCTGGGCGTTGAGCGGCACGCCGCCGTAGACGGAGGCCACCTTGAGGCCCTTGGCCGGCACGAGCGACTCGAGCTCTGCGCTCACCTGAGCGGCGAGCTCGCGGGTCGGGACGAGAACGAGTGCCGACGGACGGGCGTCGGCGGTTGTGGTGCGTTCGACGATCGGCAGGGCGAACGCAAGCGTCTTCCCGGATCCGGTCGGAGATTTTGCGAGCACGTCGAGCCCTGCGAGGGCATCCGGTAGGACGAGGGCCTGGATCCGGAACGGCTCGTGGATGGAGCGAGCAGCGAGCGCGTCGACGATAGGCGGCGACACGCCAAGCTCGCGGAATGATTGCTGCATAAAGTTGTTCGACTCCTTTTACGGGTTCGAGACTTGCCTACCTCGAAACACCCGAAGGAGGAACGAGAAGCTCATCTCACCGAGCGACCGAATGTCACCCGTTGCCACAAGGTAGCAGCTAATCGTGGCAGGGGGCAGATACGCTCCCCTTATGGCAAGCGATAAGTCCGATGCACTGACCGCGGCTCAGAAGGCGCAGCTCGAGGCCGAGCTCGCCGAGCTCGAGGGCCCCCGTCGCACCGAAGCAGTCCAGGCGATCGCAACCGCCCGGAGCTTCGGCGACCTGTCCGAGAACTTCGAGTATCACGCCGCGAAGAACGAGCAGGGCCTCCTCGAGCGGCGCATCACGATGCTGCGAGACCGGCTCGAGCGCTCCGTGCTCATCGACGAGAACGACGTCGACGGCGACACGGTCGGCGTCGGGACGAAGGTCGAGATCGAAGACGAGCAGGGTGAGCGGATGGAAGTCGAGATCTCTAGCGTCGGCGGCGTGTCGCCGGACTCACCTGTCGGGCGCGCGCTCATGGGACGCAAGGTGAGCGACGAGGTCGAGATCCAGGCGCCGAGCGGCGCTTGGCGGGCCCGCATTCTGTCGATCGGTCGCTAGTCGAACCTCGGCACAGCGTGGATCTCTGATCCTCGTTCTATATTGAGCTGGAATGACCACAACGCGTTTCTTCGCTACGTATGCGCTCGCGGTGTTCCTCCTCGCGACGACTTCGGTCGCGGGAGCCTCGGCGATCGCGCCCGCGCTGCCGGCCTCATATCCGGCTGCGGGTGAGCTCGTCGCCACGCGTGTCGCGGTGAGGACGAGCCCCGACCGCAGTGCGAAGGTCGTCCGTCTACTGCAGCAGTTCCGGCCCGACTATCGGCTTCAGATCGTGTTGGCAGTCGGCCAGGCGAGTGCACCCGACGGCTCCGTCTGGTTCAAGCTCAACCTGCCGATGCGACCGAACGGGACCGTCGGGTGGATACCGGCCGCCAGCGTCACGCTGAGACCGACGCAAAGTCGCATCGTCGTGCACCGCGGGCTCAGGCGGATCGAGCTGTTTCGGGGCGGCCAGCGGTTGCTTCAGGCCAAGGTGGCCGTCGGGGCGCCCGGCCGCGAGACTCCGCTCGGAGAGTTCTACGTGACAGCACGCTTCGTCCCGGACGATCCGTTTCTCGGATCGTTCGCGCTCGAGACGAGCGCGTATTCGCGATTGACCGAGTGGCCGGGCGGGGGGAAGGTCGGCATCCATGGAACGAGCAAGCCGTGGCTGCTCGGGCAGGCGGTGTCGCACGGCTGCGTTCGCGTCTCCAATCAGACCGCGCTCGCGCTCAGGCGGCTGGCGCCGGTCGGGACGCCCATTTCGATCGTCGCGCGTTAGCCCGACAACAGGGCTCCGGCGAGAAACGTCGCCGCGCCCAGGCTTCTGATGCGATAGCCGTGATTCTGAAACGTGTAGTGGCTCCTCAGCTGCTGCCAGCCGCCGCCGGGACGGGTGGCGACGCTCACAGATCCGAAGCGGTAACTGAAGCGGTTGCAGACGAAGGAGCCCGCTCCCCACGTCTCGGTCGTGACCATTGGGCGCCAGGCACCATGGCTGCCCGGGAGATACACCGGTCCACCGACTGCCCGGTCGTCCACGAGGACACGCCACCAGCTGCGCCGATTCCGGATCTCGACAACCGCGACCTTGTGGATCGACCCGGCAGGGACGCCGAGAGCGACCTCGTGGTACTGGGGTGCCTGGTGGGGCTGAGCGACCTCGTAGTACAGGCTGCTCGTCGAGGCCCCCGGGAACGCACTGAAGCCGACCTGAAGCCACTCGTCGGTTCCGTTCGGACCGGCGCCTGGCCCACCGACGCCAACCCAGCCGGCCACGTGTCCGCTGAGCACCTCGGGCGCCGCGACTGCCTGGAGCCACGTCGCCACGCCGTAAGCGCGGTGGTTCGCGCCGAGACCCGCATAGGCGTAGCCACTCGAGCCGCAGGCAGCCTGAGCCAGGCCGGGAGCGGCAAAGGCGATCGAAACGAGAGCGAGCGCTGCTGCCAGCGCCCGGAGAAGCAGCCTGGCCAAGGAACCTCCGATTGAGCGGCCTGCGACAGAAATCCGTCGACTGTTCAATCGGGCGGGCCGGCTCGGGCTGGCGTACCTCGTTCGAGTGATCACGGCCGCCCGCAAATTGGGACAGTCAGTGCGAGTTCCAACAAAGGGCTAGATCAACTAGCCCTCTCGCCAGTCCTCCTCAACCGCAAACCGGGCTATCACACGTCTGGGGAGATTGCGCAACTGACGGCGCTGGCCGTCGGTGCAATCGAAGACGAGGGGGAAGCTCAAGTGAGAGGCAAGAAAAGAATCGGTCTAATGCGGCCGCGTGCCGCCCGCGCCAAGTGGGGGATCTCGGTTGTCGCGCTGCTCGTTCTGATGGCGATCAGCGCCGGCTCGTCGTCGGCAATGCGGTTCGGCATTAGCTCGCCGAGGCACGTCACGGCCTCGCCCGTGATCACCGCGAAGCAGCACGAGGGTCAGAAGAGCGACTCGAGCTACACGTCCGGGAACATCACGACCTACAAGGAAGGCGACACGATCAAGTTTCGCTTCGATCTCACAGGATCGGATGCTTCCTCCGGCCAGCTGCAAGTGCGCTTCAGCGAAAACGACGGAACCTGTCTTTTCTTCGACAACTACTTCGTCCTCCAAGAGATCACGAACGTCAGCGGAGCGACGCCGACCGTTTCGGTTGCGTCTGGTCCCACCGCCGACTCGGGTGAGTGGGTGGTCGCGCTCGACGTCGCCTTCTCCGGGGCGGGTGAGGCCGTGGTCAATTACCAGCTCAAGCTCTCGGACCAGGCCGGCGACTGCAACGGATCGTCTCAGCACAGCCGCCTCAGTCCAGGGGACGGCGTCTCGCAGACCGGCCAGCAGAACGTCCCGGTTCCGGCGAACCAGATCATCGAGCTGCCGAACATCACCGTTGCGAAACTCGTCGATCGCGCAGACGGCGCGGGGTTCGTCCCCGCCGCCGCGGGCGAGTACTGCTTCATGCTCGACTCCGGCGCCTGCACGCCGATCGACTCCAGCGGGCAGGTCGTCTTCGTCAACGTGGTTGCTGATGGAGCTCACACCATCACCGAAAGCTCAAATCTCGCGCACCCGGGTTACACCTTCGACTCGGGTGTAGGGACGAACTGCACGTTCGCCGGCAGCACGGCGACCGCGACCGTCGCGCAGGGCACGACGGCGACGAACGCTTCGTGCACGTTCAAGAACAAGCTCACTGCGCCGCCCAAGGTCACCGTGACGAAGTCGTGCCCGACCGGTGCGGCGAATTCGGGCGACCGTTTCCAGGTGCGCCTGAACGGTGTCGACGCCGGCACAGCTCTCGCTTGCGGCGGGAGTATCGACGTCAGTCCCACGCCGGGCCAGGTCTACTCCGTCACCGAAGCGGCTGCGGGAACGACCGATTTCGCGAACTACACGAGCTCCCTGGGCTCGGGCTGCGCCGGCACGCTCACGTTCGGCGGGACGGCGACCTGCACGATCACGAACACGCGCAAGGCGGCGCCGAAGGTGACCGTCACCAAGTCGTGCCCCGGTGGCCCAGCGAACGCAGGCGATCGGTTCCAGATCAAATTGGACGGTGGCAACTCCGGCGACGCTCTCGCGTGCGGCGGCAGCATCGATGTGTCAGTAACGGCCAGTCAGGCTTACGCGATCACCGAGGCCGCCGCCGGAACGACGAATCTGGCGAACTACACCTCGGCCTCAAGCACAGACTGCTCCGGCACCCTTGCCCACTTCGGTGACGCGGCGAGCTGCACGATCACGAACACGCTGAAGGCTCCGCCGAAGGTGACCGTGACCAAGTCCTGTCCGGGTGGGCCGGCGAATGCAAACGATCGCTTCCAGATCAAGCGCGACGGCGGAAACTTTGGGGACGCTCTCGCGTGCGGCGGCAGCCTCGACGTGCCGGTGACGGCCGGCCAGGCCTACACGATCACGGAGGGCGCAGCAGGTACGACCGATCTCGCCGACTACACCACCACCTCGAGCACCGACTGTTCCGGCACGCTAGCCAACTTCGGCGATACAGCCACCTGCACGATCACGAACACGCTCAAGGCGGCGCCGAAGGTGACCGTGACCAAGTCGTGCCCGGGCGGCAAGGCGCACGACGGCGACCGGTTCCAGGTCAAGCTCGACGGCTCGAACGTCGGCACCGCGCTCGACTGTGCCGGCAGCAGGGACGTGACCGTCACAGCCGGTCAGGCCTACGCGATCACCGAGGGCGCGGCGGGAACGACGGACCTCGCTGACTACACGACGGCGCTCGGCTCCGGCTGCTCCGGCACGCTCGCGCACTTCGGCGACACGGCATCCTGCACGATCACGAACACACTGAAGGCGGCACCGAAGGTGACCGTGACCAAGTCGTGCCCGGGCGGCAAGGCGCACGACGGCGACCGGTTCCAGGTCAAGCGGGGAGCGTCGAACATCGGCGATCCGCTGAACTGCGGCGGCAGTGTCGACGTACCTGTCACGGCGGGCCAGGCGTACTCGATCACCGAAGGTGCAGCCGGGACGACTGACCTGGACGACTACACGACGACCTCCAGCACCGGCTGTTCAGGCACGCTCGCCAACTTCGGCGACACGGCCGCCTGCACGATCACGAACACGCTGAAGGCGCCTCCGAAGGTGACAGTGACCAAGGCATGTCCCGGTGGCAAAGCCGCCGCCGGCGACCGCTTCCAAGTCAAGCGCGACAACTCGAACGTCGGCACCGCGCTCGACTGCGCCGGCACCCTCGACGTAGTCGTCACCGCAGGCCAGGCCTACGCGATCACCGAGGGCGCTGCGGGAACAACCGATCTGGCCAACTACACGACGACGTCCAGCCCCGGCTGTTCCGGGACGCTGGCGAACTTCGGCAACACCGCCAGCTGCACGATTACGAACACGCTGAAGGCTGCGCCGAAAGTGACTGTGACGAAGTCCTGCCCGAACGGAGCGGCTGCCGCGGGTGACCGCTTCCAGGCCAAGCTCGATGGCCAAAACACCGGCGATCCGCTCGCTTGCGCCGGCAACATCGACGTCAGCGTCACCGTGGGTGCGACCTACGCGATCACGGAGGGCGCGGCAGGGACCACCGACCTCGCGAACTATGCGTCGAGCCTGAGCGATGACTGCTCCGGCACGCTCGCGCACTTCGGCGACACTGCGAACTGTACGATCACGAACACGCTCAAGGCGGCGCCCAAGGTGTCCGTGACCAAGGCCTGTCCGAACGGCAAGGCCAATGACGGCGACCGCTTCCAGGTGAAGCGCAACGGCACCAACGTCGGCACGCCACTCGACTGCGGCGAGGAGGCGAACGACCACATCGACGTGACCGTCACCGCCGGCGTTGCCTACACGATCACCGAAGGCGCGGCCGGTACGGCCGATCTGGCGAACTACACGACCACGTTCAGCGAAGGCTGCTCGGGCACGCTCGCGCACTTCGGCGACACCGCCACATGCACGATCACGAACACGCTCAAGGCGGCACCGAAGCTGACGGTGATCAAGCATGTCGTCAACGACAACGGCGGCACCAAGGCGGCGGGCGACTTCACCCTCGCGGTGACCGGCTCGAGCCCGAGTCCGGCGTCGTTCCCGGGCAGTGAGGCAGGAACGACTGTCACTCTTCAGCCGGGGGCATATTCGGTGAACGAGGCTCCGGTCAGCGGCTATTCGACGACCAAGTCGGCCAGCTGTGCCGGCTCGCTCATCCACTTCGGCGATACGGCGACGTGCACTGTCACGAACGACGACATCGCGGCTCCGCCGCCGCCACCGCCGCCGGCAGGTACGCCCGAGATCGATCTCGCGATCACGAAGACGGACAGCCCGGATCCGGTGTCGGTCGGAGCGCTCCTGACCTACACGTTGACGGTCACGAACAAGAAGGGAGACACGGCGAACAACGTCGTCGTGACCGACTCGCTGCCCTCTGCAGTGACGTTCGTGTCCGCGTCGTCGACGAAGGGGACCTGCTCCGGGACGAATCCGGTCACCTGCAACATCGGAACGGTCGCGTTCAATGAGCTCGTGAGCATCATGATCGTGGTGCGGCCCTCCAATCCCGGCACGATCACGAATACCGCGATCGTCACCGCCAGGGAGCACGAGCATGATCCATCCGACAACACGGCGTCGGCGACAACCCTCGTGCAGGGTGCGTTCGTCCCGCCGAGCGTCTGCTACGCGTTGACAGTGACGCCCCGAACGCTCACGGTCGGCAGGACCACGATCGTGCGTGTCATCGTTCGTGAGGCCGGCAAGCCGGTGAAGAGAGTCCGCGTGGTCATCACAGGCAGGGGAGTGACGAAGCGCGCGAACACGAATGCCACCGGCGTGGCGCGCTTCGTGATCACGGGCCGGAGCCCCGGTATCCTGCAGGTCCGCGTCCCGACACACGCAACGTGTCGAACGCAGCGCATCGGCGTGCTCGGCGTGTTCACTCCGCCGGTCACCGGCTAGGGAAGGTTCGGTTTGCCGCGCCCCCGGCTGACGCCGGGGCGCGGCAGTCGTCTAGTCGGACAGAAGCAGCGCGGGAGAACGTGTGGTTCCCGATCTCGTCGAGGGCCAGATCGCGGCGTCGTCATTGACGCATCGTGAGCGGCTGGTCCAGGATGTGGGCGCCATGTCCTATTCCTTGCAGGACGTCGACCTGTGGTTGATCGACAGCCTCGTGATTCCCGCGAGCCTGCACGACGTAGAGGGCCGCTTCGTGCGCGTCAACGAAGCCGCCGAGCGAGCCTCCGGGAAGTCGAACGCCCAGTGGCTCGGCCGCCATTTCCTCGAGCCGGTGCCTCCCGAGGCACGCAAGAATGTCGCGGCACAGTTCCGCCGAGCTGTGGAGCAAGGAGAGCCGACCGACTTCGAGACCGTCTTCGTCGACGCGAGCGGGCATCTTCGAGGCGTGCGCGCGCAGCACCTGCCTCTCCGTTCCGGCGGTGCGGTCGTCGGCGTTCTCATTCTCGCGTTCGATACGCGCCGACCTCCGTCCGCGCCCACCGGCCTCGAGCCTCAGCCGCGACTGACGCCCCGCCAACACGAGATCCTCGGCCTGATCGCCTCAGGCCTATCGACATCCGAGATCGCCACGCAGCTGACCATCTCGCCCGAGACGGTCCGCAACCACATCCGGAGCCTCTTCTCTGAGCTGAATGTGCACACTCGGCTCGAGGCGACGGCGGCGGGTCAGCGGCTCGGGCTGCTGGCTCCGCACGCGCTCGGCCCGCAGCCGACCGGCCTCTAGAACGGCACGGCCGAGACCCCTACGCTTGTCACATGCCCGTCTGTCTTAGCTGTGGCGAGGAGAGTCCGGACGCCGCTCGATTCTGCTTTGCCTGCGGAACCGCGCTCGACGCCGCGCTAGCGCTCGAGGAGCGGAAGGTCGTCACAGTCCTGTTCGCCGACCTCGTCGGCTTCACCTCGCGTGCGGAGCAACTGGACCCCGAGGACGTGCGCGCCCTGCTGGCGCCGTATCACCAGCGCCTGCGTTCTGAGCTCGAGCGATTCGGCGGCACGGTGGAGAAGTTCATCGGCGACGCCGTCGTCGCGCTATTCGGGGCGCCGGTCGCGCATGAGGACGATCCAGAACGGGCTGTGCGCGCGGCGCTCGCGATCCGCGACTGGGTTCGCGAAGAGGACCGGCTGCAGCTACGCATCGCGGTTAACACCGGCGAGGCGCTGATCGCGCTCGGCGCGCGACCCGAAGCCGGCGAAGGGATGGCGTCGGGCGATGTGGTGAATACGACCGCCCGTCTGCAGTCAGCCGCGCCTGTGAACGGCATTCTGGTCGGGGAGGCCACCTGGCGCGCGACGCGCGATCGAATCGACTACCTCGAGCACGAGCGGGTCAGCGCGAAGGGCAAGTCAGAGGCGATCCCGGTCTGGGAGCCGGTCAACGCGCGCGCCCGTCCGGGAATGGATCTCGAACAACGATCGCTTACCCCCCTCGTCGGTCGCGAGCCAGAGTTGACCACGCTGTTCGACGTCTTCGATCGCGTCTGTCGTGAGCGCGAGCCGCAGCTGCTCACCCTGGTTGGAGTGCCGGGAATCGGCAAGTCGCGGCTCGTGGCAGAGCTGTTCCAGCGGATCGACGCTTCGCCGGAGATCGTCTGGTGGCGACAAGGACGTGCTTTGCCGTACGGCGCGGGCGTCAGTTTCTGGGCGCTGACCGAGATGATCAAGGCTCAGGCCGGCATCCACGAGAACGACGAGGAGGAGGAAGCTGCCAAGAAGCTGAGCGAGTCGGTCACGCAGACGGTGGACGAGCACGAGCGCGACTGGGTGCTTCGGCAACTCGAGCCGGTCGTCGGGCTCGGCGAGGACGCTGCAGTCAGGCGCGACGAGGCGTTCGCGGCATGGCGCCGCTACCTCGAAGGTCTTGCCGAGCAGCACCCCCTTGTCCTGGTGTTCGAGGATCTCCACTGGGCTGACGACGGTCTGCTCGAATTCGTCGACCATCTGACCGAGTGGGCGTCCGGCGTACCGATCCTCGTGCTCGGCACCGCGCGCCCGGAGCTACTCGACAGGCGGCCCGGCTGGGGCGGCGGCAAGCTGAATGCGTCGACGCTCGCACTCTCGGCGCTCGCTGACGCCGATGCCGCTCGTGTGATCGGCGCCGTGCTGCAGCAGCAGTTGCTGCCGGCGGAGCTCCAGGCGACGCTGCTCGAGCGAGCCGGGGGAAATCCGTTGTATGCGGAGCAGTTCG
>Ga0070699_100005673_pt1 | contig 10932 bp, 4 predicted proteins | sample KBSK1503metaG_FD_65473 | JGI IMG/M metagenome (GOLD analysis project Ga0070699, IMG submission 65473) | Corn, switchgrass and miscanthus rhizosphere microbial communities from Kellogg Biological Station, Michigan, USA - KBS K1-50-3 metaG | ecosystem: Host-associated > Plants > Roots >...
CTGCCGAAGACGATCACCAAGTGGATGGGCGATTCGGTCGGCCACTGGGAAGGCGACACGCTCGTGGTCGACACGACGAACTTCACCTCGAAGACGCAGTTCCAGGGGGCGAGCGAGAACCTGCACGTCGTCGAGCGCTTCACGCGCGTCGATCCGAAAACGATCCTTTACCGCTTCACCATCGAGGATCCGACGACGTGGGATCGGCCGTGGACCGGCGAGTATCCGTGGAACGCGACGAGCGAGAAGCTGTACGAGTACGGGTGCCACGAAGGCAACTACGCGCTCGAGAACATGCTGCGCGGCGCGCGCGCGCGTGAAGCGGAAGAGGCGAAGAAGCCTTAGGCCGTCATTCATTGACTTTTCGCCGATCGCCTGCATAATCTTCGGCCGCTCTGCATGCGGCCCCGTCGAGACGCGTTCGTGGCTTCTCGCCTTTTCTCGGGGGCCGGTGTTCGAAGGAGGCATCCTGCTATGCGCATCTCGGCGACGTGCGCGGCGATTCTCGCGGTCGTGCTCCTGCCCGGAATTGTCTCTGCTCAAGCCGTCCTGACGGGTACTGTCCATGACCCATCGGGCGCGGTGCTCCCCGGCGTCACCGTCGAGGCCGCCAGTCCGGCGCTGATCGAAAAAACGCGGTCGGCAACGACCGACGCGTCGGGACAGTACCGGATCATCGATCTGCAACCCGGCACGTATTCACTGACGTTCGCGCTCGCCGGCTTTACCACCGTCCGGCGCGCGAACATCGAGCTCTCCGGCACGCAGACAGTCACGATTCCGATCGAGATGCGTCTGGGCGCCATCGCCGAAACCATCACGGTGACGGGTGAAACGCCGCTGGTGGACGTGCAGAGTGCCAAGCGCGAAGTCGTCATGAACAAGGATGTCATCGAGGCGCTGCCCGTCGCGCGTGCCGTCGGCGCGCTGCTCAATGCGACACCGGGGCTGTCGGTCGACACGAACGGCCCGGCGCTCTCGCCGACGATGACGTTCTTCAACGCGCATTCGAGCAATGCGAATTCGGCCTCGGTCGCCGGCGAAGGCCGGATGACGGTCAACGGCATGACGATCGCGGCGGCGAGGAGCGGCGGAGTGTCGTCGTACGTGTATGACACGCCGAACTCGCAGGAAATCGCCGTCACCGTCGGAGGCGGGCTCGGCGAGAGCGACATTGGCGGTCCGGTGATGAACCTCGTGCCGAAGTCGGGCGGCAACACGTTCGCCGGCATCGCGTTCTTCAACGAAGCCGGCAACTGGTCGCGCGGCCACAACCTGACGGACGACTTGCGCGCGATCGGTCTCACGCAAACTCCCGGCATCATTCAGGCGTACGACACGAGCGGCTCGTTCGGCGGCCCGATCAAGAAGGACCGCCTGTGGTTTTACGCGAGCTATCGCAACCTGGATACGCAGACGGCGATGGAAGGCATCACGGCGAACGCCAACGCCGGCAACGCGTCACGCTGGGACTGGGTGGGCGCACCCATCAATGCCCGTCTGGTGCAGGACCGGCAGATGATCATCGGTCGTCTGACCGGCCAGGTGGGAAGGAGCCGCCTCTCCTTCAATTCCGAGTATCAGCATCGCTGCGAGGGCACGCCGCTCAAACTCGACACTGACGGGTGCCACAAACGGGGCAGCGATTGGATCGGCCTCGGCAACAACGCCGCGCCGTTCCAGTCGCCGGAAGCGACGTCGACCGCGGCGCGCGGATACTTCGACGCGCCGTTCTACGTCAATCAGCCGTTCTGGACGATGCCGGTGACCAGCAGGCTGCTCGTCGAGGCCGGCTACACCGCGTTCCGCTACAACCCGATCTTCGGCTTTCCACCGCCGGATGGCATCACAAACCTGATCCCGGTTACGGAGCAGTCGAACGCGATCAATCCGGCGACCGGCCAGCGGTACGCGCCGCAGCCGAACTATGCCTATCGCGCGGTGGAGTCGTGGGGATGGGCGGTCGGCAAGACCGACGGCTGGCGTGCGTCGGCGTCCTACGTGACCGGCGCGCACAACATGAAGATCGGCTATCAGGGCAACAGGCTGGACCAGCTCGATCAGACGATCGCGAACGACACGCAGCTCGGCTACCGCTTCAACCAGGGCGTGCCGAATGCGGTGAGCTACTACCTGCCCGACTTCGGCCGCCGAACCATCACGAAGCTGCACGGCTTCTTCATCCAGGACAGCTGGACCCGCGATCGGTTAACGCTGCAGGCCGCGCTCCGATACGACCACGCGTCGAGCTACGCACCTGTCGATCAGAACGGCACGACTCGGACGTCGTTCCTGAATCCCACGCCGATCACGATCGAGAGGACGCCTGGCGTCGATGGGTACAACGATCTCACGCCGCGCGTCGGCGTCGCCTACGATCTCTTCGGCAACGGCAAGACGGCTGTCAAGTTCAACTGGGGCCGCTATCTCGCGTACGCCGCGAACGATCCGCCGTACACCTCGACCAACCCCGGCTTCACCGTCGTGCGGTCGGTCACGAACCGCGGATGGACCGACTCGAACCGGAACAACGTCGTCGACTGCGACCTGCTCAATCCCGCGACGCAGGATCGATCGGCGAGCGGCGGCGACATCTGCGCCGCCGCGGTCGCCAACCAGGCCAACTTCGGCAAAGTGGGCGCGGCGACGATCGTCAATCCCGACGTGCTGCACGGCTGGGGGAAGCGTCCGGGCGATTATCAATGGGCGGCGACGCTGCAGCACGAAATCATGCCGCGCGTCACGGCGGAACTCAGCTACACGCGCCGGAACTTCTTCGGGTTCTTCGTCACCGACGATTTGAACCGCAACGTCAACACGGCGTACGAAAGCTACACGCTGACGGCACCGCAGGATCCACGGCTACCGAACGGCGGCGGCTATCCGATCACGGTGTACGTGCCGACGGCCGCGGCCAATGCGATTCCTTCCAAGACCTATCTGACGTGGGAAAGCGACTACGGCCCGGAGCGTACCAGCTACTGGCACGGCGTCGACTTCACGCTCAGCGCTCGCCTGCGCGACGGGCTCACCACGTCGGTCGGCACGAGCACCGGCCGCGCCGTTCTCGACGACTGCGCAACGGCGACGAAGTACAACCAGGTGAACACGGTCACCAACTCCGCCGCCGGTCCGGATCCGCGCGCCTGCCACAGCGTCGATCCGTTCCAGACGACGGTGCGCGGGCTCGCTATCTACATCGTCCCGAAGATTGATGTGCTCGTCAGCGCGACGGTACGGTCGCAGCCGCCCGTGCAGCTCGGCGCGCCGCCGGCCGGCGCCGCGCTCGCGGGCGGCGGCAACTCTGCTCAGTGGGTCGTGCCGAACTCCGTCATCGCGGCGGCGCTCGGCCATCTGCCGGTTGGCGCGACGGCGACCGGCACCACGACGATTCAGATAGCCGACAATGTCAGCCGCGTGTACGCGGACAACCGGCGGACCCAGATCGACATGCGCTTCGCCAAGGTCCTGCGCTTCGGCCGCACGCGGTCGGACATCGGCATCGATCTCAACAACCTGCTGAATACGAACTACGCGACGGGCTACAACACGATTTACGCGTACAGCGCGGGCAACGCGCTGCAGGGCGGCACCTGGGGCAACCCGACCAGCATCTACTCACCGCGGTTCATGCGCCTCAACTACACGATCAACTTCTGACCGCGGTCACCGAGCGGGCCCGGCTTCCTCGCGGATGCCGGGCCCTCGTTGACCCTTCGGCAAATCATCACGCCGCGGCACATGTCGGGCCGTGGGCTTCAAAAGACGATAGAGTGCGTCGTTGTTACTGTCTGACGTTTTCGAATGTTCAGCGAGTCCGTTCAGCGCATTTCGAGTGCAATGCGACGCGATTTCGGATGCTCGCACATCGATTGGTACGAATAAGGTCACGGCATCGACAATTCCGGTGCGCGCCGCATCGATGCGGCATCACGCGTCCTCATTGAACCGCCTTTACAAGTTCTTGCCCTGAATCAGTTGCCGGAAAGATCCAGGAAATCCATCGCAGTTGAAACGACCGGCACGCTTCGCGCATTTCAGCGTCGCCGATTCCAGAGCAGCCATGACCCCCCGGACGCGGCCGACACTTGTCGTTCATCTCGTCGCGGTCGCGACGATCGCGCTGGCGGCGGACGCCACGGCGCAGAATTCGTTGGCTGCTGCGCGTGATCTGTATACCGCCGCTGCGTACGAAGACGCGCTGCAGCTGTTGAACGGCATTCGCACAACGGAGCACCAGTCCGACGACGGCCAGGTCATCGAACGATACCGGGCGTTCTGTCTCCTCGCGCTCGGCCGAAGGGCGGAAGCCGAGTCCGCGATCGAGTTCCTCGTTCAGGCCGCGCCTTCATATCGGCCGACCGACGCCGAGGTGTCACCGTACGTCCGCGCCACGTTCCGCGAAGTCCGGCGCCGCACGCTGCCGAGCGTCATTCAGGCAAGCTACGAAATGGCGAAGGCCGCGTTCGATCGAAAGGATCCAAACGCGGCGGACGCATTCAAAGCGGTCCTCGAGCTGAGCACCGATCCGGACCTTGGCGCGCTTCGAAATCAGCCGCCGGTGTCAGAGCTGCGGACGCTGGCGACGGGGTTTCTCGCGCTGAGCACGGCACCGGCTCCCCTGCCGCAGCCGCCGGCGCCAGAACCGCCGTCGGCGCCGCCGCCGACCGCTCCACCGGTGCCCGTCATACCGCCGCGTTCCACGAATCGCATTTACGGCCCCGAGGATGCGAACGTCGTCCCGCCGATTGTCGTGCGCCAGTCGTTTGCGCCGCTCGCCGAGGTGTTCGCTGTGCGGCCTGGAATCGTCGAAGTGATTGTCGACGAGCTCGGCGAAGTCGTCGCCGCGAAGACCATCGTCGCGGTCAATGCGGTCTACGACCGGATTGCGCTGGCAACCGCCAGGAGCTGGCGCTACCGGCCGGCCACGCTCGATGGGGTGCCGGTCAAGTTCCGCGCGATCGTTCAACTGCAGCAAAAACCGCGGTGACACGGACGCGAAAGACGGCCACGGCGCGTGTCTCGCTTGAAGGAGGATTGTGTGACGATTCAGATCGGCCGCCGCTCGATATTGCTCGCGCTGATGCTCGTTGCCGCGTACTGCGTGCCGGTCGCGGCTCAGTCCGGATCCGGCGTCGCCGCGGTCGAAGGTTTGGTTACGGATCAGGACGACCGCGCGATTCCCGACGCCCTCGTCCTCATCATCAGCAGCGAAACCGGTTATGAACGCGCGATCTTCACCGATACCCGCGGTCGCTACTTCGCCGCGGCCATGCCCGTGGGCTCCTACTCGATCGACGTGTCGGCGAAGGGATTCGCTCACATCGAGCAGCACGCCATCCGTCTCGCGGTCGGTGCGACCGAGACGCACAACTTTACCCTGAAGGTCGCGAACGTATCGGAGATGATCACCGTCACCGCGCCTGCCCGCCTCGACAAGGACGACACGGCGACGAGCACGGTCGTCGCGTCGCGCGCCGTCGAGATGTTGCCAATCCGCGGGCGCGACTTCACCGAGTTCGTGCAGCTGTCGCCTGCGCTCACGCAGGAAACCGATCGGAACGGTCTCGTCATCTCGGGCCAGCGATCGATCAACTCCAACATCGCGATCGACGGCACCGACTTCAACGACGCCCTGCAGGGAAACCAGCGCGGCGGCAACGAAGGCGTGTTCTTCTTCCCGCAGGCGGCCGTGCGCGAGTTCCAGGTGGTCCGCAGCGGCGCGACCGCCGAAGTCGGACGAACGAACAGCGGATTCGTGAACGTCGTGACGAAGTCGGGATCGAACGACATGCACGGCGAAGCGTTCTACTACGACCGCGAAAAATCGCTGACGTCCCCCGACGCGTTCGACCGGAGCCTCAACAACCAACAGAGTCAGATGGGAGGGTCGTTCGGCGGACCGCTCGTTCACGACCGCGCGTTCGTGTTCGGCGCCGCCGAGCAGAGCCTGCTCAAGATTCCCTATTTCGTGCAATTCGACGCGCAGGCGCCCGGCGTGAGCGTGCCGGCAACCCTCCTGGCGCAGCAGGGCGAGCAGCGCTCCACGAACGATCCAACCGCGATCTTCGTGCGCACCGATGTCGTGGCGGGCAGCGGCCTCTTCAACCTGCAGGGGACGTATACGCGGCTGCGTGGCGAGAACTTCAACTTCGATTCGCTTCAGTTGAATCAGGCGGTCTCCACCAATTTCATGCGCAGGAGCGACAGCGTCGGCGTGAAGGCGGGCCTCACCACGGTGTTCGGCCTCGGCCTCCTGAACGATCTCCGCGGTCAGATCGCGACCGACGATCGGAACGAGATGCCCAACGCGCAGACGGCTCTGATCACCATCACCGGATTCGGCAATCTCGGCGGCGATTCGGGCCGTCCACGCGATTACGAGACGACACGGTACGAGTTGACCGACCAGTTGTCGACTACGGCCGGGGCGCACCGCCTGCGATTCGGCTTCGACTACAACCTGAATCAAGTCCGGCAGCAGCGCGAAGACAACATCCAAGGCCGCTACGACTTCAGGTCGCTGTCGGATTACATCGCCGGCCGGATCAACCGCTACCGCCAGACGGTGCTGGTGTTCGATCCCGCCGACGCGCTCTTCCGGGGCTCACAGCGCGAGATGGCCGCGTACGCTCAGGACAAGATTTCCATCGGGAGCAACTTCACGGCGAGCGCCGGCTTCCGGTGGGAAGGACAATGGAATCCTCAGCCGCCGAGGCCCAATCCGGCGATTCCCGAAACAGCGCTCGTTCCGAACGACCTCCGGCAGTGGCAGCCGCGTGGGGGAATGGCGTGGGACGTGAACGGTAGCGGCAGAACGGTCATCCGCGCGTCGGCGGGCATGTACGTCGCCCGCACGCCGGCAACGCTTTTCCAGCGCGTGTTCACGGACAACGGCATCACGACGGTCGTCGTCGACAGCAAGTTCGATCCCGCCGTGCTGAACGCGCTCACGTTCCCGAACCCGCTGTCGGGCGTGCCGGCGGGCCTCAAGGTGGCTGCGCCGCGCGTGTTCGGTTTCGATCCGGAGTTCAGGAATCCGCGCTCGCGGCAGGCATCCGCGACGGTCGAGCGGCTCGTCGGAGACGATGTGACGCTGTCGGTCGGCTACATCCACAGCGATACGAAGAATCTGCAGCGCCGTCTCGATCGCAATTTGTACCCGCCGGTCATCAACGGCGCCGGGATGCCGATCTTCCCTGTTGTGCGGCCGGATCCCACGATCGGCATCCTGTCGATCAACGAGTCGACAGCCCGCTCGCGCTACGACGCGCTTGCGGCCTCGTTCACGCGGCGCCTGACAACGCGTTTCCAGATGCAGGCGAACTATGCCTGGGCACTCAATATGGACGACGACTCCAACGAGCACCTGTTCCGCCGCGAGACGGCGCTGAATCCGTTCGATCTCGCGCCCGAGTGGTCGTACTCGAAAAACGACGTGCGGCACAACGCGAACGTCAACGCGCTGGCGGAGGTGCCGGGCGGCTTCACCGCGGGCGCGATCCTGTTCGCGAGGACGGGGACGCCCTATACGCCGATCATCGGCTTCGATACGCAGAACGACGGCAACGACGAGAACGATCGCGCGATCATCAACGGCCACGTCGTCGGTCGCAATGCGTACAGGCAGCCGGCGTTCTTCGACCTCGATGTGCGCTTGTTGAAGGCATTCCGGTTCGGGACGGGACGCGAGTTCGAACTGATCGCCGAGGCGTTCAACGTCACCCGGGCGAAGAATCTGAATTTCGGTCCCGACTCAGTCGGACCGTATGGCACGCCGGCGCAGCCTGTCGCAACGGCCGGGCAGCCGTTGTTCGCGCCGTCGACCGCCCGGTTTGGCGGCCCGCGTCAGCTTCAGTTCGGGCTGCGAATGGTTTTCTAGAAAACGAGATTCATCGTCTTGACACGACCATGATGGAGGCCAAATGAATCGGCGAATGGTACAGATTGGTTTTTCCAGCCTCGTGTATATCGGGCTGGCGGGCATACTCGTCGCTGACGGCGGCGCGAACGAACTCGATCAGTTGACCGGCGACGCCGACAGCGATCCCCAGGTCGCGCGCGTGCTGCTGCTCAGCATCGACGGACTTCACGCCGTCGATCTCGAGCGATTCGTCGCGACGCACCCCACGTCGACGCTCGCCGGGTTGAGCGCCACTGGCCGCACGTACACGAACGCCGCCTCGTCGAAGCCGTCCGACTCGTTCCCTGGCCTGCTGGCGATGGTCACCGGAGGAACGCCCCGTTCGACCGGCGTCTACTACGACGATGGCTATGATCGTTCGCTCGCGCCGGCGACCGCGCTGCCGGCGCCCGACCCGAGTTGCGTCGGCGGCTCGAGGGTGCAGTGGAAGCAGAACCTGGACGTGCTCCCGTTCTCCTTCACGACCACCATCGATCCGCGCAAACTGCCGCTCGACCCGACCGACGGCTGCACGAGCCGCGTGTATCCGCACCAGTTTCCGAGAGTCAACAACGTCTTCGAGGTCGTCAAGGGCGCCGGCGGCCGAACGGCGTGGGCCGACAAACATCCGGCCTATGAGTTCCTGATGGGGCCGTCGGGCTCGGGCGTCGACGATCTGTACACCCCAGAGATCACGCCGCCCCCGACGACGCTTACGACGACGAACAGCTTCGCGCTGACGATGGCCTACGACGACATGAAGGTCGCGGCCATCGTGAACCAGATTCGAGGACTCGACCACACGGGGCTCGAAGTCGTGGGCGTGCCGACGGTGTTTGGCATGAACTTCCAGGCTGTCAGCGTCGGACAGAAGCTGCGGTCCGAACAACTGCTGACGGCGCCCCCGTTGACCGGCGGCTATCTTGACTCTGGCGCCACGCCGTCGGATGGTTTGCTGGCGACGCTCGAGCACACGGACCAGTCGATCGGCCTCATGGTCGAGGAGCTGCGCAGCCAGGGGCTGCTCGATTCCACGCTCATCATCGTCACGGCGAAACACGGAAACTCGCCGATTGATCCGACCGCCCTTCGTAGAGTGGGCCCATCGATCTTCGGCACCCTCGTCAGCGGCATCGCGCTGCTGAGCGCCGACACCGGTCCGCTGATCTGGCTGAAGGATCAGAGCACCACGGCGGCCGCGGTCGCGGCGCTCACCCAATCGATCGACGCGGGCAACCCGGCGCGCATCGCGAGCGTTCTGGCCGGCGCGGAGCTGGCGGCGATGTTTGCCGATCCGCTGACGGATTCGCGTGCGCCCGACATCGTCGTGCTGCCGATCCCCGGCACGGTGTATACGACAAGCGCTACCAAGATCGCCGATCACGGCGGGTTCGCCGACGACGACGTGCACGTCGCGCTGCTGGTGTCGAATCCTTCGATACCGGCCAAGATCGTCGACGATTCCGTGGAGACGCGCCAGATCGCATGCACGATCCTGAAGGCGCTGTCCATGACATGCAACGCGCTGATGTCGGAAGCCGTCGAGCCTTCCAAAGCGCTGCCGAATTCGAACCACAAGGGCGCTCAGTAGGTTCATCGCCGGCCGGGCACAGCGAATGCTGCTGCGCGGCCGGCGCGACTTTCACTCCAGGAGTCGACTCCTACCAGCTTCTCCTTCGATCGGTCTTGCGCCGTCGCAGCGTCTCCTGCCGCAGCACCGCGCCGATGGCGCGCTCCAGCTGCGGCGTGCTGAACGGCTTCGACAGCAGCGGCGCGCCGGCTTTGCGGATGCGCTGTTGCGCCTCCGGCACCGCGGTGAATCCCGAAATGAAAATGACGGGCAGACCCGGACGCACGCCGCGAGCGGATTCGGCCAGCTCGATGCCGTCCATTCCTTCACCAAGCACGACATCGGTCAGCAGCACGTCCGGCGCGCCCGGACCCTGAATCAGCAGCAGCGCTTCGGTCGTCCCTTCGGCCACGAGCACTTTGTGCCCGAGGCTTTCGAGCTGACGCCGGACGATGCTGCGAACTTCGGACTCGTCCTCGACGACGAGAATCGTGCGCGGCGTCGCCGACACGGTCCTCGGGGCGTCGCTGAGCGCCGACGACTGCGCGTCACCGGCGGCGAGCGGCAGCATCATCGTCACCGTCGTGCCGCGGTCCGGCTGCGAAGCGATCGTCACCGTGCCGCCCGTCTGCTTCGCAAAGCCGTACACCATGCTCAACCCGAGCCCTGTGCCGCGCGAGCTGCCTTTCGTGGTGAAGAACGGCTCGAAGACGCGCGCCAGCACGTCGGGCGGCATCCCGCAGCCGGTATCTTCGAGCGCAAGCACCGAATAGGAGCCGGGCTTGAGGTCCTCGTCGGTCGCAGGCTGCGAGGTGATCTTCATCGCCGACGTGCGGATGGTCAGCGAGCCGCCGTTCGGCATCGCGTCGCGCGCGTTCAGGGCGATGTTGAGAATGGCCGCTTCGAGCGCCGCCGGATCGACGAACGCCACGCCCGCATCGTCGCGGGTCTCGGTGACGATGCGGATCGTCGAGCCGAGCGTGCGGCCGAGCAGCTTCACGCTGCTGTCGACGAGCGCGTTGACGTTGACCGGCTGCGGGTTGAGCAGGCGCCGGCGTGAGAACGCGAGCAGATGGCCGGTGAGATCGCGCCCGTGCAGTGTCGCGCGCAGCACGGTCTCGATGATTTCGTCGGCGTAGCGATCCTTCGGCAGGTACGCGCGCAGCAGCTCGACGTTGCCGAGGATGATCGCGAGGATGTTGTTGAAGTCGTGCGCGATGCCGCCGGTGAGCTGTCCGACGGCTTCCATCTTCTGCGATCGAAAGAGCGCCTCGCGCGTCTGCTCGATCGTCTCCTGCGCGCGCCGCAGCTCGGTGATGTCGTGCGAGATGCCGAAGAGGCCGAGAATCCTGCCGCCGCGGTCGCGGTACACGCCTTTGGTCACCAGATAGGCCTGCTGGCCGGCCTCGCCGGTCGCGACCCCTTCGAAGACGTGCGGACTCCCGGTCTCGAGCACCTT
>Ga0070699_100005675_pt1 | contig 10932 bp, 10 predicted proteins | sample KBSK1503metaG_FD_65473 | JGI IMG/M metagenome (GOLD analysis project Ga0070699, IMG submission 65473) | Corn, switchgrass and miscanthus rhizosphere microbial communities from Kellogg Biological Station, Michigan, USA - KBS K1-50-3 metaG | ecosystem: Host-associated > Plants > Roots >...
GACATGCGTTTGATCGACCGGACCGCCATTAGTCAGGATCTTGACGATGTCGAAATTCGCGAAGGTCACGATCAGCGAGAACAGCGCCGTGATCTGGATGATGTTCCGCATCATCGGCAGATTGACGTACCAGATCTTCTGAAGCCAGTTGGCGCCGTCGATCGCGGCGGCTTCATGCAGCTGCTCCGGCACCGATTTGAGGGCCGCCAGATACATGATCATAAAGAATGGCGAGCCCACCCAGACGTTGACCAGAATGATGCCGGCCCGCGCCCAATAGGGGTTGCCGAGCCAGGGAATGCCCGACAGGCCGAGGTGGGTCAGGATCCAGTTGAAGGCGCTGTAGGAAGGATCGAACAGCCACAACCACGCCAGCGTGCTCATCGCCGGCGGGATGACCCAGGGGATCAGCAGCATGCCGCGCCATTTGCGCTGACCCTTCAACGGGATGTTGTGCACGAAATGGGCGACGACGAAACCGATCACCGCCTTGAAAATGACCGCAGTGACGGCGAACAGCACCGACTGTTCGACGACCATCCAGAAAGTATTGCGCTTGAACAGGAACTCGAAATTCCCGAAGCCGACGAACTTTGTCATCGACTTGTTCAGCGTCGCCAAATGCATGGAATAAAGCGCCGGATAGATCACCAGACAGGCGACGATCAAGATCAATGGCAGCGCGAAGAAAAACGCGATCATCGATTTACGGTTAATCAGAGCGCGGCCGCCCAGCCGTCTGGTCGTCGCCGGGATCCGCAGATCGCGTGCTACGGCATCGGCCATGCAAAGGGTCTCCTCATCCTAGCGCCGGCGGTCTTTCGGGCCGCCGGTCGCGGGTGTTCAACGTACTCCGATTGGAGCATTGCACGCATTCTAGCGCAGCCATGCGAAAATGCCTCACCGATTCTGCGCCGGTCGGGCGCCGGCTTCATGGTCGGTGTCGGAGGCTGCACGGCAAAACGACCCGAGCCGCGGCGATTTTCGCCGCCAGTTAGGAGATAACGAGCCGGCCGGTTTCTGGCAAGATTACCTTTCGGTTAGTTTCAGCTCGATCCGGCGATTGCGACGGTATGCCTCGTCATTGTCGCCGGGTTCGAGAGGCTGGTTGTCGGCAAAGCCGGCGGCGGCCAGGCGGGCCGGGGGGACGCCCTGGGCGACCGCGTAGCGCACGACCGAGATCGCCCGCGCCGCCGACAGCTCCCAATTCGAGGCGAATTGGGCGTTGCTGATCGGCCGGCGGTCGGTATGCCCGTCGATCCGCAGCACCCAATTGATGTCCGGCGGGATCTTCCGGGAGATTTCCTTCAGCGCGGCGATCACCGGATCGAGCTGGTTTTTGGCGGGCTCGCCGAGCTCGGCGCTGCCCGGCGCGAACAGCACTTCGGATTGGAAGACAAAGCGGTCACCGACGATGCGGATGTCGGCGCGGTCGCCGATGATCTCGCGCAAGCGGCCGAAGAACTCGGAACGGTAGCGCGACAGCTCCTGCACCTTGCTCGCCAGCGCGGCATTGAGGCGGCGCCCGAGATCGGCGATCTGGCCCTGCTGCTCCTTGGCCTTGGCCTCTGACAGCTCCAGCGCCGCGGCGATCCGGGCGAGCTGTTCGCGCAGCGCGGCGATCTGGCTGCCCAGCTGCTCGACCTCGACACGCGCGGCGCGGCTCGACTGCTGTTCCGCGGCGAGCGCGGCCTCGGCCTTGTCGGCGCGCTCGCCGAGGGCGCGCAGCCGGATGTCGCGGTCGGCGATCTCCTTTTGCGCCAGAACCGTCCGCTCCTGCTCGGACGCGATCCGCGCCTCCAGCTCTTTCGAGCGGTCGCGCAGGGCGCCCGCCTCCTGGGCACTCTGCTGCTGGCCGGCGGCGAGGGACGCGACCTTGCTTTCGAGATCGGCGCGCACGCTCTTCAGCGCCTCGATGTCGCGCCGCAGGCTCTCGATCTGCTTCAGCTGCAGCTCGACTTTTTCCTTGTCGGCGGCGACGACCGCCTCGGCATCGCGCAATTTGCCGGTGGCCTGATCGGCGTGCGCGACCTCCCGGTCCGCCTTGGCGGCCAGCTCGGCCACCCGGGTCGTCAGCACGTCGCGTTCCGCGATCGCCGCCTGGAGCTGCGCAGTCAGGCTCGCTGAGCCAGCGCGCAACTCCGTGCTGCTGCGCTTTTCGATAGCCAGCAGGTCGCTCAGCTCATTGAGCTGGAGCTGCAGCTGTTGCAGCGCCCTGTCGCGCCCCGACAGCGCATCCGACAGCAGAAACTGGCTGGCGGTGAACACCAGCAGCACGAAGATGATCACCATCAGCAGCTGCGCCAGGGCGTCGACAAAGCCCGGCCAGATGTCGATGCTGGGACGACGCGAGCGACGGGTGCCGAGGGCCATGGTGCGGTGAAGGTGAGTGCGGCTGGCGGCGGATCAGCGGCTGCCTTCATCGGCGAGCGCGGCAATCGTGCGGGCGAGGAGGCGGATCTCGGTGCGCAGCTCGTGGACGCTTTGCGCCCGGCCTTCGGCGAGATCCTCGGTCAGGCGCGCCGTATAGGCCTCGATGTTGCGCAAATGGCCGCGCAATATCTCGTCCTGGCCAAGCGAATTCTCGGCCACCGTGGTAAGGCGCGACAACAGCGGCTTCAGCTCGATCTGGTTTTCGGCAAGCCGCACCATTTGCGCCTGCCCGGCATTCATGAACTCGCCGATCGCCCCGAGCCGGTCGCTGAGGCCGGCCAGCGTGGTGTTGGCGGCGATGCGGCCCTCCTCGCTGCGGGTGAGCAGGCGCTGCAGATTTTCGAGGCTGTCGGCGGTCTGTTCGAGCAACGCCTGGATATAGGCCGGCACCGAGCCGTCGCCCGCCTCGCCGAGCGACCCCGAGGAGAGGCGGGTATAGGTCGACAGCCATTCCTCGAGTTCGTTGTAGAAGCGGTTCTGCGCCTGTCCGGCCTGCAGATCGAGAAATCCGAGAACCAGGCTTCCGGCCAATCCGAACAGCGAGGAGCTGAAGGCGGTCGCCATGCCGTGCAGGGGTGACTCCAGCCCGGCTTTCAGATCGCCGAAAGCGCGGGCAAGGTCGCTGCCCGAGACGTTCATCGCGTTGATGACGCCGCCGACCGAGCGCACGGTTTCGAGGAGCCCGTAAAAGGTGCCGAGGAGACCGAGAAAAACCAATACCCCGATCAGGTAGCGCGAGGTCTCACGGGTCTCGTCGAGCCGCGAGGCAATGCCGTCGAGCAGGGTCTGCAGCGAGGTCGCCGACAGGCTGACCCTTCCATCCTGGCGTGCCCCCAGCATGCGCGCCATTGGGCCCAACAGGCGCGGTGCCTTGCCGGGTGGCGCGGTCAGATCGCGGTTCGCGATGCGCTTGCGGAAATTCTCGATCCAATCGACTTCGGGATCGAGCAGCATGACCTGGCGGAAAATGTAAATGATGCCCGCAAGCAGGATGCCGAGGATGACGCCGTTGACCGCGGGGTTGCCGAGGAAGGCAGCCAGCAACGGACGATGAAGGCCATAAGCGAGCGCCGCCACCAGCCCGAGGAACACCGACATCCGTAACAAGAACCGGTGCGAGCGGTGCATCCGCCGCTCCAGCTGGGCCGCTGCGCGTTCGCGCTCCGTCGCCGCCATTACATCGCGACCGCGATCAACGCGGTTGCCGCGCGGCCGTGCAGCGCGGACATATGTGCATCCCGAACCGACTCCTTAAAAATCCGAAACGACCGCAGCCGATATCGGTCTGCCGAGCCAGGGGCAAGGTAGCCGAAGGCCGCCGGCCGCGACACTTAAATCGCAGCAATGTTTCGCTACATCCAAGCGCCGCCGGGGATTTCAGAGCATCGTCAGCGCCAGTGATTCAACGGCCGATCGGCATGGGCCGAGAATCAGGGACAGGCCTGCTTGTAGTCGTTGACTGCCTCTTCGAAATCATCGTGGGCATCGTCAAGCTGCTGCATTTCCGCCGCACACTTGTCTTGCCCCTTGCTTGCCGCGACGCATTGCTCGTAGCTGCGCAATGCGTTCGTCACCTTGGCGACAGCGGTCTGGAAGGCTTCGCCCGCGCTCTGGCAATCGCCAGTGGCGGTGGTCGGCGGCGATACCACCGCCAGCGTGATCATCGCCGCCGAGGCGGCGCCAATGACGATATTCATCGGCCGGATCGTCGCTCCTTTGGCCGGGCCGGGACAGGCTTTTCCATCATGCCGCGGGCTGGCCGCGGAGCGCCTGGCGGATCAGCGCAGCAAGCGGGAGGTGCAGGCGATCATTGGCGGCCAGCACATCGCCGCTTTGCATCATCGTCTGCCCGCCGGCGAGATCGCTGACGAACCCGCCGGCCTCGCGCACCAGCAGGAGCCCCGCGGCGAGATCCCACGGGAGCAGGCCGGTCTCCCAGAAACCGTCATAGCGCCCGGCCGCGACATAGGCGAGATCGAGCGCCGCGGCGCCGAGCCGGCGGACCCCGCTGGTCGCCCCCATGACCGCGGCCAGCGTCGCGATGTACCGCGGGTGATCGCCGCGTCCGAAGAACGGGATGCCGGTGCCGATCAGCGCCTCGCCGAGCTGCCGGCGCGCCGACACCCTGAGGCGGCGGTCGTTGAGGTAGGCGCCGGCGCCTTTTTCCGCCCAGAACATCTCGTCGCGGGTCGGCTCGTAGACGACCCCCGCGACGATCTCACCGTCGCGTTCGAGCGCGATCGAAATCGCGAAATGGGGAATGCCGTGCAGGAAGTTCGTCGTGCCGTCGAGCGGATCGACAATCCAGCGGTGGTGCGGGTCGCTGCCCTCGCTCTCGCCGCTTTCCTCGAACAACAGCCCATAGCCGGGACGGGCGCGCGTCAGCTCGGTCTTCAAGGTGCGCTCGGCCTTGAGATCGGCGGTCGAGACGAAGTCGCCCGGACCCTTGATGGAGACCTGCAGCTGCTCGACTTCGCCGAAATCGCGGATAAGCCCGCGCGCCGCCTTGAGGGCGGCGCCAGTCATGACGTTGATTACCGGAGAGCGTATCGCCACGGCCGATCAGCCCCCGGGCTCTCGTTCAAACAGAGACCGTTCGTGCCCGGCCTCAGTCCTTCGCCCGTTCGACGAAGCTGGCGTCGGCGGTGTTGACGACGATGCGGGTGCCAGCCTCGATATAGGGCGGGATCATGACTCGCCGGCCGTTTTCGAGCCGGCCGGGCTTGTAGGAGGAGGACGCGGTCTGGCCGCGCACGACCGGATCGGCCTCGACGACCGCCATCGTCACGGTCGGCGGCATTTCGAGCGAGAGCGGCGTGCCTTCGTAGAGCATCACCTGGCACACCATGCCATCGCTGAGGAAATCGGCGGCATCGCCGATCAGCTCGCGCGGCACGCTGATCTGCTCGAAGGTATCGCTGTCCATGAAGGTCGCCTGGTCGCCCTCCATATAGAGGAACTGCATCTCCTTTTCGTCGAGCCGGACGCGCTCAACCGCTTCCTGGGTGCGGAAGCGCTCGGTCGATTTGTTGCCGCTGCGCAGGTCGCGCAATTCGACCTGGGCGAAGGCGCCGCCCTTGCCGGGCTGCACCAGCTCGCGCTTAAGGACGAGCCAGAGCTTATTCTGGTGTTCGAGCACGTTGCCCGGCTTGAGGTCGATGGCGTTGATCTTCGGCATGGCGATGGGGTCCGGGTTCTGAGCGTCTTGAAATGGGGTTCTGAGCCGCTTCCTACCAGTTGGGAAACAGCCGGAAAAGCGGAATGCGCTAATGGCGGATGCACAAAACGAGCCTTCGATGAGAGAGCCCTGGTGGCGGCCGGACCGCTTCGCCGAGCGGCGGGGCAGGCTGATGGCGCGCGGCCGCGTGCTGATGGCGCTGCGCGATTTCTTCGCCGAAACCGGGTTTGTCGAGGTCGACACGCCGGCCTTGCAGGTCAGCCCCGGGCTGGAACCCCACCTGAAGGCCTTCGCCACCGTATTGCACGATCCCGCCGACGGCGTGGCGCGGCCGTTCTATCTGCATACCTCGCCGGAATTCGCGATGAAGAAGCTGCTGGCAGCCGGGCTGCCGCGGATCTGGCAGCTCGCGCATGTGTTCCGCGACGGCGAGCGCAGCGCCACGCACCATCCCGAATTTTCGATGCTCGAATGGTACCGCGCCGGCGCCGGATACCGGGACCTGATGGCGGATTGCGAGGCGCTGCTGCGCCGGGCGCAATCGGCGGCCGGCGTCGAAGCGCTGGTCTGGCAGGGAAAGAGGGCCGATGCCGGCCGGCCGTTCGAGCGCCTTTCGGTCGCCGCAGCGTTTGAGCGCTATGCCGGGATCGATGTGCTGGCCACAGCGCCGGATCCCGTTGCGCCCGATGTGGCGCGGCTCGCCACGGCGGCGGCGATGATCGGCATCGCGCCGCATCCCGGCGACGATTGGGAGACGCTGTTCTTCCGGATCTTTCTCGACCGGATCGAGCCGCATCTCGGGATCGGGACGCCGACCATACTCCATGACTACCCTCTAGCCCTTGCCGCCCTGTCGCGCCCGAAACCCGACGACCCGCGGCTGTGCGAGCGCTTCGAGCTTTATGTCTGCGGCCTCGAACTCGCCAACGCCTTCGGCGAGCTGACCGACCCCGCCGAGCAGCGCCGCCGCTTCGCCGCCGACCAGGCGAAGAAGCAGGCGCTCTATGGCGAGACCTATCCGATCGACGAGGATTTTCTGGCGGTGTTGCAGCATGGCCTGCCGGATTGCGCCGGCATCGCGCTCGGCTTCGACCGTCTGGTGATGTTGCTGACCGGCGCGGGCCACATCGAAGAGGTGCTGTGGGCGCCGGTGGCGGGTTCCTGACCGATCCGGGGCGACTACGCTGCCGAGCGCCGTTCTTCGAGCGCCTTAACCGCCTCGATCACCAAGCCCGGATCGGCACGATAGGGTGCTTCCCGATCTGAGCCTTCGGCCAAGCAATTGACGGCGGCATAGGGATGCTCAAGCAGCTGAAACAATCTGCGAGGCCAGGCAGAGCTTATCAGAGCTTATCAAAGAAAAAGCGGCGCGGGGTGGTCTCGCGCCGCTGTCGACGTCCGCGGGGTCGCTGCTAATGCGTAATGATAGTCAGCTGGCCGACGCTGGTGATGCCGATAAAGGTTACGTTAGAACCGTCACTAAAGTGGAGCACCACATTGCCGCTGCCGTCAGTCGTAGCGTTGGCCGCTACGGTGGCCGCGACGTCAGTTGCATGGTTAATCGAGACCTGGTCGCCTGACGCTTGGCTGAAATTGAAGACCGTGTCGTTGCCAGCCGAAGTCAATCCGTCGTCCCAGTACACTTCGTTGGAATGCGAGGCGCCGAAGGCGATCGTCGCGGAACCGCCGGTTAACGCGCCTTGGATCGTGTCGCCGCTGCCGCCCCAGATCGTCTGATTGCCTGAACTGCCGCCGAGGACCGACTGATTGCCGAGGTCGGCATCGATAAAAGCGTTGCCACTGCCACCGATGATCGTGTCACCGGCGACACCGCCGATCGTCACATTGCCCGCGCCGCCCCGGATTGTGTCGCCGGCGCCGCCCCAAATCGTTCCGTTGCCGGCGCTGCCGCCAACGATCGACTGGTTGCCCTTGTCGCCATCGATGAACCAGGTGCCGGTGCCGCCGGTGATCGTGTCGCCGGCGACGCCGCCGATCGTCACGTTGCCGACGCCGCCCTGGATCGTGTCGCCGCCGCCGCCCCAGATCGTCCCGTTGCCGCTGCTGCCGCCGACGATCGACTGGTTGCCGAGATGTCCATCGATGAACCAGGTGCCGGTGCCGCCGGTGATCGTGTCGCCGGCCGCGCCGCCGATCGTCACATTACCGGCGCCGCCCTGGATCGTGTCTCCGGCGCCGCCCCAGATCGTGCCGTTGCCGGCGCTGCCACCGACGACCGACTGGTTGGCGCCGGAATTTGCAGCGATGAACCAGTTGCCGGTGCCGCCGATGATCGTATCGCCGAAGGCGCCGCCGATCGTCACATTGCCGGCGCCGCCCATGATCGTGTCGCCAGTACCGCCCCAGATCGTCGCATTGCCGGCGCCGCCGCCAATCACCAGCTGATGACCGAGATGCGCGTCGAGGAACTGGGTGGCGCCGGTGCCGCCGGTGATCGTGTCGCCTACGGCGCCGCCGATCGCAATGTTGCCGTCACCGGCGAAGATACTGTCGTTGCCGCCTGTATCGACGACCCCGTAATCGCCGTGCAGCGCGGTGAAGGTATGACCGTCGGCCGAGAGGATCGCCAGCCCTTGGTAGCCCGAAGCGGTCGAAAAGCTGCCGGTGCCGCTGGCATTGGTGATGACCTCGAGGTTGAAATTCCCCGAAATCGGCGCGGGTACATTATTTGGGTCCGCCGTCACCCCGAAATTGACGGTCTGACTGCCCGCGAAAACGTTGTAATGGCTGCCCGGAACCGACGCCATGCCCACCCCAGAATGTAACAATTGAACCCCGAGAGGGAGAAAGCTGTCACATTCTGATAAGAACGGCAAACGAAAATTACGCCAAAAAAGCCATTTAAAAGTTCACTAATCGTTAACAATGATTAACGCGATCTTTGCATGCAGGTCGCGTGCCCGAGGCAAGACGGTCGAGAGCCACGACAAGGCATCCCGGCAGTTTGCCTCGGGCTGTCAAGGAAGCCCGCGATTACATGGACTTCTTTGCTGCATCCGTGAGGCAGCCTACTCCTTTCGCAGTAAATACTTCTCCTTTGGTGCAGTGTAGATCGCCGTAGGAGAGGTTGCGGCATGTAGCGCAACCTTGGCGTGCGGCAGTTTGCCGCAATCGATCAAGATTCAGCCGGGTTTGATGCAAGTTCGTTACCAATTGTTACCTGACGGCCGCGAGCGCGGCATAAACAGACCCTTTCCGCGCTGATCGACGCCGGGTGTCTCGGCATAATTAGCGGTCAATTCCCCAGATGGCGGATCAGCGCGGCCCAGCGGTCGAGGGTTGGTAACGTTTTTCCCGCCGGCTCGGACGGCAGGCTGACGACGATCCGGGCAACCCCCTGATCCTGATATCGGCGCAGCCGGCCGACCGCCTCGCCGACCCCCCACACGGTGATCGGTACGCTGGCCGGGTCGCGGCCGGCCTCGGCTGCCATCTGGCGGAACTGCGGCAGGAAATCGGTGACGTCCTCGTATTGCGGCCGGCGCGAATGCGGGATCCAGCCGTCGCCGTAACGCAACGCCCGGCGGGCGGCATGCGGGAAGATGCCGCCGATGATGACCGGCGGGTGGGGCTTCTGCACCGGCTTCGGCCAGGTCATCATCGTGTCGAAATTGACGATGTCGCCGTGATATTCCGGCTTGTTTTCGGTCCAGATTGCCTTCATCGCCTCGATCTGCTCGCGCATCTTCTTGAAGCGCGTCGGGTAAACCGTGCCGTGGTCTTCCATCTCGTCCTGGTTCCAGCCGCCGCCGATCCCGAACAGGAAGCGCCCGCCGGACAGCTGATCGATCGAGGCGACGAGCTTGGCGGTCTGGATCGTATCGCGCTGGATGACGAGGCAGACGCCGGTGCCGATTTTGAGCTTTTGCGTGGCGGCGGCCGCGGCGGTCAGCGTCACGAAGGGGTCCATCACGTCGTAATACTGCTTCGGCAAGTCGCCGCCGGACGGGAAGGACGACTTGCGCGACAGCGGGATATGCGAATGCTCCGGCGCCCAGACCGACTCGAAGCCGCGTTCCTCGAGCGCGCGGCCGAGCTCGGCCGGCGCCATCGAATAATCGGTGAAAAACATCGCCGCGCCGACCTGCATGTCCGGTGCTCCTGAGCAGAAGGCCGATGCCAAAGGGTAGCGTGGCCCGAGGCCACTGTCATGCCTGGGTGGGGTACGCCGCCCGCGCCTCGGAAAGCCGTGCTAAACTGCGGCGATGCCGTCCGATGTCGTCGATCTCCGGGATTTCTACCGCAGCGGGCTGGGGCAGGTGGCCCGCCGGATGATCCGCCGCGCCATCCAGCGGGTGTGGCCGGACCTGCATGCCATGCGGCTGCTCGGCATCGGTTATACGACACCGTTTCTCACGGCTCTGTCCGGTGACACCGAGCGCACCGTCGCGCTGATGCCGGCCTCGCTTGGGGTGCTGCGCTGGCCGTCCGAGGGGCGCAACCTCGCGGCGTTGGCTGACGAAGGCGAACTGCCCTTTGCCGATTATTCGATCGACCGCGTGCTGCTGGTCCACGCGCTGGAAACCAGCGAGGAGATCGGGCCGATGCTCAAGGAGATCTGGCGCGTCCTGGCCGGCGGCGGCCGCTTGTTGATCGTCGTGCCCAACCGCCGCGGCATCTGGGCGCGGCTCGACCGCACCCCGTTCGGCTCCGGCCGGCCCTACACGATGTCGCAGCTGTCGCAATTGCTGCGCGACGAGCTGTTCACGCCGGTCGGCTCGGATGCGGCGCTGTTCATTCCGCCGGCGAAGGGGCGAATGATCATACGCTCGGCGCCCGCCTGGGAGCGCATCGGCACGCGCTGGTTTCCGACTTTTGCCGGCGTTCTGTTGGTCGAGGCGACCAAGCAGATCTATGCCAAACCCGCGGCAATCCGCGCGCCGCGCCGCCGTCTCGTCTATACGCCCGCGGCGCACGGGTTATGAGGGAGGCGAGTTGAGCCTTAAAGGAAATAGGCGGCTTGGGTCTTGTCCCCTTTCCACCGTCGCCCTATCGTCCATCCGATGGACTACCGAGATCGAATTGTCATCGACCCGGAGGTTCGGTTCGGGAAACCGTGCGTACGGGGAACCCGCATCACGGTCGGCGACGTGCTGTCCTATCTAGCTTCTGGGATGCGCGAGGAGGAAATCCTTGCCGATTTCCCTCAGCTGAAAAACGAGGACATCCGCGCATGCTTGGCCTACGCAGCCGAACGCGAACGCCGGGTCGTGAGTGTCCCCGCTGGCTGATCCGCCACAAAGAGTCCTTTTTGACGAGAATCTTTCAGCTCGCCTGACCGGCGAGCTCGCTGATGCATA
>Ga0070699_100005677_pt1 | contig 10928 bp, 6 predicted proteins | sample KBSK1503metaG_FD_65473 | JGI IMG/M metagenome (GOLD analysis project Ga0070699, IMG submission 65473) | Corn, switchgrass and miscanthus rhizosphere microbial communities from Kellogg Biological Station, Michigan, USA - KBS K1-50-3 metaG | ecosystem: Host-associated > Plants > Roots >...
GGCTTTACCGCCCTCGCGGCCTTCTCGTCCGACGGCACCACGCTTCGCACCGACGCCGCCACCTCCATCCTGCTGGCCGGCGTCACTTCCGCGGAGCTGTTCGATGTGATCGGCGCGACTCCGATGCTCGGCCGCACCTTTGCCAAGGGTGAGGACCGGCCCGGCGCCGAGCCGGTCGCGGTGCTGAGCTACGGAACCTGGAAGCAGAGGCTGGGGGGCGATCCCCGGAGCATAGGACAGCGCATCGTGCTGGACGGCACCCCGGTGACGGTGATTGGGGTGATGCCGAAGGGATTCTACTTTCCGTCCCCCGAGTACCAGCTGTGGCGGCCGCTCCTGCTGGACCCGGCGTCCCGGCAGTATCAGGGCACCGGTTGGCTGGTGGTGCTGGGCCGGGCCAGGGCCGGCCTCGATGCCGCCGCGATCAACAGCGAAATCCAGATGCTGGCCGGTTCTCTGACCGAACAATTCACTTACTCGGCCGCCTGGGATAAAACCAAGAACGCCTTCTCCGTCCCGCTTCGTGAATACGTGGTGGGCGACAGTCGCCCCGCGCTTCTGTTGCTGCTGGGCGCCGGTGTGCTGCTGCTGCTCATGGCGTGCTCCAACGTCGCCGCCCTGGTGCTGGCCCGCACGACGGATCGCACCCATGAGATTGCCCTCCGTGCCGCGCTCGGCGCAGGGCGGGGCAGGCTGGCCCGGCAGATCGTCACCGAATCGCTGGCCTTCTCGCTGATCGCGGGCGGCGTGGGGCTGCTGATCGCTTCGCTCGGCTTCACCGTGCTGGTCAACAGCCTGCCCCTCCACAACGGGCTGGCCGCGGTCACCTCGCTCGATTGGACCGCGTTCGCCGCCGCGCTGTTGCTCTCCGTGGTGGTGGGCCTGTCCGTCGCCGCCGCGCCGGTTCGGAACCTCCTGCTGGGCCGACTGAAGGGGCTGAGCAACCAGCGGGGGAGCCGCGGGTTAGCGCGGGGCACCGGCCGGGTTCATGCCGCGCTGGTCGGCGGCGAGGCGGCGGTGGCGGTGCTGCTCATCGTGGGCGCGATGCTGCTGATCCGCACCGTCGGACGGCTGCTGGCGGTGGACCTTGGGTTCGACCCGCACGGCGTGGTAGCGGTCGACGTGGCTGCCGGCGGCACCGATATGAACACTGCGGACCGCTGGCGCTTCTATCGCGAGCTGGAGGACCGGGCCGCCCGGCTGCCCGGCGTCTCGTCCGCGGCATTCATCACCCGGCTTCCGATCCGGGACCGTGGCTGGCAGGGCACCGTGGACGTGCTGAGCAATCCCAACCTTCAAGGGGCCAACGCGCCCAACAGCCTCTACCGTCCGGTGACCTACGACTATTTCCGCACGATGGGGCTTTCAGTCGTAAGAGGACGAGGCCTCGAGCCGGCGGACCGCGCGGGGACGCTACACGTGGGCCTGGTGAGCGAATCCTTCGCGGCCAAAGCGTGGCCGGGCGAAGATCCGATCGGCGGGCAACTCCGCACCCGCGTAGGAGGGGACACGGCGGCCATCACGGTTGTGGGTGTGGTGGAGGAAGCCAGGGTCACCAGTGTGAAGGGCGACAACGCGTTCGTGCTCTACGTGCCGCTCCCGCAGACGCTGTTTCCTCCTGAAGGACAGACGCTGGTGTTCAAGACCGCCCGGCCCTTCGAGCAGGTGGCCGGCGAGATGCGCGGTCTGGTCCGCGAGATCGAGCCCCGCGCCGCCGTCGGACGGATCATCACCATGGATCAGGCGGTGGCCGGGGCGATGACCGAGCCGCTCCAGCTCCGCTTCTTCCTCTCGCTGTTCAGTGGGCTGGCCCTGCTGCTGGGTGTCGTAGGGGTCTACTCCGTGGTGTCGTACTCGGTGGCGCGGCGCCAGACCGAGTTCGGGGTACGCATGGCGCTGGGCGCGACGCCGCGCCAGGTGCTGAAACAGGTGATGGGGCGCGGTCTGCTCCCGGTGGCGGTGGGAACCATCGCCGGAATCGGGGGAGCCATCGCGCTGGCCGGAGTCGCGGGGCGTTTTCTCTACGGGGTGACCGCCACCGATCCGCTGAGCATCGGGCTGGCGGCGCTGGCGCTGCTGCTCTCCGGGAGTGTCGCTGCAATGCTGCCGGCGTGGCGTGCCGCGCGGGTGAGTCCGGTCGAGTCGCTGCGGTCGGACTGACGGTCAGACGGTCGGGCGGTCAGGCGGGCGGACGGGCGGTCAGACGGTCGGACGGTCGGACGGTCGGAAAAAACCTGCCCCCTGTCAGATCTTCTAGTCGCGCCGTTATCTCAGCTGGCGGCGCGGCCGATTCCTCCGTACTGTAGTTTCCGGCGATGCTCCACCGCTCCGCACTCCCATTTTTCGCGGTCTCGGCGCTGCTGACCTCCCGGTCGGAGGCGCAGGGACTGTTCCACGCCCACGTCGACGCGATCGCCGTGCACGACTATCGCTGGCGCGGGATCAAGCGTGCCGCCGGCTGGAATGCGCAGCTCGAGGGCATGGCGCGACTCGGCGGCGCGAAAACCGGCCTGGCCCTGGGCGTCTGGAGCAACTTCGAACTCGGCACCCACCGGGATGGTGCACTCACCGACCTGCGCGCCGGGCATTGGGGGCTCAGCGAAACCAGCTTCTGGGGCGAGCTCGCCCATTCGTTCGGCGGCGGCGACCTGGCCGCCGGCTTCATCTGGTACGAGTACCGCGGCCGGGCCGGCGAGCTCGGCACCGGCGAAGTCTACGGACGCCTTCGCGGCAGCGGACAGAACTCGCGAAAAGTCTCGCCGGAGATTTCGTTCTGGTACGACGTCGCCAAGCGCAAATCCGGATATCTCGAGGCCGGCGCCACCGCACCGGTGCTGGCGCTTCCGTTCCGCGGTGTGGGGGTGCTCGCCTACGTCTCCGGGGCGGCCGGCTTCGCCATTGGTAACCCGGAGCGCCGGCCCGAGCTGGCCGCGACCACGTTTAGCCGGAAGGGCTTCACCTCGGCGGATTTGTCCGCGGGGTTCCGGGTGAACGGGGAGAAATCCTCCGGCGGGATCATCGTGCTCGCGGCATGGCACCTCCAGTTCGCCGAGGACTCCGCCACCCGGCGGAAGTGGCTCGACCCGGTGGAGTACCATGGCAAGCTCCGCACCTACATCACCCTGGAAGTCGGCATCCGATGGCCCGCGCCCAAAGACCGCTGACCCGCCGGCTCGTCACGGTGAGCGTCACGCTCACTGTGCTGGCCTGCGCCGGCGGCTGGAACGAGCAGCCGCTCCCGGCACCGCTCTCGCCCGAGGCACTGGCGGGCACCGGATCGCTCCGCGCCGGCTTCGGCCGAGCCGACATCACGCCGCCGCCCGGCGTCGGGCTTGGCGGCAATGGTCCCGAGGGACTGGTCTCCACCGGGTACCGGCACCGCCTCTACATCCGCGCTCTGGTGCTGGAGGATCCCGACGGGGAACGGATTGCGCTGGTCACCGCCGATCAGGCGCATGTGTCGTCGAATCTCCACCGCCTCGCCGCCGATCGGCTGGTGAACTACACCGGGATCGGCGCCGATCGGCTCATCATCTCCGCCACGCACTCGCATTCCGGATCCTCGCACTTCTATGGCGATCGGCAGCTCAACGACAATTCCTCCCGGCTGGGCGGCTACGATCCCCAGATGGTAGACCTGATCGTGACCGGCATCGTCAACGCCGTTCGCCAGGCCTACGACAGCCTCAAGCCCGCCAGGGCGGCCTGGGGCTTCCAGCGGGTGTTCGGCTTCACCAGGAACCGGGTCTATGCCGAGACCTACTGCCTGAACCCCAAGGAGCTGCGCATTCCCTGCGTCCGCGACTCGGCAGGCAGCGTACCTGATCCGCTGCTTCGCTCGGTGGATACGATGTGGAAGCTGCTGCGGGTGGATCGGCAGGATGCCAATGGCGTCTATCGTCCCGCGGGTGCGTACAGTGTCTTCGCGATCCACGGAACGGCCAACCCGACCGTGACCACGCTGCTGGACGGAGACATTCATGCGGTGGTGGAGCGCAGGCTCGAGTATTTGATCGACAGCGTGAACGGACGGAAGCCGGGTTATGTGGCCAACGCGGTCCATGTATTCGCCAACGGCACCGAGGGCGACACCTCGCCCAACCGTCCCGTTCCGGAGACCAGGTGCCGGCTGCCGGTGCTGCGGTCGCCCCCATTTGCCGGACCGCGCGCGCCGCCGGCGCCGTGGATCTGGGCCGACGACGATTCCGTGACGCTGGCCACGTGCTTCGGCAAGGCGCGCACCTGGATCGATACCGCCGGCACGCGAGCGGCCGACGCGCTCTTCGCGAAGTATCAGCAGCTCGAAGAATCGCTTACCGAGAGATTCCCGATCCGTCGTGCGTTTACCACGCTTCAACTCCGCGGACAGGGCGGGCTCTGCTCGGAGCCGATCGTGGGTACGTCGACAGCCGCCGGAGCCACCGACGACCCGACGCGAGTAGCTGGATGGAAGCTGCTCGGCCTGATCCCTTACGGATACGAGCAGGGCGGCAGCGCGATCCGGAAGCCGCCGGTGGGCTGCCAAGGCCACAAGAAACCTCTGCTCGGCGGGCTGCAGACGGCACTCATCGTGAATGAGCACGGCCTGCCGGACATGGCGCAGCTCTCGCTGGTGCAGATGGGGAATGTCTACCTGGCGATGGTGCCCGCGGAGCCGACCACGACCACCGGGAAACAGATCGGGGACTCGTTGATCAAGGCGGTCGATTCGGTGACTCCCGAGCCGCACGTGATCGTCGTGGCGCTGACCAATGGATTCATCCAGTACGTCACGACCCGGGACGAGTATGCCGGGCAGACCTACGAGGGAGGATCGACCCTGTACGGTCCAGGCACGGCCGAATTTCTGGCCAGGAACATCGCCGAGCTGGGAAGGGCGGTGGTGGGTTCACGGGGGCACAGCCCGCCTGCATATGTCGCGGCGATCACGGCGTTTCCGGGCAGCCCGAAGGGCATTGTGCCCGGGAAGACGAGCACGCCGGAGCTGAAAGGGCCGCGCGTCTTGCTATCCAAGGCCTGTCTCCGCGGCGGGCAGCTTCATGTGACCTGGCTCGACGAGCCGCCCGGACGTCTGGCTCCTTCGGAAGGGCAGGTACTGGAGCTCGGCCTGAAGGAGGGTGGCGGCTGGGTGCCCATCGCGTGGGACGATCAGACCGACGTGGTGGTCCAGGCGATGGATCGGGTGAAGGCGTCGAAGGAGCGCGACGGCTACAAGTGGTCGGTGACGTTTTCCAGGCAGGGATTCGCGGGGAAGGACCTGTATCTGCGGCTGCTGGCTCGCCACGGACAGCCGCAGATCGACCTGGGTCCGTTCCCGGGGTGCGCAGGTGCGCCTTAGCATCGGCGGACTTGCCGTTGTTGCGTGCGCCGGGGCGGGTCCGCTCGCCGCCCAGACGCTGGTGACTCCCAGTTCCCATTGGGGAGCGCTGCTATTCCCCGAGTTCGAGCCGATGGGCCAGATCGGCATCCATCTCGATCGCTTTACCGAGTTCGACAAGAAGAAGGACGCCGCCGGCAACCCGATCCTCACTCCTTACAACGGGCTGCGGGAGACGATCGGCTTCAACGCGATCGCGCTCTCCACCACCGGTAAGTTCGTCCGCTCTACGACGACGCTGTACCGCGTCACCCTCCACGGCGGTTACACCTCGGACCAGCCGACCCGGTTTCTCCAGAACAAGGTGGTCCACGCCATCGCCGCGCTGGACGAAGTGCCGGTGGCGAAGACCCGGAGCGCCTGGGACGGCGCCGTCACCCTGGACGTGAATCACTGGGTGGCGGGCCCGCTCAAGCTGCCGGTCTTTGCCGGCGCCGGGCTGGCGTTCGGGACCATGAACAGCGAAGCGTTCCTGCAGACCGGCTTCCGCGCCCCGCACGCCGGACTCTCCGCGGTGGTGCGCGTCGGAGGCGTGTCCGGGGGCGATGCGTTCCCGTCCCGAGTCGTGACCGACCACTACTACACCGTGCAGGCCTCGGTGCGGCTCCCGCTGGATGACTGGCTGGCGGCATTGTGGGGGATCATGCCCGAGCTCGAGCTGGGGACCACCTACACCAGAGGCCTCTTCGCGGACACGACCGGCGCGGCGATCTCCGAGCGGTTCGTGACGCTGAAGGTGGCGTGGGGGCCGCTCACCATCGAGACCTGGAACGATGCCTGGGCCGGCAACAAGGACCAGGGGCCCACCTACGGCCTTCGGGTCTACATGCGCTCGGCGGCCTTCGCCGGCTCCCGCTGGCTGCACTGACCATGCGCCGGGTCCTCCCGCTGCTCGCAGTCGTCTCGGCCGGTTGCGCCCACTACGCCAAGCTGCAGAATCCGAGTCCGGTCGAGGACATGAGGAGCAGCGTGCGGCTGGAGAGCCTGGCGCACGCCAAGCTGAAGGACAATACCGGTTCGACCATCGATGTTCGGGTCCGGATCGAGGTTCCCGAAGGCGTCACCGTCGCGTTGAGCGATACGGTGGCGGTGCTGCTGGATGACCGGGACCCTTCGAGGGTCGTGGGGTATGGGCTGCACTCCGAAGAGATCTTCAGCTCCGTCACGACGGCCCGCCTCACGATTCCGATTCGAGCCCATGGAGGCGCCACGCTCCGCTCGGGCGTGCCCTACCGGCTGCGGCTCCACTGGCGGCAGCGGTCCGCCGCCGGCGGGCGGTACCAAAGCGCGGAATCCCGTGTATACCGGTTCCGGATCCAGCGGGTGAGTTTCGTGCCGATGATCGTGATTGGGGTAGTGCCGCTTGGGATTCTGGGCGCACTCGTGTCGAAGTAGAAACAGAACTCTACTCGGCTTCCGCCATCCTGATGTAATTCATTGTTTTAGAATGAGTTACACTCCACATTCTGCAGGAAAGTCGTTCTGCCAGGCTGACCTGACTTCTTCGCGCTTTGGGCGGCTGGTCCGCCTTGCCTGACAGCCGGCCTGCTGGACAAATTCCGGCCAATACTATAGAGTCTTAGGTATCACCCTACGGGACCGCAGATGACCGACTCTCAGCTCCGCCTCCTCAAGGGGACCTTCGACGTCCTGATCCTCAAAACCCTGAGCTGGGGCCCGGCCCATGGGTACGCCGTCTCCCGCTGGCTGCGGCAATGCTCCGACAACGAGCTCCGAATCGAGGAGGGCGCCCTCTATCCCGCCCTCCGCCGACTGGAAGAGCGCGGCTGGATCGAATCGGAGTGGCGCACCGCGGAAAGCGGCCGGGAAGCGCGGGTGTATACCATAACCCGCGCCGGCCAGCGGGCCCTGGCCAGCGAGGTACACGCCTGGCGCCGGTACATCACGGTGTTCACCCGGGTGCTCGAGGCCCGCCCCGACGGGTCGGTAACATGAAGAAGGACTACGACGACGAGCGGCTCCCGCTCTCCAGGACACCGCCGGTGGCGGAAGACGTGCGCCGCGAGCTGGAGTTTCACCTGGAGCAGCGCATCGCCGAGCTGATGGGCTCGGGGATGTCGCGCGAGGAGGCAACCCGGCTGGCGCGCGACTCGTTCGGCGACAGCGCCCGGGTCGAAGCCGAGTGTCGCGCCATCGAGGGGCGCCGCCGGGCCGCGGTACGTCGGGTCGAGCGTCTGGGCGCGCTGTGGCAGGATCTCGTCGTCGGACTCCGGGTGCTCCGCAAGAATCCCGGCTTCACCCTGACCGCGGTGCTGACCCTGGGCCTGGGCACCGGGGCGGTGGCGGCGATGTTCAGCATCGTGAGCGGCGTGCTGCTCCGGCCGCTGCCCTACGCCGAGCCGGATCGCCTGGTGGCCATCGAGGAACGGCACGAGCAGGGCTCCGGCAGCCTGCCCTGGGCCAACTTCCTCGACCTCGAGTCCCGGTCGCGCTCCTTCTCAGCCATGGCATCGTACGGTGCCTGGACTGCCACCGTGCTCGGCACCGCCCAGCCGCTCCGGGTCCAGATCGCCGCGGTCTCGTCCGGGTTCTTCAAGGTCTTCCCGATTCGGCCGGTGCTGGGCCGGCTCCCCGTGGCGGAAGAGCACCGCAGGGGCGCCAGCCCCGTGGCGGTGGTGAGCTATGAGTTCTGGCGGGATGTATTGGGCTCGCCGAAGTCCCTCGACGCCGTGCGGCTCAAGCTGTCCTGGGACCTCCAGGTCGTCGGCGTGCTGCCGGCGGGCTTCGATTTTCCCAACCGAGCCCAGCTCTGGTGGCCCATCGAGCTGATGGAGCACAGCTCGTCACGCACCTCGCACAACTGGGATGCGGTAGGGCGACTGGTGCCCGGGACCACGCCGGACGTCGCGGCGCGCGAGCTGGACCACATCCTCGCCTCGCTCAAGCCGCAATACGAGCCCGACTTCGATGCCACCGGTTCCGTGGTGATCGGCCTGCAGCAGGCGCAGACCGGCGGGTTCCAGCGCCCGCTGCTCCTTCTGCTCGCGGCATCGGCCGTGTTTCTGCTCGCCGCGTGCACCAACCTGGCCAGCGGGATCCTGGCCCGCGGCACCGCCCGGCTGGGCGAGCTCACCGTGCGTTCCGCCCTGGGCGCTACCCGAGTCCGGCTTGCCCGCCAGCTGCTGACCGAGAGTGCGCTCCTTGCCGGGTTAGGTGCGGCGGCAGGTCTGGCGTTTGCCGTGCTGCTGCTCCGGGTGCTCACCCCGCTGGCGCCCGCGGAATTGCGGATGGACCGGGTCGGGATCGACGGCTGGGTGGCCGGGTTCGCCCTGGTTGTCGCCATGCTCGCGACCCTGCTGTTCGGGCTGTTCCCGGCGCTCCGGCTCTCGGGCGCGTCCACCATCACGGCCCTCCGCGAGGCCGCGGTGGGAATGGGTAGCGCGCGGAGGATGCGCGCCTGGAACGTGCTCGTCGCGGCGGAGGTGGCCCTGGCGGTGGCCCTGCTCTCGGGATCGGTGCTGCTGATCAAATCGTTCAGCCGGGTTATGGAAACCGATCTCGGCTTCCAGCCCCAAGGGGCCGCGGCACTCTCGGTCGACCTCCCCTCGGTGAACTATCCCGGCAACTCCTCCCGGGTGAGCGCCTTTCATCTCCAGGCGCTGGAGCGGATCGCCGCCGTGCCGGGCGTGGTGGCCGCGGGCTTCGTGAACGTGCCGCCCCTCCACGGCAACGGCCCCAGCGGCTCGATGGTCGTCGAGGGCAAGCCGTTCGAATCCACTGGCCGGTTCACCGGATACTCCATCTACCGCGTTGTGGGCGGGGACTATTTCCGGGCCATGGAGATGCCGGTGCTCAAGGGCAGGGCATTCGGGCCCGGCGACGACGCGGCGGCCCCGAAGGTGGCGATGGTGGACGAGACCTTCGCCAGGCAGGAATGGCCCGGCGAGGACCCGCTGGGCAAGCGACTCAAGCCCGCGGGGATGGACAGCAACAGTGAAGAGGACGCCGAGCCATGGTTCACGGTGATCGGCGTGGTGCCGAGCGTGCGGTCCAGCTCGATCACCGGCGGAATGCGGGCCACCTATTACTTCGATCACCGGCAACGGCCCCCGTACCGCTCGGCCTCGGTGACCTACGCCGTCCGCACCAGGCTCGCGCCGGCCGAGGCGTTCCCGCAGCTCCGGGCGGCGGTCCGCGCGGTGGATCCGGAGGTGCCGGTCGTGCTCCAGACCATGCCGGAGCTGGTGGCGGGAACGGTGGCGGCCCGCCGGTTCACCATGCTGGTGCTGGGGACGTTCGGGGCGCTGGCGCTCCTGCTCGCGATCGTGGGGATCTACGGCGTGGTGTCCTATGCGGTGGCGCAGCGGACCCGGGAGATCGGGGTGCGGCGCGCGCTGGGCGCGACGCCGGGGCGGGTGAGGACGCTGGTTCTGGGGACCACGCTCGGGGCGGTGGTGCCGGGGCTCCTCATCGGGGCACTTCTCACCCTGGCGAACTCCCGGGCCCTCGGGTCGCTCCTCTACGGGGTCTCTCCGTTCGACCTTCCTACCCTCGTTATCGCGGTGGCGGCGCTGGGAGCAGCCGCGCTGGTGGCCAGCCTGGTGCCGGCCTGGCGCGCCGTGCGGGTAGACCCGCTGATCGCGATGCGGTCGGAGTAGTCCGGCGGTATAATCCTGCACCATGGAAGCCGCGTGGAGAGTGCTCTCCGTCGCGGGCTTCGTCGCGTCCTCCGCGCCGGTCCTTGCCGCGCAGACGATGGACTAGGAGGTCCCGTGCAGACCAATAGAATCCTCCATGGGGGCGTGCTGGCGATTGGCCTCGGCATCACCGCCATCTCGGCCGCCCGTCCTGCCCGGCAGGGCATCCCCATCGACCCGGACGACATTGCCGGAATCGTGACCGGCCCCAATGGACCGGAGGCCGGGGTGTGGGTCATCGCGGAGACCGCCGACCTCCCGACCAGGTTCGTCCGCATCGTGGTGACCGACGACCGGGGCCGTTACCTGTTGCCCGACCTGCCTCACCCGGCGAGCTACAGCGTCTGGGTCCGCGGGTATGGGCTGGTCGATGGGCCCAAGGTACGCGCGAACCCCGGCCGGCTGCAGAACCTTACCGCGGTGCCGGCGCCGGACGCCCGCGCGGCGGCCCAGTATTTTCCGGCCGGTTACTGGTTCTCCCTGCTCAAGGTGCCCGACAAAAGCGATTTCCCCGGCACCGGCCAGGAAGGAAACGGGATTCCGACGACGCTGCGGAGCCAGGCCGAGTTCCTGCGCTTGCTCAAGTCCGGCGGGTGCACCGCCTGTCATCAGCTCGGCACCAAGGCCACCCGCGAGATCCCGGCGGCGTTGGGGCACTTCGACTCTACCGCTGCGGCTTGGGATCGCCGAGTGCAGTCCGGGCAGGCCGGCGGCGGGATGAGCGCGGCCCTCAATCAGTTCGGGAAGCAGCGGGCCCTGGCCATGTTCGCGGACTGGACCGACAGGATTGCCGCGGGTGAAGTGCCCCCGACGCCGCCCCGGCCCAAGGGCGTGGAGCGCAACGTCGTCATCACCCAGTGGGACTGGGCCGACCCCAAGGCCTATCTCCACGA
>Ga0070699_100005678_pt1 | contig 10927 bp, 12 predicted proteins | sample KBSK1503metaG_FD_65473 | JGI IMG/M metagenome (GOLD analysis project Ga0070699, IMG submission 65473) | Corn, switchgrass and miscanthus rhizosphere microbial communities from Kellogg Biological Station, Michigan, USA - KBS K1-50-3 metaG | ecosystem: Host-associated > Plants > Roots >...
CCCGGCTCGATGAGGACCACCTCGTCGCCCCAGGGGCGCTGCCGGGTAAATCGCTGCCTCGCCTCCTCGCGCGCCCGCATACAGCGGTCGCACCAGCTGGGGACGGCGAAGTGCGGGACGTGCCAGAAGCCTCCCTTCTCCTCGTCGTAGAAGTCCGAGATCGGGCGCCAGATGTTCCGGCGGCCGCACCGGTCGCAGCGAAGGCCCTGGCAGAAGCAGAGGATGCTCGACTTCTCGGGGCCGCGGAACTTGCCGCACTCCGCGCAGCGCTCCATCGTGAAGACGCAGGAGATCGCCGCGATCTCGACGCGGTCGAACTGCGAGCTGCCGAACGTGCGGCACGTTTCCTTCCCCCATCGGGTAGCATGCGCCGCCGCTTCTTCCGGGGTCCGTCCCCCGAAAAGGTCCTCGCGGAGCTCGCCCCCGTCGCCCTCGGCGTCCCGAGTCCAAATGACGTAGCTTACCCGGTAGACGTCGAGCCGGTCCGGACCGCGGGTGCTGCCACTCGTTGCCATGGGTGTCCTCCTTCTCCAGAAGACACCCGGAGGCGCGGGTCCGCCGCGCCGGACACTTCGTTGCCCCGGCTGTCTCGCCGGGACCGCATCTCCCGCCGCGACGGCGGCGGGAAGGCACCTTGGGATGTCCGCCCAGGTTGCCGGACCCGCATGCGCGGGTCACTCCGGATGTCGAGCGGAGTATCTCGAATGACCACGAGACAGGCAAGCGGATTCTCGTCGTTTCCACGCTCGTCGGTCCGCCCAGCGAGCCCCGACGGTCAGCTGCACGGGCCGCCAGTGTGCGCCGACGTGCCGCAGCAAGGCACGACGCGCTCCGCGGTGTCGCCTGGGCTGCCGTGGGGGGTGCTGGTGTTCCGCGGCAACGCATCCCTCGCGCCTTGCCTATGTCGTGAGGCGCGCGTAAGCCCTCTCGGGACGCGAGGTGGCCCGCCGCGGGTGATCCTCCCTACACGATGGCAAAGATCGACGGGCTCAAGGAGGAGATTGGGTGGCTGAAGCTCTTCTTCGGCGCTCTCGTGGCCATTGATGCCTCGCTCATTGGCTGGCTGGCAGAGCACTACGCCACCGCAAGCCGAAGCTTGGTCATCATGGCTGTCGTCGGCACTACGGTCGATAGCTTCGCGGTTGCGAGGGTCAATCAGCTCGCCTATCATCGCATCGAGCAGCTGGAGGGCGCCTGATGGTTTGGGCACCAGTGACCGGGCTGATCATCTTCTTGGTGACACTTCTCCTCGTCGTTCGCGAGGCCTACCGCCACAAGAAGGATTGACGACGCGATTGACCGGCCGCAGCCGGTTCAATCTGTCAGAGAATCAGAGAAACGACATCAACGCTTCGGTCGTCTCATGCGGCCGTTCCTCGAGCACCCAATGTCCCGTGTCCTTCAGGACCACGGCCTTCACATCGGACGCCACCAGCTTCATCTGTCGCTCCAGGACGTCTCCCAGGGACCGGTCGCCACCGATCACGAGGACAGGCATGGTGAGCTTGGTCCGGGATAGCTCCGCGAAGTCCTTCGCGGCCTCCGAAAACGACACGAAATAGGCCCAGCCGGCGCGCATCCGGCCGGGGCGCGCGTAGGCCGCCGCGTAAGCCCGTCGGTCTCCTTCGGGAATCGAATGGGCCTTGTCAGCCGCGAAGTCGTTCCAGAAGTGCTCGAAGTACGTCCGCTCGCGGCCGCGCACCAGCGCTTCCGGGGTCGGGCCGTTGAAGCGGAAGTGCCAGATGCCCGGCGCATTGTACACGGCCTCCCATCCGTCCACGCCTGGCAGAAACGCATCCATCACCACGAGCTTCTCCACTTCCGACGGGAACTGCGCCGCATAGGCGTAGGCCACCATGAGGCCGATGTCGTGGCCGACGACCCTGACCTTTCCGAGCCCCAGCGAGGTCGCGAGGGCGTGGATGCGGATCGCTGCCTGCTTCATGTTGAGGCCCTGCGCCGGTATGTCCGAATCACCGATCCCGGGCAGGTCGGGTGCGATCACGGTGAACGTCTCGGCGAGACGCGGGAAAATCACCTTCCACATGCGCGACGTCTGCGTGTAGCCATGGAGCAGGATCAGCGGCGCCCCGTGGCCGGCCGTGAGATAGTGCAGCCTGACGCCCTCGACGTCGGCGGTGCGCGAGATGATGGCGGTGTCTCCTGTCGCCGTGCGCGTGGTCAGAAGGCACGATACGAACAGCGCTGCCAGGTGACGGGCACTCCAATGCCGCTTCATGGACCCTCCTGCTCGGGCAGCTGTGCCGCCTCGGCGCGCGATGCGGGTCACCATGCCGAGCCCGACGCGCCAAGTCCACACGGGAGGACCTGGAAGGTGTACGCCTGTCGACCGAGAGCTTCACGCGACTGGCATGCGCCGGCGCCGTGGGTTATTCACCGATCGTGCCCACCGATCGCCCGCCGGGGTCGCCCAGACGCTACGCGCTGCAGTCCGTCTTCGGGCCCGCGCAGGACGGGATGACGATGCACACGCCACACGCAGTCCATCTCGGCATCCGCGTGGTGGAGACCGGGCCGGCATTCGGCGTGTGCGCCCTCCCCTTCCGCGAGGAGCTGATCGGCGATCCGCGGCGACGGGTGATCTTCGGCGGCGCGATCACGACGTTGATCGACCACGCTTCCGGACTCGCCGTCGCCTGCGCCGTCGAGGAGCTGACGGCGATCGCCACCATCGACCTGCGGGTCGACTACCTCCGCGCCGCCGAGCCCGACCTCGAGCTGTACGCCCGCTCGGAGTGCTATCGGCTGACGCGCAACGTGGCCTTCGTTCGTGCCGTGGCCTGGGAGCGCACCCCGAGCGATCCCTTCGCCAGCGCCCTCGGCACGTTCATGCTCGGCGCCAACCGCACCGACAGCTCGTACGAGCGCCTGGTTCGCGCCAAGCAGGGCGGCGGCCAATGAACCGGATCGTGGACGGCATTCCGTACGCGCGCTTCCTCGGCGTCGAGGTGGAGCGCACCGACGCCGGCCTCGAGTGCGTGCTGCCGTTCCGGCAGGAGATCGTCGGCAACGCCGCGCTTCCCGCCGTCCACGGTGGCGTGCTCGGCGCGTTCCTCGAGCTCACCGCGCTGCTGCGTCTCCTCGACGAGAGCGGCAGCGGGCCCGTGCCGAAGCCGATCACGTTCAGCGTCGACTACCTGCGTTCGGCGGGCCCGCTTTCGACCAGAGCCCGTGCCGAGATCTTCAAGCTCGGGCGCCGCATCGCCAACGTTCGCGTCGTCGCCTGGCAGGATGACCGTAGCCGGCCGGTGGTCGCCGGGAACGGCAAGTTCCTCCTGTCCTGACAACCGCGAGTCCTCACTCCGGCAGTTCCGCCGCGTCCCGCACGAGGGCCTTCTCCTCTAACGCCGCACGACGCGGTCACGTCGGAGCGGCTTGACGGACCGGTGCGCGGCTTTCGAAGCGACGATGCTGCGGATCAAGTCCTGGCGCCACTAGCCCACGTGCAGACGGAACCCGGGCAGCGCCTGGGTATGCTCGCTCCGCACGGCCTCCAGGCTGTGCGGATCGAGCCCGAGCGCCTTCAGGATGGTTGGCGCGATCTGCGCCGTCTCGACCGGGCTCGTGATGGTCGCGGAGGCGAGCGCCGGGTTTGCCAGCAGCATGATGACGTTCGTGTCGTCGCGCGCGAAGCCGCCGTGCTCCATTACCTTCTTCTTCTTGCCGGTGTAGATCACCCCGACGTTGGGCGTGATGAGGATGTCCGGGGTGCGTGGGTCTCCGTTCGGCGGCAGGCCGGGGACGTTGAACATCGTGCCGATCGCCGGTCCCGAGAAGATCTCGCCGATGCCGGCGATGTTGTTCATGGACGGCGAGGCGCTCGCGAGCGCCGCCACCGCATTCGCGGTCTGGCTGGAATCACTGAGCCAGAGCAGCGATACGTCGTCCTCCGTCGGGCCGATCTGGTTACCGGAAGGTGCCTCGGACGCTGGCAGGAGCATGAGCGCATCGAGAATCGTCGCCGGCGACTGCCCCGCCGTGAGGTCGCCGGAAATTCGGAGGAGCCGCCCGGAATCGATCGGCGACTGGCCGTGCTTGGCGCTGATGACGATCAGGGTCGAATCGTACAGGCCGCGGGCCTTCAGCGCGGAGACCATCATGCCGATCGCATTGTCGACGAACCTGATCTCCTGGAGCAGCGTGGCGCTCGGCGTCCCGATGGCGTCCGTATAGCCGCCGGTGACGCTGAAGCCGGCGGCGACGGCCCCGTGCTGATAGACGAGCTTCTGCCCCACGCTGACCGCCTGGAAGTTCATGCCGAACAGCGCGGGCACGGGGGCTCGCGCGCTTCCGTTGTGCGTCCGGCCGTTGATCTGGTTGAGGATCGCCTGCACCTTGAGGCTGTCGTAACACTGGATGTTCTGGAAGCTGCCGGTGTAGTCATCGCCGGCCATCTCGGCCGCCTGGTCGGGCAGGGGATTGCAGGGGAGGATCGTGACCTGCGGCATGTCCACCGAGACGGAATTGATCTCCGGGCCAAAGAAATCATCGACGTTGTGCCCGTCACCAGGCCCGTTGACCGCTTCGTAGGCCGGATGCTTGTCCGCCCACGCGGTGTAGCCGCCGGCGGCCTTCACCACGCCGAAGATCGTGTTGACGCGGATGAAGTTGTGGGGAAGGACGGGGGCGCAGTTGTTGCTCGGGTCGCGGGGCAGACGGCGTGGATCGATCGAGTTCGCGCCGCCGTCACCCGTGGGAGCGCCGCCGTTGAGCTTGGACTGATCGATGTCGATGCCCTCCTCGTACTCCGTAGTCGTGCCCGTCGGCGTCTGTCCCGGGGTACAGCTGCCGGCGGCCAGCTGGTTCCCGGTCATCACCTCCGGTGGTTGCAAGGAGCGGTCGTAGGCGACGTCGTAGAATGCTCCGACGGTGCGCGGCGAGCCGCCGGTGACGATCGCCATCAGGCCAGGGAACGAATCCGACGGCTTCGAGGTGGACGTGTCGAGATAGGTCACGCCGTGCGTTGCGAGGCCGGCGAGGTTGGGACAATAGGGACCTCCGTGCACGGTGCTAAGCCCCTGCGCGCAGTTGGTGAAGTCGAGGGTGTGCATTCCGTCGATGCTGAGCAGCAGCACGTGGCGGATCGGAGTTACGTCCGGTTCGTCTTCACCGGTTGGGCCACCGCCATTCTCTCCGCCGTTCCCACCGCCATTCCCTTCGTTGCCATGCCCTTTGCCGCCGTCGTTGAACGGATCCGCGTGGAGCCCTCGGGCCAAGCTCAGTACGAGCAGAGATACGCCGACCGATGCTGCGGCCATCCGCTTTATCCGCATTTCGCTTCGCCTCCTCGTGTGGGGATCCGAGCGATTCCTAACAGTCCCAGGTAAACGGCGGATGACTCGACGGTGAACGCTCGGTGATGGTCACGCTCGACGGCGCGCGCTGCCGGAGCGTTTTCTAGCCCTTCTCCTCCGCTGTCCAGCCCATGTTGTGGCCCCGGGGTAGTGCCTCAGTGCCGCCGGGAATCAAACTGAGGCACTACCTGGCCCCGCCGTCGCCGCGGTGCCGAGCGCCGCGACTTGGTGGGCGATTTCGGCGAGACGGGCGAGAACCTGCTCGTGCCGGATGGCCTCGGCGGTCGGTCTCCTGGCGATGAAGGAGATTGTACCGCCGGGCTCGATCACCGCCCGCTCCACCTCGTCGAGCGAGGCGAGCCCCTGCTTGCGTGCCGCCACCTCGAGCTCGGCCAGCGTGATGAGTTCCTTCTTGAGGCGATCCATCCTCACGCGGCCGTCTTCGACGAGCACGTCCGACTCGCCTTCGACGAGCTGCTCGAGCGCCGCGTGCCCGTAGAGGAACCGCACGACGAGATAGTTGACGGCCAGCAGCGTGGCCGCACCGAGGAGGCCCCCGGTGACCGAATTGTCGTCGCCGATGATCGCGTTCTGCACGGTGTTCGATAGGGTCAGCAGCACGACCAAATCGAAAGGATTCAGCTGGGCAAGCTCGCGCTTGCCGGCCACGCGGAGACTGCCCACCAGGAAAATGTAAACGATCACGGGCCGCAGTATCTTCTCCACCACCGGTAGGCCAAGGTGAAACATGTCGGTCCAGATAGTCGCCTCCATGGTACTCCTCCCTGGCGTCGCGAGCGCCGGGGGAATCTTGCATGGATTGGGGGACGGATCCAAAGGAGACGGGCCGCCGCCCGCCCCCGCTCTCGCCGTCGACCCAGCTGCGCTTTGCGTGAGGCGGTGTGGGAGCGACGCTTCGGGCGGTGCGGCGCCGAGCTGCTGGAGGCGGACCGATCTCCCTGCCGCCGACCGAATCTGCCGCCTCGCGTTCGGAGCACTTCCTCGGAATCGCGGAGGCGTGAGGACAGCGGCAGCGGGATTACCTTGGCTGATTGCCTTGCACGGGCAGCGGCTTCAGCGCATGTCAGGAGGCCATGGACGGAACCACCCGGGTCGGAGAGGCCTCGGTTCACTGGCGGAAGGATGGAAGCGGCCCCCCGGTAGTCTTCCTGCACGGCTTCCCCCTGTCGGGTCACACGTGGGACAAAGTCCTCTTGCACCTTCGAGATCGCTTCACCTGCTACACACCGGACCTGATCGGGATGGGACAATCCCGGAGCGACACCGGCGACGACTACTCCTCGCAAGGACAAGCCCGGGCGTTCCAAGGAATGCTACGGGACCTCGGCGTCGATTCCTATACACTGGTTGGCAATGACACCGGCGGCTGGATTGCTCGCGAGCTCGCCCTGATCGGCAAGCCGCGGGTGTCGCGTCTCATCCTGACCAATACCGAGATTCCGCTTCATCGTCCGCCCTGGATACCGATGTACCAGGCTTTGGCAAACGTCCCGGGGTTCGGGGCTGTCATCCGACAGCTCATGAAATCCTCGGCGTTTCGCAGATCGTCTCTGGCCTTTGGCGGGTGCTTCCACGACCTGACGCACCTGGAGGGCGACTTTCAGAAGCACTTCGTCGATCCCTTGATTACGTCGGACGCTCGGATGGACGGCGCGTTGCAATTCCTGAGACGAATGAAATTCACGAGGCTCGACGAATTCAAGAGCCTCCATCAGCAACTGACGATTCCCACGCTCTTCATCTGGGGAGCCGATGACCCGACTTTTCCCGAGCCGACGGCTCGGGGAATGGTCCCCCAATTCCCGGACGTACGCGGGTTTCATTCGCTGAAAAACGCGAAGCTGTTCGTCTACGAGGAGCAGCCGCAGGAGGTCGCCCGGCTCATCGGGCGTTTCGTGTCAGACCGGCCACAGTAGTCAGCCTTCGACGAGCCGGATCGCGCGTCGCGGACAGCGCCGCACGGCCGTCTCGAGCGCCGCGCGCCGCGCCTCGTCCGGCCGCTCCACGAGCACCCGCGCCCTGTCGTCGTCCCCGAGCGCGAAGATCTCGGGCGCCACCTGCGTGCACACCCCGTTGCCCTCACACAGCACCGGGTCGACGATCACGCGCATCGCGTCACGCGCGCGCGAACGGCACGCTCGCGAAGCCGTGCACGTTGCTCATGTGCACGCGCCGGCATCCTGCTTCGTCGACCGTGTACCGCGGAAAACGCCTCGCGAACTCCTCGAGGGCGACGCGGGTCTCGAGGCGGGCGAGCGACGCGCCGAGGCAGAAGTGCACGCCCTGGCCGAAGCCGACCGGCTCCGGGATCTGCCGGTCGACGTCGAAGCGCTCGGGATCGCGGTACTCGCGCTCGTCGTGATTGGCGGAGCCGATCAGGAGGAGGATGCGCGCGCCCTGCGGCACGGTCCGCCCGTACCACTCGACGTCGCGCATGACGGTCCGCGCGGCGTACTGCGCCGGCGAGCTGTGGCGGAGGATCTCTTCGATCGCACCGGGGAGCCGCGCGGGATCGGCGAGGACCTTCCGGTACTCGCCCGGATGGCGGGCGAAGAGGACGGCCGCGTTGGCGAGCAGCTTCGTCGTGGTCTCGTTGCCCGCGGCGCCGAGCAGCGAGCAGAAGCCGATGATCTCGCCGTCGGTCAGCCGCGTCGTACCGCCGTCGGTCTCGAGCTCCGCCTCGAAGAGGCTGCACATGAGCCCGTCGTTCGGGTGCCGGCGCAGCTCGCCGAGGAGCTCGTACCAGTAGCGCATCTGAAGCAGCGATGCCTCGAGCGCGCGCGGCGGGATCGCGGGCGTGTCGGGGTCGCGTTCGAGAGCGAGGTCCGTCCACTCGCGCAGCTGGCGGCGATCCGCGTCGGGCACGCCGAGCAGTGTGAAGATGACCTCCATCGGGAGCGGCGTCGAGAAGTCCTTGACGAAGTCGCCGCCGCCCTCTGCCACGAGCGGCTCGAGCAGGCGGACGGCGGTGGCACGGACGAAGGGCTCGAGGCTCTCCACCCGTCGCGGCGTGAAGGCGCGGCTCACGAGCTTCCGGAGCCGATCGTGGCGCGGCGGGTCGAGGGAGATCATCATCGGCGTCGCCTCGAGCATCTTGGGGTCCAGGCGCTCGAGGACGACGCCCTCCGACGAGCTGTAGGTCTCCCAGTCGACGAGCGACGGGAGCACGTCGCGGAAGCGGGACAAGGCCCAGAACTCGAGCTGCTCGTTGCGATGGAGCGGCTCGTGGTCGCGGAGCCACCGGTAGATCGGGTAGGGATTCTCCTGGAACTCGTACGAGAAGGGGTTCAGTTCCACACACACCCCGCTTCCTGGCAGCCGTGTAGCCCGGGGCGGGCCGGGTTGGCAAGCGATTTCCGGGTTCGATTTCCGCGGGTGGAGCCGAGCATCGGAAGACCCGCGCGTCGATGCTTGACCGGTTCGTCTCCGCGGGATCAGTGGCCGCCGGCGCTCCGGGAGACCGTGAGCGCCGGCCCGAAATTGCCACCCTGATCGACCGCCTGGATCGTGACGGAGCTGACGCCGGCCGGCACCGTGATCGACTGCTGTGCTTCAGCGGGCGCCGTGGCGGGGACCGGCTGGCTCGAGAAGCTGACCCGGTAGCCGGCAGCCTGGCCGTCGTACCAGTCGCCGCCTGGTGCGGTGAAGGTGAGCTTCGAGCTGGATAGCCTGGCGTTGCGGATCGCGCCCGGTGGCCGCGAGTCGACGCCGTAGCGGCCGGTCCGCCACTCGTCGTGATGTGCCGCCCACCACTCCTGGTCGCCGGCGTAGGTGCCGTCCGTTCGCCAGGCGAAGACGTAACCCTCGCGCGTCAGCTGGACGATGTCCGTGTGCCCGTCCGAGAAGAGATCGCCCGCGCTCGGTGCCCAGAGGGCCCAGCCGGTCGTGTACAAGGAATGCAGCGACGGCGGTCATCACGGACACCAGGGGTTCCGCGGGACGCCCGCGCACGGATCCGGCATGCCCGTCTGGATCGGGATCGGCGGCAGGCTGAAACCCGGATGCGGCCGCGGATACGTCGCGCCGGGCAGCGTTGGACAGGGGGCGAGAAGCTGGGTCGCGCAGAGCGCCTCCGCCGCGAGCGGCCCCATATCGCCAGCGTTCGCGCTGCCACACGGATTGTAGGGCGGGCTCTGGAGGTTCGGCGGATCGGTGGTCAGGCCCGCCGGATCGGTGTTCGCGTTGAAGCAGTTGCCCGGGTCGTGCGCGATGGTGGCGAGGCCGATGTCGCCGTTGGTCGGGTTCCCGAAGAATCCGTTGTCGGCGAACTGGTTGTTCCAGACGTAGTTGCCGAAGGCCTGGAAGTAGCAAGTCTGCGTGGTGGGGTCGTAGAAGAGGCCGCCCTGGCAGGTCGCCTCGGGTGGCGGCGTCTCCTGGTCGGGCAGGTCGGCGACCAGGACGCCCCACGCGCCGTTCCGCTCGATCCGGTTGTTGTAAAGCGTGATGTACTCGGTACCCGCCAGCACCACGCCGGTGCCGACCGGTGCCGATCCCGAGAGCCCAGAGCCGCTCCCCGGCACGTCGGCGTTGTTGTTGTCGTGGAAGTAGTTGTTCATGAAGATCGTGCAGCCGACCGCGCCCGGCACGGCCGGGCTGGACCCCACCGGGCAGAGGCCGATCTGCGGCGACGGAAGGTCGTCGTTGTTCTGCGAGTTCGAGACGAGCCCGGTCTTGTTGTGATCGAACTCGCTGTTCTGGATGATCAGGTTGCCACCCGAGTTGGTGCCCGAGTAGGCGAGTGCGGAGTACTGGGCGCGGTCGTGATCGAGGACGGCGTTGCAGCTCGGGCAGGCGCCCACGTAGAAGGCGGCGTCGCCCATGTTGCTGGCGTAGGAGTAGTTGATGCTTCCGGGACCGTCGGCGTTGCTGACGAAGATGCCGTACTCGCCGCGTGGGTGGTTCGTTCCGTTCGAGTAGGTGGAGCTGGCGGTCAGGTAGTTCCCCCAGTAGGTGTGCATGCCGATCTGGCCGCTACCGTCGCCGCCGTTCCACCAGATCTGGTTGCCGTCCGCGCCGGTGACGGGGTCGGTGAGGAAGTTGCAGACGGTCAGATTCTCGACGTAGGTCCCGCTCGTCTTGTAGACCTCGATGCCGTTGCGTCCGGTCACCTGGAAGGCGGGGTCGGAGCTGCATGGAGTGGGAGCGCCGGCTCGGGTCCCGTCGACGATCACGCTGTTTCGGTCGAGGCCGCGGAGGTGGATGCCGGGCGTACGGATCAGCACTCCGGCGGGCAGCCCGGGATCGGTGGAGCCGTTCTCGTGGTAGTCGCCGGGTGCGACGAGGATCCAGTCGCCGGGGCGGGCCGCGTTCACCGCAGCCTGGATGGTCCGGAACTGTCCGGAGATTCCCTTGTAGGTGCCGACCCTCCAGACGTGCACGCTTGCCGCGAGGGACGGCGAGCCGGCGAAGACGACGACGCTCGCCAGCACGATTGCGCTGCGCGCCGAGGGCGCGCGCATGCGGACCACGGCTGCCAGACGACGCATCATATGGCCTCCTCGTGACGGCGACGGATCACTCCCTGTGGTTCGCAGGGAAGGCAGCGGCAATCCCGTCTGGCTGGGAGTGTCGCTCGCCTGTAGCCGGCGGCG